>Ga0181596_10000666_pt1 | contig 35197 bp, 31 predicted proteins | sample 041ome_6_FD_148655 | JGI IMG/M metagenome (GOLD analysis project Ga0181596, IMG submission 148655) | Coastal salt marsh microbial communities from the Groves Creek Marsh, Skidaway Island, Georgia - 041402US metaG (spades assembly) | ecosystem: Environmental > Aquatic > Marine > Intertidal zone... | reverse complement strand
GCCGAAACATTTCGCAATAGGCCTAAGTCATTTTGTGATAGTCCTAAGTTGTAACGAGCCTTATTAAATGGATTTACAAGCAACGCAGATATCGTCCTTCGTACCATCAGCCACGCTTCAAGTGATCCCCGCATTGAGTCTGTGCAAAAACAAATCAGGGAAGCCGAGACGGTACAAGCAATAGCCCGATTGCGGTTGGTTTGGGCTGAATATCAGAAGCGGGTATTCTTGCTTTCTAATCTGCCCGTCGAAATGCCAGTAGATCATCTGATTGAGTTTAATGAGTTGATGCCTGACAGGCTTGAAATGGAACTTATCAAAAAGGGTGATCTTCCGCTTACACCATTAGGATTAGAAAAGGTGCGGCCTGATTTGGGCTTTGCTGGGGCAAGTGCTAGAAAGCTCTTCCAGTCAGATCGTTCGAAGGCGTCAGACCCCAAGCGACTACTAACGCAGCTACCTGTTTCAGTAAGAACGACAGCGCAAATTGCCTCGTTCAAAGCAGGTGATAAACGTAAGACCACCCACCAACACCTATTCCTACCCAAAGACTATTCAGGCTCCCCCACCGCTACCCTCTACACCCCCTGGACGGAAGCGGAAGTATTGGCTCATCTTGAGCAGGGCTGGGGTGTGGGTGCGGTCGCAGAATTGCAGTTGGACTATCTCTATAGGCCTTAGCCTGAAGTTTCGGGGGAGTAATGCCGTTAATGTGACGAAGTGCTATAGGTACTTATAGGAACCTGTCACAATAAGGATCAACAAGGCGGTCATCTAACCCCGAAACTTAGCCCAAAGTGGTTTACAGGCTTACACGGCCAATCACTGGCAAAGGTCATATATTCTTACCTCGTACACCCCCGTGGCCCATGCCTAGCCCTCGCTAATGCTATGATAACGATATCCTGGGAATATCAACACACAACAGTATTATCATGCATCGGTTTAGTAGCCGCCAGTACGATACACGGGACCGTCACCCTACCGCAAAGGCAAAACCGTCAAGTCCCAATCAAACAGCCTGATGCAGCCAGTTGACGATACTCAAACCCTAATCTCAGGTCAGACCTGTGTACGATAACCCTAGGGGGTGGGGTGGCACATGCATGGGGGGTGTCCTGTATTACTGACCAAATTACTGACCTTTTTACGCCTTATTGCGATGAACTGCAGGTCAGTGCTATCAACAATATCAGAGTGTTAGATGAATGCTGACGGATGATCAGGGAACTTAACCCACACCTCCTCCGCCATCGCAAAAAACTTAATCCAACATATTCAATTGGTTACAGAATTTGAACCTGATCTGTCCCCAATCCTGTCCCCTAAAAATAATCTAAAGCAGCGCCTCACGCGCGCGTAGCTCGGCACTTTGCCTCATCACTACACACACTTTTACGCGTGTTTGATGAGAGAGATTCCGGGGTTCGACACTGTGTCTACAACCTAGTGAAAGAACACAGTTGTTGCTGTTTGCAAATTTGGATTTCAAATAATGTTAAGACAAATGTTTATAGATAGTGGTTCTAGACATTCCAAGCTGTCGTGCGGCTTCTGAAACATTACCATTATTTTCTGCAACTACATTTTTTATCGCTTTACAGAGTTCTTCTTTCCACGAGGTACCGCTGCACGACTCGCAAACAACTTTGGATTGCTGCGTGTTAATGAGTTTCAAGCCAGTCGATAGAATGTCTGTTTCTGTAATTATTTTTTCACATTTTCTGATGAGTTGATCGATAGTGCTCCTGACTTCGTGAAAATTTTCTGGCCAGTCATGGCTCAGTAAGAGCTCAAGTGCCTTATCGTCAAATTTGAGACTGGGGGCCTTGTAAGCGACAATATTTAAAATGATCTCTCTAAGATCTGAGCGATCGCGCGTATTTGGCAAACTAATTTCTTGTCCTGTCAAAAGCAGGTGCAAACCATTTACAAATTCGCTTTTTTTGAGCTCCATTGATGTTGATGAAAGCAGCAAAATATCAGTTGCATCGCCTTGGAATGTGATTGGGTTCATTACTTCATGATGAGTAATAAGATGCTTTATAACCGGTTGTATGCTTTTAGGCAGTGAATCAACGTTGTCTAAGTGAAGCGTCCCAAATTTCGCGCGGCCTAAAATCCCGGTTGGTGCGTCTTCGGTACCAAAAAATACCTCTTTAACAGTGCTGTCTGACAACATCGAGCAATCAATAGATACAAATTCACCGTCACGTTCACTCGCAGCATGTAGCATGCGTGCTGTTAAAGATTTACCAGTTCCAACATCACCCCGAATGTGGATGACTGGGTTTTCATGAAGCACGGACGAAATCTTTGATAACTGAGCGCCGAGTGCCTTGTCACCGATCACAACATCTCTAAAATGGTTTTTAACTCTTACTCTTGATGGTGCCTTTGGGAGTTCAGCCCCTGATAAACTCATTCTTGCTAACGCGAATGCCGCTTTATTCGCCACGCATCTAATTGAAACAGCGGACCCCACATTATCTCGAACTCTTAATACCTCACCAGTAGCTAAGTGCTGAATGAGACTTTCGATGTTGTTATCGAAAAGCTCATCAAAGTGCTTCCCCATTAAATCTTTTTCGGAAGATATGAACGCGTTTCCGCGTCGATTAGCTGCGACCACCCTGAACGTCTCATCGAGTACCAATAATCCCGCGCTTAACGTAGTCAAATATTCCTGACGTGGGTGAAACTGTATGATGATACAGTTATCGTGACTGTTCCTTATAAGACTATTTTCGATATTACCTGCAGACATTTGGACCAATGCGGCGGTGTGCTGTTGTCTAATTGTTGATCTGCAAGAAGCATCTAATAAGCCCGCGAGATTGCCTTTCCCGTCAAATATTGGGGCACTGATGCATGACACATCTGAGTGTACTCTCAAGTAATGTTCTCCGCCATATACTTGAACTGGCTTGCGAGTGCGTAGACATGTACCGAGTGCGTTGGTTCCCCTAAGTTCTTCTGTCCAAACTGATGCTGGGATCACTGCTTTTCCGGCACTCGAGTAACCAAACTGTGTGTCTGCTAAAGTATCTAAAACTACGCCATCGGGTGATCCAAGTGCGATTACAAAATTTGAACCTGCAATTTGGTCATATAAAGTTTCTAGTTCGGGACGTGAGTAATTTATTAACTTTGAATACTGGGAAGTTTGATTGCTAAACTCACGTTCATTCAGAACATAGTCCCCCACACCCTCAAAGGGATCTAGACCGTTCTCTAAGCTTAAATGCCAACTTTCTGCAATTACCGAGGGTAGTGCACCTGATGGAATTTTTCCTTTCGACTCCAAGTATGAGCGCGCACGGTCAATTGAATTTGCTCTTGGTTCCATAATGTTTCTCCCAAGTCACAACTATCCTTACTGTCTAACGAGTCAAGTTTCAGTGATCTTATGTTGCGAGTTGTTCACATTATGAACAAAATACCCATTAATTAAGAAAATACGCCATATTTTTTAAATTTCAGACTGAGCATGTGCAGATATTAGACATCCAATTTTAATGTTTGTTCAGCAATGGAACAGATTTTTCTGAAAACTAGTGCCGTTTTGCGTTGCTAACATTTGTACTGTTTTTTCACCGTCATCGAATGATGAGGGTTAGATATGAAAGCACAAGTATTACACAAATATGACCCAGATTTATCATCTGGGAGTTGGGTTAGTCTCGAAGACGTAGAAGATCCAAAAATTGAAAAATCGACTGATGTTGTTGTGCGAATTGGAGGAGCTGGTGTTTGCCGTACTGACCTCCATATCGTTGAGGGTATTTGGATGCCCCATATGGATCCAGACGGAAATTCTCTCTTACCTTTGATTATGGGTCATGAGAACGCTGGATGGATTGAAGAAATTGGTCCTGAAGTTGAGGGGTTTTCCGTCGGCGACCCAGTTATTGTTCACCCAAAAATAACCGGGGGGACTTGCTTAGCGTGCCGCCGAGGCCACGACATGCATGGCGACGGTACGTTTCCGGGGTTAGACAGTAATGGTGGTTATGCAGAGTATTTGCAGACTACCAGCCGTAACCTGGTAAAGCTTCCAAAGACCTTAGCACCAAAAGATGTGGCGCCATATTCTGATGCGGGTCTGACTGCTTATCGGGCTGCGAAGAAAGCTGCGCAGCAGTTGTTACCTGATCACTCAGTGGTTGTAATTGGCGCTGGAGGCTTGGGTCACATTGGTATTCAGGTCTTACGCGCGATGTGCGCCGCAACTATCATTGTGGTGGACATAAACGACAATGCTCTGGAGCTTGCTGGAAAGGGTGGTGCTGATCACCTTGTGAAGGCTGACGGAAGTGAAGTTGACGCAGTAAAACTTCTAACCAATGGCCTCGGCGCTGAAGCGGTTATTGATTTTGTGGGTGAAAAAGGTACCACGAAAAAGGGTTTGGATATGACCCGTCCAATGGGCAGCTATTACATCGTTGGCTATGGCGAAGATATTCAAATTCCAACAGTAGATATGATCATCACTGAACGGAATATCATCGGAAATCTAGTAGGCACTTGGGCTGAGCTGACTGAGCTAATGGCACTGGCAGACAGAGGTTTAGTTGACCTCGAAACCCGCCATTATTCGTTGAGCGAAGCAAACCAAGCACTTTTGGATCTGCATCACGGCAAAATCCAAGGCCGGGCTGTACTAGTTCCATAACTTTTTCTCGGGAGGAAAAAATGACTAAAATCAAACGTGTAAGCGGAGCTAGTTTGCTGGTTGCTGCGGCTATTGCTACGCAGGCTAGCGCAGATCAGTGGAGTGATAAATTTCCGCATATCAAGAATACTGGTGATATTGCGGGTGAATGCTCGTATGAATCAATGTCAAAGAAAGACTATTCTGGTCAGACTTTGACCATCAATACACACGCTGTACCAGTCATGGGTGAGCCAACAGCTTTGCATGCTGAGCAGTTTGCTGCGTTAACAGGTGCAGAGGTGAACGTCATCCACACACCTGCGGGTGATTTATACTCGAAAGCGATGGTTCCTTTTCAAGCAGGTCAGGCACCATACGATATCGTGTTTGGATTTTCTAATTTCATTCGTGACTGGAAACAGTATCTTGAGCCAGTGCCCGCAAAGTACGTGAATATGGCTCAAATGAAAGATGTCACGCAGAGCCATATCGATGTTAACTCCTGGGACGGACAGATGATCCAGTTCCCAATTGATGGCGACCGCCACTACCTAAAATATCGCAAAGACGTGATTGATAACCCTGTGTACCAGGAAAAATATAAGGCTGAAACAGGCAAAGAATTGCGTGTGCCACAGACGTGGAAAGAATATGCTGAGATGGCTGCATTCTTCAATGGCTGGGACTGGGATAACGACGGTGAGCTTGAGTATGGATCTGCTGAAGTCATGAAAAAAGATGACTTGATGTACGCAGCATTTTTCAGCCGGTCGGTTGCTTACTCGAAAAACCCAAGAGTTAAAGGCGGCTTCTTCTTTGACCTTGAAACAATGGAGCCACTAATTAACGGTCCAGGCTTTGTTGAGGCTTTGACTGATTGGGTGGAAGCTACCAAATATGTCCCACCCGGCGGGATCAATTTTGGTTTGGGTGATGAAATTAATTCCTTTGGTGGCGGACAGACATTGTTCAGCTTCTCATGGGATGACGCTTTTGTTGCTGCAATGCAAGATGACAGTCCAATCAAGAACAAGGTCGGTGCTGCACCGCTACCTGGCTCTGATAGAGTTTGGAACCGTGTATCGGGCTCTTGGGAGGACACCTATAACCAGGCTCCGTATATTGTATGGGGTTGGACTGCAGCAGTTGCAAAGAAAAGTAAAAACCATGAGATGGCATTCGACTATCTTTGTTTCTTTGCAAACGATGCAAATCACCAAGCAGATATCGCTATCGGCCGTTTTGGAGTGAACCCGTTTAAAAAATCAGACTTCAAAGCAGAATTGTACGTAGAGCGTCAAGGTTGGGACCCAGAAATTGCGAAGCAATACGCTGATACGCTTATGGAGATGGAAGAAGGAAGCACTAATCGCGTGTTCCCACTTCGCGTGCCCGGTGTATTCCAATTCAACAGTGCAGTGGCCACTGGGACATCGAAAGCGCTTGCTGGCCAATTATCGCCTCAAGAAGCTCTTGATGAAGTAGCTGCTGAGTGGAAAAAGATTGTGAAGCGCATTGGAGCTGACACAATCCGTGAAGCTTATGCAATTGGCGTTGCTTTAGAGGACGCAGAATAAATCTTCAAATTTACAACTAAAATTGAGCGCTCCTAATCTGGAGCGCTCTCTTAGAAGCAGGGCGATGGTAAATGAACTTCAAGCATAAATACCTCTTTTTACTTCCTGGACTATTAGTTCTTTTGGCAATTTTGATATTTCCAATTGGGTTTACAGTTCGCTTAAGTCTATCAAGTTGGGATAGTTTTTATCCAGCCCTCGATTTTATTGGGATAGAGAACTACGTCAGATTATTCACAGATGACGCACGCTTTTGGGAAGCATTTGGACGTCTCAGTTTGTTGTCTGTGACAACTGTATTTCTGCAATATGTCATTGGTTTTGGTCTGGCACTGATAGTTTGGAAAGAGATCGCATTTCAGCGTTTCTTCAGAGTACTTTTCCTCATACCGATGATGACCACTCCAGTTATAATGACTGTTATTTGGCGCACGTTTTTTCACGAATCCCTAGGACCTGTGAACGACATCTTGAGTCATTTTAACCTTGCTCCTTTATGGCTGAGCAGCGAAACACTATCGAAATTCACCGTTATGATCGTGGAGGTTTGGCAATGGACACCTTTCATGTTCCTACTATTGCTCGCAGGACTTTTGTCACTCCCTAAAGAGCCATTCTTAGCTGCTTCGATTGATGGAGCAGGCCCGATCCGTACATTTGTCTATGTCACCTTTCCGTTAATGGCGCCTATTTCTATTGGTGCAATCATTATCAGATTGATCGAAGCATCTAAGATAATGGACACGGTTTATGTTCTGACTTCCGGGGGTCCTGGCACTGCCACGGAAACTTCCAGCTTCTACATCTTCATCAAAGGTTTGCGTGAGTTCCAATTTGGGTACTCTGCGGCCTTGTCATTAACTTATCTAATTATCATGATCATAAGCTTCACAATTATAGCAAAAATATTGGTGAAACTTATGGTTCGGGGTAACTAATCATGAGAGTCCTATACACTTCACTAAAATATTTGGCTGTAGTTCTCTGGTCCACCTTCGTAATCGCGCCATTTCTTTGGGCAGTCTCCACGTCTTTTAAAGACTTTCAGTCGGTTACAAATGGTGCAACTTACATCCCATGGGTAGACTTTGAGCCTAACTTGGAAGGCTGGCGCGCCCTATGGAAGTCACCTGCACAGGGCGGCGTCGACATAGTTGAGCCATTCTTCAATAGCGTATTTGTGACGGCGTCCGGTAGCTTAATCAGCATCATATTGGGAACTCTTGCTGCATATGCCTTGTCACGCTTCACCTTTAAGGCAGGGTTTATCCGCAACGGAGATATAACATTTTTCTTCATCTCGCAGAGGATTATGCCACCAGTTGTTTTAGCTATTCCATTCTTTATCATGCTTGGGAAATTTAGTTTGCTAGATACATTAGCGGGACTGATCATTGTTTACATTGTTTTGCTTATGCCGATTGCAGTGTGGATCATGGTTGATTTTTTCAACAAGGTTCCCGTCGAAATCGACGAGACTGCACTGATTGATGGATGCAACCCGCTACAAGCTTTTTACAAAGTCGTACTCCCAAATTCCATCCCGGGGATAATCGTTGCTGGTATGTTTTGCATGATATTTGGTTGGACCGACTTTTTCTTCTCTTTCATTTTGACATTTACCGAAGTCCAACTCTTGCCGGTTGCAATTGTGGCTTTGAACTCGTCAATCACCCCATGGTGGAGCTTATCGGCTGCTGCGTTGGTGAGCGTCGCTCCTTTGGTGTTAGTCGCCTTTATTGTTGAACGATACTTGTCAAAGGGTAACCTATCTGGAGCGCTAAAATAATGTCACTGATTGCATCAAACCTCAGTTTTAAGCCAGGTAACGAATGGCACTTGGATAACGTCAGCTTTGAAATGTCGAAGGGGCAAATATACACCATTTTAGGTCGCACTTTGGCTGGTAAAACTACGTTACTTAAAACTTTGGCGGGTCTCATTTCGCCTGACCAGGGTACATTGACTTTGGACGATGGTGACTTTGGTTCAATTCCAGTTTGGAAGCGCGAAGTTGCGATGGTTTATCAACAATTCATCAACTATCCTCATTTAAGTGTTTACGAAAATGTTGCATTTCCGCTCAAACAGCGTCGCATGCAGTCTGACCAAATTAAAACGCGCGTTATGAAAGCACTTCAGCAGGTTGGGTTAGATGGTTTTGAAAATAGAAAAATCCAAGCGCTTTCAGGTGGTCAACAGCAGCGAGTAGCTTTGGCTCGATCTTTGGTGAAAGAAGCAAGCGTTATCTTGCTCGATGAACCGCTTGTAAATTTGGATTACAAATTGCGAGAACAACTAAGAGAGGAATTTAGAAACATCTTCTCTTCAGAGGCTTCAAAGGACTCGATTTTGATTTATTCATCGACGGACCCCGTTGAGGCAATGCAACTTGGTGGCCAAATTTTAGTCATGGATGAGGGACGGATTTTGCAACAAGGTACGTCAAAAGAGGTCTATGAGAATCCTAACTGCACCAAAGTAGCTCAAATCACAAATGATCCAGCAATGAACTTGTTCGAAGGTAGGGTTGAAGATGGGAGAATAATTTTAAGTTCTGAGATTGAGCTTGAATTGCCCCAACATTGTAAAGGATTGGCAACAGGCTCATATATTTTTGGTATGCGCGCTGCAGGAATTACCCTAAATCAAAAAGGTTTTCCATTCAGTGTAGAGCTCTCTGAAATCAGTGGTTCCGAAACGTTCTTGCACATTCGTCATGAAATGATTGGAGTTGTTGGGTTACTGGACTCAGTACAAAATTTTAACACTGGTGAGGTCGTAAGTGTGCAGTTCGATACCATGCAATTATACGTATTTGACCAAAATGAACAGTTAGTGTCCTCACCTTATCGCGGATTAGAATAATGGCTAAAATTGAACTTCAGAACATCGCGCATTCATACAATCCCCAATCAGCGGAACAAAATTATGCATTAAACCCATTTAACATGACTTGGGAGGATGGTGGGCGCTATGCTATTTTAGGCCCATCAGGTTGTGGCAAAACAACAATGTTGAATATTATGTCGGGCATCGTTCAGCCTTCCGAAGGCAATTTATTATTTGACGGAGTGGACGTCACAAAACTTTCCACATCTGAGCGCAATATTGCCCAAGTTTTTCAGTTTCCCGTAATCTATGGAACGATGTCAGTTGAGCAAAATTTAGCGTTTCCATTAGTGTGCCGGAACTATGAAAAGCCTGCGATAGACGCTAAAGTTAATGAGGTTGCTGAAGCATTGGGGCTTCAAGAATTACTAACAAAATCAGCAAGCCGCCTCACAGCTGATCAAAAACAATTGATCTCATTGGGACGAGGCCTGGTTCGCGATGATGTTGCAGCAGTTTTAATGGATGAACCTCTGACTGTGATTGATCCAGACCTTAAGTTTCGCCTCAGAAGGCAGTTGAAAGAAATCAATCAAAAATACCGTTCAACTTTAATTTATGTTACTCACGATCAAAACGAGGCCATGACTTTTGCGGAGAACGTAATTGTTATGGATGCTGGTCGCATCGTGCAAGTTGGCACACCAAAAGAGCTTTTTGAACGACCTAAAACAACGTTTGTTGGTTATTTTATTGGTGCACCAGCGATGAATTTTTTCCGATGTGAGAGGAACGGTGATTATTCTTTGCGATTTGGAGGCAACACTATTACGACACAAACAAGCCTTACAGAGCTTAGCACCTCTCAATTAAAATTAGGCATCCGATCTGAGTACATAAAAATTGTTGATAGCATCGGTCAGAATACGATACCCGCGCGCGTTAAACGAGTTGAGGACTTGGGAAACCATAAATTAGTTTCCGCTGTGTCGCATGATCTAGATATTAAAGTAAAAGTACATCGAGATACTGCGATACCAGCTGAACAAGTTCATCTGGATTTACCTGCTGAAAACTGTTGCGTGTATGCAGACGAAATTCTTGTGCAAAATTAGATTTGATTTTTCTCCAAACTGCACATCGATGCTATTTGATTTGTGAAGATATGGACCGCTTTTAGGACCGCTTCCATATTTCCGGCTTCGTCTAACCGTCTATAATTAAATGATATTATGTAAAAGTATGTTTGCGCCCCCGGGCACCACTTTCTAAAACAATATCAATGACTTAATATTCGCACACTAACGCTATGCATGTAGGATAGCAATTTTCGATCCTTTAAATAACTATCAGCTTCCATTTATTAGCCAAGTTTACGTCTTAAGCGTCTGTTAATGATCGATATGATAACCTGATTGCCATCACCAACAGCATCCCAATTATTATTTTTTCGAATAAATTGTCGTTTATGTATTTTGAGACCCAGTTTCCAATTAGCATTCCCGCGAAAATGATTGGAACAGTAAAACCGCTGTATAACATGATTTCAATGTTGAGTAATCCAATAGAATAAAGGATTGGAATTTGGATTATAGCCATGCCAGCAAAATATGTTGAAATTATTAGAATGAATATCTCTCGATCCAGTCTCATCGCATTTAAAAAAGTTACCGAAACTGGTGCGGAAACCCCGGCCGCGCCTTGGAGAGCGCCTCCGATCAAACCACATGGTATTACGAGAAATTTTGAAGCAGACTCGCTCAACTTCCAATTTGGTTTGTGTATACGAAAAAATATAAACATTAAAATTACTCCTGAAAGTCCTAATAGAAGGTAGGCCGCCTGTAAATTTACAAGCAGAACTGTTCCTGCCATCACTCCTATTGCCCCGGCAAGCGTAAACCGGAATAGAATCTTTTTAGACCCAATGAAGCGCTTATATTCGTAAGACTGCCAAAGATTGGTAATTAAATTCGGAATAACCATAGTTGAGACCGCGGTCTGTATGTCAAAATATATTGTAAGGATAGGAACCATTACAACCGGCACACCAACACCAAGTATCCCTTTCAAAATGCCTCCGGAAAGAAAGGCTAAAAAGATCCATGAAATTTCACTATAGTCCATTTGTTTCTTGAGTTTTATGTTAACTTAGATTGGTGTTATGTGCTGATTTCAGCAGCGAGAACCTACTTCGAATTTTGATGCTAGGGCGCTCATATCTTGCAGCGCTTTGGTTAATCATTAAATTACACCCGAATGTGCAGATTAAATTTGAAGTGTTTAACTGCTAACGATTTGTTAGGTTCACCTGAAAGTACTCTGGTGGCCCGCTTGTTGCATTTCGAAGGTCTTTCGGGCGCTGTCACTCAGCTCCGCTGTCTGAAAGTTCCTTAGCGCATTGCAGGTAATAATGCCTGGTCGGGCAATTGATCTGTGCAACGGCGTGTTCCCGGAGGATCGCGGCCTTCAGTCTGTTCAGTTTCTTGTCACCCTCGCTCACGCTCATAAGCCGATCAACGAGTTGCAGTGCCCACTGGTAGTCATCCTTTCCCCGAGCCTTTTCGATTTCCGACATCACGGAATCCGCTCCACCGGCGATCTGGATGAAGCGTTTGGCTTCTTCAACTGGCGAAAGTGCGCGCAGCGATGTCGGATTTCCGTCGAACCACCCGGTCGTACCGACAAAATATGCGCGTACCGCGTACGCGACACATCCGTAATACTCACGCAAATGCGGCTTTTCAGCCAGTTTAGGTGGGAGTTTGACGCTGTGGGCCAGTTGATCCATGGTCATTCCGGCGTCCATACCATTGCGGGTCTCATCGACAACGTGTTGGATGGCGTCGCGATAGTCCGTCAATACTTCGCGGATCTTTGCTTCCCCATGCAGGGCTTTAGTGTGGCCGGGGGCCAGGATTTCGGGTTTAAACGCCATCAGCTTGTCCAACGTAACAGCCCAGGTATCAAAGTCGCGATACTCGGTGCCGCGGATGGCATAGAGGTTCGGGAAGGATCTGTAGAAATTGTCTCCACTGAACAGGGCCTTCTTGTCCGAATACCAGACAACCATGTGGTCCGGGGTTTCGCCCGGGGCAATATCCAGCTGAAGTTCTAGGCCGCAGGTCGATATAGTTTCACCCGTGCGTCCAATACGTCGCGTTGGCGGGAGGATGCCGGCGCCCATGCCTGTCAGCGGGCGGTCGCCAGGTCCGACGCCGATGCCGATTATTTCGTCGGGGTATGACAGTCCAATCCCGAACTGCCGCTTGGTGCGCATTTGCTGGGCCTTTACCGGGCGTGGATGTGGCGTTTCCTCGATCAAAGGGTCGCCGGAGGGAATATCGCTGGCCAGGATTTCAGGATTTGCGCCTTCGGCGAACACGCTTGCACCAGAGACGTGATCGCGATGCGAATGTGTCAGGATGATGGTTTTGACCGGCAGATCTGTGATCTTCCGGAATTCGGCCAGCACGTTGGTCGCCGCTGTAGTCGTTTCGGTCGTGTCAACGATGACGACGCCCTCATCGCCCACGATCATGTAGACGTTCGATGCCGCGAATCCGTAGGCCATATAGATGTTGTCGGCTAGCTGAACCACTTCTTTCTGGAAATATTCCGGGTGAGCCTTCAATTCCGGGTGCATAACATCCCCTCTCGTTTAGGTTTCAAGTCGTTCTATGCGCCGGGGCCAGCAAAAAACCCGACAACCGGTTGGCAGAACGAATCGTCACTTCCGGCGCCCTTTACTCATCAGAAATTACCTTTTTAGGATCCCATATACAAGAAATATTAACGAAATCTTGGCAAAATATGGGTAAATTACGTATTAAAGATCCACAATACTTGAAATGGGATCCCAAAAATGCGATAGCTCTTGGAGCGCTCCGCGACTTCAGATGCGGCGTGCGGATGTTCGGCGGAGGGCGGTTTGGAAGAATGACGCGAAAGAATATTCTGTTCATTATGTGTGACCAGCTTCGGTATGATTACCTTGGTTGCACCGGCCATCCGACGATCAGGACCCCCAATATCGATGCGCTGGCTGCTCGGGGCGTGACCTTCGAAACCACCTATTGCCAGTCGCCAACCTGTGGCCCCTCGCGCAACAGCATGTATACCGGGCGTTACGTGTCGTCCAACGGCACCTCGGTCCTGCATGCCCCGCTCCGCGTGGGCGAGATGAATATCGGCCACCACCTGAACCCGTTGGGCGTTCGCACGGTCCTGGTCGGAAAATCTCATATGGTTCCCGACATCGAGGGCATGGAACGCCTTGGCATCGACCCAAAAGGCGAGGTGGGTAGGCATCTGTCAGAAGCAGGTTGGGAGACTTACGAGCGCGACGACGGCATTCACCCGGATGCCATGGTGAAACCGGATCTACCGTACAATGAATACCTGCGAGCCAAAGGATACGGGGACACCAACCCATGGCATTGGGCCGCCAATGCGGTCGAGACTGAACGCGGCGTTCGATCGGGTTATTTCAATGATCGAGTCGACCTGCCTGCACGGGTGTCGGACGAGGACTCCGAGACGCCATACATGACGAGGCGCGCCATGGAATTCATGACCGAGGATGATGGCGAAACGCCATGGTTGTTGCACCTATCCTATATCAAGCCGCACTGGCCCTACGTGGCGCCGGCGCCTTACAACGATATGTACAGCGCCGATGATGTTATTCCGGCCATTCGATCCGAGGGTGAACTTGAGGATCCCAATTCCCTGATCGGACTGTTCCGCACCAGGATGGCCGCGAAGACGTTCAGCTGGGATCAGGCGCGCGATAAGGTTATCCCGGCCTATATGGGCCTGATTAGTCAGATTGACGATCAACTGGGCGTTCTTTTCAAATTCATGGAAGGGCGAGGTCTGCTCGACAACACCATGATCGTTTTCACCTCGGACCATGGCGACTATCTGGGCGACCACTGGATGGGGGACAAAGAATATTTTCACGAATCCGCGGTGCGGATCCCGCTGATCATCGCTGACCCGGACAGCGCTGCCGACCCGACCCGAGGTACGAAGGATCAGTCCCTGGTCGAGGGTGTCGACTTGCTACCGACCTTTCTTGAGTATTTCGGGGGGCCTGTGCCGGCGAATATCCTGGACGGACGGTCCCTGTTGCCGAAGGTCCGCGGTGAAGAGGTTCTTTGGCGGGATTTCGTGATCAGCGAGGGCGATTATTCCTTTCAAATCTTTGGCCTGAACGATGGTCGTGGACCGCTGGATTGTCGGTCCTACATGATCGCGACCAAGTGCTGGAAATACATCTACGCTCCGGGACACGCACCAGTCCTGTTCGACATGCAGAATGACCCGGACGAAGTGAACGATCTCGGGCAGAGCCCAGATCACGCCGAAATCCGACAGACGATGTTCAACCGGCTCGCATGGTGGTCGCTGCAGTATCGCCAGCGCGTCGCATGTTCTGAAGAGCGCGCACGACACATGAGCGGGATCGAGGAAAGAATGGGCGTTCTGATCGGTTACTGGGACGAAGAGGATGCCAAGGGCTTGGATCCAAAGACCCTGCCAATACTCGATTCCGGAGACAGCAAATAACGAAACAACTCAATCTGCGCTAGCTAAGGCGCGTGCAAGACCAGCAAAAGTTAACTTACCAACCAACAAGGGAGTAAAAAAATGTTTAAACTGAGAGCTTTATCAATCTTTGCCGCCGCTGCAAGCGTTTGGGCCAGCGGCGCCACTGCTCAAGTCATCCTGAGCGCCGAAACCGGTCCTCCCGGAACGGTACCGTTTACCGCAATGACCACGCTCGCCGAGGTCGCTTCTGCTGAGGGCATTGCGGATTTCCAGGTTATGGACGGTCAAACTGCGACCAATTCGCTGCAGAACCTGGCAGAGGGTAAAACGGATGTTTCAATTGCGCCGTTGACACTGACATTCCTGATGCAAAAGGGCGCAGGACCCTACGCGAAGCTTGGCGCCGAAAAGGGTGCCGAGTTGATCTCGAACGTGCGTGTTCTGCACACGTATAACTACGGTGGCTTCGGCCTGTACGCCTTCAACAGCTCCGACGTCAAGGGCTGGGATTCGGTGAAGGGAAAGACAATCCTGAATGGCCCGCCACGCGGTGCGGCGCTTGGGCATGGTCGTGGAATTCTGCAGTTGGTCAGCGGCGCGAAAGATGGTGAAGACTACAAAGGGATTCAGGTAAACTGGGGCCAAATGTCAAAGACCATCGCCGATGGTTCCGCAAATGCGATGATGCTTCCGGTGACATTCCCGGATGCTCGCATCACCAGGGCTCTTGCGGCAGGAGACATTACGCTTTGGTCAGTTCCCAAAGATGTTTGGGAGAGCGAGGCCATGCAGAAATATCTCAAAGCCCCGGGCGCTTCGGTAATTACCTTCCCATTGAGCGATCTTCCCCCCCAGAAAGGCCTGACGATTGTCAGTGAAGACGGCATTTGGCGGAGTCTGACGACCGTGGGCGCCGAAGTTGTTAAAGCCTCCATGGACTTTGAGACCGCCAAGGCGCTGACGGCGGCCGTTATTGCCAACAAAGAAATCTTCCTCACGAAGGCGCCTTACATGGGGACAACGAATGTTGGCTCCGTTGGGTTCGGCCTTTGTGGTGCGGTTCCGGTGAAGTATCATCCGGGAGCCGTTGCTGCATATGAAGAGGCTGGTATGACTGTTCCAGACTGCGCAAAGCCCTAATAAACAGCGCATTTCGAATGACAAACATTCGGGGACTACAAAATTGGGGCCCCCGAATATCCTTCGAGTTCGAGGAAAACCATGTCTCGTCACAACGATCCGGCGGTTCAGCCAAAATCCTTTGCCAAGCTTCTCGTTTTCTGGATGGCGGTGTTGTTTGTCGTCGTGGGTATGGTCAATTCCATGCCTGGAATTCCGGGTCTGGATCGGTGGCTGCAGGATTTCACAGGCGATCCCTTTTTCTCAATTCGAAAGTTTCCATACGAATATTATTACCCCATTGCTTTCTTGGTAATGATGATCATTGTCACACTCGATCATTCGATATGGCGTTCCTGGTCTGGTTCGAGCAAATTGAAACGCCGCTTTGGCCTGGCGATGGACATTGTGCTCGTAGTAACAGCGCTTACAATCTCGGTGACTTATCTGGTCGAGATCGAGTCCATCTGCCTCATCGATCAGATTACCGGGGACCGCGCGCGCCTGATCGCTGAGAGTCTGAAGATAGAAAAGGAAAATGCGATCCTTTTCGGATTGCCCGAGCCCACGACGGTCGACGATCCGAAATGCGTGAATTCGACAGGCGGTTGGCTTGTCCTAATTGTTGGGATCGCGATCATTGTTTTTCTGTCCTACAACGTGAAAGTCTGGGGCCTGCCCCTTGTTCTCGTCGCTATCCTGATTGCGGCCTACACCATCATTACCGTGCTGGTCTGGTATTACTTCGGAACCGAGGACATCAATAAATACCTCGTCACGAAAATCGGCGGCGAGCCGCGAATACTGTCTGATGGCAGACCCCGCGTCCACGACATTTTGGTGAACAACGCATCCGGTTTGCTTGGCCGGTTCCTGGACATTATCCTGAACGAAATATTCCCTTACCTGATCCTCGGCTCGCTGTTTGGCGCGTCGGCGGGTGGCAAATCCATGATCAAGATTGCGTTCCGCTGGACGCGAAAACTTCGCGGCGGTCCGGCGCACGCGGCTGTTGTTTCCTCTGCGCTGTTCGGAACGATTTCCGGCGGGCCTGTGGTCAATGTCCTTTCGACAGGAACTCTCACGATCCCGATGATGATCCAGCGTGGTTTCTCACGGGTCTTCGCAGGCGGAATGGAGGCCGCGGCGTCATCGGGTGGGTCAATCATGCCGCCTGTCATGGGAGTTGCGGCGTTTGTCCTCGCCGCCTTGACCGGGGTTCCATATTCCGAAGTCATCATTGCGGCGGCCATTCCCGCAATGGCTTATTTTTTGTGCTTGTTCTTGTCAGTTGTTTTCCAATCTAGAAAGCAAAACATTAAGGCGATTGGTGAACTGACAGACGAAATGCGGGTGTCGCGACAGGACATCTACAATCTGATCATGATATTCCTACCGATCCTGATCATCCTGTTCCTGCTTTTATCGACAAAGGAACGTATCGGTTGCGGTATACTCGGCGGGCTGCTTGGAGCAGAGCGCGTATTCGCTGAGGGCGGTGCTTGCCAGGTTCAGAGCTTGTCCTGGCTGCTGAAACTCGTCCAGAATGCTGCCGGAGACGCGGGCAGCGCGGGATGGTGGGCGGTGATCGTTCTGTGCTTTGCACTGTTCCTGGACCCAGAAGTAAGGGCAAGACCGTCGAAATTGCTGGATTCATTTGCAGATGCAGGAAAACTGATTTCGACCCTCTATCTGATGTTCCTGGCGGTTTCGATCATCGATTTCTGCCTGAAATTCACCGGCATGCCGTTCTTCATCTCGCTGGACGTCCTGCAATGGCTTCAAGGCCTGGAACTTGGGAGCGACGGATCGGTGGTTTTACAGTTCATGGCCTTGTTTGTGACGATGCTTCTCGCCGTCCTATTGGGAATGGGGATGCCGGCCGTACCCGCCTATATCAACGCCGCGCTGTTGATGGGGCCGATCCTTGCCGGGCTCGGGATCTCGGTTTTCGCTGCAAATATGTTCATTTTCTACTTCGCTGTCGCCTCCGCCATCACCCCACCGGTCGCTGTGGCCGCATTCGCCGCGGCCTCAATCACCAAGGCCGAACCTATGTCGACGGGGTTCGCTGCGGTGAAGGTCGGCATCGTTATGTTCGTGATTCCGTTCGTCTTTGCGCTCTATCCGGAGATCCTGCTGATAGAGGCAGCTGTCATTGACCCGAAGACGAGCGCCGGTGCCGAGATAAACTATCTGCCTGGATATGATGCCAAGCTACATCTTGGGTCACTGGCCTGGCTCCTTCTTCGCTTGTTTATCGCACTCTATCTTTTGGCCAGCGCGCTCGCTCGTTTTGATCGGGCAAAACTTCCTATCTGGGATAGCCTGATACGTGTTGGTCTGGCTGTATTGCTGATGGCTTCGCAACCCTCAGTTCATCTAACGGCTATCGCTGTGACCGCAATATGGCTAGCCCTGCATTTTTTCCGAACCAGAGGGTCGGAAAATGCGCTTGCGTAAGCCCCCTGGCCATGACCTCGAAGTTCTGCCAGCCGTCTGGTCAGGCGGAACCTCGCGGTGCGTGGCCAGGGTGCGCCTGTATGAATTCGACGTAATCTAAAGCCCCCTGCATTCGCGTATGCGCAAAAGCGTTGGACGCAACCCAGGCAGCGTGGATCCGGTTTTCATTTAAAATCATGAAGTTGGCAGGTTCACAAAACAGCAGCATTTCGCAGTCGTTAATTCCGAACGATATAAAGGTACCCAGGTCCCGCGCCGTTTCTATCAGCATCTCATATCCGAGCTCCACCTTTTCCAGGCCGAGTTCTAGTCTGGTCGCATTTGCACGGTCACTTGTATCAGCACCATCCGCTATCGACTGAACGCCAGCGGCAGCAAAGCTTTCGCACAAGGCTTTGAGTTCGGTCAATTGCGCCTTGCGATGCGGGTACCACATACCGCGGTACAGGGCTAACAGTCGGTAGGCTCAGTCGAGCGGTGCACGGCAATGCCACAGATCGCCCTTCAGGGTTTCAATGCTAAAGTCCGGATTAACCTGACTGGTTGACCTTGGTGTCGCCATTTATTCAGCTTCGTCGGTTCCACTAGCATCCTGATCCAGATTGATGCCTGAATAGCTGATCAAATCGGTGAGCGTTAACTCCGCGTTCCTCTTTTCGAACACTTCGATGTACTCGACCATCGTATTCGAATGTTCCCGCATCATGGCTTCCGCCCGGACGGCATCGCCTTTCTGAATAGCCTCGAAGATCACCTTGTGTTGGGAATTACCAAGTTTCAGCCGGAACAGACTGCGCTGGATGCCTTCCGACGTGGATAGTACCTGCTTGTCAAAAACCATCGAGCCGGATTCCAGCATCGGCATATGGCTGATCTGATCGCAGGTATAGCCCACGAAGTCGTTGCCGCAGCCGTCCAAGATCGTCTTGTGAAAAACAGCGTTTTGCTGCTGAAGCTTTCGAAGTGAAGCGTCATCCAGATTGCCGGCCCGAATGAATTTGTCGATCTCGTCGATTGCGGCTTCCAGCGTTGGCAGGCGGTTGTGACGGCCCGATGATTGCGCCATTAGCCGCGCAGCGAGGCTTTCGAGATGGCCACGAACCTGAACGGCTTGCAAAATATCCTGCACTGTCGGGGAATGCACGACATAGCCGCGCCCCTCGGCCCGGCGAAGAATGCCCTCGCGTTCGAGCAGGCGAAGTGCCAATCGAACCGGCGTGCGCGAAACTCCGTAGGTATCGCATAATTGCGCCTCGGAAAGACGCGCGCCATCATCGTAGGTGCCTAGAATAACGTCCTTGCGGATCTTGTTTGCGAGTTCGGTGTCGATAGATTCCATCTCATCATAGAATACATATGGGATCCTAAAGTCAAGATATGTAGAGATTGACGTAACATCCCACGCAGATTATTCTTGATTTGGGATCCTTTTGTGCTTTATTAGGGATCCTTAACGTGCAAATATTCTGGTATACAACTTTTTGTTCGGTCACTCTGCGGTTGTTATCTCCTTCTTGGGATCCCAAGGTGAAAGGGCCGCTGAGGTGACCTTTGGGCGTAGTAACAAGGCTCTACAGCGCTCGGGCCTTGACTGGTATCTGTACTGATGGCGCCACTTCTCATGCGCCAATTGTCCATGCGCGCCGAAAACGATGCAGAAATGATGAAATGGCTGCACCTGACTACCGCGATCCGTGTTCCCGGATGCAGGCCATATGTCTAAGCCACAAAGATTGCACCCAAGATTTAGAAAGCGGCGGAAGAGCAGGAATTGATGACATGACAAGCGAGAGATTACGAACCATCCGAACGTTAGTTGGCAATTGTCCCTCGACTAAAGGCAAAGATAAACGATGAGCCGCAAGCCAAACTTTCTGTACATTATGGTTGACCAGCAAAGGGCCGATTGGCTTGGCTGCTACGGACACCCAGTCGTGAAGACGCCAAATATCGACGCTATTGCGATCGAAGGTACCCGCTTCGACGAGTTTCACGTTGCGACGCCCGTATGCATGCCCAATCGGGCGAGTTTGATGACGGGACGTATGCCCTCTGTCCATGGGTTGCGCTACAACGGATGCCTGCTGTCTGAACGCGCCAATACGTTTGTGGATGTCTTGAGGGCGGGCGGTTATGCCACTGCGACGATTGGAAAAAGCCATCTTCAGCCGTTCACGGATTTCGAGGCTGAAAAACAAGGCGAAGAACTGAATGGTCCAATTGCCGAGGCTTGGAAACCGGATCAGGGCGACTACGGACGAGAGGAGCCTGAACGCTACCTGGGTGGAGATCACTTCGATTTCCCCACCCCGTATTACGGATTTGACCATGTGGACATGGTAACCGGGCATGGCGACCGTGCAGGTGGTCATTACCGGCAATGGTTCAAGAAGAAGCACCCCAATTGGCTGAACCTGATCGATCCAGACAATCAGTTGTCGCACCGGTTCACATGCCCGCAGGCCTACCGCACACCCATCCCCGAGGACAGTTACCCGTCGGCATATATTCGTGACAACGCAAAGAGCTATCTGAAAAGCCGGAAAGGAATTGAACAGCCGTTCTTTGCTTTCGTCTCATTTGCCGATCCACATCACCCGTTCAACCCGCCGGGGAAATACTGGGATATGTATGATCCGGACGAATTCGTCCTTCCGACGCGCTTCGAAGATTGTCGGATGCCTCCACCACCTCTTATGGATGCTCGCAAGACCTTTGAGGCAGGGCTTGGGCAAAAGACACCACAGACGTCCTTTATGACCACGGACAGAGAGGTCCGCGAAGCAATGGCCCTGACAGCTGGCATGATCACCATGATCGACGATGCCGTTGGTGAAATCATTCAGACGCTGAAGGACATGGGTCAATACGAGAATACCGTCATCGTGTTCAACGCAGACCATGGAGACTACATGGGGGATTTCAATATGCTGCTCAAAGGGGCATGGGCGCTTAGATCGATCAACCGTGTTCCCTTGATCTGGTCAGATCCGGCGTCCCGCCAAGGCAGATCAACCCCGGCGCTGGCTTCGACAATAGACATTTCTGCGACAATTCTTGATCGTGCTGGACTTGATCCCTATTTCGGTATGCAGGGCATCAGCTTTATGGCGTGCGTCGAGGGTGCCAGAAAACACCGCGACTCGCTTCTTATCGAATATAACGACGGCTTGACGCGCATGGGGTTTGACAGGCCGGCACGTGTACGAACGATCGTTACGGCCGATTGGCAACTGTCGGTTTACAATGGGCAGGATTGGGGAGAACTCTACGATCTGAAGAACGACCCAAAACAAACCACCAATTTGTGGGATTCGAGAGATCACATGGACACCAAGTCAAAATTATTCGAAATCTTGACCAGTCAATTAATCGCACAAATGGACGAAAGCCCGAGAGCAAGCCGAATGGCGTAATTCCTTAAGATGGCGAGGGTTTTGGGTGCAATTACGGTGGGGGTTCTGTCAGAATAAACCAACTTGTCCGACAGCGTGCTGAATATTAGCTATTCAGTCATACCTAAACCTGTATCTTTCCGCTATTTCAAAACCAGCCCTGATATCATCCGACTTGCCGTTATGCTGTATGTGAGGTTTCCACTCTCACTGAGGAATGTGGAAGACCTCCTACATGAACGCGGTGTCGATGTGAGTTATGAATCTGTTCGGTATTGGTGGCATCGGTTTGGTTCTCAGTTAGCAAGCCAGATCAAGAAACGCAGGGCAGGGGGCATGCAGTCAAGTAATTGGAAATGGCACCTAGATGAAGTCTTCGTGAAGATAAATGGTGAAAGGCATTACCTATGGCGCGCAGTCGATCATGAAGGCGAGGTACTAGAAAGCTATGTCACCAAAAATAGAGACAAAAAAGCTGCTTTAAAGTTCATGAAGAAAGCCATGCGGCGCTATGGAACGCCAAACGAGATCGTCACAGATAAGCTTCGGTCCTACAGTGCAGCAGCAAGAGAACTGGGCTGTTCGGAAAAGCAAGTGACCAAGCGATGGGCAAACAATAGAGCGGAGAATTCACACCTACCGTCTCGACGACGCGAAAGGGCCATGCTTCGGTTTAGGCGCATGCACAACCTCCAAAAGGTTGCCTCAATCCATGCCTCGTTTCACAATCTATTCCACTCGCAAAGGTCACTCTGAAAACGCAGTAATTTCAAGCTACACCGTGACGCAGCTCTCACCGAGTGGCGTTCCTTAGTGACCTCATAGAATATAGCCATCAAATGAATACTGATGCGTGGGATCTTTAGTCTGATAGCACGAGCGGCAAGGTCTGGATCGATCGTTTCCATCATAAGTTTATCATGCTTATGGGATCCCAAAGCCAGTAAACTCATCCTGAAAAGTAATACTTCTGTTGTTTTTTAGTTGCATTGGATCCCAAAAGAGGCTTTTATATAAAAAAAGTGCAAAAAACAGTCAATTTAACCTCAGAGTGTGATTTAGGGATCCCAAATACTGGAGATAGCGGCTTGATAAGGGGGAAAGATATGAATTTCAAACGTATTGGTGCAGCGCTTTCGGTTTCAACAGCTATTGGATTAACGGCTCTGACGGCTTCGGCTGAAGAATTATCCGTCGCGACCTTTGTGCCGCCGAGCCATGAAACTATCACTAAGGCCTTGGCTTGGTTCGAAACTGAATTGACAGAGCGTTCGAATGGCGAACTCAAAATTAAGTTGTATGCTGCCGGTCAGCTCGGTGCTGGCCCAGTGCAACAGTACAAACGGGTGGTGGAAGGTGTTGCCGACATCACCTTTGGTATCGCTGCTACGACTCCGACATTATTTCCAAAAACGATGCTAGCGATACTCCCAGGCGCGGCAGTAGATGGGCCAGACTCAACGGAGCGGCTTTGGGCTGTCTTTGAAGATTACATGGCCGACGAGTGGGCTGATGTGAAAGTTCTAGCAATCGCGAACCCAGCAGGGGGAATGATTATCTCCAATAAAGATGTTTCAACTATTGAGGGCATGCAGGGCGCAAAGATTGTTCCCTGGGCCGCTATGACGACTCCGGTTATGCAAGGCATGGGTGCAGTTCCCGTACAAATGGACCCGACCGAACATTACACAGCGTTGTCAACTGGAACCATTGATGGTGCTATCTCTTCAATCAACAACATCATGCCGCCCTGGAACCTTGATGAGGTGGCTGATTATGCCATTGTCAATACGCCAGCTACCTTTAACCCCGTATTCTATGCGATGAATCGTGAACGTTACGACAGCCTCAGCGAACAGCATCGTAAAATTATTGATGAAGTGGCGGGACTGCCGTTTTCCAGAGAGCTCGCGCAAGCCTTCCATGAGGCAGACGAGGAGGCACTGATATGGAAAGACGAGATGCTTGCAGCGGGAAAGCTAAATGTGAAATGGATTGTAACTTCCAGTGAAGAGCGTGCCAAGATGGAGCAGGCTGCCCGTGACGGTATGACTGAGATTTACGCAGATTATGCCGATCGTGGCATTGATAATGCTCAGGAAATTTATGAAGCCCTGAACAAATAAAAATATTGAGCGCCCATCGTTAGATCTATGGGCACATATCCAACGGGTTTTGGCATCAGTTTTATCCGACTTAATGTCAAAACGCATGGCGCAAACATAACGATAAGGGGCCTTCTGATGGCGGTAATTGTACCAAAAAACAAGTCTGTCGAAAAATTAAAGGGTTTACACTTATATCACGGTGCCATTTCAAACTGCTCGATGCGCGTGCGAATGACGTTAATTGAAAAAGGCCTGGAGTGGGAAAGTCACCATGTCGACCTTAAGAAAAAGGAGAATATTTCGGAAGAGTATTTTGGCATTAACCCAAAAGGCCTAGTGCCGACGCTTGTTCATGATGGCGCGGTCCACGTCGAGTCAAACGAGATCATTGATTATCTGGACGAAACCTATCCAACTCCTTCGCTTCGTGCGAAGGATAATGCGAAAATGATGGAGTGGTTGGAACTTGCGACGTCAATCCATATCCCTGCTGTTAAGCCATACGTCTATGCGACCATTATTGCCCCTAAAGTCAAAAAGACGGCTGAGGAAGAGGCTAAATATGCAGAGCTTCAACAAAACGAAGAATTAAAGGAATTCCATTCTAAGCACGCAGGCAGAAGTGAGTTTGACAATGAAACTTTCAAAAGTGCTGAGGCGCGATTGAATCAAGTTTTCGCCAAGTTGGAAACAACATTGGATGGCGGTAAATGGATCATGGGCAACGATATGAGCCTGGCCGATATTTCCTGGATACCGCTGCATTTCGTTTTGATTGGTTGCGGATACCCATTCCATGAATATCCCAACATCATGCGATGGGCCAAAGCGTTCGAGGCACGGAAAAGCTTTCAAGAGGGCATCATCAAATGGTGTCCTGATTTCTCAAAAGTCTGACATCAAAAGATCAGAATATTGAAAAAGCCAAACATAACACCTGCACCATAGTGGGGATCAACAAGGAGAACTCAAACATGAAAATTAGACAGAAGTTTTTTTCACTTGCCTTAGCTTCAGGCCTGGCGCTTAGTGCTATAGAAGCGGCCGCCGAAGAATTGTCAGTGGCGACGTTTATTCCGCCCCAACACCACATTAATTCTTTTTTCTTTAAATGGTTTGGTGAAGAATTGGCAAAGCGGTCAGATGGATCGTTAACAATTAAGGTGTATCCCGCGGGTCAATTGGGCGCAGGGCCCGTTCAGCAATACAAACGTGTGGTAGAGGGTGTAGCGGATATCACATTTGGGCTGCAAACCTATACTCCGGCGCTGTTTCCAAAATCAATTCTTATTGTGCCGCCGGGCAAACACACTACGTCGCTGGACAGCACAAAAGCGATCCATGCCGTTTATGATAAATATTTCGCCGATGAATATGAAGACGTGAAGTTGCTTGGCATGTTCACGGTCGCTGGTGACGCCTGGGCGGCGACCAAAGATCTTTCGACCTTAGATGGGATAAGCGGTTCGAAGATTGTACCATTTGCAGCTATGACATCGCCAATTTTTGAAGCTTGGGGCTCCGTGCCTGTGCAGATGCCTGTAACAGAAATGTACTCTGGCCTTTCAACTGGCACGATTGATGGTACCTCAATCTCAGCCAGCCAAATGACACCTCCTTGGAACTTTGGTGAGGTGTCGAGCTACTATATCGATAATATTCCTGTTAGCTTTGCTGTCTTTTTCGTGGCGATGAATAAAGAGAGATATATGGGTCTGTCCGATGAGCACCGTGCGATCATTGATGAAATGGCTGGCCTGGAAACATCTATGATGGGCGCGCAAAGTTTCCACAATGACGCAATGCGCGGCATGAAAGCAAATGCAAGTGATGCCCCACAAGTGGCCAATGTTAATTTTGTATCCATCTCCGATGAAGAGAGGAAAAAAATGGATGCATTGACGGCAGAAGCACTGCAAAAAATCTTTGCCGATTACGCAAGCAATGGCATCAATAATGCCGAAGAAATCTACAACGCTTTGAACAATTAACTTTAATAGGCCAGATCTTTTTGGATTTGGCCAATTTTTTAGGTGCGAGATAATGGAACAAAAACGCGACTTGCCAAAATTAATTTGTCAATTCGATTTTGTTTTGACTTGGGTATCGATCCTGGTGGGCGGCGCTGCTTTGGCGTTTATGACATTATTTTCTGTTTGGAACGTTTTGATCATGCGGAAAATGATGAACAATCCAATCATGGGGGCAGAGGATTTTTTGCTGTTGTGCTTGGTAGTCATCGTTGCGTTCTCCATTGGGCTTGGATCTCGAACAGGTGCACACATTGAGATCGAAATTTTAGAGTCAAAAATGTCCGCTTGGTTCGCAAAATGGTCGTTGGTTTTCGTTAAGCTGCTTGGGGCAGGGATCCTAGCGATCATGGCTCGACAGCTGTGGCATGCAGGGCAAAATGCGGTGAAGTTTGGCGAAACGACACAGCAACTTTTGATATCATACGAGCCATTTTATTACGTTTTGTCGTTTGCAGTAGGCGTCTATGTTCTCGTTTTGTTGTTAGATATTTGGCAAATTTCTCGGACTGAGAAGGTCCGGCATATTGCAATAAATGAGGTTGGTTTGTGATAAGTCTAACGGCAATAGGCATTCTGGGTCTTATCACGCTTTTCGTCCTCTTGGCGCTGCGTATGCCGGTGGCGTTATCGATGTTGTTCATCGGGTTCACTGGCACAATAATCGCAAACGCCATTAAATTTATCAGCATTGGAATGGGTTCTGATCAGGCCTGGGCAAGGGGTTGGAAGATTGCCTATTCCAACCTGGCCGGTGAAACATTTGAAGCAGCGTCGAACTATAACCTTCTTGTCATTCCTATGTTTGTCTTGATGGGCAGCGTCGCGGGTGCTTCAGGTATGTCGCGCGATTTATTCACTGCAGCCTATCGTTGGATGGGGCATTTGAGAGGTGGCCTTGCTTCAGCAACTATTGCGGCTTGCGCGGGCTTTGCGGCACTTTCAGGGTCTTCGTTGGCTTCTGCCGTCACGATGGGACGTGTGGCGTTGCCTCAGATGAAACGATATAAATACTCAGATCGCTTGGCGACTGGTTCCGTGGCAGCGGGCGGTACGCTTGGATTTCTGATCCCACCATCTGGTGGGATGATTATCTATGCAGTGTTGACAGAACAGTCGATTGGTAAATTGTTTATGGCCGGTGTCATTCCGGGGATCGTTTTAACGCTTTTGTTCATATTTGCTATTCATCTTGTCGTTTTGCGCAAGCCAGAATCCGGCCCATCAGGCGAACGCGCCACATCAGCCGAGAAATGGAGTTCACTTCTTAGAGCTTTGCCTATTCTGCTGGTTGTTCTGGTGACTATTGGTGGGATGTACACTGGTTTCTTTACACCGGTGGAAGCGTCTTCAGTCGGCGCGTTCTTTACCTTTGTCGTGGCTATTGCCATGGGACGGTTGAACCCCCAAAAGCTAAAGGTCATTGTTTTAGAATCGTTGAGTACCACAGCTACCGTGTTCCTGATCATCATTTCTGCTTTTGTTTTTATCCCTTTTATGGCCTTGACCGAACTACCTTCCCAAATGGTGACTATTCTGACATCCCTGCCAATTGGTGATTTTGGGATCTTACTGATTATTATTTTGGTTTATCTTTTCTTGGGCATGTTTTTGGAAGGGATTGCAATGCTTGTATTGACTATCCCCGTTGTTATTCCAATTGCCATTGGCCTAAACTGGGACCTGATCTGGTTCGGTATTATTATCGTGATCATTCTAGAAATGGGTATGATCAGTCCGCCAGTCGGCATTAATGTTTTTGTTGTTAAATCAATCGCCCCCAACGTGCCAATGGGTCAAATTTTTCGAGGTATTTGGCCGTTTTGGTTCGCAATGGCTGCCATGATTGGATTGCTAATTTTATTCCCACAAATCGCACTCTTTTTGCCGAATACATTGGCAGGGTGATACCACAGAAAGGATTTCAAGGATGGACGGATCATCAGATATTCAAACGCTTCAACATTTTATTGGTGGTGAATGGGTGAGTGCCGAAGATGGTGGTACAATTACTAGCTACAACCCGTTAGACGACAGCGTGTATTGTCGCGCTGCCGCAGGAACAAGCAACGACATGCGCAAAGCAATTTCCGCTGCGCGTGACGCATTTCCATCTTTCAAGGATACAACACCTACACAACGTGAACGTATGTTGCTGCGTGCAGCGGAATTGCTGGAAGAACGGCAAGATCAAATATTGGCGTGTTTGATCGATGAAATTGGCTCGCCGATTGGTAAAGCCAAGTTTGAATTGGGTAAGGGATTAGCTATGCTACGCGCTGCCGCTGGTATGTGCCGAAATATGAGGGGTGAAACGATCCCGTCAGATACGCCTGGCATGATGTCTATGTCTATCCGTGAACCCATTGGAGTCGTCGCGATCATCACACCTTTCAATGTGCCATTGATTAAGAACACGAGGCTTGTTGCGAATGCATTGGCCTGCGGCAACACGGTTGTGCATTTGCCATCTGAAATGGCACCTCATTTGACGATTCTTATGGCCGAAATTTTTCGCGACGCAGGCGTTCCCGCCGGTGCCTATAACGTTGTGACAGGAAACGGCGCAGATATTGGAGATGATCTGACATCGAGTAAAGATATAGATTTTGTGACTTTCACAGGATCATCTGTGATTGGTCAGCATGTGCATGAAATCTGCGCTAAAAACAAAACGCCGAACACGTTAGAACTGGGCGGCAAAAGTCCTACCATCGTTTTAAACGATGCGAACTTAGAAAAAGTGATGCCTTTGGCAGCACGATCTATCTTTATGTATGGCGGACAGCTGTGTATCGGTTCCAGTCGCTTTTATATAGAAAGCGGAATTTATGATGAATTTGTGAATCGCTTCACAATGATCGCTGGTAAAATGGGGATGGGCGATCTGCGCGATCCAAATACGATCATCGCGCCAATTATTTCTGACCGTCAGCGTCAGCGTGTGAAAGACCATATTGAAGACGCCAAGGCAAAAGGGGCAAAGGTCCTGTGCGGTGGAGAATTTGAGGCGAACCGATGTCAGCCAACTATACTGGCTGAAGTGAGCGAAGAGATGACCGTTTGTCGAACCGAAACCTTTGGCCCGGTCACATCAATTTACAAAGTGGAAAGTTATGAGGAAGCTCTGAAAAAAGCCAACGATACCGTCTTTGGTCTATCTTCTGCGATCTACACAACCAACCTAGAAAAGGCGATGCATTACGCTCGCAATTCTGGCGCGGGTATGGTGCATATTAATGGGGCAACTGTCTATGATGAGGCGCATGTCCCCTTCGGTGGTAACGGGGAGTCAGGTGTAGGGCGTGAAGGGACCGATGCAGATCTCGCGGCGATGACCACAGTGACATGGGTAACGATCCAAACATGAATTTTACACTTTATCATCACGGGTCATCAGTTTGTGCCGCGAAGGTGCGATTTGCCATGGCCGAAAAAGGCATTGAATGGGATGGCGTATATATCGACATCCTCAAAGGTGAACAGTTTTCTCCGGACTACCTAAAGCTGAATCCAAAAGGGGTGGTGCCGACATTGGTGCACGACGAACTCGTCATTCCGGATTCCACTGTTATTGTGGAATACTTGGACCAGATTATGCCCGAAAATGCACTGCACCCAACTGATCCTTGGGAACGTGCACAGGTCCGGTATTGGACCAAAGCTGTTGACGAAGATCTACATCCGGCCTGCGGAGCAATCACCTTTGTTTGTTCGCATCGACATACAGTTCTACGCAATTTGGGAGAAGATGGGGCTAAGGAATTCTTGGCCTCAACCCCAGAAATTTCAGTGACAGCAGATTGGAACGAGAAGAAAAAGATCTTTGTTCGTTACGGCTTTGACGCGCCTGAAGCACCCGGTAAAATGAAGCTCTATGACACATATTTGCACAAGATGGAAAAGGCATTGGACGGCAACGATTGGTTGGTCGGGAACAAATTTACAGTAGCCGATGTATCGTTGACGCCTTACGTGAATCGCTTAGCCATGATGTCAATGCGCGGCATGTGGCAAAATGGTCGGTTACCCAATGTCGAACGCTGGTTCACCGCAATCGAGGCTATGCCGAATTTCAAGAAATGTTTCTTGGATTGGGTGCCGGATCATCTGACGTACGACTTACGTGAAAACGGCGCCAAAAGTTGGCCCGAAGTTGCGCGCATACTGGGAATAGAAATTTAGAACCAATGCCGTTGAACATAGACGCGATTGGGCAATCACAACAAGGAGAGGCTTATGGGCCGGATTGAAGGAAAAACAGCAATCATAACTGGTGCCGGGCGCGGGATTGGCGCAGTTATGGCGAAACACATGGCGTCCGAAGGAGCCAATGTTGTCGTGACAGATGTCTTGGACACAGATGCTACAGTTGAGGCGATCAAAGCTGCGGGTGGCAATGCTATGGGAATGAAATGTGATGTCACTAGCGATGAAAACCTAGCTGCGGTCGTTGAAGCAACGGAAAGACAATATGGTAAATTGGATATTTTGGTGAACAACGCGTCAATTTTTGCAGCACTACAGCCAAAGCCTTTTTTGCAAATCGACAATGATGAATTTGACAAGGTGATGACCGTCAACGCCCGCGGCGTACATCAGGCGACTAAAGCAGTTGTCCCGGCCATGATACGTGCCGGTGGTGGAAAGATTGTGAACATTGCATCTGGCACGTTCTATTACGGCCCTCCGGGCCTATCCCACTATACCGCATCCAAAGGAGCTGTGATTGCCCTGACCCGTGGCTATGGTCGTGAACTGGGCGACAAAAATATTCAGATCAATGCAATTGCACCTGGCTTGACCGAATCCGAGTCTATCCGAGGGCATGCGGGTTTCGACCCTGCACGCGGTCCCACTGTGGCAAGCCGTTCAATAAAACGTGATATGGTTCCAGAGGATTTGTTGGGTTCGCTGATGTTCTTGATCACACCGGATAGTGACTTCTTGACTGGTCAAACCATCAACGTCGATGGCGGTAAGGTGAACCTATAGAAGATGCACAAAAGACATGCTTTTGTCCTACCGAAACGTGGACCAAAATTCGATAAGGCCGCTAGCCTTACTTTGGTAAAGGTGTCTGCCGCCGCTGCGGGTCGGCAGCACACTTTGATGGAAGACAAATAAGAAATCGTCAACATCGGCCCTATGCCGGAACGGAATTTGAAGGGAAAAAACGTGGCTCAACTTGGTGAAAATATCATCGGCAATGCCGATACATCCCCCTTCTTTTTAGTGAAAAATGCTGATGCTGTTTCTATTGATGCGCCGGTAAATCGCAAGGGCGATGCGGTGCGGACTTGGGTGCGGTCTCTTAGCGGATTTCAAAAAGAGGCATTGGTAAGATCTGCAAGAACCGGGCGTACGTGGCGGTTGGTATCCGATGAAGGCCCCTACCTTAATGGCCATGATGCGGCACCGTGCCCTTTGGCGTTTTTATCTACCGGGATGGCCGCGAGTTATATGAACGAAATTACAGCGCTCGCGAAGCAGCGTAATGTGGAATTTCGTAAACTACGCCTGATCCAGAACAATTTTTACACCATGAAAGGTTCTATGCCGAAACGCACAATGGTTGGAGGGGCAGAGCCCATTGATTTGGAAGTTGAAGTTGATTGTGATTTGGATGATGCAGCCCTTAATAGTCTGTTTATGGATGCAGTGCATGCTTCGCCATTAAACGGATTGATGCGTGGAAAATTGGACAGCCTTTTTAAGCTATCCAAAAATGGGACGGAACTTTCTACTGACAAAGCGACCGAGTTAGATTGTGCGTTGTTTCCTGATCCCGGTGATCATTTTGCGGCAGCAGTGCCTGTTGAAAACCGCCCTGATCTTGTGGGCCCTGTCGGTCCGACACCAAAAAAGGACGTCGCTTTGGGCACCACTGCCGCCGCAGGCAGTTTAACTGATGAACAAAATCGCAGATTGAACATTGGGGCAATCGCCATGCTGCGCGAAGATGGTATGAAAGACATACAGCAAATGCAGTATTCCCCCTGGGGTACGTCTTTCAAGTTTTTAAGTTCCGAAGATGGTCGTGCACCGGATGCGAATTCCTTGATCAGCGCGGGGATCGGGTTTTGTTTTATGACTCAATTCGGACGATTTGTGTCGATGTTAAAGTTAGACCTGCCCGATTATCGTATTGTTCAAGATACCCATTTCAGTCTCGGCGGTGCTTCAGATGGAACTGGAAAAGCGGGTGAGGCGGACCCGATTGAAACCCATTGTTACCTAGAAACGACTGAGGATGATGCAACGGCGCAAGAAATGCTGGATATGTCCGAACAGACCTGTTTCTTGCATGCGTTCTGCCGAACTGAAATGAAAACCAAACTGAAAATTACCCGCTTGTAAGGAACTCGATATGGCCTACGATCAAGATAAATTGGAATTGCGTGAGTTGATTGAAAATTGGGTCATGTGGCGCGATGCAGGGTTCTGGGAAAAGTTTCGAACTGTTTGGCATGACGATGGTCGGATGATGGCGACTTGGACACAGGGCACTGCAGATGAATTTATAGAAATGAACAAACAAGGGTGGGCCAACGGTGTTTCCATTCTTCATTTTCTGGGTGGTTTTACATGTGAGATCGTCGACGATCGCGCTGTAACACAAACTAAAATGACTATTTCCCAAAGGGGTGAAGTTTCAGGTGTTCTCGTGGATGTTGTGTGTACGGGAAGGTTCTATGATTTCCTGGAGAAGCGTAAGGGTAAATGGGGAATGTGCCTGCGCCAGCCGATCTATGAAAAAGATCGAATGGATCCTGTTGAACCGGGCGGTACGGTTGATTTGGAGCTGGGGTTGTTGAATGCTTTCCCAGTTGGCTACCGTCATCTTGCATACCTTCAATCTATGGTTGGTTACCCAGTTAAAAAGGATATGCCGGGTCTTACAGGGCCAGAGGTGGAAGCACTTTATAGAACTGGATCCACTTGGTTGAGTGGGAATGAGATTTCTTGGGCTGGGCATACTTGGGGTTCGTAAATTGGATTGTTTTTTCAGGTTATCCCGCAATGGGGACGAAATTGGACTTGCTAAAGCGCACACGTTGTATGCGAAACTTAACAATAGCCATGCAATTAATTTTGATCCCATCTTACCAGCAGGTATGCGCACTGACTTGAAAACTAAAATCCGTTTTCAACTGTATGGTCTTTTAAGATGAAAAGTAAGTATCAAAAGGTGTTTTTTGGATCAGTGCTACGCTTTAGTTTGAGAGACGTATTGAAACGAGCGCACCGAGCAAAGGCATTCATCGTAAGCACACCTGCTGCAATTCAAGGAGATAACAATGGCTGCGTCTTACTTCACTGAAGAAAATTCTGCTGAGGTTGTTGTCAGTCAGAATGCTAATGCAAAAAACCAACGCCTGGGCGAGGTGATGAGCATACTCACTCGACACTTACACGCTGCAATAAAGGAAATTGAACCGACACAAAATGAATGGATGTCAGCTATAAAATTTCTCACAGCGACAGGACATATGTGTGATGACTGGCGACAAGAATATATTTTGCTTTCGGACATCTTAGGCGTTTCTATGCTTGTGGATGCAATAAATACAAGAAGACCTATTGGTGCATCAGAAAATACTGTCTTAGGTCCTTTTCATGTGAGTGGTTCACCAGAATATGAAATGGGGGCAAACATTTGCTTGGATGGAAAAGGTGAAGATTTATTAGTGTCGGGTCGTATAATCGATATTCAAGGGGATCCCATTAACAATGTTAAAATAGACGTTTGGCAAGCCAATGATGAAGGTTTTTATGATGTTCAGCAAAAAGGTATACAGCCAGACTACAATTTAAGAGGCGTATTTCACACTGGTCAAGATGGAAGGTATTGGTTCAAGGGCGTTAGACCGAAGTACTATCCAATTCCGACCGATGGCCCTGTTGGAAAACTTTTAGAAGATTTGGGCCGTCATCCGTTTAGACCAGCGCATCTGCACTATCTAATTACGAAGGATGGTTACGAACCCGTGACTACTCATATTTTTGATCCAGATGATCCCTATATAACTAGCGATAGTGTTTTTGGAGTAAAAGAAAGCTTAATCGCAGATTTTAATCGTATCGATGATCCCAAAAAACTCTCAGAGCATGGATTTGATGGAGATTTTTACTGGGACGTAAACTTTGACTTTATTATGGCGCCTGCAACATAAATACACAACAGAAGGAACTATAAATTTGATACCTGATGATGCAATCAAAACGATTTTTGAAAGTGGCAGATCACATCGTTATTATCTCGACCGCAAGGTTGACGAAATGCTTCTACAACGAATTTATGAATTAGCGATCTTAGCGCCTTCTGCATCTAATTTATGTCCATTAAGAGTGACTTTTGTGGTGAGCGAAAATCAAAAAGCGAAAGTTATCGAAGCTGCGGCGGATGGTAATAAGGCAAAAATCAAATCCGCACCTGTAGTGGCTATAATAGCGCATGATGAAAAGTATTATGATTTGATAGAGAAGCTCTCACCTCATATGGATGGAAATGCATTTAGAAACAAAAGTGATGCTGAATTAACTCAAATAGCTATCGAGAATAGTTGGCTTCAGGCGGGGCTTCTGATAGCTGCTGTTCGCTCATTAGATTTAGACAGCGGTGCAATGAGTGGATTTGATAAAAACGTGATCGACGATTACTTTTACAAGAACTCAAGTTGGCGCTCCAACTTTTTGTTAAACATCGGTTATGGAGATGAAACTGAACTGCATCCAAGAGGCCCTAGACCGAGTTTCGAAGAAGCCTGTCAGATACTTTAGGCTTTTGTTAGAATAAAACCTGTTAGTGCGAAAACTCTGGAAATTAGCCAATGCCACTGCTCTCATTAAGTGGCGTGGCCTACTTGCCGTGTAATAAATCGCGTCTTTTACAAAACAGATCGGAGGGTGTTGTCAGAATAAACAGCCTTGCCAAAAATTTACGCTGCATTTAGCTACCCAGCTATGCCTAATCCTTTATCCTTCCGCTATTTCAAAACCAGCCCCGAGATCATCCAACTTGCAGTTATGCTGTATGTGAGGTTTCCACTAAGCGTACCCTCTCGTAAGGTGTCCTAAAATATGTTATAATATGACACTCATATAGGGGTGTTCAAAATGATAGCAAAAGGTAACGCCACAATCGGTCTAGAGACGCGTTTCGGGCCAAATTGGCCCGGTGTACGTTGCGGTGCAAAAACCAGATCTGGAGGTAAGTGTCAGCGTCCCGCAGTTAAGCAGACGGGCAGATGCACTAGACACGGCGGCAAATCAACTGGCCCTCGAGCCCAAGCTGGTAGGGACAAAATTGCTGCTTTGCACACGACGCACGGACGATTAACAAAAGAAAAACGTGAGGCCAGCAAATCCGTTGGCGTAGACGCTGACCTCACAATGTTTGCCACCAATAGAAAGAAGACGACGGCGGCAAATTAGGTGCCTCGATGTGCGATAGGTA
>Ga0181596_10000661_pt1 | contig 35397 bp, 29 predicted proteins | sample 041ome_6_FD_148655 | JGI IMG/M metagenome (GOLD analysis project Ga0181596, IMG submission 148655) | Coastal salt marsh microbial communities from the Groves Creek Marsh, Skidaway Island, Georgia - 041402US metaG (spades assembly) | ecosystem: Environmental > Aquatic > Marine > Intertidal zone... | reverse complement strand
CAAGGACATTATAACCAAGGATAAATTCCGGGACTTCTCACTTTCCTTCAAGTGGAAAATCTCTGAAGCGGGAAACAGTGGAATCAAGTACCGCACAAGGGGCAACCTTGGCTTGGAATATCAGATCCTGGATGATGCCAAACATCGGGATAACAAAATTCCTTCTCACCGGGCAGGCTCGCTGTATGATTTAATTCCGGCTCCCGAAAATAAACCGATCCGTGCCGTGGGGGAATGGAACCATGGAAAAATCATCGCCCAGGAAAATGTCATCGAGCACTGGATAAACGGAAAGAAAATCATTAGTGTTTTCTGGGGAACCAATGAATGGCAGGAAGCGTTTGGTAAAAGCAAATACAAAGAGCAAAAAGGCTTTGGATCCTGGGAAGGCCCCATTCTCTTGCAGGACCATAGTGACCCAGTTTGGTTCAAGGAACTGCATATAAGCAGATTGTGATGCCGGGCTTCAGGCTTTTCCTTCTTCTTACTCTTTGCATCCTGCAGGCATCATTTCTTTGGGGCAAAGTTTATCAGACTAATGGTATAAAAATTGGCGAGGTTACTCAGGATTCCGCCATCATCTGGACACGCTTAACCAAAAATCCCTACGCCAATACGAATGGGGAAAAATTTCCCAAAGTCTCCAAAGAAGCCGTGCAAATCCCCAAAGGAAAAAAACTGGAGGATATGGAAGGAGCTGTCCCTGGCACTGTGGGAAAAGTAAAAATCACCTGGAAAACAAAGGGTGAAAAAAGTAGCCATAGAGGTTGGCTGCCGGTAGACGCTGGAAAGGATTACACACGAAAGGTGGAGATCGCGAATCTACTGCCCGGTAGTTCCTACGAAATTAAAGTGGAAAGCCAAAGTATTGAAGGTGTTCCAGGAGAGACCGTAAGTGGAAGATTCCGTACCGCACCGGCACCTGATCAGCAAAGTACAGTCAAGTTTGTAGTCAGCACTTGTCAGGACTACCCCAGGAAGGATACCCCCAATGGTCATCAGATCTATCCCCGCATGCTCGAACTGGATCCCGATTTTTTTGTGCATACCGGGGATATTGAATACTACGACAAACCCCAACCCTGGGCGAACAACCAGACCCTTGCCCGCTTCAAATGGAACCGGCTCTACGGACTGCCCTATCTGTCTCATTTTCACACACATGTGGGAAGTTATTTCATGAAGGATGATCATGACACCACCAGTAATGACTCCTGGCCAGGCATAGACTTTGTCGATCTTACCTGGGAACAGGGAAAGGAGTTATTCGTTGAGCAATTCCCGATTCGCAAAAAAAACTACCGCACCATCCGCTGGGGAAAAGACCTGCAAATCTGGCTGGTTGAAGGAAGGGATTTCCGCAGCCCGAACACGATTAAGGATGGCCCGTGGAAATCTATCTGGGGAAAAGAACAAAAGGAATGGTTTTTCCGCACCTTCAGAGAATCGGATGCGACCTTCCGTATTTTAATTTCCCCCACCCCAGTGGTCGGACCCGACCGCACATCCAAAAACGACAATCATGCCAACCGGGGATTCAAGCATGAAGGAGATCAGATTCGGAAATTTCTCGCTTCGCAAAAAAATGCCTTCGTCATCTGTGGCGATCGGCACTGGCAATATGTTTCTATTGATCAGGAAAACGGGCTGAAAGAATTCTCCTGTGGTTCTGCATCCAATGAACATGCAAGCGGATGGAGAGATCAGAAGGTTTTACCTGAGCATACATACCTTAAGGTTCAGGGCGGGTTTCTTTCCGTTGAAATTAAAAGAGAAAATAACCAACCTGTCCTTCTCGCACGCCATTATGATGTGCATGGAAACATCAGTCACTTGGACAAGAACCCAGCCCAAAAATAGCGATGACGATAAACCACATCCTCCTTTTTATTCTGGTATCATTCATTATCACTGGAGTCCTTGCTCTGATCAACCGGCAGTTAAAAAAGAAAGTTCTTACATCCGGAAAACAAAAGGACACTCCAACAAATTTGTTGATCAAACGAATCATCTTTTTGCTACTGTGCTTGACCCTGCCGGCTTGTGCCTTCCTGATGATCGGTCCGCAGATTATGGTTATCGCACCCTTGTCTCTATGTCTGGGGGTTTACTTTGTTTTCCGGCGATCTTTTTTATCTCTGGTCTGCCTCGGCTACCCTTTGTGCTTCGGATTAGTCACTGCTTATGTTGGTTATTATGAACTGAAAAATTATACCAGTACCTCCGAATTTTGGGTGGCTTTAGGTATTGGGATTGTTGGAGTTGATCTAATCGCTGTTGGACTTTTGAAAACTTTGTTCAAAAAGAATCATTCCTAAAAAATTCATCCAAAACCCAAGAACCCATAATGCATAAGATTCCCAGTTTATTTTTCCTACTGATCATTCCCTTGGTTCTGGCTGCCCAACCGAAAGGGAAGATACAAAATGTTTTGTTGATCATGTCAGATGATTTAAAGGCAAGTGCCCTGCCCGCTTATGGAGACAAGATTTGTAAGACTCCCAACCTCGACCGACTGGCCGCAACCAGCATGGTCTTCGACTGGGCCTATTGCCAAGGCCTTGCCTGTTATCCCTCCCGCCCATCGATGATGCGGAGCATTTATCCAGGTTCCAAAGAGAAACCCCTCACCCTGGGTGAACACTTACAAAAATTCGATATGCATACCTCCCGGGTGGGTAAAATCTTTCATATGGGCGTGCCTAATTCCCCACGCAATGGAGACAGTGGACTTGATGTGCCCGCGTGCTGGACGGAGTTTCACAACACCAAGTCTCCGGAGACTTACACCCTTGGGCTTTACCGGCAAATGAACCGAGGGATCGCCACCCGTGAGATGGAGGGAAGGCAGGGAATGGGAACCAAGGAAAGATACTGGACTGCAGTGGAAGGGGATGTGGCAGACGGATCGGACCAGGCAGACTACATGGTTGCTGAAAAAGCGGTTCAATTGATCCGTGATCGCAAGGAAGCAGGAAAGCCCTTCTTCATGGGCGTCGGTTTCTTCCGTCCTCACTACCCAATGGTGGCACCCAAAAAGTTTTTCGATATGTATCCATTGGAAAAGATGAAAATCCCTCCAATGATCGAAGGCGATATGGACGACATTCCACAAGCAGCATACGGCAATATGGGGAATGGATTGAATGAAAGCGAAAAGGGCCGACGGGGTATGTGGCAGGCCTATTATGCATCGGTTACCTTTATGGACGAGCAACTGGGCAAGGTGCTCGATGAACTCGATCGGCAAGGACTGAGTGATTCCACCGCAATTTTTTTCACCACTGATCATGGATACCACTTGGGTGAGCATGGCTTTTGGCAAAAGTCCAACCTGCATGAGGAAGTGACCCGTGTACCCCTAATGATTCGGGCACCCGGACTGAAGTCCGGCAGAACCCAATCCCTTGCTGAACTGGTTGATCTTTATCCCACCTGTACCGCCCTTCTTGGTTTACCCTCAGCCCAGGGTATTGTCGGAAAAAGTTTGGTCTCCATCCTGAAGAATCCAGAAAACACAGTGCGGGAGACTGCCCTCTCCCTGCACAACGAAAGACATGTTAAAAAGAAAGGAGCAGGTATCCGCTCGAGTGAATGGACCTATATGAATTTTGGGGACAACGGAGAGGTGCTCTACGACATGGTCAACGATCCCCATCAGTACACTAATGTAATCGATGACCCTGAATACACTGCAATTGTCAGAACCGCACGGCTCCAATTGGAAAAAAGATTGGAAGAAGCAAAGTAAGGATTTTCTTACCTCGGGATTCAGGAGATTTTGATCCCCACTGGCAAGCCAAGGCTTGCCATCACAATTGCATAAACTAGGTTTTATCTTTTATGCGATATTTCACATTTTTATCATTCTTACTCGGTTTATCATTCGCAGCTTTGCTTCAGGCAAAAAAGTCCAACTGGTCCTGGCCACCCAAGGAAAAACCTGCATCCGTTGACCTTAGCAAATTCACGCTGGATCCAGATCTCGAGGTGACTCTCTGGGCAAAAAGCCCGATGTTGTACAACCCTACCAATATGGCAATCGATCCGCAGGGAAGAATATGGATCGCGGAGGGAGTAAACTACCGGGAAAAGCTGGGTATCCGCCGGGAAGCGGGTGACAGAATAGTAGTATTGATTGATTCGGATGGGGATGGTTCCGCGGATCAATCAAAAGTTTTCTGGCAGGACCCCTACCTGGAATCGCCCCTCGGAATTGCCGTGTTTGACAACCAGATCGTAATTTCCCAACCGCCCGACATTGTCGTGCTTACCGATGTGGACCGGAATCTGAAATTCGATCCATCCGTTGATAAAAAAGAGGTCCTGCTTACCGGCTTTAACGGCAGACAGCATGATCATTCCCTCCACTCGGTAACATCGGGACCGGATGGTAAATGGTATTTTAATAGTGGGAACTGTGGAGCCATTTTTACGGATAATTCCGGCAAAACATTCCGGATGAATACAAACTATCGTGGAGGAGCCAGCGAGGAATATTTTTACACTCCCACCCATGAGCTAAAAGGCGCAAAGAGCGATGATGGCTATGTCTGGAGTTCAGGCTTCAGTGTGCGAATGAACCCGGATGGCACCGATGCGGAGATCATCGGTCATGGGTACCGCAACAGTTACGAACAGGTGGTCAGCTCGATGGGCGATCTCTTCCAGAGTGATAATGATGATTACAGTAGTTGCCGAAATTCCTATGTGCTTGAATATGGATCGGCTGGATATTACTCACTCGATGGACAACATAAGTGGCAGGCTGCCAAGCGTTCTGGACAGGCGATTCAAAGGGCACACTGGAGACAGGATAACCCTGGCACCTTTGACACCGGGGATGTGTACGGAGCAGGAGGACCGACCGGGGTAGCTTTTTATGAAAATGGTGCCCTTGGAAAAAAATGGGAAGGTACTTATCTATCCTGTGAAGCTACCCGAAATGTGGTCTTCGGCTATTATCCAAAACCCTTGGGAGCCACCTACTCACTTGATCGTTTTGATTTTGTTAGTACCGCTGCAAGCACCAATGATTTGAATAATGAATCGGAAGAAGAAGCCGAAAAAAGAATTCATTTCCGCCCGGCTGATTTGGATATTGGACCCGATGGTGCCATCTACATTGCGGACTGGCACGATGAACGCTCGGGCGGACACAGCACTCAGGATGAATCCGCTTCAGGAGCGATTTACCGGATTGCTCCAAAAAAATTCAAATCGGTTATTCCCGCCCTCGACCTAAAAAATGTGGAGGGTGCAATCGCTGCCCTCAAGAGCCCAAACCCAGCGGTACGATTTCTTGGATTTCAGGCTCTAAAAAAGTTCGGTAATGCCGCCCTGCCTTCCATGGAAAAATTAATCGACCATAAAAACCCATATATTGCCGCACGGGCAATCTGGTTACTGCCACATCTGGGGAAAGATGGGAAAAAGAAAACGGTTGAGTTGCTCAATTCCAGCGAACGCCATCAACGACTCGTTGCCTACCGTAGTTTACGAAGGGTTGGAGAAAATATGCTTCCCTACGCTAAGAAGATGGCAAAAGATTCAGACACTGGCATTCGCCGCGATGTGGCCCTTTCGCTCCGCTCCATTCCTTTTGAAAAGAGCAAAGATCTCTTTGTGGATCTGGCTAAGGGGTACGATGGCAAGGATAAGAACTATCTGGAAGCCATCGGTCTTGGTGCTGCGGGTAAAGAAAATGAAGTATGGAAAAACCTGCGTAATTCGCTTGGCTTCGCTGATTCTTCCAATTGGACGGATGCCTTTTCGCGTATCACCTGGAGACTTTGGCCTAGTGAGGCCATTTCGGGTCTATCCAATCGGGCAAAAAACCAAAATCTTTCAATCGAACAAAGAAAATATGCCATTGAATCGATTGCGTTCATAAACCACGAAAATGCACCGGATGCCTTGCTTGAACTGGGAAAGTCGGTTGAGGATAAAGAACTGAAAGAATGGATTGTGGAATGGACCATCCGACAAAGCTTTACTGATTGGGGAAAATATAATGTAAAAGACAAACTGAAAACAGCAGGCATCTTTGATGCCGATGCAGTAGCTCTGGTACCGATCAGCACGCCCGAACCAACAGGTAAGTCCAACCTGAAAGTAGCAGATATTGCCAAGCTGAGCGGTGACCCGCACAAGGGGAAAACCACCATCATGCGTTGCTCGATGTGCCATGAAGTAAATGGTATAGGTGTGAACTTTGGTCCACGCCTGGAGGGCTGGGCAGCCAAACAGTCCAAGAACGCGGTGATCCATGCCATTGTGAACCCATCCCAGGGCATCGCCCATGGGTTTGGCGGGACCGAGTATGTACTCAATAATGGATCGACACTTCATGGGATTACCGAGGCACATGGGGACCCTGCGATTGTCTTGTCCCAGGGAGGTCTTAGTCAGATGGTGCCTCGATCCAAAGTCAAGTCATCCAAGCCAATGAAGCGCTCCCTGATGTTATCCGCAGAACAACTTGGGATGACTGCTCAGGATGTGGCCGATGTGGTGGCCTTTATGAAGGACTACAACTGAGGATATTGTTTCCTTTAGTTTGAAATATCGGATTCTCTCCAGTCAATTAACTGGTGGGAATTAGCCAGTCCGGTATCCGGATTGATCTCAATGATACATCCCTGCATACCCACATCCCCTTCCGCTACCGGGCACTTGCGGGGCATGCCATCCTTGAACCGTCCGAGACAGGCATCGATATCCCGACCGAGGACGGACTCCCGGGGTCCGGTCATACCGAGATCTGATTGGTAGGCACTTCCCCCGCGGAGGATTCTGCCATCCGCAGTAGGCACATGGGTATGGGTTCCATAAATCATCGCCACGCTGCCATCAAGGTGCCAGCCCATCGATTCTTTTTCCGAAGTGGTTTCCGCATGAATCTCACAGAGAACGATATCAGAGGAGGCATGGAGTTCGGTGACGATCCGGTCAGAGGTGGCAAAGGGACAATCCACTTTCGGACCCATAAAAGTACGGCCTAGTACGGTAAAAAAACCAACCTTTAAACCGTTTACCTCGATAATTAGACGGTCACGACCAGGATTATTGGCAGGTAGGTTGGCGGGTCGGCAAACATAGTCAAGTCCATCGATCTCACTGTTGAAATTTTTCTGATCCCACACATGATCTCCCAGGGTAATCGCTTCTACACCAGCTTTATAAATTTCGGCGGCAGTCTTGGCAGTGATCCCTGCCCCACCGGCAGCGTTCTCCCCATTAGCCACCACCAAATCGACCGGAGATTGCTCAAGAAACGTGGAGAGATGATTGGTTAAAAAATTTCTACCCGGACGACCAACAATATCTCCAAGCAGCAGAATCTTCATCCCTCAGAATCCTAGGTCTGCCTTAGCGAGAAATGTAAAAAGAAGGCTGGGAGCAATTGCCAAAAGAACGCTCGTGCAGGGCAATTGGTTTAGCCTCTTCAAACTCAGTATCCAATACCATGATCTGGGTCGGCCCAAGCGAAGAACGACTGGTAAAGAATAGATGCCTACCATCATTGGCCCAGCAAGGCTGCATTGCATGATCTCCCCCACGGGTCAGCATACGGCTCTTACGCTCAAGAAAGTTGTACTCAAAAACATGAAAACCACCACTTACCGCAGCGGTGAAAGCAACCCGTGCAGGATCCACCGGGTTCCAGGCAGCTTCCACACAATGGGAGCTTACATTGGTGGGGATTCTGGAGAGAACACCGGATGAAAGGGACACTTCATAAAGCTGAGGTTTCCCACGGGCATCAGAGGTAACGATCAACCGGCGGCCATCCGGGGACCAGCAGGCACCTGATTCATTGCTTTTATTATTGGTGATACGCTTGGGGCGAACGTAGGGCGAAGATGCCAGCCAAACTTCTGGGTTTCCTGAGGTGGAAAGAATCATGGCCACCTGAGCAGATCTTGGATTTTGCACAACCTGCAGATTACTTCCCCTGTACTCGGCAACCGTGGAGACCCGGCGGCTACCTAAATCCAAGTGATAGAGATTATTGAACACACGGCGGTTGCTGGTGAAAAAGATACCAGTGCCTTTATTATTCCAACTGGGATTAAAGGTGATTTTACCGAATGAAGTCTGGGGCCTGGCATAAGTCATCAAGGAATCAGCTACGAAAATTTCTTTTTTACCGGATAAATCGGAAATAAAACATAACCGTCCGGAAAAGAAGCCGGGTATACCAAGAAGTTCCTGAACCAACCGGTCACAAGCTTTGCTAACCGCATCCTCCAAATTACTTCCGCTTTCTCTGTATTCCAGGTAGGCGACTTTGGGGGTTCCCTTGGATAAGACTACCTGAATATCATTTTGCCCAGCGGAAGAAAAAGTTGCGGAGTATTGACTTTCATTTGCGTGAGCAAGGCGTAAACCACCGTGCACATAAATGGGCTTACTGATAAGAGGGACAAGAGCCTGAGGAGTCCGACCAAGATCAACAGGGATCTGCTTCCTCGCCAAATCTCCCTCGATGGGGCCAAGGATAATGGCTGAGTTTTGTGCGGCTAAATAACTCGCACCGCATCCAATAACGCAGAAAGACACTATAAATCTCAACAAAAGTAACCGAAAAAATTCCAAATCCACACTCATGTCTCCTAAACTTTATTACGCTCATCAGGTCATCAAGCGAAAACTCTTCAAGCAACTAATTTTTTTGTAAATCTTCTTCATGAGTCAGAGGCTAACGCTGCATTGAGCACTTCGATACCAAAAAGATGACCATCCCCGTGTATAAGTCCCCTGTTTTTCCTTGCCGAAGATGCAGCAAACTTTCTTGATAAGCCCTTTAATCTATGAGCAACGAAGCAATTTTAAACATCCTTAAACGAATAAAATATCCCGGATTCAGCCGGGATATTGTTTCCTTTGGACTGGTTCAAAAAGCAGAATTAAATGGCAAGCTAGCCAAGGTAACTCTTGAAATTTCCACCGCAGACCAAACCTTGCCCAACGCGATCAAGAAAGAGGTAGAGGAAGCCTTACTTACCGATGATACCATTGAGGAAACCGAGGTTCTGGTCACGGTAAAATCCAACCAGGTTACCGCAACTGGTCAATCCCAGCAAAGCAATGAGAACCTCAGCGGAGTCAAAAGAATTATCGCGATTGCCAGTGGGAAGGGAGGCGTGGGCAAGTCCACGCTTACGGTGAATTTAGCCTCCGCCTTGGCAAGGATGAAGAATGAGAAGGATGAACCCATAAAGGTTGGGATTATGGATTGTGATCTCTACGGTCCATCTGTTCCCTTGCTCTTGGGTGCTGCAGACCGACCAGAACTTGTGAGGGACAATATTTTGGCACCCGTGGAAAGCTATGACATAAGATTTATTTCCATGGGACTTTTAATCGATGAGGAAAGTCCGGTCGTTTGGCGTGGGCCCATGATTATGAAAACGATCCAGCAATTTGCAGATAATGTCAGATGGGGAGAATTGGACTATCTCTTAATTGACCTACCCCCCGGTACCGGTGATGCTCAGCTATCCTTGGCCCAGGTGCTTCCTTTGGATGGGGCAGTCATTGTTACCACTCCCCAAAAAGCGGCAGTGGATGTGGCACGCAGGGGAGCAAGAATGTTTGAAAAGGTAAATGTTCCCCTACTGGGAGTGGTGGAAAATATGAGCTATCTGCTTGATCCGGAATCCGGAAAGAAAAGTTATCTTTTTGGACAAGGGGGAGGAAGCACGACCGCCCAACAACTTAAAACTGTATTTCTTGGAGAAGTGCCCCTTGATCAGGAAGTAAGGGAAGGTGGAGACCATGGCACTCCAGTAGTGGTGGTTAACCCGGAAAACCCTTCCAGTGAATCCATAACCGAAATTGCCAGAAAACTAACAGAAATCCTGCCTTTGTAGAAATACAAAGGCGATTAGAAAGCCTGTTAGCTTTTCTTGATTTCGCGGTGAATGGTATGCCTGCGAAGGAAAGGGTTATATTTTTTCTTTTCTACCGCTTCTGTTTGCAACTTTTTATTGCGTGAGGACATGTAGCGGGATGGTGGTTTTCCCTCTTTGCGTGCTTCGGTGCATTCAAGTATGATTGATTCTCTAGGCATAAGAGTTTCTAAAATGTTGTAAGGTGGGACTTCGGGCAACTCTAAAATAAGACATTGATCGATCCTAAAGATGATCTAAATCCGTTTGCAAATCATGCAAATTAGAGCTTAGACTAAAAGTCATGGACGGATATTCTAATGATGCAATCACCAGTGGAACTGAAAATCAAATCAGGGAGCTGAATTTGAAACAGGAAGATCGTAGCGATCTCGAAGTTCCGGAAAATGGTCGTGGAGGAAATGATAAAATCACCAAGAGTGCAGAGCCATACAAACTTGGAGGCTCTCTCGGTGAAGAATTTGTTCCTTCTCATGAGGACGAACATTGCGATAAACCAGGAGCTCCCACTCAAATCATTGATCATGTAACCGACCCAGGAATTGATTGTACACGTGAGCCTGACTCCATTGTGGTTGAATCGGATGCCTTACCTGAGACTCCTCAACCCAATCAAATACACAACGACAAATACTGGGATGAAAGAAGCCTGGACCGTAAAAGCAGCGATCTCACGGATGAGGAGAAAGACATGAGGGAAAATAAAAAAGATTTTGAGCGAGCTGCCCGCGATAATGACGATGGTGGAAGAACTTTCCAGAATGATGTCTTCGATCCTTACTACCGCAGTGGTTCAGGCGTTGCGGAAGACTCTCCGGAGCGGGGGCTAGATTCCTCCCTTTAATCCACACCCCTGATTTTGCAACTCTCTCCCAAACGGGTTGAATTAATTGGAAATTTCCTCGCCCTTAGTTGGGGAGAAGATGACGATCTTACTTTGGAGGCACCTCTCTTAAGACAGAATTCTCCTAGTGCGGAGCAATCTGGAGAAACCGATATCTTTGGCAGGGTTTATGGAGGTACAAACAAGCAGGATTATGAAGATGTCACCTTACTTTCCTTTCATAAAGTCGGTAATTATGGGTTGCGTCTGGTGTTCTCTGATGGTCATGGATCAGGAATTTTTTCCTGGGAATACCTGAAAAACCTAGCTCAAAAACAAGAGAATCAACTAAGCTAAGCCTCTTCCCTTGACCAAGAGAAAGGCAATAAGCTCGGAGATCAAATCCTCGTTTCTCCCAGCCGTATTCTCCTGCAGGTAAAAAATTGCCTGGGTCCGGTTCAATTCCTTGCGGTACAGCACTTTATAAGCACTTCGAACCAATTCTATTTGATCCGTCGAAAAGCCCGCCCTTTCCAGCCCCACTTTATTGATGGAGCGAACCTCAGCGGGTGAACCATCCGCCAGCATAAAAGGGGGAAGATCTTGAACTAATTTGGAACAGGCAGAAACCATTGCATGTCGGCCCAACCTGCAAAACTGATGCACTCCTGCACCCCAGCCTATGTTCACATAATCGTCCACCTCCACATGACCACCAAGTGCCGCATGACTACTCATCACTAAATGATTCTTTACCTGACAATCATGAGCCACATGACTGTAAGCTAGGAAAACATTATGGGAACCAATGCGGGTAAAATCATTTTCATCCGTTGCCACATGGGCAGTAACATATTCACGAAAGATATTATCATCACCAATTTCCAATCCAGGCTCCCCACCCTGATATTTAAGATCGTGGGTTAATCCACCAATTAAGGCGTAGGGAAAAACACGGTTTTGTGTGCCCATAGATACCTTTCCCTCCACCGTGGCGTGATGCATAATTTCAGTACGGTCACCAATTTTTGCCAGAGGACCGACCATGGCAAAAGGCCCAACCACCACATCTGTTCCCAATTCTGCCTTAGGATCAACTATGGCCTGAGGATGGATATTTACTCCCATTTCTGGTTAAGTCCCCTCTCCAGCATCAACGATGGAAAACATCAGGCTTGCGGAAGAAACAACTTTCTCTCCAACCTGGCATTCAACATTGGCGGTGGCCAACTTATTACCTCTTACCTTATCGAGTTTGGCGGTAATTTTCAATTGGTCACCTGGTACCACAGGACGGCGGAACTTTACTTTGTCCGCACTCATAAAAAAGGCAACTTTACCTTCGGATGAGCTCATCCGCAGCAAAAGAATCCCCGCGGCCTGAGCCATTGCTTCCAACTGGAGCACGCCAGGCATCACCGGGTGACCAGGGAAATGGCCTGGAAAAAAGGGTTCGTTAATGGTTACATTTTTAAGGGCAACCAAGGTTTCGTTGCCTTCGATGGAAATTACGCGGTCCACCAGCACAAATGGGAAACGGTGAGGTAATACATCCAAAACCCGCCTGACATCGAGCTCTGTTTCATCGGGCAGAACAAAAGATTTAGTCGGCTTGGCCGGAGTTTTCTTTTTGGCGGTGGTTTCCAGAATTTTACCTACCAATTCAGAATTAAGAGAATGCCCCGGGCGAACCGCGATGATATGAGCCTTTAAAAATTTACCCAACAGGGAGAAATCTCCCACAATATCGAGGATTTTATGACGAACAAATTCATCCTCAAAGCGTAGGGGCTCTTTGGAGAGAATTTTATCTCCTTTGATCACAATCGCACTATCCAAGCTACCACCACGGATTTTACCGATCTTTAACAACTCCTCAATTTCCTCGTAAATGGTAAAGGTACGGGCTGGAGCAATCTGTGCAATGTAGGTTTCAGGATCAAGATCGATGGAAAGGTGCTGCACATGGCTACCCCGGTCATCCGCAGAAGTACAAGTGACCCGGAAACCATTGTGGGGCAAGGCAATGATGGAACGATTACCAGAGGTGAAAGAAACGGGTTCTTTCAATTCAATAAACTGACGGGTCTCATTCTGCTCAACTGGCTCAGCTTCAAGAATCAAATTAACAAAGGGACGGGAGGAGCCATCCATAATGGGAGGCTCACTGGCATCGAGCTCAATTTCAGCATTGTCAATCCCACAACCAACGAGGGCACTAAGCACATGCTCAATGGTATGGACTTTGGCATTACCATTGGTGATGGTGGTGCTTCTGACAAGCTCGGTAACATTCTCCGAAAATGGACGAATTTCGGGCTTTCCGTAAAGATCGGCCCGACGGAAAAGAAAACCCGTGTTTGGTTCTGCTGGCTTTAGGGTAAGGGTAACCTCCTCACCTGTGTGGAGAGACTTCCCCTTGATGGATCTCTCGTGCAGTATGGTCCTTTGATTTACAGCCATTTAGAAGAATATTTCTTAATCGATCCCTCTCTGGGTGTAAAGGGTGAAGCAAGTCGACCATCTTATTCAGTTCTTGTAATGAGAAGTGCATTTACATAAAAAAAACTATCTATGCCATTGCCCTTCAAAAAAAGATTCAAGAGAGAGTATCGTAAAATGATCGACCGCATGGTTCGTTCCCATGCCCTACATACTCTTGGACTTCGACTCGTCTATTTTGTCTGCTTTGTGGTCTCAGTTATCCTCGCCACGCTGCTCTATCTGCAAAAGTAGAACAGAATTACCTTCGCTTTCCTAGGGAAAAATAACCGTATCCAAAGAGGTACCCTTTAGGAGAACTTCCCGCCACTTTTTCAATAGATCCTTTTTTTGATCATCCTGATATTTCGAGTTTTCCAGAAAATCAGTTAACCTAAGGTAACCATTTTTGCGGAGATAATCCCCGAATCGCTTGTTCGAATGGTCAAAACCAAGCAGGCATTTAACCAAGTCCTGTGCCTCTGGCAGAAAAGTCATTTGATTGGAAGTTTGCAACCTCGCTTTTTTTGCCAGAAGCAGTGCTTCCGCCTCCTTATATTTTTCTAGTTGCAGCGGCAGAAAATTATAACCCAGGGAAACCTGTTTTATACGGGGAAGCTTGTAGACCGGCGATGGGTCCACAATGATATTTCTGGATAACCCAGCTGACTGCAGATTGTTTAATGTAGAGAGATCTGAAAGGTCCAGCAGTAGGTTTGAATGCAGATCAACCGATCTTAAGGAATTGAGGTTTCGCAAGGGACGGAGATCACATATTTGATTTTCAGAAAGATTAAGACGCAATAAGTTGTACAAATTCTGAATGCCATCCAATGAATAGATGCGATTGTTAGCTAATGCCAACTGCCGGAGACTGTCGAACTCGCCAAGATCACGAATTTCTTCGATCTGGTTCCCCGATAACAGGAGAGTATTAAGTTGAGGGAGATTTCCCAGCGAGTCTATGCTGGTGATCCGGTTGTTATACAAGTGTAAGTTGGATAATTTCTCGAGATTCTGAATTTCCTGCAAGGGATCAGAATCCCTTTTCCCATTCCCACTGATATCCCGAAACTCTTCACCTGTATCAAATTTCTTATTGCGGTTGCCGTCGGTGTAGCTTTCGGGTCTGCCGAGCTGATTATTTTGGGCAAATAAATTGACCAGATTTTTCAGTTGCCCCACCCCTTCCAGATCAAGCAAAGCATTTTCCGAAACATCCAAATGCACCAAACTGGTAAAATGATTTATGCCTTTGAGCCCAAGCAAGCGATTGCGGGCAAGATTAAGTTCACGAATAACCCGGCGTCCACCCTTGAGCTTGCGAGATAACTCAGATAGTTCAAGCGTCAACTGGGTACGTTGTTCCCCAGCAAGCCCGGAATCATCCAATTTCAATTTGAGCTCGGCAACACGGCTCTGGACATCCTTGCCTGCGAGTGGAACAAGGGTATCGAGATTCGCTAGGCGGTTGCCGGAAATGTCCAACTTGATGAGATTTTTCAGGTCTGAAAGAGGACGGAAATCCTCAATCAAATTATCACGCAAAACTAAGGTCTTGAGCGATATAGCATGCTCCAATCCACGAAGGTCACGAATCCCCCGATCGTTAGCCTCGAGGAATTCCAACTTTTCCTGAATTAAACCTACAGTAAGATCTCTTTCATTTACCCCAATGGAATAAGCAATCGCTCTTTGTAATGCGGGATCCGGAATGTGCACTTCTCCAGCCACCTCAACATAATGGACCAAGCTGAGGATTCCCAGAAAAAGGGAGAATCTTATTTTCTGAAAAGATGGATGCATCTAGCTTTTAAAATCGGCGGAAACAAGGGTTGCTTTAATGAGTCAGCGTAACCTTACAATAAGATCCTTGGATTCCACCGACTCACCTACCTGGGCAAGAATTTCATCCACAGTACCATCTGCAGAAGCGTAGAGTGTGGTTTGCATCTTCATGGCTTCCAGAACCGCAATTTTATCTCCTTTTTTCACGGGCTTCCCAACACTGGTAGCGATACTGCTGATCATCGCAGGTATGGGAGCGGCCACATGCAAGGGGTTTGCCGGGTCTGCTTTTTCACGGGCCTTCGCATCGCCCTTGACCGATTTATCCTCCACCAGGGTGGTTCTGGCTTTTCCATTGAGTTCAAAAGTGAGGGATCGAATTCCTTTTTCATCAGCTTCCCCTACATTAAGAAGTTTAATGAACAAGGTTTTGCCCTCTTCGATCTCAATGGATATTTCTTCTCCCACGGATAATCCATGGAAATAGGATGTGGTCGGCAGAACCGATACATCTCCATATTTTGAACGGAATGCCAAGTAGTCCTGGAAAACCTGTGGATACATCAGGTGAGCAAACAAATCATCCTCCGTTGCTTTTCTACCAATTTTCTTTTGCAGGCTGGAAAATTCCTTCTTCAGATCAATCTTTGGGGCGGAAGCACCGGGACGGCCACGCATCGGCTTACGCTTACCGAGAACCACTTTTTGGACCGCTTTGGGCCAACCTCCCATCGGTTGCCCTAGATTACCGGACAGTAAATCGATGACCGATTCAGGGAATCCAGTCTCTGGTGGCAGATTGACCATATCCTCGGGCTTCACTCCCTTGGTGATCAAGAAAATGGCTAAATCTCCAACACATTTACTACTGGGAGTAACCTTTACAATATCACCAAGCAATTGGTTAACCTCCTGGTAAGTTTTGACCACATCGGGCCAGCGTTTCCCCAGACCTAAGGCAGTGGCTTGCTCGCGGAGATTGGTGTATTGCCCGCCAGGCATTTGATGATGAAAAACCTCGGCACTTCCAAAGGGAGGAGAGGAATCAAATGGTGCATAATACTGACGAACCGCTTCCCAATAGATGGATAATTCATTCAGAGCGACCACATCCAAGCCAGTTGATCGTGGTGCATTGCGCAAGGCATGCGCAATCGAATTAAGGTTGGGCTGACTGGTGCAACCGGACATGGAAGAGACCGCCAGGTCAACCACATCCACTCCCGCCTCCGATGCCTTGAGGACAGATGCGGAAGCGATTCCACTGGAGTCATGGGTATGGAAGTGAATCGGTAGAGAAACTTCATCCCGCAAGGCCTTAACCAAACGATTCACAGCGGTTGGGTGGCACAAACCAGCCATATCCTTGATGGCAATGATATGGGCTCCCATTTTCTCCAACTCCTTGGCGAGATCCACATAGTATTTGAGCACATATTTCTCTTCCTTAGGGTCAGTAAAGTCGCCGGTATAACAAAGAGCAGCTTCACAGAGTGATTTGGTCCGTTCATTGACCGTCTCCATCGCAACCTTAAGATTGGGTAGATAATTCAGGGAATCAAAAATACGGAATACATCCATTCCTGCCTCGGAAGAGTGAATCACAAATTCCCGGACCACATTATCAGGATAGTTGGCATACCCTACCCCGTTGGACCCACGCAGAAGCATCTGGAAAAGAATATTGGGGATACGCTCACGCAACTTTCTCAACCTTTCGTAAGGAGACTCTCCCAAAAAGCGCATACAGGTATCGTAAGTAGCTCCTCCCCACATTTCCAAGCTGAACAAACTAGGCAGGCGGCGGGAGATAAAATCTGCGACCGCAAGCATGTCGTAAGTACGCATACGGGCAGCAAAGAGAGACTGATGAGCATCGCGCAAGGTGGTATCGGTTACCATCAAAGGTTTTTGATCGCGCAACCATTTCGAAAATTTCACCGCTCCCTCAGAGAGTAACAAATCTCTAGTACCTCTCGGAGGAGCCTGCTTAGGATCATATTCAGGAACGATCAGAGGCAAAGGGTTTTTAACTCTTTCGCGTCCTTTTACCTGAGGGTTTCCATTGACCACAATCTCTCCCAAATAATTAAGCAAACGGGAAGCCCGGTCCCTTCTCGCTTTGAAGCGGAAAAGTTCCGGTGTGACATCGATCATTTTTGTGGAGGCACGACCTTCCACAAATTCCTTATGGGAAATTACATTTTCTAGAAAAGGAATATTGGTCTTAACTCCACGGATACGCATCTCTCGTAAAGCACGATGCATCCGGTCCAGTGCCTGATTCAGGTTGGGACCGGAAGTGGTAATTTTAACGAGCAATGAATCATAAAAGGGGGTGATAATGGATCCTGTATCCCCCATGGCCCCATCCAAGCGGACCCCAAACCCGGCAGAAGAACGATAGCTCAAAATTTTACCGTAATCCGGAGTAAATCCTTTCTCGGGATCCTCCGTGGTGACCCGGCACTGCACCGCACATCCGTTTCGGGGAATATCCTTCTGCTGAGGAATCCCAATTTTTTTGCCGTGCAGGGCCTGGTTCATTGCCACCAAAATCTGTGAGCGTACAATATCAATTCCAGTGATCTGCTCAGTGACTGTATGCTCCACCTGAATCCGGGGATTCATCTCAATGAAGAACCATTCATTAGTGTCCTGATCCAGGAGAAATTCGACGGTACCTGCATTGTCGTAACCAATTTTCTCAGCGAGCTGGACCCCAGCATCGCAAAGTTCTTTAACTACCTTATCGGGCAAACCAATGGAAGGAGCAACCTCCACAACTTTCTGATATCTGCGTTGGACTGAGCAGTCACGCTCATGAAGATGAACCACATTGCCCTTACGGTCTCCGAGGATCTGAACCTCAAGATGTTTTGCCCGACCCACATAGCGTTCCAAAAAGACAGCTGAGTTACCAAAAGCTCGTTCAGCTTCTCCCTGAGCCTCCTCCAACATGGGCTTGAGGTCTTTTTCATCCATGACCACACGCATGCCCCGCCCACCTCCGCCAAAAGCAGCCTTAATGATCAAGGGGAATCCGATCTTTCTACCCCACTTAAGGGCTTCAGCCGGCTTGGATACTGGATTGGGAGTAGCGGGCAAAGTAGGCACACCAGCCTCGTCAGCAGCTTTCTTCGCTGCAACTTTATCCCCCATCCGTTGAATCAGTTCCGGGCGTGGGCCGATAAAGGTTATGCCAGCCTCATCACAGGCTTGAGCAAAAGTTGGGTTTTCCGAAAGAAACCCATACCCAGGGTGAATCATGTCCACACCCTTTTCTTTCGCCAAAGTGATAATCGAATCAATATCGAGATAAGCAGCTACCGGACCTTTGCCCTTTCCCACCAGGTAAGCTTCATCCGCTTTGAAACGATGCACGCCAAAGCGGTCTTCTTCGGCATAAATGGCAACGGTTCGTAAGTTCAGTTCGGTTGCAGAGCGAAAAATTCGTACAGCGATTTCGCTTCGGTTTGCAACAAGTAGCTTCTTCATATTTTAATATCGGGGTTTTACGGGGGAAACACTTCAGAAATGGCCCGAATTGCTCTCTTCTTCAATGTCAAAATGGAACATGGGCAAATCTGCCCAAAATTAAGAGATCAAATTTTAGAAATTATTGTTCCATTAAAGCAATGCTCCAAAGGACTGATCTATCCATTGCAAAAAATAATCCTTCAGTAAAAAGAAATACAAAAGAGCAGCCATCGCCAAAAAAGGTCCAAACGGAACTTCCACTCCCCAGCCCAAAGAATCCTCTTTAGTACGCTTTTTCAATTTTGACCAGATTAAGGGAGGAATCAGAAAAACCGTGCCCAGAGAGGCACCTCCAAAGATACAAAAAAGAGCTCCTTCCCATCCACAAAAGGCCCCCACACACCCCAGCAATTTGATATCTCCCTCGCCCAGAGCATCTCTACCCAGACAGCGGGTAGCCAAGGCTCCAATCCAATAAAGAAGTCCCGCCCCGATCAACACACCCTGCAGGCTGTCCAGCAAACCAAGTAAGGAACCCATCGAGGATGCGTCGAGGGAGTACCCATGAAGAGACGGGAAGCATACCGACAAAAAAACGCCAGCGATGGCACCTCCCATACTAAAACGGTCCGGGATAATCATTGTCTCCGCATCAATCACAACCACCGCGGTCATAATCCAAGTAAAAAAACAACCAGTCATGAGATATTCGACTTGTTGATGATTCGAGAAATCCCAGAAAATCCAGGCGTAGGACATTCCCAAAAATAGTTCCACCAGTAGGTAACGGACGGAAATTTTTCCCTCACAGCACTTGGCTTTTCCCATCAGGAAAATCCATCCCAAAACAGGAATATTCAGGAAAAAGGGAATTGTTTTCTGACAGGCAGGACAACGAGACGGTGGTCTTACCAACGAAATACCAACGGGAATGCGCGAGGCACATACATTTAAGAAACTGCCAAGGCAGGCTCCCACAACCAGTCCTAAGCAAGCCGTATATTCTGGAAACAAAAGAAGTTCTTTCACAAAATAGAGGCGGGAAACAGTTTCATAGCAGCCTCTTCCATCGAGGAGATAGGAACATTTGTAACAGACCAAATCTCCAAGGATTTTGCCGCCTGCCCAACCAACATACCCAAACCATTTACATGCGGAAGACCGAGGGAATTCGCCTCCTCCAGCAAAGGTGTCTGTGGTGGATTATATATCATATCGTAAACGAAAATATTTTTTCGATTTTTCGGCAAGGAAAGCGGAGCGGGATCAGCAGGACTTAATCCCAATGAAGTTGCATTCACGACAAGTAGCTTTTGAGAGGAATCAAAAAAAGCATCTACCTGTTCTTCAGTAATGATTTCGGGCAACTGGGAAAATCCTTTATCCTTGAGGATGTTGACCAACTCCTCCGCTCTCTCCACCGAGCGGTTCATTAGCCCGACCTTAGAGGAGCCCATGGACAATGCCTGAACAATCGCCGCTCTCGATGCTCCTCCTGCCCCAAGCACCAGCACTTCACACTCAGATAGATCCACAGAGAAAGCCTTCTTCACTGCTCTCTCTAATCCCACACCATCCGTATTATAGCCCTTCCAGCATTCATTCTCCCAGTTCAAGGTATTCACCGCACCGATCAGGGCTGCTCCCTCATCAATTTGCTCAATCATGGGAAGGACTTCCACTTTATGAGGAATGGTGAGGTTTAAACCGCGATAACCCAGTTCTGCTAAAGAAACTAGTGCCGACTGCAAACGGGCAATCGGAACCTCAATCTTATCATACCTCCAATTGCTGAATTTTGCGTCAGTCTCAGCCATATCACTCAAAGCGGACTGATGCAGCTGTGGGCTGATAGAGTGCTTGATTGGACAGCCCAAAACGGCCAATCCCACTGAATTTTCAGGCAGGGGAACTAATTCATCAAGAAACAGAGGCAGATCAAGCATTGGGTGCTTCCTGCTGTATCCGCTCAAATTCGTTCACAAATGAGAGAAATAGTTTCGAACGAACATCATCACCTGATTTGGCATACTGCCCGACAAGGTTTCTGCATCCGCGTGCAAGAGACTCTGAAACAGTGACGGGCAAAAGATAGGACCCCGCGTTTTCCAAAGGCACATCGCCGAGATAAATCTCCATCTGCTCTAAATCTATCAAACGACCACCTGACCAGCAATCGATGTAAAAAGGATGCTTTTCCTCGAAGCAACCCACCAAAAATCGTCCCGGTGCACCGATTGGCTCCAAATCAAAACCGATTCGTCTGGCGACGAGGATGTAAATAATACAAAGGACAATAGGGAGGCCCTGACGAGTATCCAACACCCGGTGGAGAATGCTATTATCCGGATGATCGAAATTCTGCCCAGCACCGCGAAATTCGAATTCATGAAAAATAACCCGGTTCAGGATGGCACAGGTCTGACGCACTCGGGACGGAGTGACCATAAGTTCACGCACACGGTCGGCCATTTGATCCAGAAGCATGGCGTAGTCGTGGCTCTTAAAATGGGGATACACCACCCGGTCCAAAAGAAACCAACCCGTTTCCATTTCATACCTCATCGACCGGATAAACCTGAGGAAATCCCCGGGACCATCCACCCAACCGAGACAATCAATAATTTCCTGGGCATGCTTGGCGAGATACGGGTCCTTTCCCTGGGAAATCCGCATCAAAAAAGGATGAGTCTGATCTTGGTTTTTGGAAAAGTGCTCCAATAAGCCTTGGCGAACGACCACAGAATCATCATCGAGCAAGGGAATAAGTGCATTCAATCGCTCTTCAGTCTGATCGCATCCGTCTTTCATCTTTTGCATAATCTCGCGCTTCTACGTTAATTGGGCAAGTCTAGGTTGGCCCCAAGGTAGAATCCCTTAATCACGGGTCCCAAAAAGTGCAGATCCAACACGGATCATGGTGCTACCCTCCGCAATCGCACTTTCGAGATCGTCCGACATTCCCATGGAAAGATGTTGAAGGGATAAATGATGAGAATTCTGTAAACTATCCCGTAAATTTGCCAACCGCTGAAAACAAGATTGAGCGACCTGAGGATCTTCGGGAGCGAATGGAGCGATGGTCATTAAACCCTCAATTTTTAAACATGGGGACTCCAGTACCTGATCCAGGGCATCAGCGACCTCACCTTCTCTGAATCCATATTTGGCAGGATCATCCCCGGCATTAACCTGGAGGAAAATGTAACATTTCTGCCTCGTTTTTTCTGCCACGATCTGCAATTTTTTGATTAGTTTAGCGGAATCGACCGTCTGAATCCGGGCGAAATTCCCCACAACCTGATTGATTTTGTTGCTCTGCAAATGCCCAATCAAATCCCACTTCACTCCGCTGATCTGTTCTTGTTTGGCCCGAGCCTCCTGCACCCGGTTCTCCCCCACTCTTTCGATGCCTGCAGACTGACAGTGTGCCACCGCATCCACCGGCCAGTTTTTAGTAACCGGGAGTAAGCATACATCTTCTTGGCTCCTTCCATATCGATCACAAGCAAGGGCAATTCTTTCCTGTATCTTTTCAAGATTTTCCAAAAACAAAGCTCTACTGATCATAAGTAATTCTTGTGATTAAAGTTTTTTTCATTAGAAGAAGTTATACACAGTTTTTATGCACATTCAAAATTTCAAAACATTTTGTGATTTGGTGGAAACCCAAAGTTTTTCCAAGGCTGCCAAGCTTAATGAAGTTACCCAGTCCGCTGTTAGTCAGCAACTAAAAGCGATGGAATCTCATTACCAAATGCTCATCATTGACCGGAATCAGAAAAAATTCCGTCTCACCCCCCAAGGCAATGCCTTATACGACACTTTCAAACAAATTCTTACCTTATATGACCGCTTAAATTGCGAGATTCAGGAAATGCGCAATGTGGTCAGTGGAACCATACAAATATCCACCGTAAACAGCATAGGGTTGCATGTGCTTCCCAATTACTTGAAATCATTCATCAAGGAATTTCCCTCGGTTAATGCCCGGGTTGAGTACCGCCGAGCCAATTTGGTTTATGAGGATGTCCTCCATGGAAGTGCCGATATTGGACTGGTTGCTTTTCCCGAACCCAATAAAGAGCTTTTCATTACTCCCTTTGCCAACGACGAACTGATTGTGGCACTCAGTCCAGATCATCCCTTCAATCAAAAGAGTATGATAAAACTCAAAGACCTGCAGGGCATCGAGTTTATTGCCTTTGAGAAAGATATTCCAACCCGAAAAGCAACGGATAAGATATTAGCGGATGCTGGGGTTGATGTTTCGATTGTGATGGAGTTTGACAATGTGGAAACAGTGAAACGGGCGATCGAAATCAATGCTGGCATTGCCATCCTGCCTGCCAGTACGGTGGTCAACGAAGTCGAACGAAAACAGTTGGTCAGTTACAAACTTGAAGGTGGCATTCACAACCGTCCCCTAGCAATTATACATAAAGACAACCGCCTACTTACCCCGGCGCTTCGTTCCTTTATCGACTTACTCAAGGACGGACCTGACGGGGATAAGTAATATTACCTTAATTTACCTTTAATCTCCAGCGGAGGATTCGCTTTCACAAGGGTGGCGGTGAAACTGCCCACCACCACTTTACTGCTTACTTTTACCGGTATCCTGCGATCGTCATTGCTATACCAAACTTTCAGTAATCCGTCCGGACTTTTATTGAAGACCCCACCAAGGTTTTCCATCGCGGGTACTGTTTCAATCACTGAAATTTTACCAACCGGCAGGCTCGTCATTTTTGAGCTTCCCGAACGAACCAAGACTTGGCGAAACTTTTTCCCATCACACACCGGCAGTTCTTTTGTGGAATCAGGCTCTATCGGGTGAACCCGGAAATAGTAAGCAATGGACAGAGGATCGAAGCAGGGACCAGGAATAGAAAGAACCTGTGGAGTACTGCCATTTAAAACATAGCGGCATTCCCCTTTCTCATAGTCGTAGTCTACCTGAATCTCCCGGCGTGTGCTGCCTTCCCGCTGCGACTTGGTGTAGGAGAGAGTGCGACTGAAGGATGAATCCAACAGACTGGTGATAGAGGTGCGAACCTTGTAAAAGGTATCCGCAAATGAATTGGTGCGTACGGAAAAATCCACGAGGAATGACTTATTTCCCTCCACGCTCTCATTCTGGCTAACCTCCATCGTCGCATAGCCAACGGGAAAAAAACCCCATTTCATTTCATACTCCAATCGCTCCCCAGATACAAAAGGTAATGAGGTTTCCGCATTTGCCACCAGGAACAAAAGGAAGAGGAACGCTCCCAGCGGAGCCAGTAACTTAGCTCGCATTATGAAACCTGAACAGAATCAAGTTTCCATATATCATTGGCATATTCGGAAATGGTTCGGTCTGATGAAAACTTCCCGGAACCAGCAACATTACGGATAGCCATGGCCGACCAATTTTCCTGATCCTTGTAAGCCTGACTGACTTTTTCCTGAGAATCCACATAGGCCCGGTAATCAGCCAGCACAAAGAATGGATCCCCCCAGTCAAGTAAGCCCTTGGTCAGATCAACTGTCTGGGTACCATGACCGGGAGAGAAGAAATCCGAGGACAACCAATCCAGCACTGCTTTTAGTTCATGGTCAGTTTCATAGTAGGAAAAGGGATCATATCCTCCGGTTTTTAACTCCTCGATTCCCTCCACAGTTTTTCCAAATATAAAAATATTCTCATCGCCCACCTCTTCAAGAATTTCAACATTGGCTCCATCAAGTGTGCCAATCGTAAGAGCTCCATTCAGGGCAAACTTCATGTTGCCCGTACCGGATGCTTCCTTGCCTGCGGTGGAAATTTGCTCCGACAAATCGGAGGCAGGTATCATTCTTTCAGCCACCGACACTCCGTAATTTGGCCAGAAGATAACTTTTAATTTATCTTTGATCCTTGAGTCTGAATTAATTTTAGCCGCCACCAAATTGATCGCATGAATAATCACTTTAGCCATATGATAGCCCGGTGCGGCTTTGGCTCCAAAGAGAAAGACCCGCGAGGGAATGTCTAGGTCTGGGTCATGGAGCAACCGGCGATAAAGAGTAAGAATGTGCAACAGATTAAGGTGCTGCCTTTTGTACTCATGCAGTCTTTTTATCTGAGCATCAAAAATCGCTTCCGGACTAACCTGAAGCCCGAGGCGGCATTCAATCATGCCAGTTAAAATCTCTTTGTTTTGCATTTTGATATCACGAAAATTTTTCCGGAAGGAATCATCCTCGGCAAATTTCGATAGCTTGCTCAAATCAGATGACTGGGTGACCCACTGATCCCCAATGGCTTTGGAAACCAGTCCCGAGAGTTTCGGATTACATCCAACCAGCCATCTTCTTGGGGTGATCCCGTTGGTCTTGTTATTGAATCTTTTGGGGTAGATTTCCGCAAAATCTCGGAGCAATCTTTGCTGGAGGAGTTCCGTATGCAAAGCCGCCACACCGTTCACAGAATGGCTGCCAACCACAGAAAGGTGAGCCATTCTGATCTGCCCATCTGCCACAATTGCCATTCGATGGAGTCGGTCAGCATCATTCGGAGCGAAGGCTTTTACTTCTTCCTCAATAAATCTGCGGTTTACTTCCAGCACAAGATCATAGTGGCGGGGCAAAACCTTGGCGAAAAGACCCTCACTCCAGGTTTCCAGCGCCTCAGGCAGAAGCGTATGATTGGTGTAGGCAAAGGTTTTTCTAACCAAGGACCAAGCCTGATTCCAGGGCATCTGTTCAATGTCCACCAAAATACGAAGAAGTTCCAAAATCGCCACTGCTGGGTGAGTGTCATTAAGCTGAACCACCACCTTATCAGTGAACTCATCCCATCCATCGTGATTCCGGCGATAACGGGCGATCATGTCCTGCAGCGAGCAGGATACAAAAAAGTACTGCTGAACCAAGCGGAGTTCCTTTCCATTCTCAGTCTCATCATTTGGATAAAGAACTTTGGAAATGGTTTCCACCATCGCTTTTTCACGAACCGCTTCGACATAGCCTCCCTGGTTAAACACATCCAAATCAAACTCTTCAGAGGCCTTGGACTCCCATAAACGAAGGAAGTTAACTGTATTGGTATTGTAGCCAACAATGGCAATGTCGAAAGGAATACCATCAACCACTTTGGTTTTTACCCACTTGGGTCGGTAATCCCCCCGGTCGTCATAATCGTGCTCCACATGTCCATAGAGCTGGACTTTCTGCATGAACTGAGGACGGGCAATTTCCCAAGGGTTGCCAAATCTTCTCCAGTCATCAGGCTTTTCAATTTGCTTACCATTTTCAAATTCCTGTTTAAACAATCCGTATTGGTAATGGATACCATAACCAATAGCAGGCAGATCCAGGGTTGCCATTGAATCCAGAAAACAGGCGGCCAATCTGCCCAATCCACCGTTACCGAGCCCCATATCATGCTCCTCATTCATTAACTCAGAGAGATCAAATCCTAAATCAGCCAAGGCCTCTTTTAGTTCATCCCTAATACCAAGATTGCAAATATTGGACTCAAGTAAACGCCCCATTAAGTATTCCAGGCTCAAGTAATGTACTCGTCGGACATCCTTTTCCAAATGAGTTTTCTGGGTGCGGATATACTTTTCCATAATCTGCTCGCGAACAGCGAGGCAGGCAGCTGTCCAAACTTCCTGGGCAGACACATTTTCTAACTGGCGGGCAAGCGTGAGCCGAAGTTGATGTAAAATCGAGCTTTTCAGGTCGGGAAACTCTTTGGCTATCTCAGCAGGTGATGGAGTTGGAGTCATGGTTTGAATCTTGGTCATAATAAGGAATTAAAATTGGAAAACGCAATTCCTGTGCCAGCCATCCTGTCGGGATGCCAAATGTTCAAATTTGATCGGCAGAAAAGTGCTTAGTTTGCGGAAAATTTATAAACGGAGATATGGGAGTAGGTCTCGCCAGGATTAAGAATACATGATTGCCAGCCATCCTCACCCTGATGGTTGGGACTATCCGGAAAAACCTGCGGCTCTAGGCAGAGCCCTGATCGATGGGGGTAGGATTTACCCGACATCCCCTGCAGGGTTCCATCGAGATAATTCCCAGTATAAAACTGTACTCCAGGCTGATTGGTAAAAAGCTCCAATTTCCGACCAGAATCAGGATCTTTTAAGACCGCAGTGGGAGCAAGTTCCTCACTGGATGGAAGAACCACCCAGGTATGATCATACCCTTTACCGGCAAGTAATTGAGGATGCTCCTGGTCGATTCGAGCCCCTATTTCAGTGGAACTTCTGAAATCAAAAGGAGTACTGATCACCCGCTCGATACCGCTAGGGATACCTGTGTCATCGGTGGCCACATAATGAGTCGAAGGCAGGGTTAAGTGGTGATCCAGGATGGTCGCATCGCCCTCCCCTGCGAGATTAAAATAGGTATGGTTGGTCAAATTAACCACGGTTGCCTTATCTGTTTTTGCCTCGATCTCTATTCTTAATTCGTTCTGCGCAGACAGGAAGAAAGTTGCCGTCACATCAAGGTTAGCAGGGTAGCCTTCCTCCCCGTCCACACTGCGGTAACTAAAGGATACCCCCAAATCATTCTGAAGGATTTTCCCGACCCATAATCTTTTGTCAAAGCCTTGCTCACCACCGTGCAAATGGTTGGGGCCATTGTTCTTGGCTAATTGGTAGGAGTTTTCTCCGATCGAAAATTTGCCAGCTTTTATCCGATTGGCGTAGCGACCTGCGATGCAGCCAAAATAAGGGCTCTTATCAATGTAATCTTGAAGGTTATTAAAACCGAGGGAAACATTTCCAAGCTGGCCCTCCCGGTCAGGAACGATAATGTCCCGCACTGTTGCTCCATAGTCCAGTACACTTACCTCCACACCATTTTCATTAATCATACGGTACTCGTTGACCACTCGACCGTCGGCAAGTGTACCAAACTTTCTTTTCGAGATTGTCATTTTTGTGGATACCGATGGGGAATTATCCTGATCTAAACCTAAGGTATCCTTACTTTTATTGTAAGTCGATTTTGACTTTTCAACGAGGTAAGACCAGCTCTGTTTCGCTTTGCTTTGAGTCTTTTGTCCAATCTCTCTGGGAGAGCAGGAAAAGAGGAGAAAAAAGAGAGTGGAAAGGGTGATAAAACAACACAGATTCTTCATGGGACTTGGACATTGATTCAAAGGTTTGCGATACTAAATTCTTAGCGGATGGTGGCAATCATAGTTTACGCCTAAAACGATTCTCAAAATCACGTTTGGGAATCTCATAATAAGTAGGTCTTCCCTTAGGGCACACATATGGTTTTCTGCATGCGAGCAATTGAGTCGTCAGCCTGATGATGTCTTCATCCGAAAAATCATCTTTTTGCTCATGCTGAAAATTTGCCTGGGTTTGGAGAGCCTCCCGCACCAAGGCCTCAAACTTCGCTTCCTGCCGGTTATCCCTGGCCAGATCGAGAAAATCCCGTATGAAACCAGAGGCGAGTCCGGGCTCAATCCAGGTTGGACATGCCTCGAGGCGGTAGAAATTTCGCCCAAATTCTTCCATTACAAATCCAAGTTTTTGCAGTCGTTCTAAATTGGACTCCAAATTTTTTCGGTCAACCCTATCCAGTTCAAGAGGCTCTGAGAGAAGCAGGGTCTGAAATGATGCGGTACTGGAATCACGCAAGGTATCTTCGAGCTGTTCAAGTCGGATTCTTTCGTACGCAGCCCGAAGGTGTAGAGCGACCACCCCTTGGGGTGCGGAAAACAGGACGAGGTCCCCATGTGCCCGGTCGATCAAACGCCAGCTTGCCGAGGGATCAGACCTCGCACCCACAGAATTGGATTTAAGTAATTCTCTAGCATTTTCTTGAGCAGGAGAAGAGTCTGCAGGGGGACTGATCTTCCTTTCAGTCTGAATTAACTCCCTAGGTGCAGGTTTAGGATGTTGCTCAAACTGCGTTTCCTTGAGGCCGTAAACCTCCAAGGCTCGAGGATCGATTTCCGGAACCATCTTGCCGGCTTCTTTATCAAAAACTTGGACTGGCTCAGTAGCGACCATCTCTCCACCCTTAAAGGACTGATTGTGCTGTAAAACCGCATGGATCAGGAAGGACCTCACTTTGGGCTCCTCCCGGAAACGTACCTCTCTTTTTGCTGGATGAATATTGACATCAACCGAAGCGGGATTGATTTCGAGAAAAAGAATCGCAGGAGGAAACCTACCCTTAGGGATATAGGTGTAAAATCCTTCCATCAATGCGTAGGAAATGGTCTTGCTGTCCACAGGGCGGCGGTTCACAAAAAAAATCATTTCCTTACGCGTCGGCCTACTTTGGCCAGGTTTACCGAGCAATCCTTTGAGAGTACACTCTCCCTCTTCCGCCGAAAAAGGAGCGAGGGATTCGGCCAAACCACACCCGAAAATCTCCCTCACCCTACCCTCCACATTATCAGAAGCCGGGGAGCGAAAAATAGTCCTGCCACCTTCCATCAAAGAAAAGGTGACCGAAGGATGAGCAAGTGCATAAAGCTTGGCCATATGAATCAAATGAGCGGATTCTGTGACCTCTGTCTTAAGAAACTTCCTTCTACCCGGAACAGAATTGAATAAATGAGCCACCTCAATCCTTGTTCCTGCCGGCATACCACATTCCTTCACATGAATAATTTTCCCGCCATTGACTAAAATTTCACATCCCTCGCTACTTTTCTGGGAACGCGTCCGTAAAGTAAACCGGCTCACACTGGAAATCGATGGTAATGCCTCCCCTCTGAAACCAAAACTCTGGATACTATTCAGGTCCGATGCTTTGCGAATTTTACTGGTTGCGTGGCGCTCGATACTCAGAAGTGCCTGATCCTGGCTCATCCCCGTGCCATCATCCTCGACCCGAAGATAGGATTTCCCACCATTACGGAACTCGATTTCAATCTTAGTAGCTCCGGCATCCAGGCTATTTTCCACTAATTCTTTAAGCACGGCTACTGGTCTTTCCACAACTTCACCGGCTGCAATCTGATTGGCAACTTGGTCAGAAAGAATTCGTATCTCTGGCATCCCCTTCTTTCGTAAGGTTCCCAAGGCTCATCGACAATGGGAAATTATGCACAATCAGGTTCTGGCTTGGGCTCCGTTCAATATTTTGTCATAAGCATCTCTTTTCTCCTAATGCCGAACCAATTGTCAGAACAGCACAGTCCCTACCTAAAATCACATGGAGACCAACCAGTTAACTGGATGCCATGGGGACTGGAGGCTCTGGCCATTGCTCAAAAAGAGGACAAACCCATCCTCCTTTCCATTGGATATTCATCCTGTCACTGGTGCAACCGAATGTCTGAGGAAAATTATCAGGACTCCTTTGTGGCCTCGATTATGAACCGCCATTTTATCTGCATAAAAGTGGATCGGGAGGAACGCCCTGACATCGATCAAATGTTCATGGAAGCGGTACGAATGTTCAATCAATCTGCGGGGTGGCCCCTTCATGCTTTCTGCATGCCTGATGGAACACCGTTTTGGGGCGGCACTTTTTTCCCTAAGGAGGATACAGGACAAGGGATTGCTCCGTGGCCTCAGGTTCTGATGAGAATTGCGGAGCATTACCGCAAAGCTAAGCATGAACTAGCCGAAAATGCCAAGCATGCCACCGCCAACTTAGAGAACAGCAATCATGCAAATCTGGCAAATCCAGCGGATTGGACACGACTTCATTTACTGAATGCTGCTGAAAAAATTTGCTCCCTGCACGATGATGAGCACGGAGGCTTTACACCAGCCCCCAAATTCACTTCTCCGATGAAAATTGATTTTCTTCTCGCAATCGCGGAAGCAGAAGCAATCCGGAGACGGCCAGCACTGGATTCGCGAATTGCTCAATGCGTGAATACCACCCTTGAAAATATGGCTCACCGGGCTATATATGATCCACTTGAAGGAGGATTTTTTCGCTATGCTTTGGATAGCGAGTGGAATTCTCCACACTTTGAGAAAATGCTCTCAGATAATGCTCTGCTCGTTACCACTTTTTCCAAAGCTTTCCGAAAATTCAAGAATCCCGCCTACCAAAGAATTGTTTCCCAAATTTTATCATGGAAGGAAAACAACCTTCTGCAAGAGGATGGAGGATACTCATGCTCCCTATCCGCCCATGCGGATGGAGTTGAGGGAGGATACTATCTGTGGACCCTGGAAGAATTGTGTGAGTCCCTTGGGCAAAGCCAGGGCGAACAATTTGCTCAACGGCTATCTCCTATTGGGGCCAGTAAAAATGAAGCCTATTTGCCAAGGAGATTTATAAACGACAGCGAATGGTCAGAAAGGCATCAGGACGAGATATGCAAAATTTTGGCAGAAACAAGAAAGCAGCGACCCTGTCCCCAACCGGACACTAAGAGGTTGCTTACCGACCATGCCCTCTTGGCTCGTGCTTTGGTTGATGCCGGCATCGCGTTTTCTGAACCAGATTGGATACACCGTGCTGCGGGAATCCTCGAATGGATAGAGAAAAAATTTACTAAAAACGAAAAACAACTTGCTGGCATACTATTCACGGATGGCGCCTTAAGTGAATCCGCGTATTTGGAAGATTACGCCTTTTTGGCGGAAGCCCTACTTTCCCTTACTACGGTCAGCGAAGCCTTTGGTTTGGGAAATGCCGAGAAATGGATCAAGTCTGCAGAGAAATGGACGGATCTTATTGTGACGAAATTTAAGGATGTTCAGATTGCGGGCTACTACACCAGCCCTTCAGATCACCCCCATCCAGCCCCGGTAAGGAAAAAGTTTTGGTTCGATAATGCACTTCCGGCTGGAAATTCCTCGCTAATGAGAGTTTTTCACACGCTGAGTATTCTTGGAAAGAACAGACAAAGGTGGGAGAAAGAATACCAAGAGGCAATTGGTGCGTATGTTAAAGCAAGTAAACAGTCCCCGGATGCAGTTGGACATGCTCTTACCGCCATAACCGAGGCAGAAACCGGAATTGTATCAATAAGGGGAGACCAATCATTTATTGAAGCAAATGCCAGTTCTTTTTCGGCTTACCCACACCGACCAGTATTCTTACATGTTGGTGAAGAAAAATCCCTGCAAATAAATGGCAATCAAACCGAAGTTTCTGGTGCCAGCGAAGATTGGATACCTTTCCTGTACAAATAAATCAGTCTTTATTGGACTTAGGAAGCAGCTTGCTTAAGGACCTGCCATCCTCCTGAACCACTTTTTCGGCAATCTGTTTAATATCGTAAGCTTTTCCATGAAGTGATTGGTGAGCTACCTGAATGGCGGTGCGAATGAGTTTGGAATCTGTTTTTACCCGCTGTCCGGTCTTCGAAAGAATTCTCTCAATTCCATCCAAAAGAAATAAATCATCTTCGGTCAGAGTGATGGTACGGACAATTCGTTTGGGTAGATTATCATTATTTGAAGTCATGTTTAATAATATTATCTGCAAGAATACTAATAACAAGTAAAAGCACTAACTAGTTAAACAATATTGGTGATATGTTTCGTCTGAACTTGGGCCAAATTAGTTAGTTTCTGTTAATGCAGTTGAGATCTTCGAAAGATCTTCTGAGGCGCTCCACAAAGTAATTTTCACCACTTCGTAACCAAACTCGTGGGTCATAATATTTTTTGTTGGGTTTATCATCTCCCTCAGGATTACCCAACTGAGCCTGCAAAAAATCTTTATTCTCTTTATAGTACGCATGCACACCGTCCCAGAAAGCCCACTGCATATCGGTATCGAGATTCATTTTCACTACACCATATCCAATCGCTTCCCGAATTTGTTCACGCGAAGATCCAGATCCTCCGTGGAAAACAAAGTCGATAGGTTTACCGGACAAACCATGCTTTTCTTTCACAAATTCCTGAGAATTTTTCAGAATGATTGGAGTAAGTTCAACATTGCCGGGCTTGTATACTCCGTGAACATTTCCAAAAGCAGCAGCCACAGTAAATCGGTGGCTTACCGAAGAAAGGACTTCATAAGCCTGATTGACTTCTTCTGGCTGGGTATAAAGACGGGCACTGTCGATATCAGTATTATCCACTCCATCCTCTTCCCCTCCCGTTACTCCAAGCTCTATTTCAATGGTCATGTCCATCTTGTTCATCCGTTCAAAGTATTCCTTGCAGGTGGACAAGTTGTCTTCAATAGGTTCTTCGGAAAGGTCGAGCATGTGAGAACTGTAAAGAGATTTGCCTACGCGTTGGTAAAACTTTTCACTGGCCTCAAGCATCCCATCGATCCAGGGAAGCAACTTTCTGGCGGCATGATCGGTATGAAGAATAACCGGCACATCGTAAGCTTCTGCCATCGCGTGAACATGCATCGCCCCAGAAACAGATCCTGCCACAGCACCACTTTGGTTATCGTTATTCAAACTTTTACCAGCAAAAAATTGGCCGCCCCCATTGGAGAACTGAACCATAACTGGCGAATTAACTGCTGCTGCTGTCTCAATCACGGCATTGACTGTGTGACTGTTGACCACATTTACGGCTGGCAAAGCATATTCATTTTCTTTGGCATCGTTAAAAATGGCTTGTACGGCGTCTCCGGTAGCTACTCCTCCTGGAAATTTTTTGCTCATAATAATAAGGGAATAATGGTTGGTAAGTTATAGTGTGAATGTTGTCCCTTTGATCATGGCAAAGGGGTAAAAAAGGGTAATCGTCTCCTATCGAAGTAAATCCTCTATGTTTTCAGAGCCAAGAGCTTTTTCAACTTCATCTAGTTTAATAAAAGTAGTACGGGTATGGGGAAGTTTGTATCTCTTAAAAACTCCCTTATCTAATAGATAGTAGAGTTTACGCTGGGAAATCCGAAGTACTTTCGCAGCCTCGGTAATTCTTAAAATTTTTGGGGCAGGAGGCTTGCGAATCTCTTTCATGGAGTCCTCCTGAGTAAGCATGGAATTCTCCAGTTTCTCCATTCTATCTTCCATAGCTGCCAGTCGATCCTTGATCTCAGTCATCACCAGAAAAATAACCTCTGCCTCGATTCCCTCACGCTCCTTAACCCCGAGCTCGCGCTCCTTTTCGTTTCGAAAACTCAGGGCATCGATGCGGGATTTAAAATATTTACGAAACCTCTTCTTACGGTAAGTCCATGAAATGCAATGCGGGGAAGCACGATCCTTGGCAACAGTGTAGGAAACTTTCATGAAATTCTAATTGATTGGTGGGAATTGATGGAGTAAGTCATTTGTTTTAAAGAAAGCCGAGATGAGCGACAAGAATTTTCCCGATGTTATCCGTGAGATCCATGAACAGGACAACCGTTATGGAAAAGGTGCTTATTATTTTATCCGTGAAGCGCTTGATCACACCCTCAAAAATATGCAAAAAAACAAGCAGGGGAAAGGGGGTCATGTATCTGGCATCCAGTTGCTCGAAGGGATCAGGGATTATGCATTGGACAGGTTTGGTCCCATGACCCTCACGATGATGGATCATTGGAATATACAAAAATGTAGGGATTTTGGGGAAATTGTTTTCAACTTGGTGGATCATGGGATTCTCGGGAGAACTGAAAATGATTCACTGGAAGATTTCGAACAGGGATACGACTTTATCCAGGCATTCCGGGATCCTTTTCTTCCGAGCAAACGGAAACCACCGCCTCCTGAATTAAATTAACCAATTTCCGCTGGTATACTAACTTCCCCCAAATACACGGTAGAGGAAATACACCAGAGCTAAAATTCCCAGAATCTGGTATACAGACCGTATTCCGTTTTTCGATTTAGCAGTTCCAAAAAGCCCAGACTTGTAAAAAGTGTCTTCAGAAACATCATCAGAATCAGTTCTATTTTGAGAAGAACAAACCGGGCATCTCTCTCCATCCGAGGAGTGCCACTCAAAATCGCATACTAGACAATTTTTAAATTTATGCTCCATCGGTTGAAGAAAGCGAAAACGATTTTCTCTTGCACTCTTTCAAAATAAACCAAAAAAGTTCAAGTGTTCAATCCAACATTGTCCCGTGAAAATTTGTCCATCAATGCGATTCCTTAGCTTCGCGATCGTGTCCTTTTTTGTGCCGATCATTGGATTCGCTTCTGTTCTTAAGTACGAACTCTCCTTCATCCAATCGAAAGCACTTGAGGGGGATCCCTATTTTCAAGGCACACTCGCTCTTTTCTACAAATATGGCGAAAAGGGCTTGCCCATTGATCTCGGAGAAGCGGAGAGATGGGCCAAACTGGCGGCGGAAAAAGATGGAGGTATAGGAATGGCCGTTCTTGCTTCCATTGAATTAGAAAAAGGAAGGACAGAAAGGGGCCAATTTCTATATGATGAAGCTTATCTTCATTCCAACATTCGTGAATTGGCCAAATCCAAAGATCCTATTGCCCAGTTTTGCATTGGTCTGATGGAAATGGATAACCCTCCCCGCAACATAGAAAAAGGAATCCGCAGTCTCGAGCGAGCTGCGGACCAGGGACTAGCTACTGCTCAAGCCACTCTGGGAATGATTTACTTTACTGGGATCGGGGCACCCCGTGACCCGCAGGAAGCACTCAAATGGTGCTCATTGGCTTCTCGTCAGAATTTACCTCTGGGGATGTTTTACCTTGGTATGGCCTACTCTGCCGGAGATGGAATTCCCAAAAATAATGATTTTTCCAATCGTTGGATTGGAAGTGCCGCAGAACGTGGGTTAATGATGGCTCAGCTTACTTTGGGGATGAAACTTGCCCTTGGTGATGGCATTGAGCGAAATCTTGACCTTGGAGTTCAATGGCTCAGACAGGCAGCCAATCGTGGATCTGCGGAGGCACAATTGCAATTACGCAGATTTGAGAATCTTCTGGTCCGCTCTCCTTCCCGGCAATCTTCCATCGATGCCATGCAACGACAATCCATCGCCAAGATGGCTGAAAAAGCCACATTGCCTAAAAACGAGGACATTAAGACCAAAGAAGCGAGTGAACCC
>Ga0181596_10000659_pt1 | contig 35406 bp, 33 predicted proteins | sample 041ome_6_FD_148655 | JGI IMG/M metagenome (GOLD analysis project Ga0181596, IMG submission 148655) | Coastal salt marsh microbial communities from the Groves Creek Marsh, Skidaway Island, Georgia - 041402US metaG (spades assembly) | ecosystem: Environmental > Aquatic > Marine > Intertidal zone... | reverse complement strand
CTTGCCTCTTGCCTCTTGCCTCTTGTCTCTTGCCTCTTGCCTCTTGTCTCTTCTTTTTTTCCTGCCGCCTCCCTGCACCGCCCACCTTTTTCCTTAATCCTTTTTCCTTTATCTTTTTTCTTGTGACTTGCGACTTGCGACTATCTTACTTCTCCACCGTATACGTCAAATCCACACTCTGGCTTACACCGGTTTGCACCTCAAGTTTTACACGTTCAGTAAGGATATATTCCAGAGTCAGTGTGTTTTCTCGATCAAACAGGCCGATGTCATAACGCATGAACAGGTTGGGACGTAGATACTTGCCCAGACCAAGAGCACTATCACGGTAGTCGTTACTGGTACTAATATCCACCATATCCAGCCCCAGTCCTTTTCTGACACTGTTGGTCAATCCATTACCTTTTTCCAGACAGGGTCACATTATCCTGCTGAAGGTCTACCGTATAGTTATCCTGAAGATAATCAATGGAATAAGTCTCCAGCCAGCCAGAGGCAGATTGACGCCTATAGGCAACTTCCAGCTTAAAGCGATCACTGTCATAGGTCTCGGCATTCTCTGTGACAAAGCCTGTGCCAAAACTGAGCGTTTCACGAACCGTATCATTAAGAGGAATAATGTAAGCCATATTGACCTGGGATCTGACCGGCGATAAGCCTAAATCACTGTCGATATGATGCCCGCGGGTATTGATATAACGGTTTTCATAGGTTGCCCTGAATCGCGGTCCGGTATCGGTTGTAAAACCGACGCCGGTCGACCATGCATTCCTGGCCCTGGGAAGAAGAGAGATATTAATCGGTACCGCCCCCTGATTCACGCGCGACAACTGAGGCGACACGTTTATGATGTTGAAATATCGACTTTCATCAAAGTTGGTTCGCTGTTCCAGCAGACGATCGCTGCTGTAGGGTTCCCCTGCCTCCAGAATTACCAGGCTTTCTATAAAAGCCTGCGAAAAACCGGGTACTGGTTCGATATTGATTTCACCAAATGAGAAGCGTGGACCAGGTTCAAAATCAATGAATATTTCAGCCAGATAGTCACTCATATCCACCCGCAGTTCCGCGCGCTGAAAACGCGCAGCAAAGTACCCGTTCTCAATGGCCCTGGCACTTAATGTGTTCTTGATATCCTCATATTCCCCATGATGCAGAGGTGTTTTCTCCATATCCGGCAATTCATCGATAATTTCCTGAAATAGCACCTGATCTTCTGAACTGAAAGCAATGTGAACACTTACATTTTCTACCAGAATCTGATCTCCCGGAACCATGTATATGCTCAACAACCAGCATTCTTCAGGCTCGCTGAAGCTCAATTCAAAAGTACTGCGGTAATAACCAAGCGCATTGGCAGCATTACGGATATTGGTTCTGACCTGGGGCGCCAAGCGATTTAGACGGGACAGTGGGGTATCACAGGATTCAGCGCTGATAGCCAAATGATTACGAATATTGGCCGCTAATTCCTCATTTACGCCCTGAATACGAATTCTTGCCAGTTCACTGGTCTGTCCAGAGACTGAACTGACCGTCAGGATGAACAGGCAGAGAAAAACAAAAAAGCGAAGTGAGATGTGCATGACAGTCTTGCTGATAAATAACGGTAAAAGTAGCTAAAATTCAAAATAATGAAGGCAAATATCCAATAAAAACTACTATCACCTATTAAACCAACTATAACTCTTCACTTTACTGATTTATTAATATTTGATGAAAACTGTTCCGATCTTGTGGGCATCGTCGGTTAAAAATGCTAATCTTCACTTTTTTGCCGCCATCAGCATAAAAAATCTGCGAAAATGGCGGTCTCGCATACAAACGGTGACACAATGGCAGTCTTACTGGTAATTAATGGTCCAAACCTGAATTTGCTTGGTAGCAGGGAACCGGAAATATATGGCTCCGATACCCTTGATGAGATCAACTCAAAATTAACAGGGCTTTGCGAGGAAAGCGGTCACCGGATTGAGTTTCTGCAAAGCAATGCTGAAGCTGAAATCATTGAACGCGTTCACCAGGCAAAAAAAACAGGCGTAGACTTTATTATTATCAACCCGGCGGCTTTTACCCATACCAGTATCGCTCTCAGGGATGCCCTGTTAGGAGTAGAAATTCCATTCATTGAGGTCCACCTCTCTAATATTCATGCCAGGGAGGAGTTTCGAAAACATTCCTTTTTAAGCGACATTGCTATCGGTAGCGTAGTCGGCCTCGGGCCCATTGGCTACGAACTGGCCTTGCAGGCGGCACTGGCAAGAATTGAATAATAACCATTAACCTGACAAAACAGTATCGGCATACCCGATATAGCAGAAATAGTAAGTGTACTGACATGTACAAAAGCTGAATAGCTAATTTAGCCAGGTAGCAAAAAAACACCCGGTAATCTATTTACAATATTTATTATCAGACAAACACAGGCAAATAAAGAGATAACAATGGATATCAGAAAAGTAAAAAAACTTATCGAATTACTTGAATCATCTGACGTGGCAGAAATAGAAATCAAGGAAGGCGAAGAAGCGGTTCGCATCAGCCGCAACTCCCCCTATTCCGCCCCTGCCCCCCAGTATGCTCAGGCTCCTGCAGCGCCAGCTCCTGCCAGTGACTCTGCAGAAGTAAAAAGCAGTAGCAATGAGCACAAAGGTGCGGCCGTTAAGTCTCCCATGGTGGGCACCTTCTATCGCTCACCCTCTCCTACTTCCCCTGCTTTTATCGAAGTGGGCAAGCAGGTACAGGCCGGTGATGTCATTTGTATTATCGAAGCCATGAAAATGATGAACCAGATTGAAGCCGACAAGGCTGGCACCATAGAAGCAATCCTGGTGGAGGACGGGGAACCCGTCGAGTTTGATCAGCCCCTTGTCACAATCGTCTAGGGAAGCGCTGGTTAAGTATGACTCACAAACATCCAGGAATTATCTACTCATGTTGAAAAAAGTATTAATAGCAAACCGCGGTGAAATTGCCCTGCGTGTCCTTCGAGCCTGCAAGGAAATTGGCATTAAAACTGTCGCGGTACATTCAACTGCTGACAGAGACCTGATGCATGTCATGTTGTCTGATGAATCAGTCTGTATTGGCCCCCCCTCTTCTACCGACAGTTACCTGAACGTTCCGGCGCTGATCAGTACCATGGAACTTACCAATGCCGATGCTGTACATCCTGGTTATGGCTTTCTTTCCGAAAATGCGGATTTTGCCGAACAGGTGGAACAGTGTGGATTTATTTTTATTGGCCCGACCGCCGAAACCATTCGCTCCATGGGCGACAAGGTCAGCGCCATTGACGTTATGAAAAAAGCCGGCGTCCCAACTGTCCCTGGTTCTAACGGCCCACTGGGAGAGGATGAAAAAGAAATCCTCGCCCTTGCAGAAAAAATTGGCTTTCCTGTGATGATCAAGGCGGCGGCCGGCGGCGGCGGTCGTGGCATGCGCGTTGTTGAAAAGGCTGAAGAGCTGATCAAATCAATTCAGGTCACCAAGAGCGAAGCCAAATCCTATTTCGGCAGCGATGTTGTGTACCTGGAAAAATTTCTGGGCAATCCCCGCCATGTTGAAATTCAGGTCATCGGCGACGGCAGAGGTAATGCCATTTGTCTCGGTGACCGTGACTGCTCCATGCAACGTCGTCATCAAAAAGTTGTTGAAGAAGCACCAGCCCCGGGCATTGACGAAAAAACCCGGGCAGGCATCATGGATACCTGTATAAAGGCCTGTGAAAAAATAAAATACCGTGGTGCCGGCACCCTGGAATTTCTCTATGAAGACGGCGAATTTTATTTTATTGAAATGAATACCCGTGTACAGGTCGAGCATCCCGTTACCGAGCGCGTTACCGGCATTGACATTGTCAGGGAACAATTACGCATCGCGGCGGGCCTGGAGCTGTCTGTAAAGCAGGAAGACATCAGTATTATTGGACATGCCATTGAATGCCGTATCAATGCTGAAGACCCGAATACATTTATGCCTAGCCCCGGCACCGTCAAGCTTTTCCATTCTCCCGGGGGAAATGGCATCAGGGTAGACTCGCATATTTATAGCGGCTATACCGTTCCACCTTATTATGACTCGCTGATTGCCAAGCTTATTGCCTTTGGCCCAACCCGCGACGTAGCCATTGGCAGAATGCAGAATGCATTGGGTGAAATGCTGGTAGACGGAATTAAGACTAATATTCCGCTTCAGGTCGACATCATGAAAGATGAAGGCTTCAGGAAAGGCGGTGTCAATATCCACTACCTGGAAGAAAAGCTCAAAGATCGCTAGAGCGCCGGATCGACAAATAAATTTCCTGCCTGGTGCCCAAGCGTACCAGGTCGATTCATAACCCATATTGGAAAGGGGTCCCAGACTATCTCCTGGCTGCAAATACAGATTCCGGTACAGGCAACCCAGGCTGACACGGTTGAGCAGGTATTGTTGGATGCCGGCGCCCTGTCGGTCACCCTTACCGATTCACAAGACCAGCCAATTTTCGAACCCGGCCCGGGTGAAACGCCTATCTGGGACCTGGTTACCGTGGTGGGACTATTTTCCTCAGAGCTCGACCAGCACGCCTTGCAAGTTACCCTTGATGAAGCCCTTGCCTCTCTGTCTCTCGATTCTTGTCCCCTGACGCACCTCGAAGATCAGGATTGGGAGCGTGCCTGGCTCGACGATTTTCAACCCATGTGTTTTGCCAATCACTTTTGGGTCTGCCCTACAGGCATGAAACCCGACACTGAAAATGCGGTCGTTATGGAACTGGACCCGGGCCTGGCATTTGGCACGGGAACGCACCCAACCACCGCCATGTGTCTGGAATGGCTGGCCGCAAATGATGTCAGCAACAAAGACCTTATTGACTATGGGTGTGGTTCCGGGATACTCGGCATTGCCGCTCTGCTATTGGGGGCCGACAGGGTTTACGGGGTAGACAATGATCCACAGGCGCTGCAGGCCACAAACGATAACTGCAAAAAGAACTCCCTTTCCCAGTCACGCTTTAAGCTTTATTTACCGGGTGATTTTGCCAATGCCCTGCGCCATGAAGAATTGCAGCAGGTGGATATTGTGCTGGCCAATATTCTTGCTGGCCCACTGATAAATCTGGCCGAATACCTGACCGCCATGATAAAACCGGGAGGCATCATTCTGCTATCCGGCATCCTGCGGGAACAGGCTGAGGAAGTCATCTCAGCCTATGAAAAGTGGATCAGTTTTTCACCCCCTCTTTATCAGGCAGATTGGGTTAGACTGGACGGAATACGTAAAAACTGACGGCTAACTCTGGAAAGCAAGATCAATCACAGACTCCTATAATTCAGGTCACTAAACATTTACAGACAGGTTAGAATTACAAAAACCCCTAACCCAGATTTTCAATGGCCAACTTCCTCACTCAATGCCCATACTGCCAGACCTCTTTCAAGGTGACCGATGCCCATATGCAAGCTGCCAATGGTGTTGTCAGGTGTGGCTCATGCATGGAAGTGTTTCTGGCTACCCAGAACAAAATAACGCCCGGGCAAAATAAAGAGAGTACGGAAAGTCATAACAGGGAAAAATCTCCCTCCGACGAACCATCAACGCATACTGAAAAACCCGATTCCCCACTCGCTTCAACACCTACGCCAGAACAGGTAGATATTCCATTATTCACCATGGAACCGGACGTTGACGAGATTTATGCGAAAAACAATCCGGAACCAGCTGAAACACAATTTAATACAGAAGATACTGCTGAAAACCATTCCGGGATTACAGAAGCAAGCGCGACAGAAGAAGAAAATACCCCTTTTATTTCATGGGAAACCTTTGATGGCGCGGAAGATGACACGACAGAACCCGGGGACAATAAACCGAAAGATTCCTTGCCCGAACAATCCACAGAAGAAACCGCCGTGTTTTTCGAGGAACAAATATTTTCGGCAGATGATGATAGAGAAAACCTCGAGCAAGGCGATGATGAAAGTGATGAAACTGATAATAATCATGAAGCGATAGCAGAGCAGGCATCACCAGAATATACCGAAGACAGTCTGGAGAACTTCGAAAACCCGGTCAACCAGCACGTTGACCAAGAAACTTTAGATGATACAAACCAGAAAAGTCCTGTCGGGTTCAACGCCTTTCTTAATCCTGCGGCATATCAAGTTGAAGTCATCGATTTCAGTTTCGATCTGACCCCGGAAGATAATAGCGACGCTATCATAGCCAGTGATGAGCCGCCACAAGCGGATTCCAGCGACCAAAATTTCGCGCAGGAGGATGCACTTGTTCAGGTTCATGAAGATGCATCAAAGCCAGACAAGACTCTGGCAGAAACAGCTGGGGAAATATCCAGGGATGAGGACGAGCAGGCCATTGACAAGCTCGCAGCAAGCGCCTCAAGTATGGGACTCACTGCAGCACAGGTTGAAGGGGATCTGGAAGAAAGCGCCATTCCGATACTGGCGCTCGACTTTGTTGCCAGTGAAAATATTCCGGTAAGTCACCAGCAAAGCGCCTTTGCCTGGTCCCCTGTACTTAAACAGGCACCGCTTCCCGAGCAAGGTACTACGCTGGTTGAAAAACTTCCGCTACAAACAGATGATGAAAAAGCCTTCATCCACAACAATCTCTCCACATTAAGAGATAGTGATTCACTCCTGCCACTACCGCCGGAAAACCTGGAAGCAATTAATGAAGAGCCGGTGGAACTTGCCAGTTTTTATGATCCCCTGAAGAAAACCAAAACCATTGCCCTGTCCTTGCTTAGCGTTTTACTGATTTTTACTCTTGCCGGACAATTTGCCTGGTATAACCTCGAGTCGCTAATTGAGGATGAACGTTTCGACCCGGCAACTGCCCGTCTGTGCAATTTAATTGAATGTCCCGACACCAGAGCAATAGATCTTTCTGCCCTGATTACCGAAGAACTGATGATTCGCTCTCATCCTACGCTGGCAGATGCCCTTCTGGTTAATTTTATTTTCCGTAATGATGCAGCCAGAGAACAGGCATTCCCGCCGGTAGAGCTTAATTTTACCAACAATAACGGCACTATCGTGGCAAACCGGGTATTTACTCCCCTGGAGTACCTGCCAGAGGAAATGCACCTGTTTACCCATATGCCAGCCCATTCCTCTATTCAGGTTTCACTGGAACTGGTTGATCCTGGGGATGATGCAACGGGCTATTCACTGGTGTTCCGTAACCCCTGATCAATATCATTCAAGGCAAGCGCGCTGAGCTGGATAATTTATCCCGCGTTTAGTTCGAATCTACCCCCAAATCTAGTAGACTAACTGCCTCTGAAAGAACCCGTAGAGTCTTTGTAGTGATAAAAATCGGAAATTTTTCATTGGCTTCATGCGTTGTGCTTGCACCAATGGCGGGAGTGACGGATCAACCCTTTCGTCGTCTCTGCCGGAGCCATGGTGCAGCCTTGACGCCTTCGGAAATGCTTACCTCCAACATCAAGCTCTGGGGACAGGAAAAGACACGTTTGCGCCGATGCCATGATGGCGAGGAAGAACCCCGCGTAGTTCAGATAGCCGGCGCAGATCCCTTGATGATGGCTGAGGCAGCACGTCTCAATGCTGAACAGGGTGCTCAGATCATCGACATCAACATGGGATGTCCAGCCAAGAAAGTCCTGAAACGCTCGGCCGGTTCAGCACTCCTGCAATATCCTGACCAGGTAGAAGCCATCCTGAAAGCGGTTGTTGCGGCCGTTGATGTTCCTGTTACGCTTAAAATCCGAACCGGCTGGAATCCGGAAAATCGCAATGGCGTGGCAATTGCCAGATTAGCCGAAGATTGCGGCATTCAGTCTTTGGCGGTTCATGGCAGAACTCGTGCCTGTGCTTTCAAGGGGGCTGTCGAATATGACACCATCGCTGCAATCAAGAATGCTATCTCCATTCCTGTCTTCGCCAATGGTGATATTGAGTCACCCCATCAGGCCGCGCAAGTACTCAAACAAACCCGGGCAGATGGATTAATGATAGGTAGAGGCGCCCAGGGTAGACCCTGGATTTTCGATGCCATAAACCACTACCTGGAACACGGCACGCTGAAAAGAACAAAGACTCTTCAGGAAATCCATGCCATCATAAGCGCTCATATACGAAGTCTGCATGAGTTTTATGGGCCGGTAAAAGGTGTCTTTTTCGCCCGCAAACATACCGCCTGGTACCTTGGTAATCTGGAAGAAGCCCATGATCTGGAAATTGGCGGAAAAGAACTTGATAGTCTGGTACTTTCTTTCAGAAAAGAATTTAACAGTCTTCAAGACTGCAGCGCCCAACTTCACACTCTGGATATGATATTTGAATTCCTGACAAGTTCTGAAACAAAACAACAAGTAAAAAATCGACAATTCAAGGAACTGGCAGCATGAGTAATTTCTTTGACGAGGAAGAAGAATTTAATTCTGGCAGCAGTAAAAAAGCGGAGCCTCTTGCCACTGCCGATGAAGGCAGCATGCCAAGACAGGGACAGACCCTGAGAGAATGTGTTACATCTTCCCTCAATGACTACCTAACCAAAGTTGACAGCGAACATATCAGCGAATTATATGAATTGGTGCTATCGGAAGTAGAAGCACCCCTGCTGGAAAGCGTTATGCAATATACACGCAGCAATCAGAGCAAGGCGTCTGCCATGCTGGGTCTGAATCGTGGTACATTACGCAAGAAATTAAAAAAGTATGGCATGCTGAATTAACACCGGATTTAGCGTCAGTTAGAAACCGTAAGCAAGCCTGTTAGCTGTAACCTGAAAAGAAATCAACCTTAACATTCCTGTCCCTCAATAAATAAAGAAGACTCAACTGAAATGAATGCGCAAACCCCCTCTCCCGTGAGCCGAGCGCTCATCAGTGTTTCTGATAAATCCGGCATAGCTGAATTTGCCCGCGCCCTTCATGGCCTTGGTGTGGAACTGCTCTCTACTGGCGGCACCTACAAGTTGCTTAGCGGTAAAGGCATTCCCGTCACCGAAATTTCTGAATACACCGGTTTTCCCGAAATGATGGACGGCCGGGTAAAAACACTGCATCCGAAAGTACATGGCGGCATTCTTGCCCGACGCGGCCAGGATGATGCTGTTATGGCGGCGCATGATATCCCGCCCATCGATATGGTGGTGGTCAACCTTTATCCCTTTCAGGCAACCGTCGCCAATCCGGATTGTGATCTACCAACAGCAATCGAGAATATCGATATTGGCGGTCCCACCATGCTCAGGGCTGCAGCCAAAAACCATGCCTGGGTTACCGTCGTCGTAAATCCGGGAGACTATGCGCGTGTCATCGACGAAATGAAGAATAATGAAAGCTACATTAGTGCTGACACCCGGTTTGATCTTGCTGTAGCTACTTTTGAGCATACCGCCCAGTACGATGGCGCTATAGCCAACTATCTCGGCATCCCCACAATTACAGGCGAGAGTGAGGAGTTCCCGCGCACCTACAATATGCAGTTTATAAAGAAACAGGCCATGCGTTACGGGGAAAACCCCCATCAGCAAGCCGCGTTTTATGTGGAATCCGGAGACCGGGAAAATTCAATTTCTACGGCCAGTCAGCTGCAGGGAAAAGAATTATCCTTCAACAATATTAATGATACCGACGCTGCACTGGAATGTGTAAAAGGCTTTACAGATCCTGCCTGCGTAATTGTAAAACATGCCAACCCCTGTGGTGTCGCCAGTGGCAGCACAATTCTGGAAGCCTATGAGAAGGCATACCAGACAGATCCTACTTCGGCATTTGGCGGCATCATTGCCTTTAACCGCGAGCTTGATGCTGACACGGCCAAAGCCATTGTGGATCGACAGTTTGCCGAAGTTGTCATTGCCCCCAGCGCTACTGAGGCATCAGCAAAGGTTTTGGCAAGCAAGGAAAACCTGCGCCTGCTCGTATGCGGCCAATGGCCGAGTATTCCCCAAGCCTCACTGGATCTGAAACGGGTAAATGGCGGCTTGCTGGTACAAAACACCGACATGGGGGTTATTACCGAATCAGACCTTAAGATAGTCAGCAAACGTCAGCCCACTGAAGATGAAATACGTGACCTGCTGTTCGCCTGGAAAGTAGTTAAATTTGTTAAATCCAATGCCATTGTCTATGTCAAAAATAATCAGACCATCGGCATCGGTGCCGGCCAGATGAGCCGCGTCTATAGTGCCAGAATTGCCAGCATCAAAGCCGCTGATGAAGGGCTGGAAGTCCCCGGTTCAGTAATGGCCTCGGATGCCTTCTTCCCCTTCCCGGATGGCATTGAAGCCGCGGCCAAGGCCGGCATCACTGCAGTAATTCAGCCCGGCGGCGCCATGCGCGATGACAATGTAATAGCCGCCGCGGATGAAGCGGGAATGGCCATGGTGTTTACCGGCATGCGTCATTTCAGGCATTAATATAACTGGATGCAGGATGCAGGATGCAGGATGCAGGATGCAGGATGCACAAAATTGTGACTCAGGTTTTCGATTGAAAAATTACTTAATACATAAACCTACTAAATGGCGATTAAGAATCTGAAACTACCAGAATTCCTCTTGCATCCTGCATCCTGTCTCCTGCATCTGTACAAGATATTCTGTCTCTATCAGATAACAAGTTAGTCAGGATCAACTTTATTTAATTCAAGGTTAACTATGAACGTAATGATTATCGGCTCGGGTGGACGTGAACATGCATTGGCGTGGAAATGTTCGCAATCCAATCAAGTAGACACTGTTTTTGTTGTCCCGGGTAATGCAGGGACCGCCGGTGAACCAGGCATTAAAAATGTGGCACTGGACATCACAGATTTTGAAAGCCTGACCCGCTATGCCAAAGGCAATAATGTTGGCCTGACCATTATTGGTCCTGAAGCACCGCTGGTGGATGGCATTGTTGATTATTTTCAAAGCCAGGGGCTGGAATGTTTTGGGCCCAGCAAAGGCGCAGCCCAGCTTGAAGGCTCCAAGGTATTCACCAAAGATTTTCTCGCCCGCCATCAGATTCCTACTGCCGCCTATCAAAATTTTACCAAGGTAGAGCCTGCCATTGCCTATGTGAAAGAACAGGGGATACCGATAGTCATCAAGGCAGATGGCCTGGCCGCTGGCAAAGGCGTCATCATCGCCCAGACTCAGGAAGAAGCTGAAAACACTATCCGCGATATGCTATCGGGAAACAGTTTTGGTGAGGCCGGACACCGGGTGGTCATTGAAGAGTTTATGCAAGGTGAAGAAGCAAGTTTTATTGCCCTGGTAGATGGAACCCATGCCTTGCCCTTTGCCACTTCCCAGGACCACAAAGCCAGAGACGATGGCGATGTTGGTCCCAATACCGGCGGTATGGGGGCCTACTCCCCCGCGCCAGTTGTTACCCCCGAAATCCATGATCGGGCCATGGCGGAGGTTATTCTTCCCACGGTAAAAGGCATGGCAGAGGAAGGCAATACCTATACGGGTTTTCTTTATGCAGGACTGATGATAATGCCTGATGGAACGCCAAAGGTCGTGGAATTTAACTGTCGTTTTGGCGACCCGGAAGCACAACCAATCATGATGCGTCTGAAGTCCGACCTGGTAGCCCTGTGTCAGGCTGCGTTAAATAAAACCCTGGATCAGACCAGCATAGAATTTGATAAAAAAGCTGCTCTGGGCGTGGTTATGGCTGCCGGTGGCTATCCGAATACCTATGCCAAGGGCAAGAAAATCAGTGGCCTGGAGTCAGACAGTGGCTCAGCTCACAGCAAGATCTTTCATGCCGGCACCTCACTGCAAAATCAGGATGTCGTCACCAATGGCGGCAGGGTACTGTGCGCCACTGCCCTCGGTGATGACGTCACCCAGGCACAGGCTCGTGCCTATCAACTGGCCAGCCAGATCGACTGGGAAGATGTCTATTACCGCAAGGATATCGGTCATCGGGCAATCGCCCGCGAAAAGGCGCGTTAACGCGCAAGCGCGCCAGTCACAAGTTACAAGTCTCAAGTCTCAAGTCTCAAGTCTCAAGCAGGCGACCACAGGTCGCCATGTCGGATGCGTCCCTGCGCTCCTTATCCGACCTACAGAAAACCATTAAAGCTAAAGAGAATGGTTGCTTGCCTCTTGCCTCTTTTTTATCCGCGTCTCCCTGCCCCGCCCACCTTTATCCTTTATCCTTTTTCCTTTATCCTGCTTGCATCTTGTAACTTGAGACTTGAGACTTGTATCTTGAGACTTGAGACTTTCAACCTGCTAAAATGCCCGTCATGAATATCGCAGACAAACTAATCACAAATTTCGACCTTGCCCTGAAAACTCTGGTGCCTGGCAGTGTGCATGCGCAACGGGAAAATCCGGCGCAAGTAATGCAAGAAACCGCGCTGTCTGATGATGTGAGAAAACACACCGCCGGATTGATGCGCATTAATCATACTGGCGAAGTGTGTGCACAGGCCTTGTATCAGGGCCAGGCCCTCACTGCGCGCCTACCGGAAGTAGGCGAAAGCATGAATGCAGCAGCCGCTGAAGAGATTGATCATTTAAGCTGGTGCGAGGAACGCCTGAAAGAACTTGACTCCCGTCCCAGCCTGCTCAATCCGCTCTTTTACGGGCTCTCATTCAGTATTGGGGCAGCTGCAGGAATTGCCGGAGATCGCTGGAGCCTGGGGTTTGTAGCGGAAACTGAAAAACAGGTTTGTGCGCATTTACAGGAACACCTGGAAAAACTTTCACCTGAAGATAATAAAAGTGAAGCCATCCTCACACAGATGCTCGAGGATGAAGCAAAACATGCAGACAATGCCGAAGCTGCCGGCGCGGCGCAGTTACCTTCACCAGTTAAATCTGCGATGCAGGTAATGGCCTCGGTGATGAAACAAACGACTTATCGAATTTAAGCTTTCAAAAACCAGAACAGAAATTCAGCAGCGCCGAATCCCGGCCAGATTTCAATCTTCCTCAATAATAAAATCATGGGTAATTTGAACGCCACCGCGCTGCAGCATAATGGATGCCGAGCAATATTTATCCGCTGACAAATCAACCGCACGTTTTACCTTATCCGGATCAAGATTTTTACCCTTCACCCTGAATGTCATATGAATTTTCTCAAACACGGCGGGAATTGAATCCGCCCTTTGAGCTTCCACTTCTGTCACGCAATCGGTGATTTCCTGGCGTGATTTTTTCAAAATTGCCACCACATCAAACGCCGAGCAGGTGCCAACCCCGAGCAGTATCATTTCCATTGGGCGTGCCCCCAGATTTCTGCCGCCGGCATCCTCCGGACCATCCATGATGACCTTGTGACCACTGCCAGATTCGCCTTCAAACGTGACCTCTTCCTGCCAGGTGATTGTTGCTTTCATAATAATCCTCAATTTCAGTAAACGCGCCAAACGCTAAGTATTATCCCATACTCATTGCACCGGGTCTTGAGGCAAAAACTCTTATCCTGAGCAAACTTGACCCGCCAGAAATGCTAATATATTTTAAAAATAGAACACCCCGGCAAAGTGTGATATGCAATTGATATTACTGGTTAATCTTGAGGGTAAAACTGATGGTTTTGATGGCAATCACGCCTCATATTCGGGATCTTGAAAACTTTTAAGCAACTCCCATCGGCGCAAGTATCCAAACAAGACTACTATCATCCATGAGGGTGATAAGTGTGAAACCCTGTATTACATAATGTCCGGCTCTGTGTCTGTAGTCCTCGAAGATGAGGAAGGCAAGGAAGCTATTATTGCCTATCTGAATCCTGGCGACTTTTTTGGAGAAATGGGGCTGTTTGAAAATAAAGAAGCCCGTAGTGCCTGCGTTCGCACCAAAACTGAATGTGAACTGGCAGAAATTTCCTATAGCAATTTCAGCGATTACACGCGAAGTCATCCAGAAATTCTCTACACCATCGGTGAGCAGATGGCTCATCGACTGCGCAGTACCACCAAAAAAGTAGCCGACCTGAGTTTCCTCGACGTCACCGGCAGAATCGCCAGCACGCTGTTGGAACTGAGCAAGGAACCTGATGCCATGACCCATCCTCAGGGTATGCAGATCAAGATCACGCGCCAGGAACTGGGACGCATAGTAAACTGCTCCAGAGAAATGGCCGGACGGGTACTCAAGGATCTTGAAGAGCAGGGGCTCATAGAAGTCCACGGCAAAACTATTGTTGTGTATGGTACACGCTAACTAGCAGTAGCTATTACACTCGCCAACTCGTCGTTAAAATTATTTTTGGATCCTGTTACATAGAAGGCCTATGCGCCCGGCCCCAAAAATAATTTTGCCTGGATTTGCCTTCGCTCATGATGCTACCAAAATTTGAGCTTTACCAGCGTTCTGCTTACCCCACCCAATTTTCAAGCTGACTATTTTATTCCCGGACCCGAATAAAAATCCGGATCACGTCGTATGACGGCCTATGGCCTTAACCGACCTACAGTGAATGTCGAGCAAACTATCCTGACCTCCACACCAAGCCCCGTAGGTCGGATAAGCGCAGCGCCATCCGACGTCATATTTAACCCCCCCAATATTGAGTAAATCCCAATGTCGGATGACGGCCTGCGGCCTTATCCGACCTACAGGACTATCCAACTTACAGAACCATGGAACAACAGGAAATGGAAAACTTCATCGGCGATAGCCAGGACGATCGCTTTTAGATCGTCCTGTCATAGTCAAAATTTTGGTAGCGTTGCGAGCGAAGCAAGGTTGAGGAGCAAATGCACGCAGGGAAGGAGTGTACTTAAGTACATGACTGAGTACTTTTGCGACGAAAAGATTGCGAGCGCAGCAGCTACAGCCAAAGTAAATATTTAAAAAACCAGAACAAAGAGCCAGACTAAAGCAACGAGTACCAGGCTAATAAAAACCGCTGCACTCCCAAGGTCTTTAGCAAGTCCAGAGAGTTCGTGGTGTTCGGGGCCGATTCTATCTATCGCCGCCTCAATCCCCGAGTTCAGTATCTCCACAATCAACACCAGAAAACATACGCCTACCAGTAGTGATTTTTCCACCCCATCATTGCCCAGATAAAGGCCCAAAGGAACCAGAATCAGGCATAGCAGCACTTCCTGCCGAAATGCCGCTTCATTTCGCCAGCAGGCGCTAAGTCCCTTAAAAGAATTATAGCTTGCGGAAATTATCCGCGTCAGTCCTGTTTCTCCAGGCTTAGCCATTGAAGAACATTTCCTTGAGTTTCTCACCAGGTTCTGCAGCACGCATAAACGATTCACCCACCAGAAATCCGTAAACACCGTGACTCAGCATTTCTTCAACATCTTCGCGAATATGGATGCCACTTTCTGTAATCACTGCAACGTCTTCCGGGATATGAGGGAGTAATTCATAGGTGACACCAAGGCTGGTTTTAAAGGTATGCAGATCCCGATTATTGATGCCGATGAGTTCAGCATCTAGCGCCAGAGCTAGTTCCAGTTCTTCGCGGTTATGCACCTCGACTAAAAAGTCCAGGCCATAATGCCTGGCACTTTCTGCCAACTCAGTTAACTGATCCGGCGTCAGGGCTGCAACAATTAACAGAATACAATCCGCACCAATCGCACGAGACTCGGCAATTTGCCAGCTATCCACCATAAAATCCTTGCGTATCACCGGTAACTTGCAGGCCTGCCTGGCCTGCTCCAGGTAGCTCTCGTCACCCTGGAAAAAATCCTTGTCAGTAAGCACGGAAAGACAAGCGGCGCCATTCTCAGCGTAGCTTGATGCTATTGCTGCCGGGTCGAAATCCGCCCTGATCAGCCCCTTGCTGGGAGAGGCTTTTTTTATCTCGGCTATCACTGCGGGTCGTTTATGTCGAATCCGCTCCATCAGGGCACTGGTAAAGCCGCGGCATGGTTGCGCGTCGCGAATCTGTGATTCGAGATCTGCCAGGGAGGATAGCGCTTTCCTCTGACTGACCTCTTCAGCTTTACGTTCAAGTATTTTTTTTAGAATAGTGGCCTGGTTCATATAAGTTTCATTGGTTATGGACTCAAGCGTCCAGGAAATTTTTCAGCATCTGGTGACCATGTTCACTAAGAATTGATTCCGGATGAAACTGGACACCCTCCACGGCAAGTGTCTTGTGACGAACGCCCATTATTTCTTCCAGGCTGCCATCCTCATTTTCAGTCCATGAGGTTAATTCCAGGCAATCAGGCAAACTTTCATATTCAATAACCAGAGAGTGATAACGGGTCGCATTGAAAGGATTATCGATATTCTTGAATACCCCTTTTCCCTCATGGTGAATCGCGGAAATCTTGCCATGCATGACGCGTTTGGCTCGAATGATCTTGCCACCAAATGCTTCACCTATACTCTGGTGCCCCAGGCACACACCGAGAATCGGAACACTCCCGGCAAAATGTTTTATCACCGGTACGGATATACCAGCCTCATGAGGCGTACAGGGGCCCGGAGAAATAATAATTTTCTCTGGCGCCATGGCCTCGATTTCCTCCAGGCTGATCTCATCATTTCTGAATACCCGGATATCTGCCCCCAACTCACCAAAGTACTGCACCAGGTTGTAAGTGAAGGAATCATAATTGTCGATCATCAATAACATGGCGTTATAGCCCTTCTTCTGCCAGCTTCACGGCATGAAACATCGCCCTGGCCTTATTCATGGTTTCTTTCCACTCCATTTCCGGAACAGAATCAGCAACGATACCGGCCCCGGCCTGGATATAAAGTGTCTTGTCCTTGATCACTGCAGTACGTATGGCTATAGCCATATCCATGTTGCCATTCCAGGACAGATAGCCCATAGCGCCACCGTACACGCCGCGTTTTACCGGCTCAAATTCATCTATGATTTCCATCGCCCGAACCTTGGGTGCACCGCTTAAGGTCCCTACCGGAAGTGTTGCCTTGAGAACATCCAGCGCCGTCTTGTCGTCGGCAAGCTCACTTTCAACATTCGAGGCAATATGCATGACATGGGAATAACGCTCTACAAACATCTGTCCGGTCACTTCCACCGAACCGGTTTTGGATACGCGTCCGGCATCATTACGACTCAGGTCGATCAGCATAAGATGCTCTGCTATTTCTTTTTCATCGGCCAGCAGTTCCTGCTCAAGGGCCAGATCTTCCTCTTCCGTTTTGCCACGCTTGCGGGTCCCGGCAAGGGGCCTGACAGTAATTTTTCCATCTTCCACACGAGCCAGAATTTCCGGAGAGGCACTGACGATATGAAAATCCCCCATATCCATGAACACCATGTAGGGCGATGGATTAAGCTGACGCAAGGCACGGTAGACGTTGATGGCTTCCCCGTCATAGGGAAGGCTCATACGCTGGGACAGCACTACCTGCATCACATCGCCAGCTACAATATAGTCCTTGATTCTCTCAACCGCAGTTTCAAATGACTGCTGTCCAAAGCTGGAGACAAAATCAGCTTCGCCTACTTCCCGATCACTGGCGACACTCTTTACGCTTAGTTGCTGATCGAGTTTTTGCGCCAACTCATCAAGTCTTGCCAGAGCATTCCCATAGGCATTTTCCACAGACGGGTCCTGATAAACCATCAGCATCAGCTTACCGCGCAGGTTATCCAGTACTACCACCTCTTCGGACAGCATGAGAATAATATCCGGTGTATTAACAGTATCTTCGGGTGCGGAATGAGCTACCTTTTTTTCCACATAGCGTACGCTGTCATAGGCAAAATAACCTACCAGTCCACCATTAAAACGCGGTAGTTCTTCCAGTTCAGGAACCTTGAAGCGCTGCTGGTATTGCTCAATAAAAACGAAGGGATCTGCAGTTTCCAGGGACTCTGTAATCTGGCCGTCGCTTTCTACTGTCAGCTGACTACCATCGACCTTTAACAGCGTTCTGCAAGGCAAGCCGATAATGGAATAGCGCCCCCACTTTTCACCGCCCTGAACAGATTCAAGAAAATAGCTGTAAGGACCACGTGCCAGTTTGAGGTAAGTGCTCAGCGGCGTTTCCAGATCTGCAAGAATTTCCCGGTAAACCGGAATACGGTTGTATCCCTGTTGGGCAAATGCATCGAACTGCTCAGGACTCATTTTCTAATACCTTACTCGTTGCCCTTGATTCTAATTACCTGACTCGGAACCAAGTTCCTTGCGCATTGCGGCAATAGTCTCAGCATAGTCATCGGTACCAAAGATAGCTGAGCCTGCCACAAACATGTCTGCGCCTGCTGCTGCAATTTCAGCAATGTTATTGATGCCTACACCACCATCAACCTCGAGGCGGATATCATGACCACTGTCATTAATAAGCTTGCGCACTGCTTTCAATTTATTCAATGTTGAAGGAATAAATGCCTGCCCACCAAAGCCCGGATTCACGGACATCAGCAAAATAATATCCACTTTGTCCATCACGTATTCCAGACAACCCAGTGGCGTCGCCGGATTTAACACCAGGCCGGACTTACAGCCCTGATCCCTGACAAGTTGCAGGGAACGGTCTATATGATTGGTCGCTTCCGGATGGAAGGTTATATAGGAAGCTCCTGCGTTGGCAAATTCCACAATAAGACTGTCCACTGGAGAAACCATCAGATGAACATCAATGGGCGCATTTAAACCATTGCGCTGCATATAGGCAAAAAGTGATTTACACACACCGGGGCCAATAGTCAGATTGGGTACGTAGTGATTATCCATGACATCAAAATGGACGACATCAGCACCAGCAGCCAGAACTTGCGAAACCTCCTCTCCCAGTCGGGCAAAATCCGCGGACAGGATAGAGGGTGCAATGAGGAAATCATTCTCAGCCATTTTTCTCACCAAAGTTACTTGCCAATATTTCTTTTTAGTATCCCTTTCAGGCTTACTAAAACAGTCTGAACAAACTTTTGTGCAGTGATTTATGCACTGATTTATCCAACCGAGGCCCGCATTGTACCGATTTTAAAAGGGCATGTCCTTGAAATTACAGCCTTTGCTGATATTGCAATTACGACATTAAACACCATATCTTTTGTTGTCTGAGTAAGGAATTTACCTCACACTCGTCTGCCCTTGCGGGTAGTAACAGGAGATACAACTATGCTGCGCATCGCGCTTTTTCTCGGCACCAATATCGCCATCATGGTGCTTATTTCACTGGCTTTTCAGATTTTCGGATTTCAGGGCCTGCTGGCCGCAAACGGAGTAGACCTGAATCTGCAGGCACTGCTGGTGTTTTCTGCACTTATAGGCTTCGCCGGTTCGATTATTTCACTGCTGTTGTCCAAAACCATGGCCAAGCGTGGAATGGGTGTGCAATTGATCCAGCAGCCACGGACCGAATTTGAGAGCTGGCTCCTGCAAACCGTCGGAAAACAAGCACAGCGAAGTGGTATTGGCATGCCTGAAGTTGGAATTTTCAATCAGGCCGCGCCCAATGCATTCGCCACCGGCTGGAACAAAAACAATGCACTGGTAGCCGTTAGCACCGGCCTCTGCGAGGCCATGCAGCGCGATGAAATCGAAGCGGTGCTCGCCCATGAAGTCAGTCATGTTGCCAATGGCGATATGGTCACCATGACACTTATTCAGGGCGTGGTGAACACCTTTGTCATTTTTCTGTCGAGGGTGATTGGTCATGTGGTGGATCGCGTGGTGTTCAAGGTACAGCGAGGGCATGGCCCGGCGTTCTTTATTGTCTCGATCCTCGCCCAGATCATCCTCGGTATTCTCGCCTCCATGATCGTCATGTGGTTTTCACGCTGGCGCGAATATCGTGCTGATGCGGGCGGAGCCAACCTGGCTGGACGTCAGGCTATGATCTCCGCGTTGAAGCGTCTGCAAAATTCACAGGAAGCTAAAATGCCTGATGAGCTTGCTGCTTTTGGTATCAATACCGGCAAAGTACAGGCTATGTTTTCCAGTCACCCACCACTGGAAAAGCGTATTCAGGCGCTACAGAATAATCTCTAAAAAAACTGATCATTCGCAGAATAAAAAAAGGCGCATCCCTGATGCGCCTTTTTGCAAAACCATGGTTGTTGGAAAACAGCTTATTTAACTGGCGTTTTCCATCCTACTGGTTTGATTGCCAGTACTGAACAGTTGATATTATTAAGAATTTTTTCAGCAGTGTTACCCATGAAGAAACCCTTAATACCGGAACGTCCCACAGTCCCCATCACAACAAGGTCAATACGCTTACTTTTCACAAAACGAGGAATAACGTTCTCGGGTTCGCCCTTGATTAAATGGGTATCAGTACTGTCAATGGTATATTCTGTCGCCAGTTCATTAAGATGCGCTTTTTCCACCTTGCGCATATCCCTGAGCATGGTACTCAAAGACTTATAGGCCGCCTGGACCCCCTTTCGATTTCTCAGGCGTTTCTCGGCAGCAACATGCCAGGCATGCAGAACATGGAGATGTCCTTTTTCCAGTGATGCCAGAGAACTGGCCAATTCCATAATAGTACGGTCCATGTTCCTGTCAGTCTTGTCTTTGACGCGTAAATCAACCGAAGCCAGTATTTTTGAATGGCTGATTTTCTTTCTGGGCTTCATAATTAGTACCGGACATGGACACTTGCGAACCAGATTCATGTCCAGCGTAGAAAATAACATGCCGGTCAAATGAGGCTTGCCGCTAGCTTTCACTACAAGCTCAAAACCTTCCTTCTGCACTACTCTTATTATCTTAATAAAATCCTTACCTTCGCTGATAATGGCAGGAATTATCATTTTAGAGCCGCGCGGTTTGGCAGATTTGGCTAAGGCAACAAGTTCTTCCTTACGTATTTTAACCAGCTCTTTTTGCAGATTAATCATATCAACTGCCACATCTGTAATGGCGAAATTTTCAGCTGGCTCCACCACATCAATGACGCTAACCTTCGCATTGATATCACGTGCCTGCTCGTATTAGCCAGCTTGGCGGACACCCGCTTCGGCTCTGGCAAGGTCGGCGCGCAAAGCAGCATCATCCGGGTTTGCTTCCAGCGCCAGCCTGGCAGTTTCCTGCTGCTGTCTGGCCTGCTCCATATCAGGGGTTCTGGCACTGCCAAATATGACGACAGTATGATCGATGCCATGCTCTTTCAGCAGCAACTCCGGCTTGCTTACTTCAAGCAGGAAGCGGACCGGACGCATTTCATCCCGCAAAAGAAAGTCCATATCATCGTAGGCAAGCCGATAGGCCGGGGAAGCCATCTGCTCATTAACAATCCCCTCACCCCTCAATTCAGGATTGGCATAAAGACGTTCATCAGCCGCTGAATGAAAAAGATGGCCAGGTTGTTTGCGTTTGGACATCGGCATACCTCTAAAAAATTGTTTTTATTTTAACCGGCAATCATACATGATTCAGTTTCCACATAATCTTACAGTCAAAACCTGTATGAGCAGAATTGTACCGTTTGCCCGGTAAAATATGAAAAGGAGAGTTTCAGGTGTGCCGATTCCTTGCCTATAGCGGACCATCAACATTCATGCAGGAATTCCTGCTGGACAGCAGCTATTCACTGGTGAATCAAAGTAAACATGCAAGGATGCGTTTTGAACCTGTTAATGGAGATGGCTTTGGGGTGGGCTGGTACCCGCTGCATGATGATCCGATTCCGGGTACTTTTGTCAGTATTGAACCCGCCTGGAGTAACCGTAACCTCAGGGAAATTGCAGCAAAAATTCCGACGCGACATTTCTTTGCCCATATTCGCGATGCCACGATAGGTATGCCGGTGTCCCAGGCCAACTGCCATCCTTTCCAGTCGGGATCCTACCTGTGGATGCACAATGGCCACCTTGATGAATTTGACAAATGCAGACGCTTGCTGATGGACTCCCTATCCGATACCTCCTTTAATATGATCAAGGGTAATACTGACACCGAACACCTGTTTGCCCTTTTTATGGACGAGGTGGAACATCAACAGGTAAGCGATAGCGGTCAACTACTCGAGGCTCTGAGCCGAACCATCGTGCGCATAAACAACATTAGAAAAGAATCCGGTTGTGAATCCGAAGCCCACATGAACTTTGCGCTATCCAATGGCATTTGTTCACTTTTTACCCGATTGAGTATGAATAGCGAAATGGCGCCGCCAACTCTGCACTACCAACAGAAACATGAGGCATTGATAGTAGCCTCGGAACCCCTTTCTGATGTGGGAGACTGGCAACAGATAAATAATGGCGAGCTCTTGATTCAGGAAACCGGCAAGCCAATGAGAATAGAAGCGCTGAAAATTTGACGTGTTACTTTCTATTTCAAGCCTGAAGATTTTATCTTCTATCTTCTATCTTCTATCTTCTATCTTCTATCTTTCAGATTTCAGCTTTCAATTTTGCATCAAGTATCTGCAAACGCTGTACAGTACCAATGTCAGACCACTCACCGGCATAATATTCTCCACCAACCTTTCCCTTTGCCATGGCCTGCTTCAGTAATGGCACAATCGATTGCTTACCGGCACTAATATCTTTAAACAATGCAGGGTGATAAACAGCGATGCCACTGAATGTCAGCTTTTTTTCACCCTCCTTTGCTTCCCGAATTTTGCCGTCTGCCAGAAAAAAGTCACCTTCGGGATGGTGTGCAGGATTATCTACCAGTACCAGCCAGGCCAGTAATATTTGACCATCGATAAAGGGAAGATTTTTAAATGAATAATCGGTCCAGATATCAGCGTTGACACAGATAAAAGAACTGATTTCAGCATTACTGGCCAGCAACGGTAATGCCTGGAAAATTCCGCCAGCGGACTCCAACGGCTCGTTCTCGCGCGACCAACTGATACTTACCCCCAGGGCCTCACCATTACCCAGGGCGGCTTCGATTTTTTCACCAAGCCAGGCATGATTAATCACCAGATCTGAAAAACCATTAAGTGCAAGCTTTTCTATGTGGTGGACGATCAAGGGTTTTCCGCCAGCTTCCAGTAAAGGTTTGGGCGTTTCCAGTGTCAGAGGCCGCATGCGATCTCCCCTGCCTGCCGCCAGTATCATTGCCTTCATGATGCGCTGCGTCTGTTGATTGCGGCATTGAGTTTTGTCACCAGCGTAGGGTAGATTTTTTTATCAAACCACATTGCCACTTCTTCCAGCACCGGGTAATCCCCCATTACTTCCTTGATATAGGCCAGCGTTCTGGGGATATCCCCCAGGTAACCATTTTTACCATCACGCAGATAGAGTCGGGAAAAAATACCCACTGCTTTTAAATGCCGCTGCAGTCCCATCAGATCAAAATCATGGATGAACTCATCCGACTTTATTGAATCAACTATGCCGGCTGTCTTTGCCATTCGGGCATAGTCTGTTGCCCATTGTCTTATCATGGCTTTCGGCCAGATGATGTAGCAATCCTTGATCAGGGAAACAAGGTCATAGGTATAAGGACCAAACACCGCATCCTGAAAATCAATGATGCCCAGTCCCTCATCCCCCTGAACCATCAGATTACGGGAATGATAATCGCGATGAACACAAACCTGTGGTTGCGAAAGCGCAGATTCAATGAGCAATTCAAAAAATCTTTCCAGAAGTTCATTGTCCTCACTGGAAAGCCTCAGACCCATAATGCCCTCGCAAAACCACTCTCGAAACAAATTCATTTCAGCCAGCAACAGGGTGCCATCAAAAGGTGGCAACAAAATTTCACTGCCCTCCCTGATTCCCTGGATTTTTAACAGGCTTTCAAACGCCTGATGATAGACCGCACTGACTTCAGCAAGATTGTCTTGCTGACGCAAGGCATCCAACTTTTCCCACAACAGGGTGTCACCCAGGTAGGACAAACAAAGAAACCCTTTCTCATAATCCACATCAAAAATTCTGGGGACATTTAATCCCGCAGCTAAAAATGACCTGGCGACCTGAACAAAGGTACGGTTATCTTCTTTTTCCGGTGGCGCATCTACCAGAACATAGGGCTGTTCATCCGGGGTACTGATAAAATAACGGCGGAAACTGGCATCACCAGTCAACGGTTTGAGTATGGCGTGAGCATTGCTTTCACCCAGAGCAGGCAGAATATCCTGAAACCAGATTTGCAATTCTGCCTGACGTTTTTCTTGGCGTTCTTTTTCTGATTTCATAGCGGCCATTTAGCAACCCTGGTTCATCAGTACGCTGTTCACTGATAACAAACTTGTTTAGCAGGGCCATAAAAACTAGAATCTTTTGATGCCCAGCATTATGCCTAACCATAGGGGAATTGAGAAGTGATCCCCAGATTCACCCTGCCACTCAGAGACAGGAAATTACTCTTAATTATCAGCCTTGCAGCAAGTTGTGCAGGGGGCACCGCTGTCTCTGCTCAGCCAGCCTTACTTGAGCAGGCCAGTGATATTGACTGGGTCCGATTGGAAGATCTGAGTACCGAGCAACGCACCATCTTGCAGGATCAGTTACCGGCAAATTGCTGCGGACTGTATCTGCAACCCGAGTTGCCAGCTATCGAGGGTGAAACCGGTTCTGCAAATGTTTCTGCTGACACCATTGAGGGTGAAAGCGGAAAACAGCTCTCCCTTAAAGGTAATATTGAAATTTTGCAGAACAATATGAGTCTGCAAGCCGACAGCGGCATTTATAACAGCGAAAATGGCGATGCGGTGCTGCAAGGCAATATCCGGGTTCGCCAACCCGGCCTGTTACTGGTGGGCAGCGATGGCAGGGTAGACAACGAGGGTACTACCACCAATATCAGGAATGCCAGCTATGTTCTGCATGAAGACAATATACGGGGAAGTGCAGAAATCATTGTCTACACTGATGCAGATGGCATCATAACCATCGATAATGGACTCTTTACCCGCTGCGAACCCGGTGACAATTCCTGGGTGGTGGAAGCCGAGAACATTGTGCTTAACCAGACCACGGGTCGGGGCGTGGCAAGAAATGTCAAAATGCGTGTGGGCGATGTCCCGGTTATCTATCTGCCTCGACTTACCTTTCCAATTAATGATGAAAGGGCTAGCGGATTTCTGGCGCCAACCTTCGGCTCAACCCGTGACGGCGGCCTGGATGCTTCTGCGCCCTATTATCTCAACCTGGCGCCTAATTACGATGCCACCCTGACTCCCCGAATCATGACCGATCGCGGTGTGGTATTGGGGATGGAAGGCCGATATCGCGGCAGGCGCTCACTAAGTCTCGTACAGATGAACTACCTGCCTGGCGATAAACTTTATGATGAAGCGGAATTACAACTGCCTGACCCCGACTCCCCCCCGGTTGCTGATCGCTGGCTATTAAATGTCGACCATACCAGCATACTCTCCCGCAATTGGGCAGCGCAGGTTGATTTTCTCGGAGTTAGCGATGACGAGTATTTTCAGGATCTGGGCAATACCGGTCTGTCCACAACAACACAAAGTTATCTCGCACGCACAGGAACTATCAGATACCGCAACAATGACTGGCGCTTTCGCGCCCAGGCCTTGAGCTTTCAGACCATCGATCCGACTATTCCGGAAAATAGCCAGCCCTATAAACGCCTACCACGACTCAACCTTGATGGCGCTTTTTCCAACGACTTCGGCCTTGAATATGGTGTACGCAGCGAGTATGTCCATTTTGATCGGGATCTTGACCTCGACAATCTCAGCGCCGGACAAATTGCCAGTGGCGTTCTGGTTACAGGGCAGCGTCTTACCGTAGAACCGGAGATCAGTTTTCCCTGGTCCAATCCGGGCGCCTTTTTTACCCCCAGCGCCAAATACAGCTATGCCGCCTATCAACTGGATGACCCGGGCGGTCTCTTTACCGAAGATCCAACGCGGGGCATTTTTTCCACCAGTATGGACACTGGCCTGATTTTTGAGCGGGAACTGGATTTTGCTTCAGGCACGATGCTGCAAACCCTCGAACCAAGACTTTTCTATCTCTACAATGAATATGAGGATCAGAGTGATATTCCGATCTTTGACAGTTCAAACATGACCTTCAGCTTTAACCAGCTATTTCGCGATGATCGCTTCAGTGGCAAGGACCGCATTGGTGATGCCAATCAGCTCACGATGGCCTTGAGCTCACGCATTCTGGATAGTCGGGGCAAGGAAAAAGCCAGTGCCAGTATCGGCCAGATCTTTTACTTCAGCGATCGCCGGGTGACCCTGAATAACAGAGCTGGCGAGGAGCAGCGCACCAACAGCTCTGCCATCGCTTCGGAATTGACCTGGAAATTCAATGCTAACTGGCGCATAAATTCCTACCTGGAATGGAATACCGCAGAAGACAATCTGGAGGTTGGCAATTTTCAATTCAGGTACCAATCTGATATAAATCACATCCTTAATTTAAGTTACCGGTACCGTGATGTATCGAACCCGATCACAGCTGCGGGAATTGATCGCAGGATCAAGCAAACGGATATTTCTGCAGTTTGGCCCTTAAGGGAAAACTGGGGGCTTATAGCCCGCTGGAATTACGACCTTGCGAACAAACGCAAGCTTGAATCCATTGCCGGCCTGGAATACAACAACTGCTGTTACAGTGTCAGAGTCATCGCCCGTCAGTGGATTGATAACGATTCACTTTTATTCGGGAATACTGATGACAACACCGGAATCTTTCTGCAATTTGAACTAAAGGGCTTCGGCAGCGTCTTAGGTGGTAATGTCAGCAGCATATTAAATAATGGCATCAGCGGTTACAGAGAACGAGAATATGTACAGTAGACAACTACGCAGGACAGTAAACCATTCATGTAGGGTATTGCTGCTTTTGATGCTTGTGCAACTGCCGGGAATGACCCTGGCTCAGGAGCAAATCTCTCTCGACAAAATCATTGCCATCGTTGATGACGATGTCTTGCTGAAAAGTGAATTTGATATGCGCTGGGCGCAAATTCAGGCCCAGCTGGATGCGCTTCAGGGACCACGACCAGATGAATCTGTATTAAGAAAACAGCTTCTTGATCAGCTGATTATTGAAAACCTGCAGATGCAGATGGCCACTCGTGCAGGTGTCAGGGTAGATGATAACCAGTTGAACCAGGCCATAAACACTATCGCCCAGCAAAACAATATGGACTTTCAGCAATTCCAGCAGGTTCTTGAACAGCAGGGTGTCTATCTGCAAACCCGGGAGCAGTTGCGCAAGGATATTATCCTGCAGCAGTTTCAGACAGGTTCAGTAAATAATCGTATCGATATTACGCGTCAGGAAGTAGAAAATTATTTACGTTCACAGGCCGGGCAGGCAGATATCGCGCCAGAATATCGAATTGCGCATATCCTTATTGAAAACGCCGATGGTCCGCAACAAAGCCGGCGTGACGAGCTGGCACAATTTCTCCACCAGCAATTGGAAAACGGTACAGAAATATTGCAGTTTATTAACGCCGGCGAAGTCAGTGGTATCCCTGTAGGTGGTGGTGATCTGGGCTTTCGTAAAGCCGAGGCTCTGCCCAGCATGTTCAGAGAAGTAGTACCCGGTATGACTCTGGGTGAAATCAGTGAACCTTTCACCAGTTCCAGTGGCTGGCACATCCTGCAGGTCAAGGATATACGTGGCGGAGCAAGCCTGGAAATCGAGCAATATCATGTCCGACACATCCTTATACAGCCCAATGAAATCAGAACAGAATCCCAGGCCGAGGATCTGATCAATGAGATTTATCAGCGCATTCTCGATGGTGAGGATTTTGGTGATATCGCACGTCAGCTCACCGATGACGAAAGCTCCATCGTTGCAGGTGGCGACCTCGACTGGATTACCTTTGGCCAGTTTCCTCCGGAATTTCTCGCTGTAGTACAGAGCCTGGAAGTGGGTGAAATGTCCGAACCGGTCAGACTGGAAAGCGGCTGGCATATCATGGAGTTATTGGAAACCCGTATTGAAGACATGACCGACGAGAATATGCGCTTCCAGGCGCAACAGATTCTGCGCCAGCGAAAATTTGAAAATGAACTGGAAAACTGGCTCACCGAGTTACGAGATACCGCTTATGTAGACATCAAGATGGATCTTGAGTCTGAAGAATGACCGCTCTTCTAGCTGTGACTCCCGGCGAACCGGCAGGTATTGGTCCTGACCTGTGCCTGCAGTATTTTAACCAACAGGGAGCTGAATCTGACTCCCTGATTATCATTGCAGACCCTGATTTAATCTCCCGTCGAGCGCAACAGCTCGGTTTGAGTATTCCTGTTCATGAAGTGTCTGCTGAGCTGGATATAAAAAGCGGCGCCCTGAATGTTTTTCCAGTGCCCTTGAAAGTGCCCTGTGAGGCCGGCCAGCTGAATCCTGCCAACAGCGCCTATGTACTGGAAACACTTGAGGTTGCCGTAAACGGATGTCTGAGCGGAAAGTTTCAGGGGCTGGTCACGGGTCCGGTTCAGAAAAGCACTATCAATGAGGCAGGAATCGCCTTTTCCGGTCACACCGAGTTTCTGGCGGAGTTATGCAATCTTGATCATGTGGTAATGATGCTGGCCACCGACGGATTACGTGTTGCACTGGCCACGACCCACTTGCCCCTCAGTGAAGTAAACGCCGCCATTACCAGACCCCTGCTAAAAGAAATTCTCACTATTTTACACCGGGACCTGCAACAAAAATTTGGTATCAGGCAACCCAGAATCGTAGTCGCTGGCCTTAACCCCCATGCGGGCGAAGGAGGACATTTAGGCAATGAAGAAATTGACACGATTATTCCGGTACTGGATGAATGCCGACAAGCAGGCATGGACCTGGTCGGCCCCCTGCCGGCAGACACCCTGTTTACCCCTAAATATCTTGATAAGGCAGATGCCGTGCTGGCTATGTACCACGATCAGGGACTGCCGGTTCTGAAATTCAAAGGCTTTGGAAATGCTGTCAACATTACCCTGGGGCTGCCGATTATTCGCACCTCAGTGGATCACGGTACCGCGCTGGACCTTGCCGGCACTGGCAAAGCTGATACCGGGAGCCTGGATTACGCCATACGCTGCGCCCGGAAAATGGCGCAACACTGGAGCCAGAATGGCAACTGAACACAGGGCGCGTAGACGCTTTGGTCAAAATTTTCTTCATGACCAGCGCATTATCGACCGCATTATTGACGCCGTTAATCCAGGTGAAGAGGATTACCTGATTGAGATCGGTCCCGGGCAAGGTGCCTTGACCAACAGACTGGCTGGTCACTGCAAGCATCTGGATGTGATTGAAATTGATCGGGATCTGGCGGCAGAGTTCAGCAAACAATTTGCTGACGATGATCACTTTACCCTGCATAACGCCGATGTTCTGAGATTCGATTTTTCCACCCTGCCGCGACAGGAACAGGGTTATCACGTGATAGGCAACCTGCCCTATAACATCTCCACACCGCTATTGTTTCATTTATTTGCTTGCAAGGATCTGTTTGCAGACATGCTGTTTATGCTGCAACTGGAAGTGGTTAACCGAATGTGTGCGAAGCCGGGGTCAAAAAGTTACGGACGCCTGAGCATCATGACCCAATACCACTGTGAGGTTGAAAAACTTTTCCTGGTTCCGGCCAGCGCATTTCAGCCCCAGCCCAAAGTGGAATCTGCCATTATTCGGCTTCGCCCCTGGAAAACCCCTCCCAGCCCCGCTGATGATCCGCAACTGCTTGAAAGTGTGGTACGCACGGCTTTCTCCCAGCGCCGAAAAACACTGCAGAATAGTCTCAAGACATTACTGGATAAAGAATTGTTGGTATCTCTGGGCATCGACGGAACGAGACGTGCGGAGACGCTATCATTGTCGGAATATGTTACCATCAGCAACGCATTGAATCAGAATCAACAGTAATTTTTTCTGCTGTTGCTACTGCGCTTTTTCTCACCATCAACTTCACGCAAGATCGGACATAATCAACTACTGTGAGCACTGAATCCAATAGCCTGCCAGAAAACGTCGCAGAAAATGACAGCGGTATAGAAATCACTACCAGGACAAAATACCTGGAAATGCAATCTGATCCCGCGTCAAATTCCTATGCCTTTTCCTATACCATCACGATCCGGAATAATCGCGCTGAGCCTGTGCGTCTGCTAAATCGTCACTGGATTATTACCGATCAAAATAACAAGATCGAAGAAGTCAGAGGAAAAGGCGTTGTTGGCCAACAGCCAGTGATTCAGCCAGAAGCAACATTTGAATATTCCAGCGGTACTATTATCGCTACTGAAATCGGCGATATGAGTGGTTCCTATACAATGGAATCCATGACTGGAGAACAGTTTGAAGCGCCTGTTCCGCTTTTTGTGCTCGCCATTCCCAGTATGATTCATTGATGAGAAAGCGTTACACATTTTATTTTGATTGAGCATTTTCCATGGCAACGTATGCTATCGGCGATATCCAGGGTTGCTATGACCAGCTCATACAGCTGCTGGATAAAGTAAATTTTGATCCTGCTGCAGATAAACTCTGGGCTGTTGGCGATCTGATCAACCGTGGTCCCAAATCTCTCGAAACCCTGCGTTTTCTGAAATCCCTCGGCAACACTTTTACCACTGTGCTGGGCAACCATGACCTGCATTTTGTTGCCATGGCCACCGGCGCACAGACTCATGGCAAGAAAGATACCCTGCAGGATATTCTTGATGATCCTGAGTGCCTGGACTATTGCCACTGGCTCAGACAGCAGCCGATGATTCATTGTGAAAAACTCGATACAGAAAGCGGCAGGCAAACCTTTCTTATGGTCCATGCCGGCATTGCTCCCGGGTGGAGTTTCAAGAAAGCCCGCATGTATGGCGCGGAAGTCGAAGCAGTTCTGAAAAGCGACAAGTGCAACAAGTTTCTCAACCGCATGTATGGCGATGAACCGGATATCTGGCACGATGGCTTGACGGGCATGGAACGTCTGCGGGTAATCACAAACTACCTGACCCGGGTTCGTTTCTGCAACGAGGAAACCCAGTTGAACCTGGCCATCAAGACCGGCCCGAAAACAGCGCCTGTGGGATTTCGTCCCTGGTTTGAATATCAGCAGCTTACCCCTGACAAGGTCATTATCTTTGGCCACTGGGCCACTCTGGAAGGAGTAACAAACTGGCCCAATATTCATGCCCTTGATACCGGCTGTGTCTGGGGACGGGAGCTCACTGCCTTGCGCCTGGAAGACAAGCAGCGCTACAGTGTGCCATATAATTCATCCAAATAAGCTGCTTATCAGGAAAATAAGGCTTTACGTAATAACACGGCCAAAAGACAAATGAAAACCTATCTGGTGGGCGGCGCAGTCCGCGACAAACTTCTCGGCATACCGGTCAAGGACAAGGACTGGCTGGTGGTGGGTGCCAGTGTAGAAGAAATGCTGTCACAAAATTTTCAGCAGGTAGGTAAGGACTTCCCTGTTTTTCTCCATCCGGACTCCAAAGAGGAATATGCCCTGGCACGGACCGAACGCAAATCCGGTAAAGGCTATACCGGATTCAGCGTTCATGCCGATAAAAGCGTTACCCTGGAAGAGGATCTGTTGCGCAGGGATCTCACCATAAACGCTATGGCTGAAGACGAGGACGGAAAAATTATAGATCCTTTTCACGGCCTCAGAGATCTGGAAAACAAAAAATTACGCCATGTTTCGGACGCTTTTACCGAGGATCCGTTACGGGTTTTGCGTGTCGCAAGATTTGCCGCCCGCTTCCATCATCTTGGTTTTACTGTTGCCAATGAAACCATGCAATTAATGCGTGAAATCAGCAGCGGTGAAGAACTGCATCATCTGGTCAGTGAACGTATCTGGACCGAAACCTGCTCAGCCCTGAAGGAACCCTCACCGCATATATATTTTCAGGTGCTGAAAGATTGTCATGCCCTGACCTGCATATTGCCAGAAGTTGATAATTTATTTGGCGTACCACAACCGGCCAAATATCATCCTGAAATTGATACCGGCATCCACACACTGCTGGTCCTGGAACAGGCCGCGATCCTGTCGGATGACCCAATGGTGCGTTTTGCAGCATTGATGCATGATGTCGGTAAAGGTGCAGTCCCCAAAGAAAACTGGCCTAATCTGCAGGGCCATGAAGCACTGGGCGTTGAACTTATTAACAACGCCAGTAAACGTATTTGCGTTCCCAATGATTACAAGGACCTTGCCCGGCTGTGCAGTCTTTATCACACCCGCTGCCATCGCGCCTTGCAGAATGAAGCTGAAGACCTGCTGGAAACACTGGAATTGACTGACGCCTATCGTAAACCTGAACGTTTCGAAAAATTTCTGCTTGCCTGTGAAGCCGATGCCCGCGGTCGTCTTGGTTTGGAAGATGAACCCTACCCCCAGGTGGAATTTCTGCAAACGATTCTTGCAGTAAGCAAAAATATCGATGCCACTCAAATCCTCGAGCAAGGCTTTCGTGATGCGGAAATTGGTGAACAGGTTCACCTGAAACGATTACAGCTTATTCAGGATAATCTGCAACAGGCGAAAAGCCGTACAAGCCAGTCATGAATACGAAAAAAACAAATCCTGTCGCACTGATAACCGGCGCCGCCGTTCGTCTGGGGGCGGCAACCGCAAGCTTGCTGCACAGCAATGGCTACAATATTGTTATTCACTGCAACCGCTCAACACAAGCCGGCAACGCTCTGGCCACTGAATTAAACAGCCTGCGAAAGGAGTCGGCCAGGGTAATACAGGCAGACCTGATGGATCAGTCTTTAGTATTGCAGCTGGGCGAAAAAGCCCTGGCAGCATGGGGACGTATGGATGTCCTGATCAACAACGCCTCGGCGTTTTATCCTACGCCCCTGAAGGAAATTACTGACGCCGACTGGGACATCCTTTTTGCCAGCAATGCCAGGGCGCCATTGTTTCTCGCCAGCATCTGCGCTGATGCGATACAGAGCAATCATGGCTGCATTATCAATATCAGTGACTTATATGCCCGGCGTGGCCTCAGCAATCACTCAATCTATACCATGGCGAAAGCCGCCAATGAAGCCATGACCAAAACCCTGGCAAGGGAACTGGCCCCCGATGTTCGGGTCAATGGTATCGCCCCGGGCGCCATCCTCTGGCCACCCGGCGAAGAATTGAGTGAGGAAAAGAAACAGGAAATTATCGATAAAGCCTCATTGAAAAAAATGGGCAGTCCTGACGATATTGCCAATGCGGCCTGGTTCCTTATCGAAAAAGCCACCTACATGACGGGACAGATTCTACACGTAGACGGCGGGCGTTAACTTAAGGACAGGGGTTACCCGTTGAATGACGGTCTGCGACCTTATTCGAGCTTCAATATTTCTTGATGGTAACTTATTGGGTGAGGCCTCTTCTTTCCAGCAGCGGCTGCACATCCGGTTCACGCCCTCTGAAATTGCGGAACAGCTCCATGGCTTCAACACTACCACCTTTTGATAACAGCGTGTCCCTGAAGTACTGACCATTATCGCGGGTCATACCACCATTCTCCTTAAACCATTCCACGGTATCGGCATCCAACACCTCACTCCAGATATAGGAATAGTAACCCGCAGAATAGCCTCCCATGATGTGTGAGAAATAGGTCAGGTGGTAACGGGGAGGAACAACGTCAAGCCAGGCCCCGGCAGCTTCAAGCGACTGGCGCTCAAAATGCATCAGGTCTTCTGCCGCAGGTACTTCCTCTGGCGCAAGCTGATGCAAGGCCTGATCCGCAATGGAAGACGCCAGGTATTCTGTAGTGGCAAAGCCTTCATTAAACATCTGGGCTTCCAGTACCTTGTCCAGCAATTCAGCAGGCATCGGTTCTCCGCTTTCATAATGTACCGCGTAGTTTTCCAGAACTTCAGGCCACACAGACCACATTTCATTTACCTGGGAAGGATATTCTACAAAGTCCCTCGGCACCCGGGTGCCAGCAAAGGATGGATAGGTGACATCGGAAAACATCCCATGCAGGGCATGACCGAATTCATGAAACATGGTGACCACTTCATCAAAGGTCATCAAGGTCGGCTCGCCTTCCGGAGGCTCCGGAATATTAAGATGATTGGCCACCACTGCCTTACGCTCCATCATGTTCGACTGACTGACATAGGCATTCATCCAGGCCCCGCCGCGTTTTGATGACCGCGCATAGGGATCGAGTATGAAAATAGCCAGTGCTGAGCCATCGGCATCTGCGACATCAAAAACCCGCACATCCTCATGGTATACCGGCAAATCGAAACGCTCACTAAAGCTGATTCCATAGATCTGGTTAGCGGCAAAAAACACACCATTTTGCAAGACATTGTCTATTTCAAAATAGGGTCGCAACTCGGCGCCATCAAAATTGTAACGTTGCTGGCGCACCTTGTCGGTATAGTAATCCCAGTCCCAGGACGCCAGTTCAAAATCGCCACCTTCGGCATCTATCATCGCCTGCAGATCAGCAGCTTCGGCTCTGGCGTTGGCAACGGCAGGGGTAATCAGATCGGCAAGGCGCTGGTTAACTGCCGCCACAGTCTGGGCGGTCTGGTTTTGCAGGATATAGTCGGCATGGGTATCAAAGCCCAGCAGGCGGGCTTTTTCTGCTCTTAATCTTGCTGTACGGCTGACGATTTCCCGATTATCAAACTCGCCACCAAGGTGTCCACGGGACATCGAAGTCTCATGGATGCGCTGACGCAGTGCCCGGTTATCCAGGCTTGCCATGACGGGCTGCCCACTGGTATTGAGCAGGGGAATGACAAATTTACCTGGCAACTCCCTGGCCTCGGCCTCATTGGCAGCGGCCTGGATTTCTGCTTCAGTCAGCCCTGCCAGCTCCTCGGCGCTATCGACCACAATTGCCATCGCATTCACCTCTTCCAGCACATTCTGACTAAAACGGGTTGATAGCTCCGCCAGCTCAAGATTGATCGCGGTAAGTTGCTCTTTTTGCTCGCTATCCAGTTGCGCGCCAGCACGCACGAAATCCTTGTAATTCTCTTCAACCAGACGCAGCGCTTCGGCGTCCAGACCAAGACTATCCCTGCGCTGATATAAATCCTCGATGCGGGCAAACAAGCCGGCATTTAACAGAATCTGGTCACTGTGTGCCGACAAGCGTGGGGCAACTTCAACCTCGATCTCATTAATAGCGTCATTTGTATGTGCGGAAGAGAGGGAGAAAAATACCGTTGAAACCCGATCCAGTAATTGTCCCGATAGCTCAAGGGGCATCAGGGTATTTTCAAAACTTGGCGGTTCTGTCTGATTAACGATCGCTTCAATTTCGGCAAGGTGATCAGCCATGCCTTTCTCAAAGGCCGGCAAGTAATGTTCTGTTGTTATCTGATCAAAGGGGGGGTACTGCAACGGCAAAGTACTGATGGAAAAAAAGGGATTGGACATATCTGCCTCGGCATTACTGCTCATGATAGTGGAGTTTTCCATTATGGTTGTTGACTCACTGACGTTCTGAGTATTTTCGGAGCAGGCACTGATGCAGGTCAGCAACAATGCCAATAAGGACATTCTGGGGCTTATCTCAACTTTCATGGTTCACCTGTATTAAAACGCTAACAATAAAATTTACTGACATGTAAAAGAAACTTTTTCTGGAAAAAAATTAGCAATGTACGTT
>Ga0181596_10000652_pt1 | contig 35804 bp, 30 predicted proteins | sample 041ome_6_FD_148655 | JGI IMG/M metagenome (GOLD analysis project Ga0181596, IMG submission 148655) | Coastal salt marsh microbial communities from the Groves Creek Marsh, Skidaway Island, Georgia - 041402US metaG (spades assembly) | ecosystem: Environmental > Aquatic > Marine > Intertidal zone... | reverse complement strand
TTGACGACGAGCCTGACCGGCAGCGAAGGATTGAAATTCTTCGTTGTCGGTTGACTCGTATCATCACTTTTCGATTCTTCTGTCTGTTCGAGAGACGGGACACGACAATGGCCGAACGACGGCAAAAGACACTCAAACGAAATGCCGAAATCTGCGGATTCGGTCTCTTCTCTGGTGTCGATGTCTGCCTGCGATTTCACCCGGCTCCTGACAACACCGGAATCGTCTTTCGTCGCGTCGACCTGAAAGGTCAACCCGATCTACCGGTTTGTCTGGAATTTCTCGAATCGACCCACCGGCGCACTTCTCTCGTCAACGGCAATGCTCGCGTCGAACTGACCGAACACGTTCTCGCTGCCCTGGCAGGTTTGCAGATCGATAATTGTCTGATCGAGATTGATGCCCCGGAAGTTCCCGGCGTCGATGGTTCTTGTCGACCGTTTGTCGAAGAGTTGCTTGCCGCCGGAATTGTGGAACAGTCGTCCTATCGTTCGTCGTTACGAATCGAAGAAGCCCTGGAAGTCCAATCGGACCGCGGAGATGCCAGTGTCCAGGTTCGCCCTCAATTATCAGAGGGATTAGTGATTACTTATCACCTCGATTACGGCAATGGATCACCGATTCCTCCGCAAACATTGACCGTCGATGTCACGCCGGAAACATTTCTGCGTGAAATCGCCTTCGCCAGAACATTCGTACTGGAAGCCGAAGTCGAAGCGTTACGAGCGGCCGGTTATGGCCAGCGTGTGACCGAAAAAGACTTGCTCGTCTACAGTCATAACGGAGTAACAGGAAACACATTGCGGGCCGTCGATGAATGCGTCCGTCACAAAATCCTGGATGCTATTGGTGACTTTGCCCTGTTGGGCTGTGATCTGAAAGGTCACATCACCGCGTGGCGTTCGGGACACCATTTGAATCAACAACTCGCTCAAAAAATCAAAGCCAGCCACAAAGAGTATTCGACTCAACCGACATCACACGTGGCATAAATCTAAAGATCAAATCATCATGAACGACCTCAAAGTTGGTGTTATTGGAGTGGGAGCGTTGGGCCGCCATCATGCTCGCATCCTTGCGGGAATTGAAGGAGTCACGCTGGTCGGAGTGGCCGACTCTTCAGAAGAACGTGGTCGCGAAGCCGCCGAGAGTTGGGGATGTGAATGGTATGCCGACTATCGCGAGATGTTGCCTCATGTTGAAGCCGCCTCAATCGCAGTCCCCACATTCGCTCATTTGGATGTTGCCAAAGAGTGTGTCGCACACGGTATTCCGATGATGATGGAAAAACCGTTGGCAGGTAATGTGACTGATGCTCGCCAAATTGCCGAGATGGCCGACGAAAACGGACTCACTCTTCAAGTCGGCCATGTAGAACGATTCAATCCGGCAACCGTCGCCGCAGAACCACTTTGTCAAAACCCCAAATACATTAAGTCAGAACGATTGAGTTCGTTCTCCTTTCGCTCCACCGACATCAGTATCGTTCACGACTTGATGATCCACGATCTGGACCTGATTCTGAGCCTAGTTCAATCTGAACTGAAAAGCGTAAAAGCGTTCGGGATTTCACTATTTGGAAAACAGGAAGATGCGGTTCAGGCTCGACTTGAATTTGAAAACGGTTGTATTGCCGATGTCTCGGCCAGCCGCATCAATCCAACAGCCGGACGAGCGATGCAGATCTGGTCAGAAACAGGATGCACGACCGTTGACTTCACGACTCGCGAAGTGAAACAGTATGCTCCCGGAGCAGAACTTCTTACCGGCCAATCTCCGGTTGAGATGGCATTTGAGCCTGGTGCCGACATTGCACAATTGCGAGACGATGTTTTTGGCCGATTCATTACTGTCACTGATGCTGAAGTCTCTGACGACGATGCTTTGACTGCCGAACTCACCCACTTTGTGAAGTGTGTCAAAACGAACTCAACACCTCTCGTCAATGGCTGGACCGCCGTCGCCGCGTTGGAAGTGGCAGACGAAATTCAGAAAGCGGTCGCATCGCATGCCTGGGGAAGCGGACCACAATCGTTGATCGGACCACGAATCCTCGGTCGAAATGATGAGAGTCAGCAAAAAGCCGCCTAAAGCTCTGTTTGAACCATATTGACGCTCAGATTTCGTCAGATTCTCCGGGAAACCATTACCCATGCCTCGACTGGCCGGTAATATGGAACACTCAATCTTTTTCTCGGTGAGTTCATGACGGCAATCCTTGGCATCTCGGCATTTTATCATGATTCAGCAGCGGCGTTGATCGTCGATGGCGAAATCATTGCCGCCGCGCAGGAAGAACGATTCACGCGTGTCAAACACGATCATCGATTTCCACAACATGCCATCGATTACTGTCTTTCTAAAGCTGGCCTCTCTCCCGAAGAACTCGATTATGTCGGGTTCTATGATAAGCCGTTCACCAAATTTGAACGCTTAACCGAAACGTATCTCAAATTCACTCCGCTCGGCTATCGTTCTTTCCGGCAAGCGATGCCTTTGTGGTTAAAGGAAAAATTGCACCTCCCTCGCGAGATGCGCAAAGGTCTGCATGGTCGTTACAAAGGTCGATTTGTATTTACCGACCATCACGAATCACACGCTGCGAGTGCGTTCTTTCCGTCTCCATTTGAGGAAGCAGCCATCATCACGTTTGATGGCGTGGGGGAATGGTCGACCACTTGTTACGGTCGTGGAGAAGGAAACAAAATTACTCTCGATCAGGAAATTCGTTTTCCTCATTCGCTGGGCTTATTGTATTCCGCGTTCACTTATTACACAGGCTTTCGGGTAAATAGTGGTGAATACAAAGTCATGGGTCTCGCACCGTATGGCCGTCCCGTATTTGCAGACCGAATTCGCGAACAACTCATGGACCTGAAAGAAGATGGCTCGTTCCGCATGGACATGAGCTACTTCAATTATTGTCAGGGCCTCACCATGACAAACGACAAGTTTCATCGTTTGTTTGAGGCTCCTCCGCGAGAACCGGAGTCCGAACTGACACAGCGAGAAATGGATCTCGCCGCATCGGTTCAAGCGATCACCGAAGAAGTCATGCTGAAAACCGCCTGCCATGTCCATGAAGTGACTGGTATGAAAAACCTCGTGATGGCAGGAGGCGTGGCTCTCAATTGTGTCGGCAATGGAGTGATCCTGCGGGATGGTCCCTTCGATCGTGTCTGGATTCAACCGGCTGCCGGTGATGCGGGCGGTGCTCTCGGAACGGCTCAATTCATTTGGCATCAATTACTCGATAAGCCTCGCAAGATCGTCGGTAGAGACGCTCAACATGGCTCACGACTTGGGCCAGAATTCAGCGATGAAGAGATCGCGACATATCTTGAGAAGGAAGGTGTCGAGTCAACCCGTTTTGAAACGGATGACGAGATGTGTGAGTATGTCGCACGACTGATCGCCGACGAAAATGTGATTGGCTGGTTTCAGGGACGGATGGAATTTGGTCCACGGGCGTTAGGATCGCGCAGCATCATCGGTGATGCCCGCAGCCCGGAAATGCAGCAAGTGATGAATCTCAAAATCAAATATCGGGAATCGTTCCGCCCCTTTGCTCCCATCGTGTTGCAAGAACACGTTCACGAATACTTTGAAATGCGAGAGGGAGAAGAGAGCCCATATATGCTGATTGTGGCACCCGTCCACGAACAAATTCGCAACAAGGAATTGGGAGAAGACTACGAACAGGCATTCGGAATTGAGAAATTGAATTACAGCCGTTCGAGCGTCCCGGCAATCACTCACGTTGATTACTCGGCACGCGTTCAAACTGTCGATGATGAGCGTAATCCGGTTCTCCACAATCTGATGACAAAGTTTCACGATCAAACCGGCTGTCCGGTGATGATCAACACCAGCTTCAATGTTCGGGGAGAGCCCATCGTCTGCACTCCTGAAGATGCGTTTCGCTGTTTTCAGATGACCGGCATGGATGTTCTCGTGTTGGGTCGTCATGTTGTCGAAAAGAAAAACCAAAATCTGGATGTCGATGAATCACAACAGCAAGAGCATCTGGCCCAGTTCCAACTCGATTAATTAAACCCAAAATCAAATCGCCCTTAGAGACACATATGGCACTCGTTCAACTCAACTGGAATCCCGAAGACCGTCAACTGAAACAGTTCGGCTGGTTCTCTCTCATCATGCTTCCATTTCTGGCATGGTTGTGGGGAGCCACGACGTTTGTGATTGGCATTTTGGGAGGGATCGGTGCTGTACTTGCAATCCTCGGAATGGCGGCTCCCCAAATCCTCAAACCAATTTTTTTGGGACTCTCGCTGATCTTGATGCCCATAGGCTTGGTCGTAGGTGAGATCCTGATGATGGCAGTCTTTCTGTTCGTGTTTCTACCAATCGGGCTCATTTTCCGAATGATGGGACGCGACCGCTTACAATTGACCATTGATCGCAGCCGATCCAGTTATTGGCAACCGAAAGAAATCTCATCTTCTAAAGAACGCTACTTTCGACAATACTAAGAGAACGAGTTTCCGCGGATCCTTGAAGACATCCCCAATATTATGATCAGGCCAGAATTGCCATGTCAGAACAAGAAGATAAAACGAACAGCGAAAAGAGTTTTGAAGAGCTGAGCCAGGACAAACAATTGGGGCTCGCGACTGAATTCCTGATGTTTATCAAGGAAAACAAAATCTGGTGGATGCTGCCCATCATTTTAGTGTTGGGAATGGTCGGAGTGTTGGCATTCCTCACGACCACCGGTGCCGCACCGTTCATCTATACTCTGTTTTGATCGACTCGCTTTAATCCACGCTGTCGTCCGTGGAGAGATAACCGTCTTCGCTCCAACCACGACCAAGATTATAAGCGCGAACGAGACGCTCTAATCTCTCTCTCGGCAGTGATGCACCCGCACTCCCGCCGGTATTGAGTGAACTGGAAAGAAACCGTTCGGGGAGCGTATCTTCGGCAGGCGTCCAACCTTGCTCGATGTTGTATCGTTTCTTGAGCTCGACGATCTTTTGTGCTGACTGTTGAAGTTCCTCGCCATCAATGTTCCAACCGGTCACTAGCGACAACATTTCGGCCATTTCGGAAAATTTGTCTTCAAAGATGCCGCGCAGAAATTTGCACAGGATCAGCGAATCGATGATGGCCGCTTCGTCTTCCGTTTGAATGGCTGCCGACACATCGTCCTCAGTGAGATTCATACGGTCCAGTGTCTCTGAAAAGTCGGCTTGATACGCGCCTGATCGGTTATGATCGGCACCGCGCGATCCAACAGCAAAACCGAGAGCCATCGATTGCAGAGCTCGCGGCTCGTAACCGGGTAATTCCAACCCTTTGACATGAGGTGCGAAAGCCTCACTTGCCTGTCCAATTTTCTGCGACAGAATTCGCGAACCCTCTGCTAACAAGTCTCCTTCGTCACGCCGATGTCCGATCTTTTCAATCGCCGACAGTAACGTGTCGCCTCGTCCGAATGCGTATCCCTCCCAATCGATCAAGCCTCGCTCCGCACACTCCATCGCAAATGCGATGGTTCCACCAGCAGAAATCGTGTCGATCCCCAGTTCATCACACGATTGCGAGGCTTTGAGAACTTGATCGGCATCGCCCACGCCGCACATTGGTCCTAAAGCGAACAGATTTTCGTACTCCAACCGGACCGGTTTTTCACCTTTCGCGATGGGATAAAGATGTTCGCAGCCAATGGTACACGCCGCGCACGATTTGCGGGCCTTCTCTCGACTGAGTGTCAGGGTTTCAGGAGCCAGATCGACGGCCTGCTCGAACTTTCCAGCCTGAAAATTCCGCGTCGGCAATGTTCCCAAACGATTGAAGACCAATAAATTTCCCGCGGTCCCCAACTCGCGATATTTCTCAGTCGCAGGACCGAACGATTTTTTCGAGACTGCCTTGCTCAGCGCAACCAGTTTCTCAGGCTTCGCAAAACGGATTCGCTCCTGACCACAAACTCCAATCGCTTTGAGTAACTTCGATCCCATGACGGCACCCAATCCACCGCGACCGGCATGTCGTCCGTCATGAGAAACTGTTGCATACCGAACGAGATTCTCTCCCGCCGGACCGATCACCGCGTAACGATACTCTGTTCCGAACTGCTGTTTGAGAGAATCCTCGGCAGTGGGGATCATCATTCCCCATTGATTGGCGGCGTCTTGCAGTGTGATGCCGGTTGAGGTGATGAGAAGAACCTGCGGACTTTCGGCTCGTCCCACGATAACAATCGCATCGTAGCCGGTTTTCTTACCCGCAATGGCGAAATGCGAAGAGGCGAGGGAGTCGTTGAGACGTTGCGTGAGTGGCGACTTGGCGACGACGGCGAACTTCGCCGATGTTGTGAGGGGACTCCCCACCAATGGACTAAAAGTGAAGATTAAAGGAGCATCCGGCGACAAAGGTTCCACGTTCCCGGCGGTCTCTTCGCGAAGAATCCAAGTCCCCAAACCAACGCCACCAATATGCTGTCTCAAAACGGATTCGGATAATGATTTCGATTCCGACCGTCCGGTCGAAAGATCGACTCTCAAGTATCGTCCAAAGTATCCGGGGACAGACGTTGTCATGATAGAAGTTCAAGTAGAGGTTTTGTTATCCGCCTGCGTCTGCGGAGAGGAGTATGATGTGATCGCCAGGGGAAAGTTGCTCATCGGCCGAACGAGTAAAGCGTCGGCCTTCGATACTCGCCAGATATCCGTTCTTCAATGAGCCTGCTTCTACACAAACACCTTCCAGTTCGGGATATTGTTCTCCCACCAGTGTCCAGAGTTCTTTCAGACAACTGGCAGTGAACTCTGCCTGCTCGACACCGACTCGTTGTCGAACGATGCCAAGAAACTCGACCGTGACGTGGGAATTGCTCATGGGTTACAGAAATGACTTCAGGGAACGGACGCCGATTTCTTCTCTCGAATATAATGGCTCTGCATAAGCTTTGTTAATCGTCCAACCCCAGTACCGTGCGCGATCCTTCACATCATCGATGCCTGTGGGAAATTCCTCAGAGCGACCGGTCAACACCTGACTTTCAAAGGCTCGTACTGCCTGCATTTTTGTCTCAATGTGAGCGGAGATGTCGTACACAAAGGAAGGGGAGGGATGAACACGCAGATGGACGCTCAAAAAATGATACAGTTTCGGCGGCAGATAAGGTTCACCGGCAAAGTCAGTCCGGCTCAGTTTTGACCAAAAACGGGCATCTTCCACTAATCGACAAGCCACGACGTGATCGGGATGAGAGTCTTCCCAATAGGGGGCAAGAATGATCTCCGGTCGTGTCAAGCGAAAGACTTCCGCGAGATTCCGACGGGCTTCCAATGTGTTTTCGAGACTGCGATTGGGAAGATCCAGGTTTCCTCTCCAGGTGAGGTCAAGAATCCTGGTCGCATTCTCTGTTTCTTGTCGACGAAGTTCCGGCGTACCATGAGGGGTCGGCTCTCCCGAGGTGAGGTCAATGATGCCAACTCGCAAGCCTTCTGCCCGAGAGGCGGCGATGATCCCTCCCACGCTGATCTCGGCATCATCGGGATGAGGAGCAACGACCAAGAGATCGAGTGGAGATTCCAGGCTGGGTAATTGGCGAACATTCATGAGACAGCGCTTATTGTAAAATTTCCAATCGGGCGTCAACAAACCAGGTATTCGGGCTGACTGATCTGGACGCTCTTCAACAATGACCTACAATCCCGATCCCTTCACCGGCGAATCCTTCGCCAATTGAAATCCCAGTCCTGCCAAATCCGTTCGGGATTCTCCCATGAAAAATCTGTATCTACTCTCTGCATTAACTCTCGGCTGTTTGAGTTGTGGTTGCCAAGCCATGGACGATTCTCGTCAACTTGGCCACAATACTATCAACTCTATGTTTCCTGTGCCGCAAGAACGCGGTAACGACTATGCCGACGAGAACCGCGTCGATAAAGGTCACGAAGAGATGATGTTGCAGTCACGCAGTGGCATGTCAAAATCATCGGAAAACGATAAATGGTGGTTCGATAAAATCATGTCACCCGAGGCACGTAGTATCGAACGCAGCCTGGGTGTCGAATATTACTAGAGGTCCGGCGATTCACGACTTCTTACTGCGACGGAGTTTGCTTGAGCCTTTGGGAGAGGCCGAGTCTTCTTCCGCCGACAAAACTTTCTCAATGGTTTCCAACAGCACATCCATCGCAAAGGGTTTGCGCAGATAATCGGAAACCCCCAGCATCTCGGCATACGCTTTATGTCGGCTGCCTTCATTTGCTGTGATCATGATCACACGCGGCGGTGAATCGAGTTCTGTCAGATATTCGAGAACCGGGAACCCACCCATTCGGGGCATCATCATATCAGTGATGACAAGATCGGGATTTTTTTCTTCGATCAACTTGCGTCCATCGACACCATTTGGGGCGGTATCGACGGTGTAGCCTGCGTTTTGCAAAACAGCGGTCATCGTCGAAGAAATTTCACGATCATCTTCGATCAATACAATGGAGGTGGTCATGGTGGGTCATCCTTAGGTCATTCAGGCCAGACAGGGAGGGATTCCATTATACGCGACCAGCGACGAACGCAACGCCCGATCTCGCAGGTTTCTACCGCTCCCTCAAAGATTCTCGGAAATTAGAGCGATTACAGAATTTCCAATGACGGCATCTTGGGGGCATCGAGTGAATTCAAGACGATTTGCCCGGCAATTGTCGCACACATTTTTTCCAGGGCTTCGCGAGCAGAATTCTCCTCGCTGAACAATTTGGAGATCTGCCCTTCATCTCCATACTCGCGAATGACGGGATCACTGGGAATTTCTCCCAGACAAGGGAGCGAAAGGTCCTTCGCTTTCTGTGCCGCTCCACCACTCCCAAAAATCTCGCCACTCATATTTTCGACAATCCCAAGGACCGGAATCTTCACCTGCTTATACATGCCAATCGCTTTGACGGCATCCAGTAGCGCCACTTTCTGCGGAGTGCAGACGACGACGGCTCCCGCCAGACTCACCATTTGTGACAAGGTGATGGCCACATCTCCGGTGCCGGGAGGCATATCGATAATCAGGTAATCGAGATCGCCCCAATCCGTTTGTTGCATGAATTGCGTGAGTAGTTTGTGCAACATCGGACCTCGCCAAATCACCGCCTGATCTTCGGGAATCATGAAGCCGATGGACATCATCGGCATTCCGTCTGCCATGATCGGTTGCAGTCGTTGAACTTTTTGTCCGTCAGGATTTTCTTTCTCGACCACTTCGGGTTCACCCTTCGCTCCCACAAGATGCGGAATGCTGGGGCCATAGACGTCTGCATCCATTAATCCGACGGTTGCTCCAAAACTTTTGAGGCCATAAGCGAGAGTCGCAGCGACGGTGCTTTTGCCAACGCCCCCTTTGCCACTCCCCACCGCAATCACATTTTTGACTTTCAGGCCGATGGTTCCGCCAGCATTCTTGCCGAGAACTTTGACAGAAAACGTGACATCGACATCACCCGCTTCGGGATGCGACTCTGCAATTGTCGATTTGATCAACGCGGTCAATTCATCTTTGAGCAAATAGGCATGTGTGGGTAACTGAATTTGTACTGTCCACCGACCATCCGATTTGGTGGCACCGGCGAGCATTTGTAAATCTTTAAGGGACCGACCGAACGCCGGGTCTTTCAGAGATTCCAGAGAAGAAAGCAGGTCTGATTCATTCATTGTCTATCAACTCGATTCCTGGTCGAACTGCTCATTCCGAATTTTGTGAATGACTTGCAGTGACCTTGGTAGTTTTGTGAAACAAATATCTTTTTACGATGTCAGTTAAACGCTCAGGAGAAACAGGAGTCGGCAACACTTCCGCAGCTCCCATTTCGCGTAACGTCCATTCCAAATCCAAATTTTCATGAGGCAGCAGAACGATTGTGTTCACATTCTGCGATTGTTGGCGAACTTGTGCCAATAACCGTAATGCCTCGGGAAAATAAATCTCCAAACCAATCAACAATAAACTGATGGTTCTCGTATTCAACAAAGGCATCACATCCCGTGCATGCGACCTCATCCGAATGCTGATCGGATCATCGACAAATTGCCGACTCAACTCCGCAGACCAGAAAGGTGACTCTTCCAGCACCAATACCGAAGGTGGAACAGGTTTGCGAAATGTCGACGTTGCCTGTGTCATGCTCCGATTCTAGGCACGAACATCGCTAAAAACAACGCATGTCGGCTCATCGAGACTTCCGTTCGATCAACAACAGAGTGATGTCGTCCGGAAGATGAGGGTCGGGGTGAAACTCGCGAATTCGGCTGCGGATCAGATCGCGTAATTCTGCTGCCGGTAATTCCTGATTTTCCAGAATGATTGATTTCAACCGCTCGGTCCCAAACATCTCGTTGTCTCGGTTCCGCAACTCGATGAGACCGTCGGTGGCGAGGACAATTAAATCTCCCGGTTGAATCTTCCGCAGAGTCCCTGGCTTGATGGGCATATCGGGGATGACACCAATCGGCAAGCTGGTGGTCTCCAGATCGTGAATAATCCCCGTCTTACGTTCGAGATAGAGAGCCGGTGCATGAGCGGCATTCGTGAAACTCAATTCGTGAGTCGAAGGACAAATCGCAACAAAGATAGCCGTAATGAAACGTCCGTCGTGCAAATCGGGATAAATCGATTCCGAAATAAGATGAAACAACTTTGAAACCCGAGAACGATTGCGAGCCAATACTCGGAACATGGCACGAAACGAAGCCATGATGAGGCTCGGCCCCACTCCATGGCCACTCACATCGGCAACCATGATGCCTAAACGATTATCGGGAAGTTTGACGAAATCGTAGTAGTCTCCACTCACGGACTCGGCCGGCTCCCACCAACTCGCCAATTCATACTGTGGGATGATCGGCATGGTCGTGGGTAAAAAGCTGGTCTGAATTTCGCGACCGAGTTCGATGGCCGATTCCAATTGAGCTTTCTCGCGAACTTGTTCGATCAGCTTCTGCCTTTCAATCGCAGCACCGGCGTGAGAGGCGAATGCCATGATCAGTTTTTCATCGAGTTCCGTAAAGACTCCTGTCTTTTTATTGAGAACCTGCAGGACGCCCAACAATTTATCCTCATGCACAGAAAGAATCGGACACGCTAAAATTGTTTCTGTCCGAAAACCCGTTTTCTGATCGACCGAACGATCCCACCGTGCTTCTGCGTACGCATCCGGGACGTTGAGCATTTTTCGATGTTTGCCCACCCAACCGACAATGCTTTCTCCAAGCTCTCTGCGTATTTCCGAAATCTCCAACTCGGTCACCACTTCCGTGTACAAATCCTGCCGATGTTCGTCATACAGAAACAAACTCGCCCGGTCACAATGGTGGGCCGCACAGACCGCTTCCGTCACCAATTTCAAAATCGCAGACAGATTCTGTTCTTGAGCCAGTTTGTTAGTGACATCGAGAAGGATGTTTAATCCCTCCAGATGTTGTTCGGCTTGTTGTTGAAAATCGATTTCAGGCGATGAAGACATATTAAACCCGTCAGATCGAGAACTCTCAAATTTGATAACCAGTCTAACTGAACACGAGTGTCAGTGATATCGGAGGACTCTCTACGCCAAGAATCTCTCTTTTATTAGGGTTTGAGTCGCTCATCAATCCACTTTTCATCGACAAACCGGCGAAAAATCCAGCGAAACGCACGGTCCATTTTTTCCTGAGTCTCCTGACGTTCTGGTTCCGTGACAGAATCATTCCAGACAAGCCCATCCAACGACAGTCGTGCCGACCACTGTTCCGTCTCCGCAGTTTGGTTCAAGCGTTCCATCACTCGTCGCGTCCAAAGAATTCCGAACCAGTCTCGGAAATCGAGCCAGAGACCTTCATACCCATCTCTGGTAAGCGAGGCGGTTTTCATTCGTGAACCTGCTAGCAAGAGTGCGAAGCTGATGAGGAAACCCGAGAATGCGCGAACCAGCAATGGCGATGAAACGGGAGCAGGGACCGATTCACTACAAGTCGTCAACGCAAATGCAATGGCCGAACAGTACATCATAGCCGGCAATGTCAGACGAGTGCCGAAGTAATTCCCCAGGACCATTAACAAGACCACAACCACGCCCATCAACGCGGGAGGTTCAAGATTGAGCGACTTGTTGGGAATCGTCCCGAATAATTCGCCGATCAACGGCCAATTGAGCATCATCAGCATCGGTATCACGACGAAGATGTTCCAGAATCGAATTCCCGGACGCTTGGCTCCCAATACACAGACCAAAGGAGCAAGCATCAAGGTGACCGAGGAATAGTGGGCTCTGCTGATGACAGAACTCCAGTCGTTCGTCCCCACCCAGAAGTGCCAGAGTTCGAGCGAACCCACGATGATCCAGAATCCACCACCGATGAGAAACCACCCCCCTGGACTGGAAAGTGTCGTGGGGCCAAGCATCGGTTGAATTCTCACAATCCAGATCCCCAATATCCCGGTCAGCAGCAGAATCGAACAAACTGCCAGCAGTACAGACATAGGGGATACTTTACCGGAGAGGCATTGGGAACATTCAGGGATTGCGCAACAGTCGCACTCGATACAACTCCATCAGGTTAGACAATCTCACCAAGCCTGAAAAGCAATTCAAATAGAACGGGTTCAGGCAAGCTGGATCAAGTAGGAGTTTGACAAAATCGTAATAATCGGAACAGTCTACGCGGAGAACCAAAGCGAGTCCATTTATCGCAATTTATCCAGAATCTCCCTCCTCACAATGTCGAATGATACACACAGAGCTTGTACGCATGCCGTGCGAGTTGCGTTGAACTCCGGAAAATGTTGACGGGTGGTCCGTCACAACTGTAAACCGAGAGTTCCTCACGTTCGAAGACCGAACATTTTAACTTGAGGAGAATTGAAATGAAGAAGTGGATGAGTCTGGCCGCCATCGTGGTCCTGTGTTGTAGTGCATCACAGGCACAAGCGGGTCTTTTTGGCTTGTTTAGCCACGGTAAGAGCTGTAACACCTCTTGCTGCACAGAAGCCCCTAGCTGTTGTGCCCCTGTTGAAGCATCTTGTTGTGCTCCTGAAGCCGCTGCTTGCTGTGCTCCAGAAGCTGTGTCTTGTTGTGCTCCTGAAGCTGTGTCTTGCTGTGCCCCAGAAGCCGCTTGTGCTCCTGCTGCCGCATCTTGCTGTGCTCCAGAAGCTGCTAGCTGTTGTGCTCCTGCTGCTTGTGCTCCAGAAGCTGCATCTTGCTGTGCTCCTGAAGCTGCTAGCTGTTGTGCTCCTGCTGCCTGTGCTCCTGCTGCCGCATCTTGCTGTGCTCCAGAAGCTGCCAGCTGTTGTGCTCCTGCTGCTTGTGCTCCAGAAGCTGCATCTTGCTGTGCTCCTGCTGCTGCCGCTTGCTGTGCTCCAGAAGCTGCTTGTGCTCCTGCTGCTGCTTCTTGCTGTGCTCCAGTCGAAGCTTCATGCTGTGCTCCTGCTGAAGTCAGCTGCTGTGCACCAGTCGAAGCAACTTGCTGTGCTCCTGAAGCATCAACTTGCTGCCAAGATACTTGCTGCAAGCCTAAGAAAAAGTGTTTCTTGAAAAAGCTGTTCAGCTGCCTCAAGAAAGACAAATGTCAATCTAGCTGCTCTGACTCTTGCGGTTGTGCCCACTGATTCTGGTTTTAATACCAGAATGGTTGGCTCGTCCCGAGCTTCATCATTGCAGTTAGCGAACGTGAGTCACTGTCTGGCGGAGACCTACTCCGCCGGGCAGTCTCGCGACGCTAAAAGAGAAGACTACAAGTGTCGAATCCCTCCTGGACCGGCACTTTTTTTATGCGCCTTCATCATTGCCGACTTCCTCCGGGAAGACGATCGCCCTTCCTCACGTTATAATGCTCTTTCGTTCTTTGCGATCTCCAACGAAAGACAACCGACGTGAGCCACGATCTTTACGAAAACCCGCTTCTCACCCGCTATGCCTCTACCGAAATGGCCGGCATCTGGTCTGCTCAAAAGAAACATTCCACCTGGCGAAAACTCTGGATCGCGCTCGCTGAATCTGAACGAGAACTCGGGCTCGATATTTCTGAAGCCCAGATTGAGCAGATGAAAGCCTCTGTCGATGACATCGATTTTGAAGCTGCCGCCAAACATGAGAAAAATCTGCGTCACGACGTGATGGCTCACGTTCACACGTTTGGTGATCAATGTCCCGATGCGATGCCGATCATCCATCTGGGAGCGACAAGTTGTTTCGTGACCGACAACAGCGAACTGATCATGATTCGAGAAAGTCTCGAATTGGCTCGCAAACGGTTAGTCATCGTCATCGACCGGTTGGCCAAATTCGCGGCACAATACCGCGATCTCCCTTGTCTCGGCTTCACCCACTTGCAACCGGCTCAACCAACAACAGTCGGTAAGCGTGCCACCTTGTGGTGTTACGACCTGATTCTGGATCTCGAAGAACTCGAACATCGTCTGGCCACCCTCCGTTTCCGGTCGGTCAAAGGGACCACGGGAACTCAAGCCACCTTCTTGCAACTGTTTGAAGGAGACCACGCGAAAGTTCGCAAGTTGGAACAAACGGTGGCGACCAAAATGGGCTTTACTGATGTTTGCGTCGTCACCGGCCAAACATACAGTCGCAAAGTCGATGCGCAAATCCTGGACACCTTGTCCGGCATCGGTCAGACGACTCACAAAGCAGGGAACGATCTGCGTATTCTGCAACACCGCAACGAAATGGGCGAGCCGTTCGGGAAAAATCAAATTGGTTCTTCCGCCATGGCCTACAAAAAGAATCCGATGCGGGCCGAACGAATGTGTTCTCTTGCCAGATTTGCCATGTCTCTCGGTGCGAATGGCGAACACACTATGGCGACTCAATGGATGGAAAGAACCCTCGACGACTCCGCCAATCGCCGACTGTCACTGCCTCAATCATTCCTCTGCATTGATGCAATTCTTCTCATCTATCAAAACATCATGGAAGGAATTGAAGTCTATCCCAAAGTGATCGAGAAGCAGCTCAATGAAGTGCTGCCGTTCATGGCGACTGAAGAGTTTCTGATGGCAGGAGTGCGAGCAGGTGGAGACCGACAGGAGTTACATGAGTCGATCCGTGTCCACAGTCTGGATGCCATCGAACAGGTGAAAGTGCATGGCTTGGAGAATGACTTGATCTCACGTCTCAAAGGTGACGACAGATTTGCACAAGTCAATCTGGAAGACGCGCTCGACGCCCGCAAATACATCGGGCGAGCACCTCAGCAAGTCGATGAGTTTCTCGCCGAAGTCGTGCAACCGATTCGCGACAAATTCGCTGATGACCTCAAAGACTCTGTTGGCGAAGCAGATCTGAAAGTCTGATATTCAGGCCCACATCATCACTTCTGTAATCCGTTGCCCGTTTTCGGTTCCACATCAACAATGCGTGCGGAAGGTTTCGCCAAATCGATGGCGATGGCTTCTTCACTCATGATCGATGTGATATTTCCGGCAGCGTCGCGGGCATCAAGTTTGATGAACACTTTGGCGGGAACTTGCGATCCTACTTTCCAGGCGAATTCGCGTTCGTCGGCTTGCCAACCGGTGATGGGAATCCAGGGGCCTTGCTCGTTGACCGCGTACGACAACGAAACCGGTGCACCACTCGGGTGCTTGTCCGAAATTCGCCAGCGAATCAACAGTTGTGTTCCCTCTGTCCCATTGAGTGGTTTGACGGCCAAAAGTTCCGCCAATGGTCCAGTTTGATCGACAATCACATTCATTTCGGGAGCAGTTCCATTTTCGGGCGGCTCATTCGCGAGTCCCGCACCACTCTGGACACGAATCGCAAATCCATAAGTTCCCTGAAGAGGAACTTCGACAGAAAATGGACTTGTTCGATCTTCGTCGGCACCATAACGCCACCAATGAGCACCATCATCTTGAGTGATAAATAACTCCACTTGCGAGATGCCGGAGGCTCCGACGTTATCGAGTTCGTAGCCGATATCGAATTTGGTCTGACGAACGATGCGGGTCGGTACAGCCGGTCGTGTTGCCAGCGGTTGCTCGGCATCCTTCGAATATCGACCTTTCAACGCATCTGGGCTTGACCGTTTATCATCCGAAACAGGAACATCCGTCGAATGCCATTCATCAATCGGGTCATCGATGGCATCAATCGGTTTCGTGTCAGCAAAAGGATTGCTGGCGACGGTTGGAATTTTGGGTTCGTTCACCAATTTTTTCTTGAACGGATGAGGCGAAGGTTCAAAGGCATTGGCGGGAAACGGTGCGGCTCCTCCGCTATTTGTGTCGGCAATTGATGGAGCTGGCATCGGTTTTGTATCGCTGGCGACAGGACGCGAAAAGTCCGGTTCCGAAGGTTGAGGACGAACATTTGATGCCGGTGATACATTGATTTGCAACTGGTTGGAACCGACGTTGCCGGACAAGTCTGTAATTGAACCACGGACGGCAACAATTCCTCCCGAAGCGACCGACCAACTTGTTTCACCGTTCGACTTCGGCATCACTCGAATCGGCTGCCATTCCTGTGCTCCCGGTTGTCGATATTCGAGAGTCAATTTCTTGGCATCAAGCCAAGTATCCACTGCGTTCCAGGCGAGTCGTACCTGTCCCGCTTCTGCCGGTTGCAGTTGGAGTTTCAGGACAGGCTTCGTGGTGTCCACGACAATTTTGAGTGCAGGTGATGTTGTGGCTCCTCCCGGAATCAGATTGTTGTTTCCATCGAGAGTCTTCACAGCAAACCAGTATTCGCCATCTGCGGTGGCGCGGAAGTCAAACTTTTGAGTTTCGGTCGGAACGGTCTGAGCCAGTTGCCAGCGTCGTCCTTGATCGATCGATGTGTAGAGTCGGATCTCCTTGATTCCAAGACGCGACATCTCTTCCTGGTTGTAGCGAATGGGAATCTGGAAACGCGTTCGATTCGTGAAAACCTGCTTCGGTCCCTCTTGGGCCAATGTCATCGGTATTGATGACGACAGCAAGAGAGCCGCAGTCGCGATTCGAGTTACGAATTGGCGTGATAGTCTCATGGATCGATCCCTCATCTTGTTCCCGGCAGTGGGTTCGACACCCGAAAGGATCCGCCGTGGAGCTGTTGCAGGCACTCAAAGATCGTCAGCGCATCGACACGCTTCGAGTGCTTATCTCTTAAAATCGGCCAAAAAACCGGCATCCTTGAAACAATCATCACAATCCGTGAAATACCACCCCTGAAAGTCCAAAAAGAGTGAAGTCTGCCACTGCTCGAATCCCGGTGTTTTTGGGGGGAACAAAACATCAAACAAGGTCGATTTGTCTGCTAAACTGATTTAAGATAGGATGTTAGGACATCAATCAATCACTTCTCTGCCTCGTTTTTCGACAGGAAACCGATCATGCCCACCACGCAATCCGCTCAGGAGATCCTGGAACAAAACTTTCTCCAGATGAGGTGCCTGATCCTCGATCTGGCTGCGGCTCTCGACCGCATTGACCGCGCTGAGGGTTCAGAAACCATCGAAAATCATGAGCAAATGAAGTTATTACAAGGAGGCATCGATCTCCTGAAAGAGAACGGGCCAGGCCGAGCCGCCAACGTGCAGTTACACTTCAGTGATCAATACGAAGACGACTGGAACGCCCAGTAAGGAGTCAGGAATCAGGAATCCGCATCGGGGAGAACTGATGCAAATTCCAATAATCACGATTTCGTTCAACAGATCATGACATCGAACTTGATTCAGCTTCACCACTCATCTTATCAATCAAAATCACTGATTACTAAATCCTAACTACTAAGAACTAAGCCCCATGTACTTCATCGACCCACACGTTCATATGGTTTCCCGTACCACCGATGACTATGAAATCATGGCCCGGATGGGATGTACGGCTATCAGCGAACCTGCCTTTTGGGCCGGCTATGATCGTGGCAGCGTCGAAGGGTTCCGCGATTACTTCCGGCAACTGACCGACTTTGAGCCGAAACGAGCCGCCTCGGTCGGGATCCAACATTACACCTGGCTCTGCATCAATGCCAAAGAAGCCGAGAATGTCGAACTCTCGCGCGAAGTGATCGCCATGATCCCCGAGTTCCTCGACAAACCCAACGTCCTCGGCATTGGCGAAATCGGTCTGAATAAAAACACGCCGAACGAATGCACCATCTTCCGCGAACATCTGGAACTCGCCGCGAAAACCGACGAATTGATCCTGATCCACACGCCTCACTTGTCGGACAAATACAAAGGGACGCGGATGATCATCGACATGATCAAGGAGAACTCGAAGATTGATCCCGGTCGCGTCCTCATCGATCACGTCGAAGAACACACCGTCAAACTCGCCTTAGACAACGGCTTCTGGTGCGGCATGACACTCTATCCCACGACGAAATGCACTCCGGCTCGCGCTGCCGACATCATTGAAATGGTGGGAGACGAACGGATCATGGCGAACTCGGCAGGAGACTGGGGACCATCGAAACCGACCGCCGTCGCCGACTTCATCATGGAGATGCGCAAACGCGGCATGAGCGAAGCGAAGATCAAAAAAGTTGTTTACCAAAATCCGCTCAGCTTCTTCTCGCTCTCCAAACGGTTTCAGTTCACTCCACCCGAAGAACGGTGACATGATACTGGCGTTCGTCAGGATCAATCGATGAGACCTGATCAGCCTCATTCTGAAACGATCTAGACCGATTCCCGGGTTCAAGAGTATGGGACAGACACATACTCTTGACGATACTCTTCCATACTCTTGAGCAAGCTGGGACCACCATTGAGTTTGTGGCATCCTCTCGATTTCAGGAATAATCAGAGGGTTTTCCCGCGGATTCTTAAACGCTGCTGCAGGTCAACTCGATTGAATTTCACACCATGTTCCGTGAAGTTCGGTTCCAAAATGCACGCCTACGTCCTGAACAGACCATGGACCCTTTCTGACAGCTGATGGCCAACGGCTGACGGCTTAATACCCAAATTGTCAAAGATCGATGGGAGGCAGGTTGCCGTGACCGGCTGTTGTTGCAAGTCGCGAAAACCGGACTCCCCTCTACGCGAGTTTGTTGTCAGACAGTTGCCGAGTGCATCACACCCGGCAGGGCTGTAGCTGGATTCGCAAGAATTCAGAAGAATGCGAGGTGAAGGTTGATCAATCTGAATTCTTGCGAATCCAGCTACCAATTGGCGACCCTGAAAGAGCAGTTTCGGCCATCGGCTGTTGGCTCTCGTCTGTTTATAAAATGTGTGGCTGGGGACGACCGCAGGGAGCCCCCAGATTCTGAAACCACGAATCTCTCGAATGAGACGAATGGCTCTCGGTGCGTCGCTGTTTAGGAAAAGGGTGGCACTGGTGGCTTGCCACCAGTGTGAGAAGTCGTCTCACGCAGCGGCGCAGAGAAAAACCTGTCTTGTATCAGAGATGATCATCATTGATTTGAACCGCGGATTACGCCGATGATGCGGATAAGAAAAGGAAGTGAACGCGTAGTTGTAAGCCGACTCTCTGAGTCGGCATGCGCGAGGTGGGATTGTTCTTGAGGGTGGAAAATACTCACGCCAAGACGCAAAGCGAAATCGGGAGTAAAGAAGACTTATCTTCGCTCATTAACACTGATCTCGTGAAGGGATGTGATGAGTGAGGATGAGTGTCTCTCAGTGAGAGTAGGGCCGGTTTTACCGGCCTGAATGACATTCACTCTCTCAACTCACTGGCCGGTGGAACCGGCCCTACGACAAATATTGATCGATACAATCTCTATATCATGGTGCACTGCGTGCACCCTACCTAGCAACCAGTGTTTTGTAGGGTGCATGAAATGCACCAGCAATAACATCAACCAACTCCGAACGGTAACTCTGGTAGATGGAGATTGGCAATACGAGTTTTGGGGATTCATTTTTGACGCCAAGGCGCCAAGGCGCAAAGAGAAAGAAAAACGGGTAGCACCGTTTGCTGGTCAAACGGTGTGCCGAAGGCACAAGAGGCCATTGCAGATAAAATAATAACCGCAGAGAGCGCCGAGGACGCAGAGAAATATTGAGACTCGTAGGTCGGATTAGCCGAGGAGTCGTAATCCGACAGATCAGTTGCGTAGGCTATGATCCTGTATGTCTCCCTGTTGAAAACTCAGACACAGAGAAACGAAGAGAGAATTCCTTTTTGTGCCTTTTAGGGTTTCTTGTGGCCATCAAATGAAAGAACCACGGATTGCGCGGATGACACGGATAAAAAATAAGAGAATGTGTGGCTGGGGCGTTCGTTTGTTTTCAAACCAGAGTAAAGTTTGATTTCGCTTGCAGCGTTCGAAGAACAGAAATCAAACACAGCCCCAGAGGGAGTTAGCATCGAGTTGCGAATCAATGTCGTAGTGAAAAGAGACTCACGCAGAGGCGCGACGGCGCAAAGAAAAAGAAGCAAGATGGTCGCTGATCAAAACTCAGCCATACAAACTCGAAGTGAGATCAGATAAATACTCTTTGTGCCGTTTTGTGTTTCTTCTGGCCCATAGAACATAGAAACACAGAGTGGGCCGAGGACGCAGAGAAATATTCTGAGCCATAACCCGACACTTGAATTCAAGGTCACAGATCATGGTGGGTTACGCAGCGTAACCCAACAATCGGATCAGATTCTGGTCAGTGAAGATTAGCGTGTATCAGGACTCCTGTTTTCATGGCATCAATTCAACCAAGAATGTTTAGAGGTTTCCCGGACGAATCATTGAGACGAAAACACAATCTCCGGCGAAATTGAGTCTTCAAGACGTGAAACTTGTGGAATCCAATGCAGAGATCGGTATCATACGCACTGTTGATAATAATCCTCAGACTTTGAGCCAGAGTGTTCGATGCAGCTGACAGACTTGATTCAGAATGTAACATCTGTCGCGGGAGTGGTGGTCGCGGCATTCGGCTTCTATTTTGTGGCTAAGCAGATCAGAAGCTCGGCGCATTCCGATATTTACGCAATGGGGCTTGCAGCAAAACAATCACTGCTTGAGTATCCCTTGTTGCGGAAATATTTTTTTGAAAATGAGTCGCCGGATGATGCGAGTGAGGAGGATCTCAGTCGCATCAAAACAATTGCCAGTATTTATTGCCTGTACCTGGAGCTCATTGCGATCTCGGCTGATGACCTGAGTGGTGAAGGAGAGGACTGGTTGAAATACGTCGGGAAAATGTACGACCAGAGTCCCATCATCCGCGACTATCTCACGAATTTCAGTTATGCCAAGAAACTGCACGAAGCCATCGCGCAATACGCAACCGCGAAATCTTAGAGCCGGTGGCTTAGTAAGCTGTTGAGAGACCCTAATCACTCCATTGTCTTGACGCCACCCGTGTCAACAGATATTGGGTGAAGACGTCATCATTCTTCTGGTTGGTGGAACCGGTCCTACGACAAGACGACTCTGTGTCGACCAATCAACCAAGCCGGGTGAGTTTGCTGATGCGGCCGGTTTGAACCCATTCGGCGACGAAGATGTTACCCGTTGCGTCGAAGCAGGCGTCGTGAGGATGGACGAACTTGCCGGGCAGCCATTTCTTCTCGTCACCGCGAATGCTGCGGCCGTCTTTTGCCGTCACGCGGGCAACATCTTCACCGAGTTGGGCGACGACTTTGTTGTTCTCGTCGAGAATCGAGACTCGGGCATGGAGTTCGGGGACGAGTAACTGCTTCTGATAGGTGTCCAGATTGGCGGGCAAGCCGAACCCTTTGATGGTTTCGACGTATTTCCCGTCGAGGGTCAGGTATTGCAGTGTGTGATGGGCGCGGTCGGCAATGACGATTTGCGCGTCGCGGCCCGGTCGGTCATCGACCCAGATGCCGTGAGGCGTGGCAAAACTTCCTTCACCACTTCCCGGCCCACCGAAACTGGTTTTGTAATTTCCGTCTTTGTCGTACCGATGGATATAAAACGAGCCGTAGCCGTCGACCAGAAAGAAGTCTCCATCGGGGAGGAAGGCAAAGTTCGTCGGCAAGAAGCGGTCGCGTCCCCAGACTTTCATCGGGTCACTCGCTTCACCCTCGGCATAGACTCCCGATTTCATCGGTGCGAATTTCTGCCAGACTGTTTCTCCTTCGAGCGTTAATTTGGCAAACGATTTGACTTGTTGATACGCACAGACGTAGAGAAATTCTTTGCCGTCCTCTTCGCGGACTTCGATGCCGTGTCCACCACCCTGAAATTGGTTCCCGAACGCACGGATAAACTTGCCCTCTTTATCGAAGACAAAAATGGAGGGGTGATCTTTCTGGTTGGCTCGTCCTTCGTGAATGACATAGAGGTTCTGGGCGTTATCGACGGCGACGTTATGAGTCGTCTGCCAGGTGTATTTCTTGGGGAGTTCGGGCCAGGCATGTTCCACCTGATATTTGTAATCACCCTCTCCAATGATGATTTGCGAATCGGTTTTGCTGGCGGAGAGAATAGCGGGTGCCGCAAATGTGACGGCGGCTCCTGCGGCTGATTGAGCGAGAAATTGACGACGTGAGACGGAAGTTTCGGAGCGGCTCATAAGATCCCTCTTTTCAAGGAACGGTGGAAACGAAGATTATGTTCCCACAATTAGAGCAGTTCCCGGCACGTCGATCAAAGAAAAACCGTGTGATCCGAGTCGGGGTTGATCTGGCCGCATTGGGCCTTCCAGCGGAGCCAGTGATCGGCCAGGACAATCGCCACCATCGCTTCTGCCATCGGAATAAATCGTGGCAATAAGCAAGGATCGTGACGACCTTTGGTGCTGATGGTGGTCTCTTCTCCCGAGCGAGTGACTGTTGGTTGTTCCATCGGCAGGCTGCTTGTTGGTTTGACGGCGGCTCGTAATACGATGGGCATTCCGGTGGTGATTCCACCCAGCATGCCGCCATGTCGATTGGTGGTCGTTTTAACGCCGGTGACATCTTTCTGGATCACGGGAGAACTGGCTGCGTCTGGTTTAAACAGATCATTGTGTTCGCTGCCGGTCATGGTGGCACATCCGAAGCCGACGCCGTACTCGACACCCAGAACTGCCGGGAGTGAGAATAACGCTTTGGCGAGATCGGCTTTGATCTTGTCGAAGACCGGCTCTCCCAAGCCTGCGGGAACTCCGATTGCCACAATTTCTGCCACGCCGCCAATCGAGTTGCAGTCTTTGCGAAGTTCGTCGATCAATGAGACCATCTTTTTCGCAGCAGCATAATCGGGGCAGCGGACGATGTTGGGAGTTCCATCGGGGAGTTGCTCGACCATTTCCCGAGTGATGACCGCCGGATCGGGAATGTCGGCAATGATGTCGCCGACTTGAGTCACATATCCCTGGACGCTGGCACCGCATTCCCGTTTCAAAATTTTACTGGCCACGACACCCGCCGCGACTCGCACGGATGTTTCGCGAGCACTCGAACGTCCGCCACCTCGATAATCGCGACGACCATATTTGGCATCGAACGAATAGTCGGCGTGGCCGGGACGATACTTGTCTTTGATGTCGGAGTAATCTCGCGAGCGTTGATCTTGATTGGGAATGAAGATCGCGAGAGAGGTTCCCGTTGTCTCTCCTTCGAACATTCCCGAGAGCAATTGTGGAGTGTCGGACTCTTGCCGTTGTGTGGTGATCTTGCTTTGACCGGGTCGGCGTCGGTCCAATTCGACTTGAAGCTCTTCAACCGTCAACGGAATCCCTGGTGGAACACCATCGATAATCACAGTATTCCCGGGGCCATGACTCTCGCCGGCCGTCGTGATCCGAAATGCTTGTCCAAAAGAATTCCCTGCCATGCGGGTATTGTATCCCTTAGACGGGGAGCAAGGCCACTCTGACAGGTGGACAGAACCACTTCTTCAGCGATTCTTTTGGACAGCCCGCAAGAATCTCGTAATCGTTACGATCTTCGAGGAGACCACGAAGATTCCGGCGGCCAGGCAGACGTTGTCAGCCGATCAGAGACCGAATCATAGACCGGCTTGGGATAATCGGTTTGTGATTGTGGCTTCTCGGGATTCGTTTTCGAGGGCATTTCAGGCATGCGAGATGTTGATCGATCACGAAACTTGCGACTGATCAGGATCGTGCGCATGTCTCCCAGTAACCCGAGAGATTGCCAGGTACGATAGTAGGAATAGACGGTTTGCCACATGGGAAAGTCGTGAGGCAACATGCGCCACGAGCAGCCGGTGGTCCATCGATAATTGATGGCATTGACGACTTCTCGTAGCGAGTTTTCACGGGTTCGTCCGCGTTCTGCATCGCCGGGAAGTAGTAAGTCGATCGCATCCCACTGCGCTTGGTTCATGTCGCTGGGATAAGGGGTTTTCGAGGGTTTGGATAAGTTTTGCATCAGAGAGAACTTTCAGAAAATGAAGTCGTGGAAAGGATATCGAATCAATGGTCGAATTGTTCAGGCTCGTTCTCTTCCGCGCAGGCGTTGCATATCGCTTTTCATCCAACGACGACAAAGTTCGGTCATCGGAATTTTCTGCTTGGCGGCTTCGAGTCGAATGGCTTTCCAATCCGAGAGTGGAATGAAAATGGAGATCTGTTTTCGTAGTTCATTATTTGGATTTTCCATGGGAGAGAACCTCTTATTGTGAGATGTTGTGTCGGTCGTCGATCTGTAGGAATCATTTTCAAGCGGATTTACGTTTTGTGGATTTCCTTTTCGATTTGGGGGGATTGAGCCAGTCGGCATCAGCGAGGTGCCCTCGACGATCTTCCTGGGTTTGTTCAGTGTCCATCTCGGGATTTTGCCGATCTTCCGATTTACTCGGAGATCGTTTACGACGCCGCGTTTTTGCGGATTTGTCCCGAGCTGTGGGGGGTGAAAACGCATCGAGAAAGAGGTCGTCTTCTTCGGTGAAATCTTCTGGGGCCGTGTGGGGTATTTGATGGGGATCACCATCAAACGAGAAGCGAGTTTCGCGAACCATATTGATTGCCTCCGTCTTGGATCGTCTGATAACTGTTCATGCGATAATGCGATTTGACATTAACTGAACAAAATTATACAATAAGTTTTCATGGATTCAATCATTTTGTTCATAAATGTTCAGTATTTTGTACAGTTATTTTGGGAGGGTTTGAAATGACCGTTTCGAGACCGCGAAAACCAGGCGAACTGCCCGATGTTCAGCAGATATCACGAAGGATCCGTGCTTGTTGTATGGAGCGGGGATGGGATGAAGTGGAGTTGGCACGTCGGGCCGATGTTTCACGGACCACACTGTACAACCTTCGTCAGGGAAACTGTCGACGCCCGCGAATCACGACATTGACCAGTTTGGCAGATGCGTTCGAGATGCCGTTGGAGCGATTTCTTTGGGGGGAACCTTTCTCCACTTCCATCGAGACCCGATCCTTCAACGAGGGAGCAAACCGCTTTAATCGTAGGACAAATAAAGAAGTTCAGGCTGTTCACGAGGAGCATCCTCATTTGTTTCAGCATTGGACAGATCGAGAATGGGATGAGCTCTACAGCACATTCGGCGTCGGAGGTGCGCTTTCTCCGGAGGGGGTCCTGGAAAACGCCCGAGACATCAATCAGTCTCGGGAAACCCGCCGACAATTGAATGTTGTCCTGGAAACCCATCTCAAAGAGGTGGCGACTCAAATGGTGGAATCGCTTTATCGGATGGTGGTTCCCGAAGGAAACCTGGCGGCCGGACAAGAACTGGAAGCGTTGGTCTCGGCCCATTTCGAGAAACAGCAGAGTCAGTTGAACGCTCAGGGTAATTCGGCAGATGTCCAATAATGTTCAAATTTTCTGCTAAAACGATTCAGAATTCCCAGTTTGGTTGCATTTCGGAAGAACACGCCATTAAATAGACCCTTACAAAGGTGAGTTCCCGACGAAGTTGTCGGGTGGAATCGTTCTTTCGAGAGAACGGTTACAAAGAGTTAATGCATTTTGGAAAGGGATCCAAAGATGAAACTTGATATTCTGAAGAAATTTGCCGCTCTCGTGAGCGTGATCTGTGTCTCATTTGCTGCTGTAGGTTGTGCACCTCCAGCCGAAGAAACTCCTGCCGGTGGCGAAGCCCCTGCAGCTGGAGCTGATGACGAAGGCGAAAGTGGATCAGCAACCGAATAAGTTTTGATCAACGACATGCCCGAAACGCTGCGGTAATTTTGCCGTAGCGTTTCTTTTTGCGCGGTTTTCATCTGCCGACAGATCGCGTTATGATGTTCTCTCGTCTGAAAACAGCAAGAGTGACCACACACTGAGAGTAAAACGATGACAGCGCGATGTTATCTGGGAGTTGATCTGGGAGCCTCCAGCGGTCGAGTGGTGGCCGGTTTGTTCGATGGTCGCAAAATCGAACTCAAAGAGCTCCACCGTTTCTCCAATGGCCCCGTCAACGTGGCGGGATCTCTCCGCTGGGATGTGCTTCGGTTATGGTCGGGGATTCAGGATGGGCTCACAAAAGCCAAGCAGGAATTTGGGAGCGACATTGCTTCGATCGGCGTCGATACGTGGGGCGTCGATTATGTCTTGCTCTCGAAGACAGGTGAGATTCTCGGGCAACCGTATAACTATCGTGACCCCCGAACAGACGGAATCATGGAAAAAGCGTTTCAACGCGTTTCGCGGGAAGACATTTTTTCGTCCACCGGCCTGCAATTCATGCAGATCAATACGCTTTATCAGTTAATCGCGATGCGGGAATCAAACCCCCAATTTCTGGACATGGCTGACCGATTTTTGATGATGCCCGATTTCTTCAATTGGTGTCTTTCCGGGAGTCAGGTTGTGGAATTTACGAATGCCACCACCAGCCAATGTTACGACCCGAATACACGAGACTGGTCATACGACTTGCTCGGTAAATTTGAGATTCCGACGGAGATGTTCGGAGAGGTGGTGACGCCGGGAACAAAACTTGGGCAACTGCGACAGGACGTGGCCGAACGAACCGGTTTACCGAGACTCGATGTGATTGCTCCCGCCACACACGACACGGGTGCCGCCGTGGTTGCCGTGCCGACCGAGCTGACTGGTTCACCGAATTGGGCGTATCTCAGTTCGGGGACCTGGTCGCTGTTGGGAGTCGAAGTACAGGAAGCCATTCTCTCGCCGCGAGCGTTGGAACTGAACGTGACGAATGAGGGAGGAGTTGACGGAACGTATCGGCTGCTGAAGAACATTATGGGGTTGTGGATTATTACGCAGATTCGCGAATCGATCCAACGGTCGGGTCGAACGATCGATTACAGTCAACTGGTTCAACGAGCTTCTGTGGCTGAGCCATTTCGGTCATTGATCAATCCCGATGATCCGAAGTTCATGAGTCCCGCCGATATGCCGACCGCCATTCGCGAATGGTGTCGCGAACATGGACAACCCGAACCGGAAACAGAGGGGCAATTGGCCCGTTGTGCTTTTGAAAGCCTGGCGTTGAAATACCGAGTGGTGCTGAGCCAGCTCGAAGAGTTGACGGGAAAGCCGATTGAAGTCATTCACATTGTTGGGGGCGGTTCTCAGAACGAACTTCTGAATCAGTTTGCCGCCAATGCGTGTGGGCGACCTGTGATTGCGGGCCCAGTCGAGGGGACCGTGATGGGGAATGTTCTGGTGCAGGCCCGCTCGTTAGGCGAGATCGGATCGCTGTCAGAGATTCGGGAAGTGGTCCACAATTCTGCCTCCATCAAGCAGTACGAGCCGACCGATCATTCGCGCTGGCAAGAAGCCTCGGAACGATTTGCGAAATACATGTAAATTTAGTGTAGTGTCTCACACAGATGAGCGATTATCTGGCTGAATGAATTGTTATCATGATTTTTGGAATTCGTGTTCGTTGATGAAGTCCTTCTACTCCTTTGTGAGAGTAACTGAGGCTTTCTCGCACCAGCGAGATCAAAAGCCGAAGGCGGTAGGAAGAGATTTCACCGCCGACAGGGCGGATGAGGAGGTCGTTGAACTGAGATGGATCACCTCCTCACCCCGGCCCGGTGTGGAAGAAACGATTTCTTGCGCACTCGACCTAATTCCTTACTGATCGCTCGGCGGTCTCGATTACACCCCAGAGGCGGAGATGGTGGCATGCAGGTAGGAAAAATTATCAAGCACTGATTGATCGCCCAGCGATCGTGGACTGCCGTTAGAATCCCTCGAAAAAAATAAACACGACACAAGCCGATTTTAATCTTCTGAGAAAAACACCAGGAACTTCGACCGCATGGGACTTTTCGATCGCCTGAAAAAAGGCTTACAAAAAACACGCGATGTACTGCGGACCGATGTCCGAGACTTGTTCAAAGCGGGGGAGATCCTCGACGATGAAAAACTGGAGCAGTTTGAAGCGCGTCTGATTCAATCCGACATGGGTGTTTCCGCGGCCACGGCGATCATCGAAGAGCTTCGCGAGCATCACGGCGGAAGAACGGTTGATCTTGATGGGATCTGGAAAACGGTCAGCGAAAAGCTTCGCAGTCTACTGGAAGGAGAGGGGCAAGCTGTTTGGGACATCGAAGATCCCTTGTCACCTCTCAACATGCAATCAGACGGGCCGACCGTGATTTTGGTCACCGGAGTGAACGGAGCTGGTAAGACAACGAGCATCGGCAAGCTGGCCAATTATCTGCACAAAGCGGGTAAGAAGGTCGTGTTGGGGGCAGGGGACACGTTCCGGGCAGCTGCGGTGGAACAGTTGACGTTATGGAGCCAACGCATCGGGTGCGACATTGTGACGCAGCCCAGCGGTTCCGATCCCGCCAGTGTGGCCCACATTGCCTGTCAGCAAGGGCTCGATATGGGGGCCGATGTCATCATCATCGATACAGCAGGTCGCTTGCAGACACAAAAGAACCTGATGGACGAGCTCGGAAAAATACGCCGAGTGATCGATAAGGTGATCCCCGGTGCGCCTCACGAACGGTTGTTGGTTCTCGATGCGACGACCGGTCAAAATGGAATTTCCCAAGCCAGCAACTTTTCCGAAGCGGTCGATTGTACCGGGTTAATTCTGGCAAAGTTGGACGGTACGGCCAAAGGGGGCGTTGTCGTGGCCATTCGTCAGAAGATGGGAATACCCGTCAAATATGTCGGCGTGGGCGAACAGATCGACGATCTTCAAATCTTCGATCCTGCCTCGTTTGTTGACGCACTTCTTGAACAGTAATTATTGATAAGGTTTCGTTCCGATGTCTCTTAATCGCACTCAAAGCCAATCACATTTCCAACGAGCCTCGAAAGTCATTCCGGGAGGAGTCAACTCCCCCGCGCGGGCCTTCGGAGCGGTCGGTGGCGAACCGCTCATCATGGAACGGGGTGAAGGGGCTTATCTTTACGATATCGACGGCAATCAACTCGTCGATTACATCGGTTCCTGGGGACCACATATTCTGGGACACCGCGATCCCGATGTCATGGCTGCCATTACTGACGCTCTCAAAATCGGGACCAGTTTTGGAGCACCGACAACTCTCGAAACAGAGATGGCCGAACTGATTGTTGAAATTGTGCCTTCGATTGAAAAAGTACGGATGGTCAACTCGGGAACCGAAGCGACCATGTCGGCAGTGAGGCTCGCACGCGGTCATACCGGGCGCGATAAAATTATCAAGTTTGCCGGCTGCTATCATGGACATGTCGATTCGCTGCTTGTTCAGGCGGGCAGCGGAGCGTTGACTCTGGGGACGCCGTCAAGTCCCGGTATTCCCGTGGGATGCACGCAAGATACGATTGTTTTGGAATACAACAATCTCGATCAGTGCCGGGAAGTCTTTCAGCAGGAAGGTCAAAACATCGCCTGCATCATTCTTGAGCCTGTCGTCGGCAACATGGGGTGTGTGGTTCCTCAGCCCGGATTTCTGGAAGGTCTGCGAGAGCTTTGCACCGAGCACGGAGCGTTGTTGATCTTTGACGAAGTGATGACCGGTTTTCGGGTCGCTCTGGGCGGTGCTCAGGAACGGTTTGGAGTGACACCCGACCTGACCACTTTGGGAAAAATTATCGGTGGTGGGATGCCGGTGGGAGCTTACGGCGGCAAAGCCGAAGTGATGGAATCGATCTCTCCGACGGGACCTGTGTATCAAGCGGGAACACTCTCAGGAAATCCGGTGGCAATGGCGAGTGGACTGGCCATGCTGCGGAAACTGAAAGCGACGAATCCATATCCCGCATTGGAAGAGAAGACGGCCAAGTTGGTGGCGGGACTCAATGACGCCGCCGAAGAAGCCGGCCTGCCACATTCCAGCTCGCAAGTCGGCAGTATGTTCACGATCTTTTTCAATCCTGAAGAAGTGACGAGTTACACGGTTTCTGCGAAGAACGATACGGATCGATTCGCGAAGTACTTCTGGGGCATGATGAATCGCGGCATCTATCTGCCGTGCAGCCAATTTGAGGCTAATTTTGTCTCAGCCGTCCATTCGGAAGAGGATATCGAGAAGACAATTGCCGCCGCCAAAGAAGTGATGCAGGAGATTGCTTGAGTTGGTGAGAGTTCGCGGAGAACTTTAGGCATCTGTGCGATGCAGCACGCTTGCCGAGCGCATGAAAAAAGAGAACCGCTGATCACGCGGATGTCACGGATAAAAACGAGTTATTGAACGGGTTGCACTAGGCCGACAGTCCTCTGTCGGCATGAGCGATGATGTGTTGGCAACTTGCTACTTGTGAATGAATAATCTCACGCAGCGGTGCGGCGGCGCAGTGAAGGATATGAACGACGACCTTTTGTTGTTGAATAAGAGAAGGGAACACTCATCTTCACTGATCAACGCTGATGCCGGAAAGTCACATTGAACTCAGTCTGGACATTTTTAGCGTTTTTTGTGGCTAAAAAAGACGGGCCACGGATGACACGGAGCCAACGGATTGTCGCGGATTTGAAAAAGGTTTGACGCAAAGTAGCCGAGAGGCGGAGAAGCGTAAAGAGTTAAAAAAATTATAGCCGTGATCGTCAGATCGCCGGGGATTGTTTTTTACCGCAGAGCAGGCGGAGGAATAATAAGTGTGTCGATGGCTCATGCCGTCTGCTTTGGAGTGCGGTGTCTCGGGACCGCTTTTCTTCTCACTCCGGTAGCGAGAGTGTGGACAACATGGATCGAGAAAGAAAGCTCCGCCAGGCCGGAGCATTCCAAAACTCAGCCGCTGTGTTTGTGTCCCACGTTCTAATTTTCGATTCGTTTCACGCGAAACACATGATCGTGATTTTCATAGTCGTCATCAATGGGACTACCTTTATCGTCTTTGAGATTCTTTCCCAGACTATAAATCATGGCACCTTCGTCATCGATACGATAAACAAATGAGTTGCCTGTGTAAGGGTCGGTTGGCAACTCCGTAAGATAATTGGGGACAAGAACCTCCAGACTTTTGGGAAGTTGTGCTTCCTTTTTCTGATGGCTTGCCAAGGCGATTCCCACTTTTGCGAGCTCAGTTTTGGCCTCTCCCCTCATCACGGCTTCATGAGCTTGTTCCAATGCTGGCGCTAAGAGTGACAGCAGGATTATTTTCATGTTTTGACCACGTTGCTCGGGATTTGAGAAGACAGACAAAGCCATCGCGGAGGGAGAACTGATCGCTTCTCGATCTTCATTAAGAGTGTCGATCAAATTTCGCAAGCCTTGCCGTTGTTGGGCGTAGGTTCCTTGACCGAGACTGGCAATGGTCTGATCGTGAAATTCGTTAATCCCGATAAACACCTGATTCCAGTCCACTCCCGACTGAAACAACTTTGCCATAAACTTTCCTAACAGATGGGATGTATCGACACCGATCATTTCAAATACATCACCTGGGTCGCTCTCACCTTTCTGACTTTGAGTGCAAAGAGACTGGACGGCATCCAGATTCGTCAGTCGTTCACTTAACAGGCCTCGTTCAAAATCGTTCAATTTGGAGAGTTGTGAAAGTTGTTGTTGATAGTTTTTGAGCTGCTGCGCGGTGACGTTTGTGTCGCTTGCCAATTGCTCGTCGCCTTGAACGGCAATGCTTTCAATGGCAATGCCCACCAACATCTCGATGATCGTTGATCCTTGGGCAGAATGACGAGCCAAACGATGTAAGGCTAATAAATCGCGAATGGCATCTTCGGGCCGCCCCTCTCCCAATGCCAGCATCGCCCGCGCTTTGAAACAACGGGCGATTTCCCGATGTCGTTGAACATCGGGTAACAGAGCAGCAATCAGCAATTCTCCCTCTTCCAATTGTATCAGAGGGCGATAGTAGGAGGGCATTTTTGTGGCAGCAATCGCAATGTCTAATGGTTTGTCGTTTTCATCGATCCAGGTTTTGACGTTGGGGTACTCGTTTGATTTCCAGGCTGATTCTTGTGTTGCATTAAACTCATCCCAAATTTTGTCTGCCCCGATCGGGATTCTCTCGCCGTTCGTCTTTTCGTAGCTTTGGCGGTAGCTCATCAAATAGGGACCACCCGATTGAAAAGGGTCGGTACCCAGAGCCTCCACCAGCTTTGTGTAATACTCAGGAATATCGAGAACCTCTTTGCTGTTCCCGATGGCTTTCCAATACATCACCGCCGCATTATTTTCGGGAGTGATTCCCTGAGACATTGTCTGGTTCAGATAGCCGGCATAGTCCACGAGACCATCTGAGGTGAGTGGCTCTGTGATGTAGGTGGTCTCTTTCGAGATGCGAAAGGGGAGCTGTTTTGAGGGATTCTCGGGTTTTGCTTCTTCTGCGTTCGTTGCAGTAAAGGAAAACGAGAAGACCAATAAGAGAGTAATCGAGAGCAGTCGCATGCGGAGACTCCTTGTGAGAGTTTGATGCTGAGAGTTCGTCTTCAAACTCGATTTTAACAACGCATGGCAACCATGTCACCCGCTTGTAGTTGATTTGCATCGCCGAGCCTCAAGAGATCGGCTGCTTCAACTGTCTTAATCGGGCACCAGTTTTTTCATGCTCGCCCGGAAATAGCGAATAAGAAGACGAACTATTAGAAGGCAGATGCCTACTCCGTCATAACGCAGAGTCTCAAAAAAGGATCAAAAAAACATATCGTTTGTTAAACCCTTTACCGACAGGAATTTGCGCAGAAAAACATGCCGAGTTGTTCGGGAGACGATCTTTGGATCAAAGACCAGAAGGTGATGTGCGACGTCTCCAGCGGTCGATCAAACGACCCAAGTTTCGCCACCCCGAACGACTCAAGCATGGTGTTGACCAAACTTAGGTCACTCTGGGCAAGAGGTCGGGATTTTTCCGGTTTTTTTGGAAAGTTCCTTCCGGGTATGGGGGCAGAGAGGTCGGGAAATGCCGTGAGAGGTCGCATTAGAGCTCTATTGATAGACTAAAATTACTGCTGCTGATCGGTTTGGCAGGTTTGATTGTTCTTAAGGTTTGTCAGAAAAATCACCAATCCCGATAGCAGCATCAACAAGCCAAAGAAGATCAACTCCAGAGGGAGAACAATGCACAATAGAAGACCGAAGGCGGCGATTCCATAACCGATCTCCCGATGGGAATATGTTGTCCAGCGCCCCGACAGAACGCCGCGAACGACTCCGATCGAGATGACGACCCAGAGCACAATCCACATTATTCGTCTGCCACCGGCCAGTGAATCCTGGGGTTTAATTTCGAGAGCCAATCTTGGTTCTCCGCCGACTTTGGAAAATGTGATTGGTTTACCGAATGTGGGGACATCGAATTTCAAAGACATGCCGGTGGATTGAGATGTGCCGGGCAGTTCTGATTGCTGACCGGTCTCTCCAAGATCGAAACTACCTTGTCGAAATCCAATGTCCAAATCATCCCCGGCAACATTCAGTCTTTGATTGGAGATGCCGTTCTGATTCTCTAATAGAGACATTCTTCCGCCACCAAATCCTCCACCACCACCGCCGGGACTAGTTTGGGTTGATAATCCATCGACACCGTACAAGCTATTAAGAACCCGACTGGGTTTGTGGAAGGAGGGAACGGGGGCTTCTCCAAACGGATCGTCGATTGACTCGATCATGTTTTGCCTGCTCCTACTTTCAACGGGGCCGTTCCCCAACTTTATTCCGAACGATCCCGATTGGTCATTGTTCGATAGCCGTTTTTTGAGTTGTTGTTGAGGTTCAGCCTGTTGTTTTACTTTCGCGTCTGTTTTTGCGGCCGGCTTTTGAATCGACTTCTCGACACCAAAAAAGAGTTGAACAGGTTCGTTCGGTTGGCCGTCACCATTCTGATCGATGAAGGTATTGTTGCCAATCAATGCGCCATTCGAGAATCGGAGAACTCCTCCTTGAGACCCGGCGTCTAAAGTATCGAAGTTGTTCAGCAAATAATCGTAACGATCTTCTTGAAGCGCCTGTTGCTGCTGTTGCAGATTATTTTCTAACCGTTTGCGGTTATCGTTAAGAATTCGTTGTTCTTCCTCGAATCTTTCATAGCCATCCGCCGACTTGCCCTTGGAGAAACTGAGATATTTTTCTTCTCCACGTTTTTGAGCCGCGATGCGAGTGTTGAGTTGTTCGACATTAGAGAGCAACTTTTGTTGCAAGGCGGCTTGCTCTTCACCAGAAGCCGTCGAAAGCATCAGGTTGATCTCTTTCAGTTGCGTGACCTGTAAATCGATTAAGGCTGCGGTCGAATCTTGAGGGCTGAGATTGGTCCGCTTCAAATCGTCAACTCGTTTTGCATCGAGAGATTCTGGCAACCAGACAGTCCACGCGGTTCGAGTGACGGGAATCCCGAATTGAGCACTTTCTCGAGTGGTGACAATGGACGGAGCGGGAAGGTCAATTTTATCTCCCCACGATTTCAAACCGCGTACCAGACTTCCTTCAGAAAGACGCCCCGCCAAGATGACTTCCACAAAGAAAGAGAGGTCGGATTCACTGGTTTTCGGTAACGGCAATAACGTGATGGACGTGCCTGCCAGTTCGGTTACTACCGGACGGACCGGCTGAGTTTGAACCAGAGCGGCCAACAGTTTGGCATCGGTGGGAATTTTGAGTGCCAGGAATTGACGGTTTGAATTGCGAACGAGATACGACGCCTTTGTTCGCCAACTGCCATCTTGTTCGAGAACGGTCGTCAGTTCTGCAAAGTTGATAATGGCGGCGGCACCCCGTTTTTGTTCAAACGAACGAATCTTCCACGAGGGAGGCGTGTTTTCCGCACGCACGCGAAACAGTTCCGTCGCTTTTTCGACCAATGTGTTTTCTGGATTGATGGGAAGTTCAGAGGTTTGTATCCGTTCGATCACCGACTCATCTTGAGAGGTGAGTTGATACTGCGACTGATTGACCAAGGCGACAAAGTGGCGTTGCCGGTCGAGTAGAGAGAATTCCTCTTCCTCTTCTCCGTGTGGGAATTGTTCAACCGTTAACTGTGGGACCGTCAAGACGCCATCTGCGGGAAGTGGCAACGTGGCAATCGGACTGACGAAGTACCCCTTTGATTGAGGTTGCGTCAGGAACAATTTCCAACGAATGCGTCCATCGTCGGTCACTTCCGAAGTGTAGCTTTGCAAGAAGGGAGCATCGGTGAAGTCGAGTTTTCCGGCCAGTGATTCAGACGTGGTAAACACAAATCGATCACTGGTTGCTTGTGAGATGTCCCATTTGATCGCCAATTGATAAATGAGAGCGGAATCAGTCACGTTCACAATGGTGACGGTGTCGGCTTTGAGTTGTGGCTTGGTCTTTTCGATCAACAGAGCGAGATAGCGGTCGAGAATCTGCGTCGCTTCAAAAGCGAATTCCGGCAATTTGTTTTGAAGCTTCAAGAGTTCAGCCGGTAATTCTCGTGGGTTCAGAGACTTCCAACCATCAATATCGTCGATGGAGAGTTGGTCGCTGCCAGTTTCCCAGATGGCCAGATGAGTTCGATCTTCACTCATCTCCAATAACGTCGGCAGGATGACTTCGGCAAGTTCGTCCATCGGTTCTTTGCGCAAATATCCCTTCAGGGCAATTTCCAATTT
>Ga0181596_10000651_pt1 | contig 35816 bp, 26 predicted proteins | sample 041ome_6_FD_148655 | JGI IMG/M metagenome (GOLD analysis project Ga0181596, IMG submission 148655) | Coastal salt marsh microbial communities from the Groves Creek Marsh, Skidaway Island, Georgia - 041402US metaG (spades assembly) | ecosystem: Environmental > Aquatic > Marine > Intertidal zone... | reverse complement strand
TTGGTTTGGGTCTTCAACCGTGTTGGCCATCATTGAAATTTTAACAATTTCATCACTTGTAGAAAAACAAAGTTGGTGAAAGTTGTCGTTGTCATCTATATCTGCTATCGAAATAGGCACATGCGGTGTTAGATCTCCAGAACAGTAAGAATAGCCAACATAGTACTGAAATAAGTCAGATTCGCTATCACCACTTATATGGGGTGTAACACCACCATTCCAAGCAACTTGAACCGTTTGTGTACCTGAATCACATTCATTCAGATTACCGTCAATTCTTTGTGCAAAGAATAAACTTGGTCCATCAGAAAGCGGAATAACATTCGTGGTAGTGACTCCGTTTAGATTTATTATTTCTGAACAAGCGGACTCTCCCGATAAAATATCAGTTGTAAATAAATCCCCTACAACTCTAACTTCAACAGGTGGATTAGTAACAGCAGTTCCAAATTCACCTAAGAGAAGTACAGTTCGATTTTCTCCATTTTCATTAGCTGGGGCCATAGAAACACAAATAGGTGTATGTATATTTCCAAGACTATCTAAAACCTCAAAATCAGTTTCCGATAAACTGGATGCATCTAATGGGAATATAAAATTAACAGGCATACCATCTAACAGGCCTGCTTGTTGATTACATAAAAATAGACTTGGTAGTGCATTATCAAGTCCAAAAAAAGCCGACACTAGAGTATCTTCTATTTCTTCTGTAGTTTGTTCTCCTATACAATCATTCACAACCTGTTCCTGAAAGTCTTCTTTTTTGTTACACGAAAACAATAGGATTATTGTAAATAATTTAAATAGAATTCTCATGAAGGCACTTTAATTTTAGATAGCAAATTACCCTTTAGGTTTAATGAACACACTTAAAATGTTGTTAATCATTTTGAATTAGGTATATAGTTTGAAGGGTAATTTCAAAATCTCGAGGTGTAAAATCAAAGTTCGATATTTGAATAGAGTTGTCTACAAATAAAAAACTCCTTGATTTTTCAAAGGAGTTTTTTATTTTAGGCGCTATTCTTAGAAAAGGTTTTCATGAAACGGGTATGGGCAATTTTACTAACTGGACTTTTGTTTTCAGCATGCAGCAAAGATTCAACGGAAACCTCAGAAACCCCAAACGGTGTTGAGCCCCTAATAGATCAAGGAACCAGTTCTTTTGCAGACAGTAATCCATTGAATGACGTCCTGCTGCAAGGATTTTGGTGGGATAGCTATGCCGACTCTAAAATTGGAACAGTATCCTTTTATCAATTTTTAGAACGTAAGGTGGTACTGCTATCAAATGCGCATATTGATGGGGTATGGCTTCCGCCAGCCAGTGAAGGAGAGGGAATGGGATATCATCCGCGAAAACTCTATGATTTCAATTCACTTCACGGGAATGAAAACCAACTTAAATCCCTTTTAAGCACTCTAAAATCCAGAGAAATGCATGGAATCGCTGATCTTGTTTTCAATCATCGAGTGGGTACCTCCACCTGGACCGACTTTACAGAACCCTCTTGGTCATGCGAATCCATTTGCGTTAATGATGAAGGGTTTACCCATCCAGAAGCATTCGGAACTCAGCCCTGTGGCGCTGAAGACGAAGGTCTTGGTTGGGGAGGTGCTAGAGATCTTAACCACCAAAGTACGGAGGTTCAGTACGGTTTAAAGGAATACCTGCAACGTCTCAAAGCTCTTGGATTTGATTCCTGGCGGTATGATTTTGTAAAAGGATTTCCTGCAAAATATGTTGGGGAGTACAATGCCTCAACTCCTTACTATATGGCTGTTGGAGAGTTTTGGGACGGCTCTCTTCAAGAAATCAAAAAATGGATTGACGCTAGTCAAGAGACCGCCGATGCTACCGCCACCAGCCCTTCAAAAGCATTTGATTTTGCCCTAAAATACAAACTAAAAGAGGCCTTTGTGGATCAAAACTATGATCGACTGCAGGAGGGCCATTCCTTAGCTTCTATCGGATACGGATCTGAATCGATCACCTTTCTTGACAATCATGATAGCGGTTGTATCAATCGCAGCGACTGTAGCAATCTCTTCAGCCGTTCTTTAAATCACATTAAAGAGGGCTATGCCTACCTACTTACGCATCCCGGTATCCCCATGATTTGGGGGTATCATTATTTTTTCTCCGATCCCTCAGGCAAACTTCAAACTGAACTGAATGAGCTGATTGCAATCAGAAAATCTGCAGGTATAGACGCCAGCAGTTCTGTAGAAGTACTCTCTACAGTAAAGGGTTCTAAGGGCTATTATGTGGCCTCCATAGACAACCAACTGTTGGTGAAAATTGGTCCTGGCAGCTATTCCCCTCCCGAGGGTTGGGCGCTACTAAAATCGGAACCCGAATATACCCTCTGGAAAAAATAAGCAACAGGTGAACCTTCTTTGAAAGGCCAAATTTTCAGAGGAATATTACCCTATTTTTAAGGCTTTATCCAAATAAGAATTATTCAATATACCGTTTGGATCCAAGGTGTTTTTTAAGGCTAAAAAGGATTCAAATTTTGGATAGCGTGCAATTACCTCTTCTGCCGGAAGCGTAAAAATCTTCCCCCAATGCGGTCTGGGTTCGAAGGGTTTCAGAGCCGCTTGAATTTCAGGCAAAACAGCAAGCACGCCCGGCGTATCGGGTTTCCAAGTAAAATGTATGGCGATGCTGTCTCTTTGGTAGGCCGTACTCATCCAAAAATTATCTGCTGCGATACAACGGATTTCTGTGACAAATAACAAAGGAGCCACTTTTTCATGCAATGCCTCAACCGCCATAATGGCCTCATAGGCTTTTTCTCGGGCAACAAAAAATTCCGACTGCAACTCATCCCCATTACTCGGAGTAAAATCCATCTTAAAATGAGGCAACCGCTCATGCCAGGGTCCCGGTACGCCCATTTGAGGGGTACAGTTTACGGGCGAATTGACTTTAATCGGATGGAGATCTTCTGTGGCGGGGGTTGCTCCATAAAAATCTGTAGGGAGTTCACCTAGTGCATCTTCTCTTGATTTTACCCAAACTTGATTGATGTTTTTATCTAACCAATGGGTAAAAAAACTGACACTATATCCCGAACTCATGATGGTATCAAAATGGTCTTTTAACTTTTCCATGGGCAAGTTTTCATAAACTCTTTGAGACACCTCAAAAGTAGGTTGAATTGCTAATTTTACTTTAGTCATGATCCCTAAAGCGCCCATGCTTACCCCTCCAGCATAAAACAAATCTGCATTTGTTTCTGGATCTACCCAAAGCAAGTCTCCCCCCGGAGTAAGAATTTCAAATCCTTGGAGGGCGGTGGCTAAGTTTCCATTGGTAACCCCTGATCCATGGGTAGCTGTTGCGCAAGATCCCCCCACGGAAATATGGGGTAGAGAAGCTAAGTTATGAAGTGCCCAGCCTTTGCTGTGAAGCGCTTTACCAAGATCTCCGTATTTGATTCCCGACTCTACCAGTACATAAGAAGCCTCTTCATTGAGCTCGATAATCGCGTTAAGGTTTTTAGTACTCAACTGCATCCCAGCAGTATCCGCTATGTCGTTAAAACAATGTTGGGTGCCTAGTGCTTTTCCTTTGTTTTGCTTTTTTAAAAGCGAGGCTAACTCGTCCACCGTTTGAGGAAAGCGTACCTCATCTGCTTTATAGGTGTAATTCCCTGCCCAATTCTTTAAGCCCCGTATCTTTTGGGCTTGTTGTTGGACACATGAAATTAAATTTGGAGCCAAAGTTGCTGCTGCAAAGGTAGTTCCGAGTTGGGATAAAAATTTTTTACGATTCATAAAGTATAGGGTAAATACGGTTTTGTTATTAAAGCTAATAGTAAATCCCTAAATTTAAAAAAATCTTGAAAGAGCCTAGGTATTATTTCGGCAAACACTACAAACGAATTTTAGTCAAACTAAAAAATCCATCAAATTTTAACTAAATTGAGTACAATCTAAATTCAAAAAAGTATGATCACACGTCGAAAGTTTATTCAAAAAACAGGAATTAGCGCGGCTTCACTCCCTTTGATTTCAAATGCTCATCCCTTTTTCCAAAGTCCTTTTTCTTCTCAAAACGAACCCCAACTTCGGGTGGCAATTATGGGGCTTGGTAGTTATGCTAACCGAGTTGCACGGGCTATGGAATCTTGCTCAAGAGCTAAAATAACAGGAGTGATAAGTGGTACTCCCGCTAAAATAAAAGACTGGCAAGCCCGATACCAAATACCGGATGAAAACTGTTATAATTACGACACCATCAGCGAGCTAAAATCCAATCCAACGATTGATGCGGTTTACATTATTACCCCCAATGCATTACATTGCAAACAGGCCATTCAGGTAGCGCAAGCCGGTAAGCATGTGATCTGCGAAAAACCTATGGCAATCAATGCCAAAGAAGGCCAACAAATGGTTGATGCCTGCAAGAAGGCCCGTGTGAAATTACTGATAGGCTACCGCATGCATTTTGAACCTAAAACGCTTGAGGTCTTAGACCATAGAAAATCTGGAGATTTTGGAAAAATTATGTTTTTTCAAGGCTTGTCGGGTTTCCGTATTGGCAATCCCAACCAATGGCGTCTTTCTAAAGAACTTGCCGGTGGAGGCGCTATGATGGATATCGGAATTTATTCCATCAACGGCGCTCGCTATATGATCGGAGAAGAACCGGAATGGGTAACTGCCCAAGAAACTAAAACCGATCCAATTAAGTTTAAAACGGGCGTAGATGAAACCATACAATTTCAAATGGGCTTTCCCAGTGGAGCAATAGCTACTTGCCTCTCTACTTACAGCATGAATAATTTAGATCGCTTTTATCTCAACGGAACAAAAGGGCATGCAGAAATGCAACCCTCTACGGGCTATGGACCCATTAGGGGCAACACACATCTAGGACCCTTAAAAGGTGCTGTAGTAACACATCAGACTGTTCAAATGGATGCTATGGCGGGGATTATCTTACATAATGAGGAGGCTCCTGTACCGGTAGATGGGGAAGAAGGGTTAAAAGACATGAAAATCATTGATGCCATTTACAAGGCTTGTGCAACAGGTCAAAAAGTAAGTGTATAACGCATTCGTTATGGTATTCCAAAAACAAATTCAGTTACCCAGCTATCCGAGGGGTTTTCACCTGATTACGCATGAAGTACTGAAAGAACTTCCGAAACTTACAGGGCTGGTGCAGGTATTTATACAACACACCTCTGCCAGTTTAACCATCAATGAAAATGCAGACCCCACGGTGAGAACCGATTTTGAAATGTTTTTTAATCAAATGGTTTCAGAAGAAAATCCAAATTTCCTCCATACCGATGAAGGACCAGACGACATGACCTCACACATTAAAAGCAGTCTGTTGGGAAGTAGTGTTAGTTTTCCAATCCGAAGGGGTGTGCCCCAATGGGGTATTTGGCAAGGAATTTATCTTTGTGAACACAGAAATGCAGCTAGAAGCAGAAGTCTTATCGTTACCGCAATTGGGGATGCCCAACCCTAAACCCCCCCATCAAAGCAGTAAAATTGAATGCTTTTTTTATATTTAAACTCACGCACCCGGAAGGAGCACTAATTTGAACACTATGCTATTTAATAATCGCTTAAACCACAAGGTAAAATTCTGCTGGATCCTAAGCGTGTTGGCAATAGGTTTAGTGTGCAGTTCCAGTTGTAACCGAACAACTGCCTCCCATGATCGGTGGGAAGTTTACGGAGGTTCTAAAGAAAATATCCGCTATTCTTCCTTAGATCAAATTGACACTTCGAATGTCAAAAAGCTAAAAAAAGTTTGGGAATTTAAAACACAAGACCAAGATAAATTTACCCAGATACAGACCAATCCTATTGTCATCGATACCGTTTTATATGGAGTTTCTCCCAAGCTTAAATTATTTGCATTACATGCAGCAACGGGGGAACAAAAATGGCTTTTTGATCCTTTTGAGGTCGGTTCGGATTCCGTTTTGGGTACGGGATATTTTTCCATGAATGTGTGCAGAGGAGTCACTTTTTACAGCGATGAAAATTCCAAGAGAATTTTCTATGCCGCAGGTGCAACCTTATTTTGTATTGATGCTCAAACGGGCTTGCCTATAGCGGATTTTGGTACCCAAGGAAAGTTGGATTTGCATCAGGATTTAGATCGCGATGCTTCTCAGCTGTATATCGCAATGACTAGCCCTGGAATCATCTTTCAAGATTTGATTATCATCGGATCTCGTGTCAATGAGGGAGCTGCGGCTGCACCGGGCTATATCCGAGCCTATGATGTGCATACGGGGGCCTTGCGCTGGAAATTTCATACCATCCCAAAGCCAGGAGAAGAAGGCTATGAAAGCTGGGAAGATAAAGAGGCATGGAAAAATATAGGAGGAGCCAATGCATGGGCCGGATTTAGCTTAGATGAAAAAAGAGGAATAGTGTACGCCCCCATCGGCTCTGCCTCTTATGATTTTTATGGCGGCAAAAGAAAAGGAGCTAATTTATTTGCAAACAGTATCGTGGCTTTGGATGCCGCTACGGGAAAGAAAATATGGCATTTTCAGACCGTTCATCACGACGTCTGGGATCGAGATCTTCCTACTGCTCCAGCCTTAGTTACGGTAGAACGTAACGGTAAAAAAATTGATGCTGTTGCACAACCTACCAAAGGAGGCTTGGTCTTTTTGTTTGACCGAACGGATGGTACGCCTCTTTTTCCTATCGAAGAAATCCCTGTACCTGATACCTCAGATCTAGCAGGAGAACAACTTTCTCCCACACAACCCTGGCTAGTAGGCATCGAACCCTTTGCTCGGCAACGCTTTACAGCTAACGAGATCAACCCTTACATCAGCGAAAAAGAACAAAAGGAAATTAAATTAAAACTGGATTCCTTAGTAACCGGTTTTACTTTTCATCCCCCTTCAAAAAAGGGTACCGTCATTTTTCCTGGGTTTGACGGGGGGGCAGAATGGGGTGGGCCCGCCTACGATCCTGAAACCAATTTACTTTACATCAACTCCAATGAGATGCCGTGGATTTTAACCATGGTAGACCAGCAAAACAAAGCCAAAAAAACCGAAACCAACTTTAGCGCAGGAAAACGGCTTTACCAAAAAAACTGCATGGCCTGTCACGGTAGGGACCTAAAAGGAACTGGAAATAATCCCAGCTTGGTTGGTGTGGAAAAAAGATATACGGAACATCGTTTTAACAACCTCCTACAGTACGGAAGAAGAATGATGCCCGCTTTTGCACAACTCCAGCAGGCCGACATAGAGGCCCTAGCGAGCTATGTATTAAAATTAGCCGACAAAAAAGACCTTCACTATACAGCTTCTGAGCAGGAGGTGAATCCTTATTGGGAAATGCCCTACACCAGTACGGGCTACAATAAATTTCTAACAAAAGACGGTTATCCAGCCATACGCCCTCCATGGGGGACACTCAATGCCCTCGATTTAACTACCGGAAAAATTAGTTGGAAAATCCCCATAGGTAACACTAAAGAACTCCAAGAAAAAGGGATACATACGGGAACCGAAAACTACGGAGGGCCCATAGTAACCGCTGGTGGCTTAGTTTTTTTAGCCGCTACCAAAGACGGAATGTTCCGTGCCTTCAATAAAAAAACAGGGGCCTTACTTTGGGAAACAAAACTCCCCTATCCTGCTTATGCAACCCCTGCTACCTATTCCGTAGAAGGCAAACAGTATCTCGTTATTGCCTGTGGGGGTGGAAAATTAGGCACTCCTTCCGGAGATGTTTACCTCGCCTTTTCTCTTTAAGGTTTTTCAAAAACCCCTTAACCCCTAAACTACTTCTAATTCGTACGGGTTAAATTTTTTTTCTATTTTGGTAGCACTTTTGAATTTAACTCAAACTATATTTTATTTCTGATGGAAGAAATCTCTTCGCTCTTGACTGAGCAAACCTTCGCGATCAATACCGTATGGGTAGCACTATGTGCCGCTTTAATCTTTTTTATGGAGGCGGGGTTCGCCTTGTTAGAAGCCGGATTTATTCGCTCAAAAAATACCATGAGTATCATCGCCAAGGTGATCATTGACATCACTTTTGGGGGTATTGCGTTTTTTATCGTTGGCTTTGGTATTGCCTATGGTGCATCAAACGGTTGGTTTGCTTTTGATATGGGCATATCGTCTAATGACTTGGGTCTGGGGCTCACCGTTTCCAACAAATTATTTTGGTTTATACAATTGGGCTTTGCGGTAGCTGCTATTTCAATTGTATCCGGTGCTTTAGCAGAACGCATGAAATTATGGGCTTATGCCATCCTGGTATTTGTATTTTGTGCCTTGCTTTATCCGCTTGTTGCCAATTGGGTATGGAATCCCAACGGATGGTTAGCATTAAGGGGTTTTAATGATTTTGCAGGCTCTGCAGCAGTCCATGCGATGGGAGGTTTTGCAGCATTAGCAGCAGCGCTAGTTCTAGGTCCTCGACTGGGTAAATACAATGAAGACGGATCTTCCAATACCATCCCTGGGCACAATCTGCCCCTAGCAGCAGTAGGTGCCTTTATCCTCTGGTTTGGTTGGTTTGGCTTTAATCCTGGCTCCTCCCTAGGAGCGGTTGGAAACTGGGAATTAATTGGTTCTGTCGTGGTCAATACATTTTTAGCTTCTGCAGCAGGAGGTATTGCAACCATGGTGTACACTTATTTTACCTATAAAAAAATTGACATTACCATGGTCATCAATGGAATTTTAGCCGGTCTTGTCTCGATCACTGCTGGTTGTAATGTAGTTGGTCCAGGTTCTGCTATCGTGATCGGATTGATTGCCGGCGTGCTGGTTGATGTAGCTGTATTGTTTTTTGATCGATTAAAGGTAGACGATCCTGTGGGTGCAGTTGCCGTTCATGGAGTTAATGGCTTGTTTGGAACTGTTGCGGTTGGTTTTTTTGCACAAGAAGGCGGATTGCTATTTGGTGGAGGTACTTCCCTACTGTTTACTCAAATTATAGGTGTTTTGAGTATTGCACTATTTTCATTTTGCTTAACTTACCTTATCATGAAACTCCTTAAAATGACAGTAGGTATTCGGGTGTCTAAAGAAGAAGAAAAAGCCGGTATTGATGCAGTATCATTTGGAGTTAAATCTTACACCTCAAATGAATAATTATTAAATACATATTATGAAAAAAATAGAAGCTATTATCAGAAAATCAAAGTTTAAAGAAGTAAAAGAAGCCTTGCACAACGTTGAAGTTAATTTTTTTAGCTATTGGGATGTAACGGGTATTGGGAATGAAAAGGAGGGTCATGTGTACCGCGGGATAAGCTACAGCACTTCTGAAATTCAAAGGCGATTTCTTTCTATAGTTGTCAATGATGACTTTGTAGAGCCTACGATCAATGCTATTTTAAAGTCGGCGGCAACGGATCGTGTGGGCGATGGTAAGATCTTTATACTTCCTGTGGAAGAGGCCTATCGAATCCGAACGGGTGAAAAAGGGGGAACGTCTTTGAATTAAAATCTACTCTTCCAGCGAAGCTGTTTTTTGATTTAACGTTTGGATGTCAAAACCCGCCGTTTTTTTATAATTGCTCATCGTTGCGTCGATTTCGCTATGGGGAATTTCTTCGGCAGAAAATCCTGTAGGAAAACGATTTTCCATTAAATCTAAAATTGCATCGGGTCCTTTTTTCCTTCCGCAAGCATTTGAGCTACTTCGGGAGCGGCTGCTCTTAGTCCCGTATTTTTAATATACACCATGAATCCATCGTCTGTCTTAAACTGATAATGCGCTTCCAAATCTGTGACTCCATCGGGGCGTAAGGTTTGCCAATCTGCTCCTCCTCTTACTATGGTTCCTTTAATCTTTGGTCCACTTACTGACCCCCCAATTATGGGTATAATTCTCCGAATACCAAGTGCTGTTTCTCCAACAACCATGGCAGGGTCTAGTTCCACTTTTAACTCACAGATAAATTCTAACTCAGGTCCTTGTTGTGCAGTCATGGTTACCGAAAATAAAAGGATTATTAAATTGATTGAAAATAGTGTCTTCATCGTCAAGGGATTGGGCGTTAGCCTTTTTTATTTTCGCTGGGCAGCCATCCATTCCATGATGCTCACTGGCTTTCCTTTCCAAACAACAGGCTTGTTGTCGTAGTCATAAAACACTTGATTGTCGTGTAAATAGACCCAAGACCAATGTCCATTGTATTGAAAACTAGCTCCGCCGTATTGGTCGGTAATGTCGATCACTTTGTCAAATAAACTGTAGTGTACATTTTTACTTCCAATTTGTTTTAATCGCTTATAAAGAGGAGTTGCTGTTTTATCAGCTACCGTAGTGGGATCGTCTTGAGAGTGTACAAACCAGATTGGAATATTTTTTAAGCTTGACAGCTGTGCTTCGGAAACAAATTCATTGAAATAGGCCAAAGAACTAATATAGGCCGCAGCAAAGTATTTTGGGTTCTCGATCAATAGCTTCAACGACATATAGCCGCCATTCGAACAGCCTCCTAGATAAATTCTGTTTTTGTCGATACTAGGATTTTCATTTACAAAACGTTGAATCAATCCCATTAAAGCTTTGTGATAAATATCCTCCTCTTGACCTCTCGTATAGCTTGAAGTTACCCCATGCATCCAACGGGTAGGAGTTTGAGGGGCCAGTACAGCCGCACCCTTAAAATGTCTTTGGATGTCAGGAGAAGCATAATTATAGGCTTTGTTTGCAATCAGCGGAATCGTGGGATCTGTTCCTCCCTCACCCCCTCCGTGAAGCCAAATAATCAAGGGAGTTTTAGTTTGATTGGTCTGAGGCAAATAGGAAGCATAGGTCAAAGCAATGCCGTCTGAATGTTGGTAGGTTCCACTGGTGTCAAACTCGTCAACTATCGGAATTATCCTGTTGTTTTCTGAGTTCCAAATGGATTGTGTTGGGGTGTGTACTATAGTCATTTTATAATCAATCCAAATGTTTCCCCCACTGGTCTCTCCTCTGTAATATTGTATAGGGGATCCCAAGGGATTGGTTGGAGCTACTGTGAGCAAAAGGGTGGTATGATCGCCCTCGGCTGTAAAAGCCCCTTCTTCATTTGAAGGAAATGCCCTGAGTACCGTTCTCTCCCCGGATTGAAAACGAGGGGGAATGGGTGCAATTGCCGAACTCCGACTTACAAGTACTTGAAAATCTTCCGCCTTTAATTCTTCTGAAGGAATCGAAGAATCCAAAATGACTTTATTCACCCCAGGACCCCAGTCAAATCCGGTGATTACGGCAGTATAGTCGCCCGAAGAATTTGATTGTGCTTGAGTAGAAAAAAAGGTGATGGATAATACAAGGGACAGCAGCAGAAATTGCTTACGTTTCATAATAATTAGTTTTAATTCAATTGAAGTGTCAAAATACAAAATACTGTAAGACTAAGTATTACAATTGATTAAATTTTGTTGAAAAAAGCTGGATTGTAAAATCCTAAAAAGAGACTGAAATGAAAAAATTATTATTTAACGGCTTGTGAAAAACGACCGTTCTTTAACCGTCTTTTTTCTCTGTTGCGGGCGGCTTCAAATTCTTGGCGTGTATAGCGTTTACCATCGACATAGACCGAATTTACCCCCTCTGGGAAATCAAAAAATAGTATCCTTTTTTTCATTTTGGACAACCAAATTAATTTCTTTTTCTAAAATTTCAAAACTTTGGTCTAAAATTCTGTACATCAGCTTGTTTCTAATTTTAATGCCCAATGCAAAATTTTGCAATTTCTCCGCTCTCAGCACTATTAAAAAAGTATTGTAGATTTAACTTTTCTAAACTCCTTTCAGATGAACCTTAAATTAGTTTTACGTCTTTTAATCCTTGCAACAGGCTTGCAATCGCTATTCGCTCAACATGATGGCTATTCTGCTACAAACTGGCAAAAACAGTTGGAACTCGAGGCCTTATTCCTCAACCAATTGGATGCAAGTTCGTTTAAAAAACATCTGAAAAAACTCACAGAACGACCACATGTTGTGGGAAGTGAAACCAATACTGCCGTTCAAAAATACATGGCGCAAGTCATGAAAAAAGCAGGTTTTGAAGTAACAAACTACCCCTATGACGTGTACCTCCCCAAGGAGCCGGGGACTTCTTTAATAGAAATTGTCACTCCAAAAAGAGCGGTCTTAAATCAAAAAGAAGATATCCTCCAGAACGACCCATTTACAAATGATCCCCTCCTTTGGAAGGGATGGAACGCCTATTCGGGCAGTGGAGATGTTACGGCTGAGGTGGTTTATGCTAATTACGGGCGTAAAGAAGACTTTGAGACTTTAAAAGAACAGGGAATTGAAGTAGCAGGAAAGCTTGTATTGGCGCGTTACGGTCGAAATTTTAGAGGGTTTAAAGCAAAATTTGCAGAAGCCAACGGCGCAGCAGGACTTCTAATTTATACCGACCCCAAGGACAGTGGATTTACCAAAGGTTTGGTTTATCCAGAAGGACCCTATTTTAACGCCTCTACCATTCAGCGTGGATCTTTACTTACTACAAATTTTACCGGGGATCCGTTAACACCCTTTGAACCTGCCCTTCCCCTCAATGGAAAGAAAAAAATAAACCGTCTCGATCCTAAAGAAGCCCAACTTCACCGTATCCCTGTGACTCCAATCGGCTACGGTGAAGCCGAAAAAATACTGGGCCAGATGAAAGGACAAGCAGTACCTCAAAGCTGGCAAGGAGGCCTGCCCTTTACTTACAGACTTGATGGAGGCCCCTCCCTAAAAGTACGACTTAAGGTGGAACAAAAAATTGATTTTGTTCGAGCTACGAACGTCATAGGGATGCTCAAAGGAAGCGAAAAACCTGACGAGTGGATTATTCTCGGTTGTCACTTTGACGCGTGGGGCTTTGGAGCCACCGATCCCAACAGTGGAACAGCCATGTTGTTGAGTTTAAGCGAAACTTTGGGTAAACTGAATCGCTTGGGTCATGCTCCTAAAAGATCCATTTTGATCGGCCATTGGGATGCAGAAGAACAGGGAGTAATTGGGTCTAGCGAATGGGTAGAACAAATGCGGGAAGAACTCAATGCAAAAGCAGTAGCCTATATGAATTTTGACGGAGGGGTTTCTGGTAAAAATTTTGGCGCTGCGGCGGCTCCTACGTTAAAGAAAATATTGGTTGAAGCTTCAAAAGCGGTAAACTATCCCTATACGGAACAAAATTTGTACGAGTTTTGGAACAAAGATCAAAAGACAGAACCCAACATTCGAAATTTAGGAGGAGGCTCTGACCATATTGCGTTTTACATGCACGTAGGGGTACCCTCGCTTAGCGGTGGAACCGGGGGACCTAACCTTTACCATTCAAATTACGACAGTTTTCAATTTTATGAGCAGTTTGTAGATCCTGAATTCAAAATGGGTCCTATGGTGGAACATCTTGCCGGACTCATGGCCTTGCGCATGGCAAATGCCGAACTCATTCCCTACCACCTCAACCGATACGCCTCGGATTTAACCCTTCATATAGCAAATGCAACTGAACAAATAAAAACTTTTGATCCTGCATTTGAAGGATTCGAAAAAACAGTAGCGGCCCTACATACCCTTGAACAAACAAGCGCCTCTCTTACCCATGAAATGGAATCTTTATTACAACAAAATAACTTATCCAAAAGAAAAATTAAGCGCCTCAATACTCAGCTGATCGCTTTAGAAAAAAGTTTTATTTCTGAAAAAGGAATGTATTTTGGGTCTTGGTACAAGTCCCTCTACGCCTCTTCAGATCCCTTCAGTGGATATGCTGCATGGATCCTTCCCGGGATTGCGTATGAAATTGCGCTCCAATCATCGGACAAACTCCAAGAATGGGATTTGCGATATGCCAACGCCATTACTTCTCTTGAAACAAAAATGAAGGAACTGCAAAAAGAAATCCTAAAAAATTAGAGAAGATTTCCTTTTACCTATAATCAAAAAGTGGCACCTCTTTTTTTTAAGCAAATAATATAAACCACTAGGGAGTTTCAAAAGAAGAGGCTGGTAGTCCTTCTTGATTAAACAGGCTCGCTTCAAAATAATTTTCCCATCCGTAACGGACCCTTTGGGGATTTTTGATCTGTTTTGAAGAAACGCGAATTCGGTCTCCGACAATTGTTGCCTTTGCCGCTACAAAAGGGCCCTCTGAAGCAGCAATTTCAAATCCAGAAAGAGCATTTTTTCCTACTAAGCCTGAACCAATGTGGTCAAATGTTAATTCAATATATCCTGAATGCGTCGTTTGACTTTTATAAAGCGGACCCGAAGGGATAGTATTTTTTTGATCGTAATCGTAATGCAGAGCCAATCGGGCCAAACGCAAGCCTACGTCTTGTTTGTTGGCCGGGTGAATGTCGTGCTCTTCTCCTATGTCTAAGGTAACTGCCATTGCCGTTCCCTCCAAACTCAAAGATTTTCGCTGAGCGTCTCTTAGCGCATAAGAAGCTGCATCAGCTGTGTAGATATAGGGTGCAATTTGTGTAAAATAAAAAGGAAAATCGTCCTTCCAGCGTGTCCGCCAATCGGTAATCATTCCTGTAAAAAGGGTTTGATAGTCTTGGTGGTTGCCGACGTTACTCTCCCCCTGATACCACAAGGCCCCTTTAATTCGGTAAGGGATTAAAGGTTGTATCATAGATTCAAATAAGATGCTGTACAGGTTGGGGTCATTTAGCGTTTTGCTGTTTTTTACCTCTTGTTGAATTTCTTTGGATCGCTCAACAAGTGCGGTATAATCCAGTCCATGCTCCTGCAATGAGCTATTGAGGTAGAATGCATGGTGTTTCAGGCGCCAGTTTCCAAGGTCCAGTGGAAACTTTTCCCCCTTACTTTCAAGATAAACTGACCCTCGAAATCCACCTTCACCTCCGGTATCTAGAATCCGTAGAGCTAAGACATTGCCTTTCTCTTTCAAAAGTCCTTTGGGTACGGTATAGGATCGAGAGGTACAACAATTAAACTCGCTTCCAATCAAACGTCCGTTGAGGTAGGTAAAATCATAATCATCAATTCCGCCCTCCACAACAAATGTATATTCAGCAGAAGGATCACTTACCTCAAAGGTTTTTCTCAACCATACCACTCCATTTTCCGCATAGGTTCCTTTTTCAAAAAAAGTTTCAAATTGGATCGTTTCTTCTGAGCCACTCTTCGCTGTAAATTCTTTCCAATCCGTATCGTCAAATTTGGGGAAAGCGTAGCTTTGATCGTTGAGTACTAAAGTGCTTAACTCACTGCTGTTTCGAGGTAGGGGATGACTGGGGGCATTGAAGTATTTTTCATTGGCACGTACCAGCGAATCGCTTACCCGTTTGTAATTTTCTTTCAAAGCGGATAATCCTCCGAGGTTTACAATCTCTGCTGCTTCACTTTTACTTGGGGACATTTTGGCTAATTTTTCTATACTTGTCCAGGCCTCTACCCGAGTTCCCCCCCAAGAGGTATTGATTATTCCAACAGGCACATTTAACCGCTGAAATATTTCACGAGCAAAAAAGTACCCCACCGCACTAAATTGCTTTGCATGTTCAGGCGTTGCAACTTTCCATTCCGTATCAGCACTCAGGGAGCCGTTGAGATTTTTAGGGACGGTAAACATTCGCATTTGAGGATAATTGGCGTTTTTAAGTTCTTCTTCCCTATTGTTTACTCTTGAGGATAGCGGCCATTCCATATTGGATTGTCCAGAAGCAAGCCATACCTCCCCTAAAAGGACATCCTCAAAACGAATTTCTTGTTGTCCACTTTGAATGATAAGCTGATGGGGCCCACCAAATTCTTTTGTTGAAAGTGCCAACTCCCACAACCCCTCTGAATTGATTTGCGTTTTAGCCTCTTCACCCCAACTAGCAAGAACGGTTACCTCTGCTCCGGGTTCCCCCATGCCCCAAACAGGGACTTTTGCTTTTTGCTGTAAAACCATACGATGGGTAAAAAGCGGTGCAGCCTCCAGCGGACGGACCTCTGAAGTACAGTTTATAAAAAATTGACTTAGCAGTGTAATGCCGACTAATAGCGTGGAACGTAGCGTATACATGAGCAATTAACTTTTGGACTATGGTTAAAGATACAAGATTTTACGCCAAACAAAAACCACCCCCGACTCCCGATCCGCTATTTTTTCTCTTTACTAACACCGGTTTTCTTATTTTTGAAAACTAAAGAACGATATACTATGAATCAACTTGCTACCTTCCTTTTACTCTGCATTGCAGTTTCTTGTGCTCAAAAAAAAGAAACCCCTTTAGACTATCAATTGGTTTGGAATGACGAATTTGACCAAACCACTATCCAAGTGGATGAGTCCAAATGGTTTATGGAAACCGTTGCGCCAAATAATGGCAGCTGGTACAACAACGAACTACAGCACTATACGGATCGCACCGAAAATGCGAGTGTTAGCGAGGGTACGCTTAAAATTAAGGCAAAAAAAGAAGAATATACCCACTCCGGAACTACCCAAGCTTATACGTCTGCCCGTTTGAATTCAAAATTTTCATTTACCTATGGGAAAGTCGTTGTCCGTGCAAAATTACCCCGTGCGCAAGGAACTTGGCCGGCAATATGGACGTTGGGAAGCAACTTGGAAACTGTAGGATGGCCCGCCTGTGGAGAAATTGATATCATGGAACAACTTTTTGAAGATTTCGAAATGGTGCAATGCGCACTCCACACTCCAGCCACCCATGGAGATAATACTATCGTAAAACAAGTAGATGTAACGGATGTAACCGCAAACTTTCACGACTACGGAATGGAATGGAGCGCAGATAAAATTGACTTTACCGTAGATGACCAAGTTTATTTTACTTACAGTCCCGAAGTCAAAACTTCTGAGAATTGGCCTTTTTTTAACGATCAATACATCTTACTCAATATTGCGATGGGGGGAAATCTTGGTGGCCCTGTTGATCCCGAATTCAGTGAAGATGTGATGGAGGTTGATTTTGTAAGAGTTTATCAAAAAAAATAAGTTTCGCTTACTTTTTAAGTAATACTTCTCCCGACTTGATCGGGTAAAACACCCCTTTATCCACGGCTAATTTTCCATTGATGACAACATAGTCTATGCCCGTGGAATACTGGTGGGGCTTTTCAAAAGTTGCATTGTCGAGGACAGTATCGGGGTTGAAAATGCTAATGTCTGCTTTCATTCCCACGGCTAAGGTACCCCGATCATCTAGACCCATAGCCTGAGCCGGCATTGAGGTCATTTTATAAATGGCTTCTGAAAGAGTCAACACCCCATCTTCGCGTACGTATTTTCCTAACACTCTAGGAAACGTACCGTACCAACGGGGGTGAGGATGGCCATCACCTTGCTTTACCAATCTGCCGTCTGAGGCAATCATGGTTTGTGGATGCTTCATGATACGGACGACATCCCTTTCATCCATTGCGTGAAAAACACAACTCGCACCTCCCCTGACTTGAGCTTCAATGACCAATTCTGCTCCATTTTCTACAGAGGGTTCCAACCCTCGGAGTGTACACCAGTATTTTAAAGTTTTTCCTTCCAATTCAGGCATCCATGACACTTTAGCAAATTGCACTCTGTCTAAATCATCCCCTCCTCGGTCGTTTAGTATATTGAATTGGATTCCTTTTTTGATGCTGTCGTGCAGCTGCGGTTGTTCCAATCTTTTGATAAAATCACTATTCCCCCCAGCACGTGCCCAGCCGGGAATCAGTACCGAAAGACCTGTATAACTTGCGTTATAAGGGTATTGATCCATCATGACATTCAAGCCTTTTTTTCGAGCTTCATCTACTAAAGCCAAGGTTTCATTACTTTTTCCCCACATGGGTTTGCCGATTACCTTATGATGGGTTAAAATCACGGGGATTTCGGCTTTTTCAGAAAGGGTAATAGCCTCCTTTACTGAAGCTAACACTCCCAGCCCCTCATCTCTTAGGTGTGAAGTATAAATCCCTCCCTTTTTCGAAGCCTCTTTTGAAAGTACAACCAGCTCCTCTAGGTCGGAAAAACTCCCGGGTAAGTATTTTAAGCCCGTAGAAATTCCAAAAGCACCTTCGTCCATTGCTCCTGCCACTAATTGCTTCATTTGATCCAGTTCTGCAGGGGTTGGTTTTCTGTTGTCCAGTTTCATTACCTCACTTCGAACAGAATTGTGTCCTACTAAAAATCCGACATTCATGCCCACTCCGAGTTGTTTTAAGCTGTCAACATATTGAGCAAAAGGAAGCGGCCCCCTTCCATCGGGTCCGCCCAAACTGGTAGTAACGCCCTGACGAACATGACTTTCGCAATCAGAAAGTTCAAAAATGGGTTCTAAATGTGCGTGTAAGTCGATAAACCCCGGAGCGACAACCAATCCTTGAGCGTCTATTACCCTTTTTGCGGTTTTGTTGGTCAAATCCCCTATGCCGACGATCCTATCTCCTCGAATTCCAATAGTGGCTTTTATTGATTCCGCCCCACTACCGTCATAAACAGTCCCGTTTACAATTAAAAGATCCAACGGAAGCTCCGAAGTACATCCTATAAAAAAGAGCATTACTAAAGACAGGCCAATTGTTCTCATCTCAATTAGGAATTAGAATAGTACTAAATGTACAAAATGCTATTGGAATGCTTTCTTCTTCTCTGAAGACTTTAAGTCGATCTTGATGCCTCTAGTTTATATTTTTAAACCAAATCCATTTAAAAGTTGTTGATTCTATTTTTTTAGAAAATACGATACCTTATCTTCGTCCAAACTAAATTATTATGACCATTAAAGGCGTTGCGGTAGTTGTTATCATTACCATGATACTTGTGCTGTTTTTCATCTTGAGAGATCTCAACAAGTCAAACCAAAGCGAGTAAACCGAACAGTACTGCCTGCATTAATTTAAGAGGAGCTACCCAAAATTCACTGAGGGGGATTAAACATATGTACTTCCGTTTCTGTGTTTCCGCTGGAGGATCCAACCCCCGATGGAATGTGCAAAGGTTAAAATCCAAACGGCAATCCCTGAGAAAAAATATTTTGTGGTATTCCAAACAAAACAAAAAATTGAATGTATCCAAAACTCAATTCAACGCTAGAGCGTGCTCGAAAAATTCCTGTTCCTACCCACAGAAAGGCTGTGCTTGAAGAAGTGGCAGCCTATGTGCGAGAAAAGTTAGCATCAGGTCAAACGCCACGTTTAAATTTTATCTGTACACACAATTCCCGTCGAAGTCAATTTTCTCAAATTTGGGCGCAGACTGCAGCAGCGTATTTTGGTATTGAGGTGGATTGTTTTTCAGGAGGCGTAGAGCTTACTGCCTTTAATGAACGTGCTGTAGCTTCCCTAATTCGGAGTGGTTTTACAATTGAACAAGAGGGTGTGAATAATCCCAAATACAGGGTGAGCTTTGCTGCCAATGCCCCATCCATTGTAGCCTATTCAAAGCTTATCGACGAAACCCCTAGCCCTTTTGCTGCCGTGATGACGTGCGCTGATGCCGATGAAAATTGTCCTTTCATTCAAGCAGCAGAAAAGCGAATCCCCCTGCGATATGAGGATCCAAAAGCTTTTGACGATACTCCTCAAGAAGTAGAAAAATACGATGAACGCTCGCTGCAAATTGCATCAGAAATGTGTTCTATTTTCCAAAACCTTGCCCAGTAATTTTTAATTTTAATCTATATCAAACACATGTGGAATAAACTACCCAAAACCCCTTTTTACCCCTTGCTATTGTTGTTAATCCCATTGATAGGCATGCAGCTCTCAGACCAGGTTGATTGGTCTTTATTTGATTTTATTTTGATGGGTACCTTGCTTTTGGCCCTCGGTTTTGGAATTCATTTAATTTCGTTAAAAACGAAAACCTATAAAAAGAGAATCATTTTCATTGCGCTTGCTTTGCTTCTCTTTTTGTTTATTTGGGGGGAATTGGCCGTGGGTATCATTGGGTCCCCTTTTGCAGGTAATTAAGTTTGGAACTACGAACTTTTTTTAGCCCTGAGCAATCCCGTCTGAATAGATCATAGAATCAGCTCCAATATTTTAGTGTTTTTGGTCATTTTTTATCAAAAAGTTGCAATAAATGGTCAAAAAGTGCCAAAAAAGGTGAAAAAATGTTGAAAAAGATCGTTTTTTGCGAATTTTTAACCCAAAAAGGATTAAAGTTTATACCGCAACCCTAGGGTCCAAATAAATTGAGGAGTTGAAAGCGTTTGACTGACAAATCCCCTCAGATCAAAACGTGGGGATAAATGGTAACTTATGGTCTCAGCCAAACCGTAGGTTCTGTCCAAATCTAGATAGTACAGCTGACTGGTAAAAGAAAACTTATTTTGCTGAAAAATACTGGAGAGCGTAACTAGATTAATTTCCAATTCATTATTCGTTCCTTTCCCATGGATATACATGGCCATCAAGGCATGTTTTTTAGAAAGTGGGTAGGTTGCAATGACTTCTTGTGCAAAATATTTACTCACCCTATCCTCCTCATCTATTTGTAACACGGGAATGTGTATTCCTGCCGAAAGTTTTAATTTTTTATCTTTTTTGTCCAACACTTTTGCACGCGTAATAAAAATAAAGGCCCTAGGGTTTATTTGGTTGACCCTGACATTTCCTATCATATGGGCGGAAAGCAATTTGTTGGTCGAAGTACCCGCATGTATAATAAAATTAGGAGAAGCATCTGTAAAGGCTGGAACAAAGGAAAAACCTCCGGAACTCAATTCAATACTTCCGTATTGGGAATGAACCCAGCCAGAGAATAATATTAGGATAAAGAAAATTCGTTTTAACATACTTAGCTTCTTTTTTACTCTTTTAAATTCAACGCTGCGAAAGTAGGTCTTCTGATTGGGTTTAAAGAAAAAAATAAAACAATTTGCAATACGGCTTAAAAATTTGACCTTGAAGCGAAGAGGACAATTCACCCAGTAAAAATTAACCCCCAAACCAAAACACTGTTAGGGATTTGTTAAAAATTTTATTTTTTGGTTTATTTAACTACATTTAAGTTCATTTGTAAATAAAACTTGTGATAGAAATTAAAAATAGCCGCTCAAGCTGTCCCGTAAGCACTGCTCTAGAAATAGTAGGCGACCCTTGGAGTTTGATCCTAATCAGGGATCTTTTCTTGGAGCGAACTACCTTTTCAGATTTCAGAAGTGCCCCAGAAAAAATTTCTACGAATATTCTGACAGATCGGCTGAAAAAATTACTCCTACTAGGGCTTATAGGCTATGTAAACAACCCCAAAAACAAAAAAATAAAAGTTTACTATCTGAAAGATCGTGGCATTGACCTCTATCCACTCATTTACGAATTATCCATGTGGAGTAAAAAACACCTAGACATGGAATTTCATCCCTTGGCTGTAGACTGGTACGAAGCTATAAAAGGGAAGGCACCCGAAAAAGTAATCTCTGATATCGCTCAAGGCTATAGGGGTTTTAGAAAGGAACTTATAAATGAGATGGCAAGTTAAGCCATTGCAAAGTACTATTCAGTTAAGAAAAATGAAAGCATTTTGGGACGCGCGTTACGCTCAGCAGACCTATAGCTACGGAAAAGAGCCAAACGTCTATTTTAAAAACACACTGAAAACTTTAGCCCCCGGGAAAATTTTACTAGCCGCAGAAGGAGAAGGTAGAAATGCGGTTTATGCCGCCTCCCTAGGATGGGAAGTTTATGCTTACGACTTTAGTGAGTTCGCCTATCAAAAGGCCCTCAAGCTAGCAGCTGAAAAAGGGGTTTCTCTTAACTATCAAATAGGATCACTTTCAGACCTGGAATTTCCTGATGGCTATTTCGATGCTATAGGACTGGTTTATGTGCACTTCCCAAATACGCTGAGCAAAGCTAATCACCAACTTTTGACCCAACTCCTCAAACCCAAAGGAAGAGTCATTTTAGAAGCTTTTAGTAAAAATCACCTCAGCTTTCAAAAACAGAATCCAAAGGTGGGTGGCCCTAAAAATTTAAATCAGCTCTATGACACCTCTCAACTCAAAGCTGAATTTAAAAACTTTGATATGATTGAGCTAAAGGAAGAGGTCATAGAACTTGCTGAAGGCATTTTCCATCAAGGGCAGTCTTCTGTGGTGCGAATGCATGCCCAAAAGGGGGAATATTGATTCATTCTGGATTTACTCCTTATTTCATAATTGTATTTTTTACACTACTTTCGAGAAAAAAAACAAATGAGGAGATTTTTACTACTATGTATTTTCCAGCTGGGTGTGGTGCAAGCTCAAGATTACTTTCCCACCAACACGGCGGTTAAAACTAAAGAACTCAACTACCAAGCCTTTACAAACGCTACGATTCATCTTAACCCAAGCACGGTAATAAATCAAGCTACGCTTTTGGAACAAAACGGTCGGATTGTAGCGGTAGGTCAAAACATACCCCTTCCTGAGAATACTAGAATTTACGACAAAACCGGGACCCATATTTATCCGTCTTTTATCGAACTGAACAGCAGCTTCGGCATCAACATGGAAAAAAATTCGAGTTCCGGACGCAGTGCACAATACGAAGCCAGTCGAGATGGATACTATTGGAACGATCATATCATCAGTGATTACAATTCACTCACCGATTATAGATACGATAAATCCACAGCCAAAAGTTTAAGAGAAGCGGGGTTTGGGGTCGTTAATACCCACCGCGCCAATGGAATTCACAGAGGTACAAGTTTGCTCTTGGCCTTAAGCGATGCCCTTCCAGACAGCGCTCGTTTTATTACTACCCAAGCCGTTGAACACTTTTCTTTTAAGAAAAGTACCACCTCAAACCAATCCTACCCTAGCTCAGTGATGGGTGCCATGGCCTTGTTGCGTCAATTTTATCACGATGTACAATGGTATGCGGCAGGTAATGCAGATCAGGTAGATTTGGCCATAGAAGCCGCCATAAAAAATAAAAACCTCCCCAAAGTATTTGAAGCTGCAGACAAATTAAATACCCTTAGAGCCGTCAAGGTAGGCAATGAAATGGGGCTGGATTTTGCTGTAGTAGCCAGTGGACAAGAATACGAGCTGGTTGAGGAATTAAAAAACAGCAAAGCGAAATTAATCCTACCGCTCAACTTTCCAAAAGCCTATGATACCAGCGATCCTTTGCTGCTAAAAAAAATTACCCTTGCGCAACTTCGCCAGTGGAATCAGGCCCCAATGAATCCTGCAGCAATGGAAAAAGCAGGTATTCCCTTTGCCTTGACCACCCATGCTTTAAAGTCGCAAAAAGACTTTATGGCTAACCTAAAAAAAGCGATTGCCTATGGACTTTCTGAAGAAAAAGCATTGGCCGCACTTACTACTGTTCCAGCAGCAATACTGAAACAGCAAGACCGTTTAGGCTCTTTAGAAAAGGGTAAACTTGCTAATTTTATTGTAGCCTCCGGCCCTCTTTTTGAGGAGGATACCAAACTATATGAAAATTGGGTCAAAGGAACCCCTCATGTGATTCAAGATCACAACATCACAAATATTGATGGAAAGTACAGTGTGCTTATCGAGGGAGCACCCCTAACTATAGAGGTGAAAAACAGCCAAGAAAAAATCAGCGTTACAGCTACAAAGGACAGTCTGAAATACAAGACCAAAGCATCTTACGATGACCATTGGTTGGCCATTACTCTAATGGATTCTAAAGAAAAGGTATATGCCCAATTGAGTGCCAAAATAAACGAATCCGGTTTGGCAAAAGGCCAGGGAACAGATTTTTCAGGTAATGCCCTTCAATGGACCGCATCCCAACTTGAGGACGAAGAAAAATCCGAAGCAAAGAAAACAACTCAGTATTACGATCCCGTAGCAATTACCTATCCCAACAAAGCCTATGGATTTGCTAAACGTCCCCAAGCCGAGACGTTGCTTTTTAAAAATGCTACGGTTTGGACCAACGAAAAAGAAGGGATCCTATCCAATACCGATGTATTGGTGGTAGGAGGTAAAATTGCTGCTGTTGGGAATTCGTTAGAAGCCCAAGGTGCAAAAATCATTGAGGCAACCGGAAAACACCTAACCACCGGTATAATCGATGAACATTCCCACCTCGGTGCCTCTAGCATAAATGAAGGGGGACACAATTCTTCTGCAGAAGTAAGCATAGAAGACGTACTCGAACCAGACGACATAGGACTCTATAGAGACCTCGCCGGAGGGGTTACTACCATCCAAATTTTACACGGTTCAGCCAACCCCATTGGGGGTCGTTCCGCCCTCATTAAACTCAAATGGGGAGAAACAGCAGAAAACCTTCTGATCAAGGATGCCGATCCGTTCATCAAATTTGCTTTAGGAGAAAATGTAAAGCAATCGAACTGGAGCAGCTTTTCGCGTTTTCCTCAGACTCGTATGGGGGTAGAACAAGTCTTTACCGACTATTTTCAACGGGCGAAAGAATATGGTATCGAATGGGACCGTTACCATTCGCTTTCCAAAAAAGTAAAAGCCAAAACAAAGCGCCCTCGATACGATATTGAGATGGAGGTATTGCTACAAATCTTAAAGGGAGAACGTTTTATTTCAAGTCACTCTTATGTTCAATCGGAGATCAATATGCTCATGAAGGTGGCCGAAAAATTTGACTTTAGAATCAATACGTTTACCCATATTTTAGAAGGTTATAAAGTAGCAGATAAAATGGCTGAGCACGGCGTTGGAGGCTCCACTTTTTCTGACTGGTGGGCCTATAAAAACGAAGTGAAAGATGCGATTCCTTACAACGGAGCCATCATGCACAATGCAGGTGTTACGGTTGCTTTTAACTCCGACGACGCAGAAATGTCTCGCCGTTTGAACCAAGAAGCGGCTAAAGCGGTCAAATACGGAGGGATTTCAGAAGAAGACGCCTGGAAGTTTGTGACCCTTAACCCGGCAAAACTACTGCACCTCGACGACCGTATGGGAAGCGTAAAGGTTGGGAAAGATGCGGATCTTGTCCTTTGGTCAGACCACCCCCTTTCCATCTATGCAAAAGCTGAAAAAACAGTTATTGAAGGCGTGGTATACTACGATGCTGATAAGGTAGACGACCAACTGCAAGCTATTGAAAAAGAAAAACAACAAATCATAAGCCAAATGCTGATGGCAAAGGACAGTGGAGCACCAACACAAGCCCCACCCCAAGGAGCCAAAAAAGAATTTACTTGTGAAACTTTAGACTAAAAAGACATGAAAAAAATATTCAATATACTCCTCTTATTCGCTGGGCTTGCCGCCACAAGTCAACAGACCCCAGCGGATCCTCAAGAAAAATCAGTACTAATCACCAATGCATTCCTCCATATAGGAGACGGAACGACTCTAGAAAATGGAGCGCTAGGTTTTGTTAGTGGAAAAATCACTTATGTAGGTACTGCCCCTAACAACGCGGAATATGACGTCCGTATTGATGCTCAGGGCAAACACCTCTATCCGGGATTCATTGCAATGAATGCTACCCTTGGACTTGCGGAAGTAGATGCCGTTCGTGCCACCCGGGATGACGATGAATTAGGTGATTTTTTACCTCATGTCCGAACCGCCATTGCCTATGATGCAGAATCTAAAATCGTAGAAAGCATGCGTCCAAATGGAGTTCTTTTGGCACAAATTACCCCCCGAGGGGGACAAATTTCTGGAAGCTCATCCGTTATGCAATTGGATGCTTGGAACTGGGAAGATGCGTTGATCAAATCAGACGAGGGAATCCATTTGAATTGGCCCAATCCCTATTCTAGAGGCAGATGGTGGCTGGGGGAAGATCCCGCTTTAAAAGCCAATAAAAACTACCAACCCTCCCTTGAAAAAATCAAATTCTTTTTTGAAAATGCTAAGGTATACAGCCCCTCTCAAGTACCTGTTCATCTCCCTTATCAGGCAATGAAAGGACTTTTCAACGGCACCAAAACCCTCTACTTGCATGCCGAAGATGAAAAACAAATTGTGGATGGCATTAGCTACCTTAAAGGATTGGGAATTGATAAGCTTGTCCTAGTAGGAGCAAATGAAGCACTTCATCAAATTGAATTCATCAAATCTCACAACATTCCTGTAATTGCTTCAAGACCTCACCGCCTTCCAGACAGCGAAGACGAGGACGTAAAAGGATCGTTTAAATTGGCTGCTAAATTAAACGAGGCTGGAATAACGGTAAGTATAGATGTCAGTGGAAGTATGGAAAGAATGTACACGCGTAACCTTCCTTTTTATGCCGGCAGCTTTGCTGCTTATGGAATCGACAAAGAAGTGGCTTTGCAAATGATTACTTCCAATGCGGCAAAAATTTTGGGTCTAGATGCTCAACTAGGAACGCTTGAAGTAGGCAAAGATGCTACGCTTTTTTTATCAAAAGGGGATGCCTTAGACATGCGTACCAATCAACTAGAAAAAGCTTGGATAGCAGGACGAGACCTCAGTCTTGAAACACACCAAACTGAACTCTGGAAACGCTATTCTAAAAAATATTCCGGATCCAAATAAAAGCCTTTTCCTTTAAGGGATTAATTTTGAGAGTATTCACAAAAAACCAGTATGTTAAGTAGTGTACGGAATGAATTTTAGGACCTTACCCCAACTCATCTATTGGGTACTCTTAGGAGGTATGTTAAATTCTGGGGATGTTTTGGGTCAACAGCAAGAAAAACGCTCTCTTTTTGTAAAAAAAATTGATCAAAAAATTGAGCTTGACGGAGCACTCAATGAAGCGGTATGGGGAGAAGCGGAAGTGGCTACTGATTTTTGGCAAATGTTTCCCACGGACTCGCTTCGGTCTACAAACAAAACCGAAGTTAAGTTGCTCTACGACGACACCCATATTTATGTCGGTGCCTATGCCAAAGGAGTGGATGCCAATTTTATGGTAAGCTCTTTAAAACGAGATTTTAGTGCGCGTTCCAATGACAATGTAACGGTCCTTTTTGACACCTTCAGAGATGGGCAAAATGCCTTTTTATTTGGCGTGAGTGCCTATGGAGTACAACGGGAAGGCTTGGTCTCAGATCGAGGAGTAACCATCAATGGCTTTAGTTTGACCTGGGATATCAAATGGAAAGCAGAGACGGTACGAGGAGAAGACTTTTTTAGTATTGAAATGGTCCTCCCCTTAAATTCTGTAAAATATCCAGAAGGAAGCCAGCGTTGGGGTTTTCAAACCTACCGTTATGACATGCAAACAAACGAGAGGAGTTCATGGTCACCGGTGCCTCAAAATCAAATCCCGGTCAATCTTGGATACCTCGGAGAGCTTGTTTTTGAAGCCCCCCTTAGAAAAAACAAAACACCCTTATATGTAATTCCCTATATCAACGGAATCTCATCCAATTCCTTCGATCAATCCCCAAAAACAAACGCGGTCAAGGTAGGAGGTGATATGAAAATTGCTGTTGGCAATGGCTTAAATCTTGATGTGACTCTTAATCCTGATTTCTCTAACGTAGAAGTGGATGACATCATCACAAACCTTACTCGATTTGAAATTTCTCTACCGGAAAAGCGTCAATTTTTTATCGACAACCGAGACTTGTTTGGAAATTTTGGCGGAAGTAGGGAAGCCGTTCCCTTTTTCTCAAGAAGGATAGGTATAGCTCGAGATCTAGAGGGCAATACCATCCAAAACAATATTTTGGGGGGCGTACGGCTAAGCGGTAAACTGGATGAAAATTGGCGCCTAGGGGTACTGAGCATTCAAAACCAAGAGGACCTAAGCAACAACATCGCCTCGAACAACAATGCCATGTTTGCCCTACAACGAAAAATTTTCAATCAATCCCAATTCGGAGCTTTTATCGTAAACCGGGAGACTGTAAAAGACTATGACTTTTTGAAAGAAAAAGATCGCTACAACAGGGTCATTGGTTTAGACTATAATCTGAACTCAGCCAACAACCACTGGGTGGGTAAATTTTATACCCATAAATCCTTTCAGCCGGATGACACTCAAGGCAATCTATCCTCTGGTGCCTCTATAAATTACAATACACGGATCTGGCAATTTTCGTCCAAATGGGTCTATGTAGATCAAGATTTTCGATCGGATTTAGGGTTCATCCCACGCTCTGGGATAATTAAAACGGGGATTTCCGGAACCCGAATTTTTTACCCTAAAAAAGGCCAAATAAATTCTCACAGTATTGAAGTGTCTAATTACAACTGGCAACAAAAAAGCCTCGACTACAAAAAAACGGATCACTTTAAAAGGATAGAATACAATATTGAGTTTAAAAAGCAGGATCAACTCACTTTTTTATTGCGAAATCAATACGTGTATCTGTCGAATGAGTTTGACCCCACCCGCTCTGAAAATGGGATTCCATTGCCTGCCAATGTGGACTATGAATTCAATGAATGGTCTGTAGCATACCAATCCAATGTGGCGCGATTATTTAATTTTTCCTCACAATTCTCCTACGGATCGTTTTACAACGGTACGCGGCTTTCCTATCAAGGAAACACCCAATTTCGCATACAACCTAAGGTAAGTATGAGTTTGTTATGGGATTACAATCAAGTGCGACTACCCAATCCGTATCCGTCTGCTAACATTATCTTGATTAGCCCAAAACTCGAATTGACTTTGAATAAAAAACTGTTTTGGTCTACGCTTGTCCAATACAGCAATCAATCTGATACTTTGGGAATAAATTCTCGACTGCAATGGCGCTTTGCTCCACTTTCAGATTTGTATCTGGTGTACAATGACAACTACTACACCCGAGAGTTTGGGCCTGTCTTCCGCTCCATCAACCTCAAGTTTACCTACTGGCTCAGTTTATAAAAAAAGACCCGTAACTACGGGCCTTACTTTTTATCCAAACCAGGAATTGGGTTTAGTTTGCGTTTTGCTTTTTAATTAAATTCAACGCTGAACCTTCTTTAAACCATTCGATTTGTTGCTCGTTATAGGTATGGTTTGCTTTGATGCTATCGGAAGTTCCGTCTGCATGAACAATTTCAATAGTCAAAGGCTTGCCCGCCGCAAACGCAGTTAGATCCACAAAGTTAAAGGTGTCGTCTTCTTGAATCAAATCATAGTCTGCTTCATTGGCAAAGGTAATTCCTAACATTCCTTGTTTCTTCAAGTTTGTTTCGTGAATCCGCGCAAACGATTTAACCAGTACTACTTTAACTCCTAAATGTCTGGGTTCCATGGCAGCGTGTTCTCTGGAGGAACCTTCTCCATAGTTGTGATCTCCCACCACGACTGTTTCAATTCCGGCTGCTTTGTATTGTCTTTGTACGTCGGGTACCCCTCCGTATTCGCCAGTCAATTGGTTTTTAACAAAATTGGTTTTTTGATTGAATGCATTGACCGCACCAATCAGACAGTTGTTGGAGATGTTGTCCAAATGTCCTCTAAAGCGCAACCAAGGGCCAGCCATAGAAATATGATCGGTAGTACATTTGCCATGCGCTTTGATTAACAATTTGGCTCCCATCAAATTTTGTCCATCCCAAGGAGCAAAAGGAGTTAACAACTGTAATCGTTCAGAGTCTGGTTTTACAATTACTTCCACTCCTGAGCTGTCCTCAACGGGAGCAAGGTAGCCGTTGTCCTCTACCTCAAATCCTTGAGCAGGAAGTTCCAGTCCTACAGGAGGGTCTAATCGAACTTCTTCACCCGCTTCATTGATTAAGCTGTCCGTGATTGGGTTAAAATCCAATCGCCCAGAAATTGCTACTGCTGCTACCATTTCAGGAGAAGCTACAAAGGCGTGGGTGTTTGGATTGCCATCCGCTCGTTTAGAAAAATTACGATTAAAAGAGTGAATGATAGAATTTGCCTCTTGTTTATCGGCACCTTCTCTCGCCCATTGTCCGATACACGGACCACAAGCATTGGTAAAAATTTTAGCATTCAGGTCTTCAAAAATCGAAAGCAAACCATCTCGATCTGCAGTATAACGCACCTGCTCTGAACCTGGATTGATTCCAAATTCTGCTTTGGTTTTAAGTTTTTTATCCACGGCTTGTTTAGCAATAGAAGCTGCTCTCGATAAATCTTCGTAAGAAGAGTTGGTACAAGATCCGATCAGCCCCCATTCTACTTGAAGTGGCCATCCGTTCTTTTTTGCTACTTCCTTCATTTCAGCTACAGGAGTGGCCAAATCAGGAGTAAAAGGTCCATTGAGGTGAGGAGTTAAACGGTCCAAATCAATCTCAATTACTTCATCAAAGTAAAGTTCAGGATTCGCATACACTTCTGGGTCGGCAGTAAGGTGTTCCTTAACTGCGTTTGCTGCATCGGCCACATCGTCTCTTTGGGTTGCTCTGAGGTAACGTTCCATGGACTCGTCATAGCCAAAGGTAGAGGTAGTTGCTCCTACTTCAGCTCCCATATTACATATGGTTCCTTTACCAGTACAAGACATGGACTCAGCCCCATCGCCAAAATATTCGATTATTGCTCCCGTACCTCCCTTTACCGTGAGTATACCCGCAACTTTTAAAATAACGTCTTTCGGAGCCGTCCATCCGTTTAATTTTCCCGTTAATTTTACACCAATCAACTTCGGGAATTTAAGTTCCCAGGCCATGTCGGCCATAACATCTACCGCATCCGCCCCTCCTACTCCGATGGCCACCATTCCTAAACCTCCCGCATTCACGGTATGGGAATCTGTTCCAATCATCATTCCACCAGGAAAAGCATAGTTTTCAAGAACTACTTGGTGAATGATCCCTGCACCCGGTTTCCAAAATCCAATTCCGTATTTATTGGATACCGATTCTAAAAAGTTAAACACCTCCGCAGAAGTACTGTTTGCCGATTTTAAATCCTTTACGGCTCCCTCTTTTGCTTGTATTAAGTGATCACAGTGAACAGTAGTAGGAACAGCTACTTTATCCTTACCCGATTGCATAAACTGCAATAAGGCCATCTGTGCAGTAGCGTCCTGACAGGCAATTCTGTCGGGTGTAAAGTCTACATAATCCACTCCTCTTTGAAAAGCCTTTTTATGTTGGGTTTCCCATAAATGCGAATACAATATTTTTTCTGAAGCAGTTAGTGGTTTTCCCGTTAATTTTCGAGCAGCCTCAACACGCTCCGGAAGGCGGTTGTAAACTTGCTTGATCATTTCTATATCAAAGGCCATAGTAGTAGTTTTAAATTCAGCACAAAAATAATAAAAACCCCAACTTTTTTAATGTTTTCCCCTCTTTTGTTTTCCTAGTAAATTGATTTTTTTAACTTTGGGTAATCGCTTAAAACCCTAATATTTTATCGGATTTTCTATTGGTGTTCTGCCCAACAAAAAACTATGAAATGCCAAAACAATTCAGATCTTCCTCTCCTGTTTCCAATTTTTTAGATTTACTGGGGGATAAGTGGTCCCTACTTGTTGTACGTGATTTATTTCTTTACAGAGAAACTTTTTCTCAATTGATCCAAGAAGGTGAAGAAAGAATTTCAACCAATATCCTAACCGACCGGCTTAAGAAACTCAAAAAATACGGCATTATTGACTTTGTAAACGACAGGAACGACCACAAAGTAAAGCACTATTATCTGACGGATAAAGGCATTGACCTCAATGCCATACTTTTCGAAATGTCTATGTGGAGTAAAAAACACCTGGATCAAGAATTTGATGTAATCGCCAAAGATTTTTTTAAACAAACTAAAGATGTTCCTAGAGAATTAGTTATCTCTAGTGTTAGCGCCAAATACAAGGAACACAAGGAAAAGTTGTTGGATTACCACTTAAATCCACATACTTTTAAGGTGAGTTTCTAAAGCGCTACATTCAATAGTTGCCCGCTCAACTGAATCAAATTCAATTCTGCCAGTTTGGCTTGGTATTTTGCCGCGGCTCTTTGGAGTTGTGCGTTTCGGAGATTGATTTGTGCTTGTCTAAATTCTATGGCCGTTATCGAACCCAATAGATACTGTGCTTGAGAACGTTCAAAGTTATAAGTTCCCGTTTCTACCTGTTTGCTTTGAATGTCGTAAATTTTAATTGCATTCTCGTAGTTCTGTTGGGCATTTCTCAAATCGCGTTCGAAGGTGAGTTTGGTTTCCTCTTCTTGAATGGTTTGATTTTCAAGTGCAATTTTGGCATTTTTTACCCGAGTAAGGGTACGCCCTCCATCAAATAGATTCCAACTTAAGCTGGCTCCTAAACCAAGGGATCGTGTGGTATTGGAGGTGCCCGGGAAAAACGCGGAAGCTGGGTTTTGATTCAAATTCCATCCGTAAGAACCGACCAAACCTAAGGTAGGCAAATAGCCCGACTGATTGATCTTAACATCGTAGGCATTAATTTGTCTGTTGCTTTGTTGCTGTAAGAGGGTTACGTTAAACTGTTCCGCAGTTTGTAACCATTGCTCAATTTGAATCTCTGAAATAAAATTTAATTGAGTTTCCACGCTTAAGTCCGTTTCTATAGGCTGGTTTAGTATGAGATTTAAATCTCGTTTTGCATTGTCTAACTGCTGATTGGCTTGCAATAGATTGATACTGTCATTGGTCACATCAACCTGTGCATTGAGTACGGCCAATTTATTGAGTTGACCAAAGGAGAAGGCAGATTCGGCTCGTTGTTGACGTTTTTTCGAAACCAACAAGGTTTCTTTAAGGTTGGCCGTTGTTTCTGTAAGTCGAGCTACCTCAAAGTACACGCTAAACAATTGAAGCAAGGTCTGTTCAATGGTTTCGCGTAATTGTAGTTCACTTAACGCGTATTGTTCTTTTAGTCTTTTGTATGTAAACTTCCGACCCAACCCGTCAAAAAGGGTATAGTTTACATTGAGTCCTGCATTGTACCTTTGAGCTTCTTGGTCGTTTAAATTTGCGTTGGGACGAGGGGATCCATCGTCTAAAAATTGACCTGGAAATTCAATTTCTGAATCGGAGGCAGTGAGATTAGCTCCTCCAGCCAGCGACACGGTGGGCAGGTAGCCCGAATTGAGGACCTCGCTGTTATTTTTATTGATTTCGTTGACGTTTCGCGTCATTTGTATTCCAAAATTTTGCTCCAAAGTCAATCGTAACGCCTCCTCTTTTGAAAGCAGTTGCTGTGCTTGTAGTTTTACAACATTGACGGCTAAAAGAATAAGTATGAATTGAACTTGCTTCATGATTGTTGCGTATTAGGTCCTTCTATTTCATTCATTTTTTGTTCGTCCTTTTGTTCTGTTATGGCGCGTTCTACAGCTTCTTTGGTTGGAAACTCTCCTGAACCGAGCCATTTGAGATACACCTTAATTTGATTGCTATAGGATAAAAATATAGGAAGAACGATCAGGGTCAACAAAGTTGCAAAAGCAATTCCATAAGATACTGAAATCGCCATAGGCTTTAAAAATTGTGCCTGCCTGCTCTTCTCTAACAGGAGCGGTGCCAGTCCTGCAACCGTAGTCACGGAAGTTAAAAAGATAGCTCTAAATCGGGATTTGCCCGCATCAATTAGGGCGCTGTCAAAGGGCATGCCCTGCCTCAAATTGTTGTTAAACTTCCCAATGAGCACCAAACCATCATTTACCATGATTCCAATCAGGGCGATGATTCCAAGTATGGAAAGGATACTCAGCGGAAAACCGTGAATCCAGTGACCCCAAGCCACTCCAGTAATACTTAAAGGAACCAGTAAAATAAGGAGTACGGGCTGAGAAAAACTTCTAAAGGTGAAGGCAATAGTCATGTAGATCAAAATCAAAATTGGAATACCTGCTCCTGCTAAAGAAGCGGATAATTTAGACGCCTCTCTATTTTGACCTTCATAGGAGGCACTTAGGGTCGGATACTTAGCCTGAATTTTAGGTACAACATTTTGCTGCAAGTCAAGCATGATGTCGGTGGCAGAAGTCTCCAGAGGGTTTTTTATGTCCGCAGAAACTTGAATTTCTCTCCTTCCATCCAAATGATTGATGAGCACCTCTCCTCTTTCTACGGTATAGTCTGCAATTTCTTTGAGAGGAACTCGATCGCCGTTGGGCAAACTTATTTTCATATCCTCTAATTGGGTTATGGACGAACGGTCTTCTTTTTTGTAGCGTACCCAAACTCTGATCTCGTCCTGGCCGCGTTGAAATCGCTGCGCTTGAACGCCAAAAAATCCCGAACGCACTTGACCGATTATGTATTGTAAATCCAATCCTAAGGCATAACCGTTTTCTTTCAATTGAATTGTAATTTCTTTGATCCCTGCTGGATCATTATCACTAACGTCTTTTAGTAAATCATTAGAGAGCAAAACTTGCTTCAGCTCCGTTTTTGCTGCTTTAAGTTCTTCTATATTATTTGAAAGCAAAGAAACCGAGACGGGACTTCCTCCAAAGTTATTCCCTGATCCAAAAACAAGACTTTCAGCTCCAATGATTGGTCCAACCAATTCAGCCAGGCGAGAAGAAACCATATTGGCGCGGATGATGTCTGGACGTTCTTCTCCAGGTAACATATTCAAGGTTAAACTAGCCCTTGAAGAACCGTTCCCAAGTGTTTTTATTCTATTCACGAAAAGCGATTTCCCCGTTCCGGACAAATACTTTTCGTTGAGTTCTTGCTCCACTATTTTGGACTTTTCTTCAATAGAACTGATGATTGAATCCGTAATTTTTTCGTTGGTCCCGTTGGGCATAGTCAGGGTAACCTGCACACGGTCACTCGCAATACTGGGAAAGAACGAGGTACGAACTACACCCCCACCAATCGAACCTATCGTCAGAAAAAGAGCGGACAGGAAAAGGGCTAAGGTGAGTAATCTGTTTTCTAAGGTAAATTGAAAGAAAGGAGCATAGAGTCTATCCCGCATAAATTGCATCATACGGTCGCCAAACTGATTTATTTTTCTGAGTTGCGCAAAAGACTTCGCAATAAGGGTTTTGGGTTCTTTTCGATGTTTTGTCAGTGCTTTTGAATGGGCCAAGTGCGCTGGTAAAATTATAAGCGCTTCAATCAATGAAACAACCAAGGTTAAAATGACCACTATGGAAACTTCTCCAAAAAATTCCCCAATTCTACTGTCTAGAAAAAGAAATAGTGAAAAAGCCAATACGGTAGTGATGATGGCAGAAACAACGGGAGGAATTACTTCCAAAACACCATCAAGTGCTGCTCTGTAGGGGCTTTTCCCTCGTTCATAATGCTGATAAATATTTTCTGCAATTACGATACCGTCGTCCACTAGTATCCCGATAACGATGATCATTCCGAATAATGAGAGAATATTAATTGTTACATTAAAAAGAGGTGCAAAAATAAACATCCCCAAAAAGGCTATAGGTAACCCAAAGGCTACCCAAAATGCTAAACGAGTATTTAAAAACAAAGAGAGGAATATGAGAACCAACAACATCCCTTGCAGTGCATTTTCCACCAATAAATTGGTCCGTTGCTTTAAGAGTATAGATTGGTCGTTTAAAATCTCTATCTGCAAGTTTTCACGGCTTGCGTTATAGGTTTCAATGTAGGCCTTAATTTTATCGGCTGTGGAAAGTAAATCTTCCGTATTGGTTGAGCTGATACTCACATTAACTGCTAAATTTCCGTTGATGAAGGAGGCATTTGGAGTCTCTGAAAAACGATCACTCACCTCGGCCACATCTCCCAAGTGGATCAGTGTACCGTCGGGCTGAGCGGCAACAATGATTTGATTGAGTTCATCTGCATAGTAAGATTTGTTATTGGCGCGAATCAGAAATTCTTCAGCATCGGTTTTTAAACGACCTCCAGTCACGATGATATTGGCTCTGGCAACAGCTTGAGCCACCGTTGTAAAACTGAGTTTGTACGCCAATAATTTATTTTCTTCTACGGCTATTTCAATCTCCTCTTCTGGATAGCCCGAGATTTCAATTTGAGAAATTCCCTCCATCGCGCGTATGTCATTTTCAACTTGACGGGCAATTTTTTTAAGGGTTAAAAGGGGAATATTGTCTCCACTCAGGGCAA
>Ga0181596_10000633_pt1 | contig 36198 bp, 40 predicted proteins | sample 041ome_6_FD_148655 | JGI IMG/M metagenome (GOLD analysis project Ga0181596, IMG submission 148655) | Coastal salt marsh microbial communities from the Groves Creek Marsh, Skidaway Island, Georgia - 041402US metaG (spades assembly) | ecosystem: Environmental > Aquatic > Marine > Intertidal zone... | reverse complement strand
CAAGCAACTTGCTGTCTATTCCTAGTGAGGTAAAGGAGCAAAAAGACTGTCAAAATCAATACAGGCAAGTAAATTGTTAACAGGCTGTCCAAGCCATTTTCAGCAATAGGTGAAACTGCATAACCAGCTTCAACAAAAACGAAATATGATGAAGTAATAAGAACCCATGCTCCGATACAAATGAGCAGAACTTGATCTTTAAATAAAGCAGATAGATTCATAATTAAGCCTCAAAGGTATAGAAGATGTGGTATATTGTCAATATGGTTGACAAAAATAAAGATTATAAAGATTTTCTTGAAACAAACTTTATGCGACTCACTATGGAGTTAGTTGAGTGGATGGAGCGAGAAATGGTAGAGCTCAATAAAACCAGTAAATATAGGGGATCTATCAAAGAGATAAGACTATTTAACGCCCTCAGAGGTCAAGAAAAATCCATTTCAGAGCTTGCAAGGATAATGAATATTTCTCGTCAAGCGGTTCATAAAACTGCTCATAAATTGGCAGATCGTGGTTTTTTGAAGCTAATTTCTGAAGATGGCAATAAAAAGAATAGAATTATCAAAATCACAACCTTGGGACAAGAAATAAGAAAACAGGGCGCAGAACACCTAATGGAAATTGAAAGGAAACTATCTTGGAATTTGGGTGAGAGAAATTTAGAATTTATGAAAACAATCCTTTCGAGTCATTCAAAACATATAAAAAATGATATCTAAGCAATATATTTCACAGATTTTTAAATTTACCCTAAACTAAATAAATGGGAATTCAACATGTCAGTCCGGATACAAATATAGGTGTGATTCTAGATATCATTGAGAGTGATGCAGCGGTCGTCATTGATGATGTGTTAACCAAAAAAGATCTTGATGATATTAAAAATGAGCTGGGCCCATATCTTAAAAATGATATAGAGGGTGATAATGAGTTTACTGGATTTCAAACTAAAAGAGTTGGAGCGCTTATGGCGAGATCGCCCAAGTGTCGTGAGTTAGCTCTCAATCCAACAATCAATGCTTTATCGGCTAAATTTTTAGAACCCCACTGTGATGGATACCAACTCCATTTCACATCTGCAATTTCTATCGGACCCAATGAAACGCCTCAAATCCTTCATAGAGATCGAGGAGTATGGGGTGGATATGTGCCGAGGAAAATAGAAACACAATTTAGTACTGTGTGGGCTATAACGGATTTCACTAAAGAAAATGGTGCGACCCAAGTTGTGCCAGGTTCACATAAATGGGATAAAGATAGAATGCCCCTTGATGAAGAGGTTGAAAGTGCTGAAATGAATGCAGGCTCAGTATTTATTTATACCGGATCTGTAATGCATGGCGGTGGAGCTAATCAAACGTCAGAAAATAGACTCGGTGTTTTTTTGCACTATGCTCCAAATTGGCTAAGACAGGAAGAAAATCAATACCTCTCTTGCCCTCCTTCAATAGCGAAAGAGCTAGAGCCTGAACTTCGAGATCTAATGGGTTACTCCCAAGGCGGTTACGTTTTAGGATTCTTTACCGACCCAACAGATACTGAGGGAAAATTTGAATCTGTCTCACCTAAAAAACTCTTCGGGGAAGATATTGATCGGTTTAAAATTGCTTCATCTGAGGAGCTAGTTAAAAGCTCTACCAAAAAAAATTAACAGCATTTTAATGAACTAAGATATTTTTCCATGACAGAACAACTAAAACTTTTTCCTGCAATTCAGCCCTATGATACTGGCTTCATGATTGCTGGTGAGCATAAAATTTATTATGAACAATGCGGAAATCCAAATGGAAAGCCTGCTGTTTTTTTACATGGCGGCCCTGGCGGTGGTGGAAGTGAGTCTGTTAGAAGGTTCTTTGATCCCAAAGCTTATAGGATCATTGTGTTTGATCAAAGAGGGTGCGGTAGAAGTAAGCCTCATGCCTGTTTAACAAATAACACAACCTGGGATCTTGTAGCAGATATTGAATCTTTAAAACAAAAATTAGACATAGATAAGTGGTTGGTTTTTGGAGGTTCGTGGGGAAGCACTCTAGCACTAGCTTACGCTCAAACTCATCCAGATTCAGTCAGCGAAATAATCCTTCGTGGAATTTTCATGTTGAGAAAAAAAGAGTTGAATTGGTTTTATCAAGATGGAACTAGCAATATATTTCCTGATGCTTGGGAGAAATTTATTGAACCTATTGATAAAACTAATAGAGATGACTTGATATCAGCATATTATAAAATATTTAATGGCGATGACGAGGATAAAAAACTAGAAGCAGCTATTGCATGGTCAAGATGGGAGGGGTCTACTGTTAATTTAAGCTACAGTCCTGAAATGGTAGATAGCTTTTCTGATCCTGAGTTTGCTCTTGCGTTTGCACTTATTGAAAATCATTATTTTATCAATAAAGGTTTCTTATCGCATGAGCAACAACTCATTGACAATATTGATATTATAAGAAATATCCCTGCTACTATTATTCAAGGAAGATATGATATGTGCACTCCTCTAGCAACTGCTTGGGAGCTTCATAAGAACTGGCCAGAAGCAGAATTCATTATCACGCCCTTTTCAGGTCATAGTGCATTTGAAAAAGAAATTACGCACGAACTAATTATAGCTACTAACAAATTTGCTAGTATTAGCTAATTAATAAATTGGCTGCCTTAAGCCCTCAGATCACCTAAAGCTAAATAAATCTGCATTTCATTATAAGCATCATAATCATGAATTCTTTTTAAATCATTTCCTGGAATATTTGTATATTTCATTACCGCATTTCTTACTGAAACTAATAATGGGTTTTTCATGTGATAGATTTTGCCTTGCATCATTGAGAGTCTTTGTATTTTCTTGGTCCTTTTATTTCTTACAAAATTATATGCTTCTTGCGCGTCTCTTAAATTAACAATCTTTTCTTTGCAAGCCATCGCAAATGAATATGCATCTTCAATTGCCATGCAAGCACCTTGACCTAAAAATGGGACCATTGGGTGAGCAGCATCACCAAGCAAAGTTATATTTTTAGCAATCATAGATTTCAATGGTGGTCGGATATATATACCCCATTTATATATGGGCATTGAGTCTTCAAGTTCTGGAAATATCTTTGGATCATAAATAGAAAAGTCATTTAATAGATCTGAAATAGAGCCCTTTTCTTTCCATGATTCTTTAAATTGATAATCTTCTTTTCTTACTGCAACAAAACTAACATCTCCTTCTTTGTTAATTGGATAGCTAACTATATGACTGTCGGGACCAAGAGCAAAATGGATTTTTTGAAGGTCGGATTTACCTATGCCTCTCCAAGCGCTATAACCACTATATTTAGGATATTGATTAGCAGCAAAAAAGGTATCTCGAATTGAAGATCTTATCCCATCGCATGCTGCTATGTGCTTAAGAATGTATTTATTTTTATTAGTAAATGTGGCTTCACACTTAACCTCATCAAAATTTGCTAGATCATGATGATGGAGGATCTCTCCACCAAGATTTATGTATCTAGAATACAGCAGCGACATTAATGTTTGTCGACGTGTCGTCAAAACCTCTGGTGTTTTAAATGCGGATATTTCCTTTAGTGGCCCTTGAATTGAGGCTGAGGAATGAATGAAAGATTGATCCTTTAAGTCAGTATAAATATCTAGCATATCCAATATACGCAATGCGTTTAAAGAAAGACTAATAGCAGCACCGTGAGAAGTTTCTTCTGGCATCTTTTCAAAAATAATTGCTGGAATACCCTCTTTTAAAAGAGAACATCCAAGTGTTAGGCCTGATATTCCTCCGCCTATAATTCCAATATGATTTCTGTAATCATTCATTAAATAATTTTCCTTGACTTCAAGCATGCTCTAAGTTGTATAGTGCTTTATAAATATTACTATTGAAATCACTTGAGGAGATAAAAATGAGTACAAATAAACAAATTACTTCTACTGTAACTGATGCTGGAAAACTAGAAATCGCCATTACTGAATCTAAGCGTCCAGTTCCAGGCGATGATGAGGTACTAATTCAAGTAGAAGCGAGTCCGATCAATCCATCTGACTTGGGTTTATTGATTGGTCCAGGTGATATCAATACACTCAAGGCTGAAGATTCTAAAATCATAATGGATGTTCCAGAAGCAATTATGGGCGCCATGAAACCAAGACTCAATAAACCAATGCCAGTGGGTAACGAAGGCTCTGGAGTGGTTATCGAAGCTGGAGCAAATGCACAAGAATTACTAGGCAAGGTCGTAAGCGTTGTTGGAGGCGGAATGTATTCTCAATACAGATGTCTACCTGCAGCTAGCTGCATGGTCATGAATGAAGGAACCGAGCCTCGAGATTGCGCATCAAGCTTTGTAAATCCTCTCACTGCTTTGGGCATGGTTGAAACCATGAAAATGGAAGGACACACAGCGCTTGTCCACACAGCCGCAGCCTCTAATTTGGGTCAAATGCTTGTAAAAATATGCGTAGATGATGGGGTGCAGCTGGTAAATATTGTTCGCAAACAAGAACATGTTGATCTGTTGAAATCTATTGGCGCAGAGTTTGTTTGTAACTCATCCGATGATGACTTTATGGAGCAATTAACATCGGCTATCACTGAAACAAAAGCCACTCTTGCCTTTGATGCGACTGGCGGAGGAGAATTGGCTGGAAAAATCCTTACTTGTATGGAAGTTGCAGCAAGAAAAAATGCGACAGAATATAGCCCCTATGGGTCTACTGATCATAAACAAGTCTATATTTATGGGGCGCTCAATCAGTCAGGGATTACACTGCCAAATAATAGAAGCTTTGGAATGTATTGGGGGATTGGCGGATTTTTATTAACGCCGTTTCTAGGCAAAGTCGGCTTTGAAAAAGTTGGCGAGCTTCAGGCTCGAGTTGCAAACGAAATCAAAACTACTTTTGCAAGTAAATATACACAAGAAGTCTCTCTTGAAAAAGCTCTAACTCTTGAAGCATTGATGGTATATGCAAAACAAGCCACAGGAGAAAAATTCTTAATCAATCCGAGCTTGTAATAGACAATATTTGATCTAACAAAAAAGGGAGCTTTTGCTCCCCTTTTTCAATTAATCTCTTTTGATTGCAATTAGATCAGTGCTAGCGCCATCATAATCAATGTAACTATAGAACCAAGCCATAATAATGTTCTAACTAAAGCTACTCCAGCAATGTAAGCTACGACATGTCCAACTCTTAGGATCAACCACCAAAAAGCCAACCCTGTCACATCAATAGATAATTGCATTGATAGTAAAGCTAATGCCAGAAAAGCTGGAAGACTTTCCTGAAGATTAGTGCTTGCTCTCATTGCTCTTCCGCCCATGACTGAGACATCATTAGACATTTGCTCGTCTCGATTTGAAGCAAACCAAGGGAAATGTTTTAGATTAAATACTGTTGGAATAATCCAAATCTGAACAATAGCAAGCAACAAAGCATAAACAATATAAGTGGCCATATATTTCTCCTTAAATTTTTTATTCTACAGGATTGAGATAGTGCCTTCAAAAAAAATTACGCTGCTACCAGAAATATAAACCCTGTTATTTGCCAATCTGCAATTTAATCTACCTCCTCGTTTGGAGAGTTGATGTGCTTCAAGCTCATCTTTATTCAATTGGTTGGCCCAATAAGGGGCCAACATTGTATGTGCTGATCCTGTTACAGGATCCTCTTCAATGCCGGCTTCCGGGTAAAAACACCTTGAAACAAAATCTACATCATCTCCAGGAGCAGATATTACAAGACCTCTGGCATCTACTTTTTTAAGAAGGGAGAAATTAGGCTGTATGTTTTCTATTTGTTTTTGATTTTTAAGAACTGCTAAATAATCATCTTTGCCCCTAAGCAACATTAATGGTTGAATGCCCAATATTTCAAAAAATAAGGGGTCTGATTCAATCTCAGCGGGTTGATCGATGGGAAAATTGAGACAAAGTCCATGCTCAACTTGTGTAATTTTTAAAACTCCACTTTTGGAATTAAGATTAATTTCCTTTCGAGCTAAATCAGGATAGTAATCAAAAAGTATTCGAGCGCTTGCCAAAGTTGCATGACCGCAAAGATCTACTTCAAGAGATGGAGTAAACCACCTTATCGAAATAGGACTTTCATAAACGCTAACAAAAGCTGTTTCAGATAAATTGTTTTCTGCGGCTATTGATTGCATAACCTCATCTTTAATTGACGATTCTAGGATGACAACTGCAGCAGGATTACCTGAAAATAACTTATCAGCAAAAGCATCAACTTGATACATTTTTAATTTCATGAAGTTATTTTACCTAATGAAGCTTTCAAGGCTAGAATGAATCAAAAGGATCAACTTGGGCTCAGACAAACTAACAATCAAAACAAAATTAGCGTTTGGGGTAGGCGCCACAGGCGAAGGTGCAACGAATTGGATTTTTGCTGGTCTCACTTTCTTTTTTTACAATCAAGTCCTCGGTCTATCTGGGTCACTGACAGGCTTGGCAGTTTTAATTGCAATTATTTTTGATGCTGTTTCTGATCCCATTATGGGGTCTATTTCAGATCGATTTATATCTAAGCTAGGACGGAGGCATCCCTTCATGTTTGCTGCACCTTTCCCTACAGTGATAGCAATCTATCTAATGTTTTTTCCACCAGATGGGTTGTCTGAGTATGGTCTCTTTGGTTGGTTAATTTTTTCAACTATCTTGCTTCGAGTAAGTATTACTTTGTTTGCAGTGCCTCATTTGGCTTTAGGGGCTGAGCTATCTGATGATTATTTTGAGCGTAGCCGAGTCATGAGCTACAACAATCTTTTTGGATATATGGGTGTGATTATCATGCATATATTTGTTTGGTTTTTAATCTTTCCCTACTTTGCAGGAGAAAAAATTGGACAACTTTATCAAGAGTCCTATACCCCCATTGCAATTTTTAGCATGGTGCTAATTTCACTTTGCATTCTCTCTTCAGCTTATTTTACTAAAGATAGGATTCCCTATTTAAAACAACCCTCTAGAAATGAATCTCACATAAAAATTACAGATTTATTTAAAGACATATATGGGGCTATTACAAATAGAAACTATGCTCGACTGCTTGTTGGTATGTTTTTCCTTTCTATGCTCATCGGTACTCATGAAACATTGGGTATTTATATGGGAACATTTTTTTGGGAATTATCTCCAATACAAATTGGATGGCTAATCATAAACAATATTATCGGCTATGCCTTTGGATTTATTCTTACAGCCAGACTTCATCAAAGATTTGATAAGCCTATTGTGATTGTTGCAACAGTTCTTGGTCTAACTATTTTTTGGTCCGCATCAGCTAATATTGCTTTGTTAGGCTTTGCTCCTGAACGAGGCTCATGGGAATTGGTTCTGATGATCATTTGCTTAGGCTCTTTTGCATCTGCATGTGGCTCTATATTGCATATAAGCGTCATGTCAGCATTAGCTGACATAGCAGATGAACATGAACTCAATACTGGCATTAGGCAAGAAGGAGTCTTCTATGCAGCACGTGCATTCTTTAGCAAGACATCAAACGGCATTGGTCATGTTATAGCTGGAGTGGCGCTTGATTTTATCGCCTTCCCAAAAAATGCTGTGCCTGGAGCAATACCTGAAGATACAATTTTTAATTTGGGACTAGTTGACGGCCCATTTGCAATGATTTGGGGACTAATTGCTGTTTTCTTTTATGCTAGATATAAAATTACCAAAGAATCACACACTAAAATTAAAGAGCAACTGGCTATAAGAAACTCTTAAAACTTACCCCTCGTAAACCTCATTCTTATTGAATAAACCCTTATCAAAGCAACAAGGGTGAGAACGGTCTGAGTAAACATAGAAATTAATAGTGTATTGGTCCAACTCCAATTATCAATGGTGAGCCAGAGCAAAAAAGTTTGCAGGGGGAAATTAATAATCATTCCCATTATCACGACAATGACACTTTCTCTAAAAGCAGTTTTTTCAGTTTTATTCATTTCTATCTCAGTTTAAGTAAGTAGTTTGTAATTACATTTTTTCATGGTTTCTATTGATAAAAAAGAGTTGATAGTTTTAATCACGCCCCTCTCTAGCGCTGGGACCCTTAATGAGGAGGCAATATCCTTTTGTTCATGCCATCCTCTACCATTCACATAATCATTCATTTGAATCAATGGTAAATCTTGTCTGTTCAAAACATCTGCCATGTGTCCGTGTAATTTTTTTTGGTCTGCATGAAAGTCTTCAACATTAATAATAATTGAGTTGGGCACTTCTTCTGACATCCTCAAGTAAGAATCATTCTTTTGATTCCACATAACGATGCAATTCTCATAATCTTCAATAGAAAACTGAACAAAACTCTCTAAAGACAAATCTTTGATTTTTGGATAATGGTCATAATATGGTTCTCTGTGCATGGCTTGGATCCATGAATAAGGATTACGTATACAGAAAATAAATAGGCAGTTCTCTACTTCAAATTTTGACCACTCTTCTTTTTTAGGAGCAAGTCTGTGCTTCCAACCTAAGAAATCATAATGCTGAAATTTTAAATTGAAATTTTTACCCGCAAAATAACCTATGGCATTGGTACCGCTATGTCGCTCACCAAAAACTTTGATTGAATCAATCTTCAAACTTTACAGCCGTACCATATGCAATAACCTCTGAAGCAGCCGCTGCTATGGTTGAAGTCTCATATCGAAAATTGACGACTGCATCTGCTCCTATTTCTTCAGCATTGGATACCATCCTTTCCATGGCCTCCTTTCTTGCTTGCATCAATAATATTGAATAGCTTTTAAGTTCGCCGCCGACTATATTCTTTAATGTTGCTAAAATATCTGTGCCCAAATGCCTTGCTCTTACAGTGCTACCCATAACAATTCCAAGATAAGCATGGATTTGTTTGCCTTCTATCGATGGGGTGCTAGTTACTAACATAGTTTGCTCCAAAAATTTGATATGATGAAGTGATCATATGATTAATATAAAACAAGAACTAGTTGAAACAAAATTTGCCATTGGAGCAGTGGTAAAACACCGCTTTCTTGATTTTCGCGGAGTTATATATGATGTTGATCCAGAATTTAATAATACTGAAGAATGGTATCAGTCTATTCCGGCCTCAATTCGTCCTAGAAAAAATCAACCTTATTATCATCTCTTTGCGGAAAATGGTCATATCTTTTATGTAGCTTATGTATCCGAGCAAAACCTGCTTGAAGACGTATCAGAAGATTTACCAAAACATCCGGAAATCAAAAATTTATTTTCTCATTTTGAAGATGGCAGATTTGTGCCGCTCTCAAGAGCTGTAAACTAATCTATTCTTCAAAAGCTATTTGCAAAGACGTTGTAAAGACCTCCATTGCCTCTTTTAAGTCTTCCAAACCTAAGAAAGTCGGAGCTAACCTAATATTAGAGTCCGCCGGATCATTAAAATGTGGATAGGTTGACCCTGCCGGAGTTATCAAAACTCCAGCCTCTTCACATAGAGCAATAACTCTTTTGGCAATAGGTTTGTTTGTGTTGTAAGAAATAAAATATCCACCTGTTGGTTTTTCATAGCTGCCTATCTCTGAACTTATGGAATCCAATGCTTGAAAGGCTACTTCAAATTTTGGTTTAACCAACTCTGCATGCTTGCTCATATGATTTAAAACATCGATTTTATTTTGAAGAAATCCAATATGGCGCATCTGATTTACTTTATCTGAGCAAACAATCATAGAAGCTCTTTGTCTCACCAAAAGATTAAAAAGCTTTGTGCCAGCCGCAGCAAAAGATAATCCACCTCCACCAAATGTCACTTTTGAAAAAGAACAAAATATTGCCGTTTGATCTAGTACATCATATTTCTTAGCAAGCTCCCATGATGGCGTTTGATCAATGGTTGGTGCAAAATCATGTAATAGATATGCATGATCTAGAATAAATAGAAATTCACTTGAGTAAGCCCTACCCGCTTCCATTATCTCTGATATATTTTTATCTGTGTAAATATCGCCGGTTGGATTAGAGTGCCGGGGAACACATATAATTCCTTTTATGTTGTCATAATCTACAAGTAATTCTTTAAACTTATCAATATCAATTCCAGATCCATTTAAGGGAACTGGTAACATTTCTATGCCAAAATCATCCAACAACCTGAAATGTCTATCAAAGCCTGGCACAGGACAAATGAATTTCAAATTTTTTTGCTCTCTCCATGGCTTCTCTAAACCGAAAAGATAGTTTGCAAGAATAAGTTGGTAGATAAGAAGCAAGCTTGATTGCTCTCCTACAAGAGTATTATCTATGGGTGCCGATAGTAACTCACCTCCCAGCTTTCTTGCTTCTGGTATTCCCAGAGGATCCCCATAATTTCGAACATCTACTCCACTTTCGCTCTCAGCCTGGACTGTCATGCTCAAAAGATCATTTGAAAGATCTAATTGATCAGATCCTGGTTTGCCTCGAGTTAAATCAATCTTTAAGTTTTTAGATTTTAAAGCGGCAAATTTAGATTCCAGATATTCATCCATAGTATCATTGGGTGTATAAGTAGATATATTTTATAGGATAAATTTGCAAGTGGAATATATATGGATCCTTTTGGTAGTGATAATCCTGTTATTGGGGTTCTTAATCTACCTCAACATTAAGGATGGCTCACAAAGCTCTGATTCTAAAGAATCACTTAGAGACTTAGATAAGGCTGTGGAGAGGCAAGAAGCCACATTATTTGATTTAACAAAAGATATTCAATCATTTCAAGATCCGCTTAATAAACTTAATAGGTATCTATCTGGGGGGACCTTAGCAGGTAAGTTTGGTGAGTGGTCTCTTGAAGCAATCATTAAAGATATATTTCACTCCAATCAATTTATAGTCAATGCAGAAGTCATACCTGGCTCAGGTAAGAGAGTTGAATTTGCAATCAAACTTCCAGAAGGTTTGTTATTACCCATAGATGCAAAATTCCCTTCCGGTCTGTTTGATAATTATCTTTTAGCAGTCGATGCTAAAGATCAGCAATTGGTAAAAAAATCAAAAGATGATATTAAACGGCATGTTCTCAACGATGCAAAAGATATTAATCTTAAATACATGCAGTCAGGCATCACCATTGAACTTGGTGTCATGTATATTCCCAGCGAATCTCTAATGCAGTTGATAGATTCAATGACTAACCTTAGAGAAGAAATTTTTAGAGATCATCGGGTGCTGATCATGGGACCTAACTCTCTTGCCGCTTATTTGATCAGTGTTCACATGGGCTTTAGAACATTAGCTTTAAATGAAAGAGCTAGTGAGATCATGCAAGAATTTGGGAAACTGAAAAAAGAATTTTTAAACTTTGGCGGCTCTACCGAAGACCTTCAGAAACGGGCTGATGCAATGCTCAAGGCTGTTAACGAGCATGCGACTCGGGAGAGGCAGATGGAAAAAGCAATTAAAAATATGGACCAACTTGACTCCTAATTAATAGTAGAAGCGTCTCCACATATTTAGTCCAAATATCATGGCCAGAAACCATAATATTACCTCTGGAATATTGGGATTGCTGTTATATCCAAAAAAGCCTTTAAAGAATACTCCCACTGAGCCTTTGTCGTGGAATGGATGGTAGATTGTTTGACCTGTCTCTGCAGATTCGGTGGGCTCTAGGATATCCCACACACGATAAATCGAAGATTTTTCTATCTGTTCTGATTTCACTAAATATTCTTCTGCTTCATGAGTCCCGTATGCAATCATGCCTGCAGAAAGAAATACAAGTAAAAGAGTTGTATATTTAAATACACTACGCAAATCAACTTTTCTTCCTTGAGCAACAATCAAGTAACCAATTAAAATGGCAAGAGCAGCGCCTACAATAAACCCAGTGTATGAAAAAGTACCTGTTATTGAAAAACTAGAGATTAAGAAAACAGCCGTCTCAAACCCTTCGCGTAAAATTGCAAAAAAGACGACAAAAAATATACCCCAGGAAGATATCTCCATAGCATTTAGAGCTTGACCTTCTAATACTTTTTTGTCACTTACGTTTTTAGAAAGCCAGAAAATCACATACCAAATCAAGAATGCTGTGAGGTATAGGAAGATTGCTTCAAATAAAGCTTGAGTGGAGTTATTCCCGAGAGCATTTTTAGCTTGTATGACCATAAAACCGACCGCAATACTTGCCAAAATAGAGGCAAAAACACCATACCAAAGCTTGGTAAAATGAGCTATTTGATTGGTCTTTTCGATAAGCAAATATATGATTCCAACAACCAAAGATGCTTCTAAGACTTCTCTAAAAACAATTATAAATTCAGCCATTGGACTTCTCCTTTTTCTTTTTTAATGAGAATTATTCTCATGTAGGTTAGCACAAAGAAGTTAGGGAGTTAATTAAATCTTGGTAGTTGAAATGTTGCTATAATCTTACTGAAAAATCCTTATTTGCTAAACAATGAACAAAACTGTCCTCAATAGTGCTCATATTGAATTAGGCGCAAAAATGGTCAACTTTTCGCATTGGGAAATGCCAATTAGTTATACCTCACTTATTGAAGAACATCATGCGGTAAGAAATACGGCTGGAGTTTTTGATGTGTCGCACATGTCAGTATTTGATTTTAATGGTGGCGATCAAGTTGCTTTCTTTGAAAAAATTTTTGCAAATGACATTAAAAAAATCTCTAATAAAAATAAAGCAATTTATGGCGCTCTGTTGAATGAAGAAGGCGGGATTTTAGATGATCTAATTATTTATCATGCTAAGGATAAATTCAGAGTGGTTTCAAATTGTTCAACACGTGAGCAAAATCGACAATGGTATGAAAAGCATGCTGCTGAATTCGGTGTAGAAGTTGTCGCAAGATCTGATATGGGAATCCTAGCTATCCAAGGCCCTGATGCGCTTAATAAAATTCTATCAATCGAAGGGATTAATCCTCAAGTAAATAATCTTCCATCATTTGGATGTATGTTTGATGGCGATAAGTTATATGCAAGAACTGGATACACAGGCGAAGATGGGCTTGAGATAATTGTTCCGTCCGATGAGATCAATCAGCTTTGGGATCAAGCCTTGAGGCTTGGATGTACGCCCATTGGTTTGGGGGCTCGAGATACCCTCAGACTGGAGGCTGGCCTTAATTTATATGGTAATGATATGACAATTGAGAATCATCCATATGAATCAAATTTAGGTTGGACCATTGATATGACTGATGAAAATCGTCAATTCATTGGTAAACAGGCCCTCTTATCAATCGATCAAAGCAAATCACAAAAAATAATTGGGATTATCCTTCGAGACAAAGGAGTTCTTAGATCTGGCTATGAGGTAATTCATGATAAAGGAAAAGGAGTTGTTTTAAGTGGCTCGTATTCACCAACACTCCAATCTAGTATTGGCCTGGCAAGAGTTGATCAAGGTTATAAGAAAGATGGAAAGGTCATGATAAGAAATAAGATGTTAAATATAGATTTTGTATCGCCTAGATTCGTTGAAAAGGGTAAAATTTCGATATGAATGACATCCCTGCAGATCTAAAATTCCTTTCCTCCCATGAATGGGCTAGAGTTGAATCAGATGGCACCATTACCGTCGGCATTAGTGATCATGCACAAGATCTTTTGGGGGATATTGTCTTCGTTGAATTGCCCGAAGTTGGGCAATCAGTAGATGCTGAGAGCGATGCTGCTATCGTTGAATCTGTAAAAGCTGCCTCAGATGTTTACTCACCACTTTCTGGCGAGGTGATAGAGGTCAATTCGTTACTTGAAGATCAACCAGAGATAATCAATTCTGCTCCCTATGAGGATGGGTGGTTCTATAAATTAAATCCTTCTGATATGGGGGAGTTTGATAATTTGCTTTCTCCCGAAGATTATAGTGACGCCTGCGAAGACTAGTTCTAAATTAAAAAAATCTTCTGGGCGGAGTTAATCAGTCTTTAATTATTGACAACAATTATGGAAAATTTTAATAGCTTTGCACTAAGACATATTGGCTTAAGCCAGGCAGATATTGAAAGTCTACTTGATCAGCTAGGGTACAAGGACTTAGAAGAGTTTTCAAAATCTGTTCTGCCAGAAAATATTTTTATTGACCAAAAGCTTGAATTGAATGATGCCATGTCTGAGGAAGATGCTCTAAAAGCAATCAAAGAAATATCTAAAACGAACTCCGTTTATCGATCTTTTATTGGACAAGGTTACTATGGAACAGTCACGCCTAAAGTCATTTTAAGGAATGTTTTTGAAAACCCAGGGTGGTACACCTCCTATACCCCCTATCAAGCAGAAATCTCACAAGGCAGATTAGAGGCACTGATTAATTTTCAGACCATGGTTGGTGACCTCACGGGATTTGAAATAGCCAATGCATCATTGCTTGATGAGGCTACTGCAGCGGCAGAATCAATGACTCTTGCAAATAGAGTTGGTAAATCTAAATCTCAAAAATTTTTTGTAGATCAAAACTGTTTTCCTCAAACAATCTCAGTGGTTACAGCTAGGGCAAAGCCAATTGGAATTGAGGTCATAGTTGATGATCCGCAAAAATTGACCGATCTAAAAGAAGAGACATATTTTGGGGCTTTACTCCAATATCCAGGTAATGATGGCGCTATTGCTGATTTCTCTCAAGAGATTAAAAGTATTCATGAGAACAATGGGCTGGTAATCATGGCAACAGACTTATTAGCGCTAACCATGCTAAAGAGCCCAGGCGAGTTAGGAGCTGATATTGCAATCGGAAGCTCGCAAAGATTTGGGGTTCCCTTGGGATTTGGCGGACCACATGCAGCATTCATGGCTACAAAAGAGCAATATAAAAGATCCCTGCCAGGAAGATTGATCGGAGCATCAATTGATACAGATGGAAGAACGGCCTATAGATTAGCCTTGCAAACCAGAGAACAACACATAAGACGCGAAAAAGCCACGAGCAATATTTGTACTGCTCAGGCGCTCTTAGCCATCATGGCTGGATTTTATGCTGCATACCATGGTCCAGAAGGGCTAAAACAAATTGCTCAATCTGTTCATACAAAAGCAATTACTTTAGCAAAAGGAATTAATGGGCTTGGGTATGCGCTGAGGTCTTGTAAATTTTTTGACACTGTGACTATCCATACTGAATCCCAAACTAAAAAAATTTTTTTAGCAGCTCAAAAGCAGATGATGAATATTAGAATGCTAGATGAAAATCATATTAGTATTTCATTAGATGAAACCACCTCAGATCAAGAAGTTCAAAACATATCAAAACTTTTTAAAGGCATTGCAAAAAAAGAGGAAATTGTCTCAATCTATGATCTACCTATCGATATCTTAAGATCATCTGAATATCTTACTCATCCAGTGTTTCATTTGTATCGAACTGAAACAGAAATGCTGAGGTATATAAGAAAGCTGTGCGATAAAGACATTGCCTTGGATAGAGCCATGACTCCCTTAGGCTCATGCACCATGAAATTAAATGCTGTATCTGAAATGATCCCGGTTGGCTGGGAAGAATTCTCAAATATTCATCCCTATGCACCCGAAGATCAGGTGGCTGGATACAAAACTTTAATAGAAGATCTTGAAACAAAACTCTCTGAGATCACAGGTTATACAGCTGTATCTTTGCAACCAAATGCAGGCTCTCAAGGAGAATATGCTGGCTTATTAGCAATCGATTCATTTCACAGAATTAACGGAGATCACCAAAGAAAAATTTGCTTAATTCCTGAATCAGCTCACGGAACCAATCCTGCTTCTGCACAAATGGCTGGCATGAGGGTAGTGCCAATCAGCTGTGATAAAAAAGGGAACATTGATATTGAGAATTTAAAAGAAAAAGCTGCTCAGCATTCTAAAGAATTAGCTGCCATCATGATCACCTACCCATCAACGCATGGGGTCTTTGAAACAACAGTGGCCGAAGTATGCAAAATTATCCATGATCATGGCGGTAAAGTTTATATTGACGGAGCCAACCTTAATGCGATGGTGGGTTTATGTAAGCCAGGAGAATTTGGGGGTGATGTGTCTCATCTTAATTTGCATAAAACTTTCTGCATTCCTCACGGAGGGGGTGGACCTGGCGTTGGTCCGATTGGTGTCGTTGAAGATTTAGCTCCATATTTGCCATCTGATCCTCTCACATATAAACAAACATCAATGAATGTTGGACCAGTTTCAGCTACAAATTTTGGTAGTGCTTCCATTCTTCCAATCAGCTGGATGTATATTCAAATGATGGGTGCATCAGGGCTTAGAAAAGCTACACAAGTAGCAATTCTTAGTGCAAATTATATTGCCCAAAAATTGAGTTCACACTACAAAATCTTATATACAGGCAAAAATGGCTTAATTGCGCATGAATGCATTCTTGATATCAGACCCTTAAAAGAATTATGTGGGGTTGAGGTTGATGATATCGCCAAGCGATTAATAGATTATGGGTTTCATGCTCCAACTATGTCATTCCCAGTTCCTGGAACATTAATGATTGAGCCAACGGAAAGCGAATCATTGATAGAGTTAGATCGATTTATTGAAGCTATGGTCAGCATTCGTAATGAAATTAACCAAGTCGTAGAAGGAACATACTCTATTGAAGATAGCCCCCTCAGAAATGCTCCACATTGTGCTGAAAAATTGACCAGCGATAATTGGCAACAGAAATATTCTCGATCTTTAGCTGCTTATCCAGTCGAGCTAAAAGGTAGAAATAAATATTGGCCTCCGATTGGAAGAGTCGATAATGTCTATGGAGATAAGAACCTAATGTGCTCTTGTCCTTCCATGTCAGATTATCAAGAAGAAAATTAAATTAGCGGCAAATAAATTATTTCCCAGCCCCTCTCATTAAATATTGCCTCAAGTTTTGTATCTGGATTTACTGCCTTTGGAAATTCAACTGCCTCCAACAACGGAAGATCATTAATCGAGTCTGAATAAAAAGTCACTCCGGAAAAATCATTGTATTGATGAGCTTTCATCCAAGTTTTTACTAATTTCAACTTACCTTCGCTTAAGGCAGAGGGAGGAATAAACTCACCCGTGCATTTACCATCTTTGAACTCAACCTGTGTCCCTATTACATGATCAATTTCCAGTCTTTGCGCTATTGGCTTAACAATTAATTCATTTGTTGCACTTGCAATTAATATAATGTCGCCTTTGTCATAATGATCATGAATCAACTTAAGTGCAAAAATATTAATCATTGGCTCAATAATTTCCTCAACAAAAGGCAAGATAATTTTATTTATTTCATCTTGAGTCAAATCTATATAAGGTTTTAAGGCAAAAGTTGTGTATTGATTAAAATCTAACTGGCCTTGTTGATAATCTTTAATGAATTCATCGTTTTTCAGCTTTGCAGTATCATCCAGAAGATTTATATCTACCAAGTAATTAATCATCGAATAATCTGAATCGCCATTTAGAATGGTATTATCTAAGTCAAAAATTGCTAAATCAGGCTTGCTCATAAGGAGTTAATCTAACATGAATGATAAATCTTACAGAAAAAATGTTGGCCTAATTGTCTTAGATCAAAAAAACCAGCTATTAATCTGTAGAAGAAAAGGCAAAAAAACTTGGCAATTCCCTCAAGGTGGAATTGATGCTGGCGAATCTAATGTCAACGCAGCTTATCGAGAACTGCATGAAGAAGTAGGCATTAAAAAAAATCAAGTTAAGGTCATTAAGAAAAGCAAGTATTGGTACCACTATGACTTACCTGTGAAGTACCGACCATGGCCTAAAAGTTTAAAAAATTTTAAAGGTCAAACTCAAAAATGGTACATGCTAAAAGCTAATACAGAACTAGAAATAAATCTCTTGAATGAGATGCCGCAAGAATTTGTAGAATATAAATGGTCGACTTATTGGCATGCTTTGGCCAGCGTTGTTCCCTTTAAAAAAGATGTCTATAGAAGCGTCCTAAGTGAATTCCTTCCGGCATATATACAATTGCATAATGATTGAAATTTTTATTTATCTTTCGCTTGGTGCATGTACGGGTTTGCTTGCTGGTATGTTTGGAATTGGCGGGGGCAGCATATTAGTCCCATCTCTTATCTTTATTTTCTACGGCATGGGTTTAGATAGCTCTGTTGTTGTGCTTATGGCAATAGGAACTTCGCTGGCAAGCATATTTTTTTCCGCTATCTCCTCTGCCCTTTCGCATCACAACAAAAGAAGTGTGGAATGGTCATTGGTTATGCCGTTATCTGTAGGCATGATTGTGGGTGCTGTGATTGGAGCTGGATATGCGGCAACTCTTTCAAATGAAAGTTTAAAGTGGATTATCACAATTTTTCTTATAGTTATTGGCATAGAAATGATTTTGGGCTTTACACAAACTCTTGCAAAAAAAGATAAAGGATTTATCTCTCTAGCGAAATTTATTGTTCCAGCGCATGGGTCTTGGATAGGATTTTTATCATCAATCATTGGTATTGGAGGCGGCTCATTTACAACTCCGTTAATGATTGCAGGGGGCTATAATATTCGACAAGGAATTGGAACAGCTGCAGCTTGTGGAGTTCCCATTGCTGCTGCAGGATCAATTGGATACATGTATTACGGACAAACTGTTGAAGTGAATCTTCCCTCAGGAGCTGTTGGGTATGTTTTTTGGCCAGCTGTTATATCAATTTCATTAGCGAGTATTTTTACAGCTAAACTTGGAGCTAATATTAGCCACTCCATTTCTGAAAAAGCGCTGAAAGTTTCTTTTGGTATCTTTCTAATTTTGATAGGAATTTTGGTAGTAATAAATTGATCATCGAGTTATCAGATTTTTTTAATAACCCAAGCTTAATTGAAATTGGCTGGATTAGGATTCAGTATTATGCTGTTACATGGGTCTTATCAGCTATATTCATTTTTCAATATCTAAAAAATCATCGAATCATTGGAGAATTACAATTAAGCACCGACCAAGTAAATGATGTTGTATTTTTATATGGGTTAATATTTGGTGCCATGCTTGGTGGCAGGTGTGGTTACATGTTCTTTTATGGTTTTGATCAACTAGCATCAAATCCTTTAAGTTTATTTTTTATATGGGAGGGTGGTTTAAGTTTTCATGGAGGTTTGATGGGCGTAATAGTCAGTCTTTATGTTTACTCCTATCAACATCGAATTTCTTTTCTTAGACTTGCTGACGCTATATGTATGGCTATGCCAATTGGGCTAGGCTTGGTAAGAATTGGTAACTTTTTAAATGGAGAGCTATATGGTAGACCCACTGATGGGACCTGGGGTTTTATTTTCCCAACTGATCCCTATGGGTTTACAAGACACCCATCTCAACTTTATGAAGCAATGTTTGAGGGCTTCTTTCTCTTTATTCTCCTTCTCTTCATCGGTACAAAGAATAATAAACATGGAGTTATTAGTGGAAGTTTCTTATTGGCATATGGATTAATTAGATTTTTTATTGAATACTTTAGGCAGCCTGATTCTCACATGGGTTTTGTTGCATTACAATTAAGTATGGGTCAACTTCTTAGCATCCCCATGGTTATAATTGGGGTCATACTACTAACAAAATCATTAAGAAGAAATGAAGCAATATCTTGAGCTTTTAGACTATATTTTGCAATATGGCGAGGATCGTGGAGATAGAACTGGCACTGGTGTTATTTCATCTTTTGGTCATCAAATCCGATTTAATCTTCAAGAAGGCTTTCCTGCAGTTACAACCAAATCCCTTGCATGGAAAGGAGTGGTGTCCGAGCTGTTGTGGTTTTTAGAAGGCTCTGATGATGAACGTAGATTGGCAGAGATTCGATTTCAAAAAGATAGATCTGAGTTAACAGATTTAAGTAGGTTTTCAACCATTTGGACAGACAACGCAGATAATCAAGGTGTTGAGCTTGGCTATGAAAATACTGCTACTACTAAAAAACTGGGTCCAGTGTATGGTGTCCAATGGAGAAATTGGGGAGGCGTTGATCAGATTAAAAAACTGATCGATGATCTGCAATCTAATCCTAATGGGCGAAGACATATATTGAGCGCATGGAATGTTGAAAAAATTGATTCTATGGCACTCCCTCCATGCCATGTAATGTCGCAGTTCTATGTTTCAACAAATGGTCGGCTGTCCTGTCAGATGTATCAAAGGAGCGCAGACATGTTTTTAGGTGTGCCGTTTAATATTGCAAGTTATGCATTGCTTCAATCAATTTTAGCAAATATCCTAAATTTAGTACCAGGTGAGTTTGTTCACACCTTTGGAGATGCGCATATCTATAACAATAGCATTGAGCAAGTTAAAGAGCAGCTCACCAGAGAGCCTAAAAAACTTCCAAAGTTGATTATGCCAAATCTTGATTCGATAGAGGCACTCAAAGATTATTCTGTTAATGATTTTGTTCTAGAGGGGTATGAGTCACATCCAGCTTTAAAAGCTCAAATGGCAATATAAATTTATGATTATTTCCCATTTAGTTGCCCTGTCTAATAATTTTGTAATAGGGGTGAATAATGATCTGCCTTGGAAACTAAAAAAAGATCTTCAACATTTCAGTTCATATACTCAAAATAAAGCAATAGTTATGGGAAGAAAAACGTTTGAATCAATTGGAAGGCCTCTGCCTAATAGAAAAAATATCGTTATCTCATCTTCATTAGAATCCCAAGAGAGTTTAGAAGTAGTTCCAAATCTAAATCAAGCAATTGAAGCAGCAAGTCAGTGGAACAAAAATAATTCAGTAGCAGAAGAAATAGTATTAATAGGCGGCGGTTATGTCTTTGAGGAAAGTAAAAATATAGTAAACAAGCTTGTATTAACTAGAGTTGAGTGTGAAATTGATGGAGACGTATTCTATCCAAAAATTGATTTAAGTGATTGGAAAGAAACATCACGGCAATCTTACAAACGTGACAGCGAAAATGAGTACGATTTCAGGATTGAAACTTTAATAAAAACTTAGGAGTTTTTAGACTGAGATTGTTGAATGAAATCTCTTCGTAAGGCTAGATTCTTCACTCGGACCTCTTCATTCTCAGCGTATTTAATCCAAGAGTTTGCTGTTTTCTTGATTCGTTTATTTTCATCCCTTGCAGCAGCTCTGAACTGTTTTTTAGCTTCTTCAAAATTCTGTAATTCAAAATGTGCTTGACCCAAAACCAGCAAAGCTTGAGATCGACTTTTAACCTTAGGCTTTTTAAGTCCAGCCTCAATTGCCCTGATAGAATCTTCCATGCGATCTTCAAAGAGGTACAAGTTTCCTAATAAGATATAAGTATCTCCATCTTTAGACATCTTGGCAGCTTTCTCTAATACCGGAATAGCTTTGTCAATTTCTTGGGCCATTCTCCAAGCATCAGCCAAAAGCTTAAGTGTCTTCTCCTTATCTTTTACTACGGCAACAATCTCTTCTTCACCAGTATCTTCATCAGTAATCGTCACTTTCTTTTGCTGACCAGAAACTAAAACTTGTGCAGCCCAATAAGGATTTTTCTTCATTAGAAGCATTTGCGCCAAAGCAAGATACTCGCCCTCTTTATCAAGCAAATCTTTTTCATAAGCTGCTTTTAGAGTCAACATATAGTCTTCCTCTCTATCCATTTGCTGATAGGTGCCACCTAACTGAAGGAAATATAACTTTTTAGGGTAATAGTTAACTAAAATTTCATAGATGCCCACTTGCTGCTCTAGTGCATACTGAGCACTTATAATCTTCTTATCTTTTAATTCACTAAAGCAAGCTGCTAACAATACATACCAATTTTCTCTAGGTCTATAACCCTCTTCTTCTGCAAGCCTAATAGCTTCCTCCATATTAGTTCTTGCTCTTACATAATCAGTTTTTTGAAAGTAAGCAGAGGCAAGAAGATAATATGATTGAGCGGTTACGGTTTCCACCTCGCTCATCCATTGAAGAATTAAGTTAATGCCTTGATCCCATCGCTCTTTAACTAAATTTAACTGTGCTAAAGTCAGCAATGATGCTGTTCTCAGAGGAACAGTAGCCTCAGGCTCTTTAAGAAGTTGTTCATAGGCATACATAGCCTGATCATAGTCCTCTTCGCTGAAGTAAACATAACCCCAATAATTCCACATAACTGAGCGATCATAACTTTTCAACTCAGCTCTATTATTTAAAAGCTCAGTTAATATTGATTTAGCAGTTAACCAATCAGGATCATCTTCTTCTTTATCAATAAATTTACCTTGATTTTCGGGATCAGGAACTTTGATGATTTTTTGTCTTTCAAGAGCTTCTACGACTTTTGTAACTTTTTTAGCTGTTGATGTTTGAAGTACTCTTGCTTTCTTATACTTGTTTTGTTTTTGTTTTGAGGGCTGATTGCCCTCCTGAGCTGCTATATTTATAGAAATATTTGCAACAAGAAATCCTGAAAGCAAAACAAAAACTGTAAAAAGTTTTTTGAACATACTCTAGCTTTCCTCCAAGATAAATGTAAATTTATGAGGTACATTATCAACTCTTACAGCATTTCCATCAACAATTTTGGGTTTGTACTTCAATTTTAAGGCTGCCCTTGAGGCGGCAGAGTTAAAAATTGAACAAGGTCTATAGACTGTTGAAGGATCAGTTGGATCGCCGCACATTCCTTCCATTGGTTCAGCATTTTCAACAGTTCCTGTCTCTGTAATAGTAAATGAAACAATCGCATAGCCCATAATACCTCTCTCTTGAGCTCTTCTTGGATATATGGGAGTTACTTTGAATAAGGGAATGTATTCTCCATCTCTAAAAAATGAACCTGAGCCAGCGAAGTTAGCTTTTGGTTTTGGAACGCTCACATCTACCCCGGCTAAGGGAGCAAGATCCAATTCTGGTTGTGCTATGTCTTCTGGTTGCTCGTCAGGCTCTTCTGGCTTATCTACATTATCAAACAGAGTATCAATATCTCTGTCGGGCATAATGACATCACCTAATTTTCTAGAATTATCAGTGGGTAAACTATCATCGCCTAGATTGATCAACGCAACCATCAAAAAAAACAAGCCAAGAGTTATGAAAGCTGCAAAGCCAGTTCCAGCCAGGTATTTATTGTAATTAAATGCTTTGTAATAAATTGCTGCTAATGGTCCAAATGCCTTAACCAAGGTTTGATATAGAGTGTTAACACTATTATTAGCAGTATTCAAAATAATTCTCTATTTAGGCTCAGAGGCGAGTGATATATTGTAAACGCCAGCTTCTCTTGAACCATCCATAACTTTAATAATTGTATCAGCCATAGCTTTTTCATCAGCCTGAATGACAACTGAGCCTTGCGGATTATCAGCAAGAAGTTTTACAACATTTGCTTTTACCTGCCTTGCATCAATTCTTCTGCCATCCATCCAAATTTCTCCTGAAGCACCAATTGCAATTAATATTGCTGCATTTTCTTGTGTTTCTGATGTATCTGACTCAGGTCTGTTGATTTCAAGTCCAGGCTCCTTAATAAAATTAGCTGTCACAATAAAAAAAATGAGCATGATGAAAACAACATCAAGCATGGGCGTCATATTAATCTCAGCTTCTTCTTCTTGAACTGCACTTGATATAGCGTTTCTTCTCACAATTTTCTCCTATAAACTAATTTCTGATTATCTCTTTAATTAAGGTCTCTTCTCTATTCTTTGCCGCATTTAAATATATTGTAGCAAATACGCCTGAAAGAGCTGTGGTCATTCCAGCCATGGTCGGTAAGGTTGCTTTAGAAACTCCTCCAGCCATTGATCTAGCATCACCACCGCCAGTAAAAGCCATAACCTGGAAAACCTCGATCATGCCAGTGACAGTTCCAAGCAGACCAAATAAAGGCGCCAGAGCAACACATGTATTAATTAAAGAAAGATACCTATTAACTTCGGTTCTTGCTTGGGAAATTAATTTTTCTTTAATAGCAGTACCTTTCCAAGAAGTATGATCAGACACTGAGTCCCATTCAGCCTTCAATTCACCCATATAAACTTGATGTCCTGCATTAAAATACCAAATTCTTTCTAGGATTATTGCCCACATAAAAGCAGCAAGAATTGCAATCAACCAAAGCACACTACCCCCTGCAGACATAAAGTCTCTGAGAGTATTGAAAGCTTCAGTGATTGTGTAAAACATTAACTAGTTACTTTGAATCTGAATGCTCTGCTACTATTCCTGTGCTTTGTTCTTCGAGAACATTAATAATTCCTCTTGCTGATGAATTTGCAAAAGAGTGTAAAAGCGTTGTTGGAATAGCAACTACTAATCCAAGAACAGTAGTAACAAGGGCTTGGGAAATACCTCCAGCCATAATCTTAGGATCACCAGTACCAAATAATGTGATTTGCTGGAATGTAACGATCATACCTGTAACCGTTCCCAATAAACCAGCCAGTGGCGCGACTACTGAAATGATTTTTACAACAGGAATACCTCGTTCAATAGCTGGCCTTTCAGCCAAAATTGCCTCAGCAAGTCTTAACTCTAAAGTTTCTATATCTTTATTCATGTGTTCTTCACCAACAGCAAGAACTCTTCCCAGCGGATTAGATTTATCATGAGTTTTAGATTTAGCTTGCTTAGCAACAGCAACACCCATTGTGTATAGAGTAAATAACTTCCAAAAAGCGATTGCTATACCAATTAAACCTACAAAAATAATAATATAACCAACCTCTCTACCCTGGTTTACTCTTTCCATTAAGCTTGGATTTTGAATAAGATTAGCAAGCAAGCTTCCACCAACTGGGCCAGTTGGGTCTACGCCAAACTTAATAACTTCTCCAACATCAGCATTAGATAGTTTTTTAGCTGAGCTTACATAGCGGCCTTCTGGCTGCTTTCCAAGAAATGCATACTGGCCTTTGCTGCCAATGTATTCTAAGTATTTGCCATCACAAATAGCATTGTAGAGTCCCACTCTGGTAACCATACAATTTTCTGATTCACCATCAAGATTAATGACATTTGCATTGAAAGAAACAACCTCAGACCCAGCAACCATCTCTCTTTGAAGTTCATACCATAGACCTTCAAGCTCTCTAATAGTAGGAAGTACTGTGGCGCTTGACATTTTTGCAGACAGCTCATTTAAAAATGTTTCTCTTTCTCTTCCATACTGAGCAGAAGTCAAGGAATCAGCAAAAAGTGCGCTTGCTTCTCCAGCAGAACTTTGCAAATGACCAAAAAGCTCAACCAAAGAACCCAATTCTTTTTTATAAGCAGCCTCTTTAACCACTAGAATTGCATCATTTTTCTTATATTCAGCCTCAAGCTCATCAGCAATTCTTTCTTGTCTAGCTAGCTCTCTTTTTTCAGCAGCTAATTTTGTTGCTTGCTGATTTTTATTAGCAAGAAACTCAGCTTCTCTTTGAGCGTTAACGCTCTGCTCATTTGTTCTGCCTTGTTCAACTAACTGTAATAAACCTTGAATAGTAGTAGGTTCACCTTCATCAGCCTCTTGGGCAAAAGTTGAAATTGAAGCAATTAATACAAAAGATAAGATGTATTTGTTTAAAATTTTCATGAAGCTTCTCCTCTGTAGACAACCGGCAGCATCATAATGTCCATGGGCGCTAGTTTCTGAGCCATTCGAATTCCATCTCTGACGGTTACCCTGTAACTACCAGGCAGTTCTTCCCAGGTACCTGTTTCATTATCGTAATATCCTGTTTTTCTTTCATCCTTTGACTGGAAGAACATACCAAGTCTTCCAACTCTAAGAATATTTACAACAACCTCTTGCCCATCTAGGACAATAGTTTCGTCATAAGCATCTAGCTTTCTGCCATATTCAGCCTCAATATTATAAGCCTCTAAAATTTGTCTAACTTGCTCAGATGCTGTGACTTTGGGATTTGAAAGAGATGCCCTTACAAGATCTAATCTTTGTTTTCTTTCTTCTATATGAAATGGCGTATCAAGATTGACATACTTTTCCAAGCCTTCGAGCATTCTTTGAGCCAAGGGAGGAATCTGTCTTTGCATGACAACAACTTGAACCAGCTGCTCGTCATATTGATCCATTAGGTCAAGCTGAGCTTGAATTTGAATTCTTTTTTGAGCGTTGTATAGCTTTAGGCCTTCAACTTGTTTAGAAACAACTTTAAATTCGTTGATCAGCTTATCAGTAGCTGATTCAGTTGCATCAATTTTTGATTGGGATTGAGCAGAAAGCTCTGTGTTATCCCTTCCAACTTCTAATACTAGTTCCATTTCTGAAGCCGCTACAAACGTAGTCAGCATAGTAAGAACTACTAAGCTTTTCTTTAACATTTTTTTCTCCCTAGGAAAAATGGTTCACTAGTCTAACAGCGTAGTGAAATTATTCAAATTTTTTTAATGCTGTGATTGTACCTAATTTTGCACAAAATCGCCTCACAATGTAACAAATAAAGTATGGTTAAAATATAGCTATATTATTAAGAATTATTAACTAAAGACCTTTGGTATGAGCTTAGGAGTATTGTTTTTATATTCTTTGTAATCATCAAGATGACCCCATTTCTTCAGCCCCCTGTATTCCAGCATTCTCACGCCACTTACATAAACCAATAATAAGTATGAGAAGATGGGAGAGAAAATTGCGAGATAGTTCATGCCCTCAAATGTGGAAATGCTCATAACAGTAATCCCTGCCCAGAGTGTGATTTCACCAAAATAGTTTGGATGTCTGGATCTAGCCCATAACCCCTCATTGATAAATGAGTCTTTATTCTCTGGGATTGATCGAAATGCAGTTTTTTGATTGTCTGCTATGACCTCAATCACAAATCCAAAGATAAACATTACAAGCCCTATGGCGAAGACACTATTTACAACAACGCCGGTTGGATTGGCAATAGCAACTAAAGCCGCCGATGAGCAAATAAAAACCCACATGCCCTGTAAAGTCCAGGTCATAAAGAATTGAGAAAAAGAAGTTTTGATAGTATCAAATCTGCCATCTTTTTTGTCTTTATGAACTCTGATAAATAGAAATGAGCCCAGTCTAAGGGCCCAAATAATGATTGCAGCACCTATTATAAGACTGCCAAGATCAAGGCTTGGAGTAGTATTGGTTGAATATACAGCAAACGAAATAGCTGTTATGTAGGTAAGACTGCCAGTTAAATCATAAAATTTTTCGGTTTTAAATATAAAGGCTGGTATATATGCAATCCATTGGATGACAAAGATCATGACCAATAGATGGCCAACTAAATTTACTCCCGATAGCTCAATGCTATTAAAAGAGATTGCATCTGCATAAAGCTTTGTAAAAATAAAAACTCCAGCGGCAATAGCTAAATTAGTTAAGTGTTTCATCACCCCTCCCATCCACATGTACGTTCAGCATTTTGAATATCCAGCCAATCTTTTAGTGGTTGATAATAATTTAGCATAGATTTGCCACTTAATTCTCTTGTCCCGGTGAGAGCTTCCAATGCGGTTTGCCACTCTTGACTTTGCCCTAGTGCAAGCATGGCTCTTAATTTTTCTCCAGCAAGCTCATTATCATATATTGAACATTCATGAAGAGGCCCCTCAAATCCCATTTGATTACAAAGAGATTCATGAAATTGATATTGAAGAATTTTTGCTAGGTAATATCTGGTGTATGGAGTATTACCAGGAATGTGATATTTTGCACCAGGATCAAATGCATCAACATCACGGTCACGCGGCGCACCAATGCCTTGGTAAAATTCTCGTAATTCCCACCAAGAATTATTCAATTCCTCTGGACTAGTTTCACCTGTGAAGACCTTTGCTCTCCATTTATCTAACATTAAAGTCCAAGGTACAGACACAACACCATCAAGCGCTTGCTGCATCAATAAGGAAATAGGGTCTGCATTAGCTTGTCGAGCTTCCTCCATAGAAACCATATCAATTTTTTGCAGATAGTCTGGAGTTATTGATAATGTGAGTAAATCTCCTACAGCCTCATGAAAGCCATCATTTGCTCCACTTTGGAATATATCAGGTAGATCGCTGTAGGCTTGGTAATAAAAAATATGGCCTAGCTCATGATGAATTACCGAAAAGTCCTCTGCATTCCTCTCAATACACATTTTGATTCTTAAATCATTTATATCTGAATTAAGATCCCATGCTGATGCATGGCAAACAACATTTCGATCTTGTGGCTTTATAAATAATGATCTTTCCCAAAAAGTATCTGACAGAGGCTCAAATCCAAGAGAAATAAAAAAGTTTTCTGCGATTTTGACCATTTCAATTTCATCGATATCTTTTTCAATCAGTATGTTGGTTAAATTTATCTCTGAAGAAGATGAGCTAATTTCCGGTGTGTAAACAAGGTCATATATATTTGACCAAGATTGTCCCCACATATTGCCCAAGACATGAGCAGGTAAATTTCCAGTGTTGGGCACAACTTCCTCGCCATAATAATTGGATAGCTGATCACGAACATGACAATGCAAAGCATCGTAAAGAGGCTTGAGTTCATCCCATACCCTGTCGGTTTCATCTAAAAACTCGTCTGCTGGCATGTCATATTGGCTGAACCATAAATCTGTCAAGCCGTCATAACCCAAATCATTGGCGCCTTGATTGCCAATTTCAACCATTCTTAAATACATGTCTTTCATTGGCTTACCAATATTTCTCCAGCCTTCCCATGCTTTTAGTAGCTCAGCTGGATCTCTTGAATTATCAATAATGGACTCAAATGCCTCCAAGTCGTAACAATCATCATCTGCAAAACAATGCTCTCCTGTACCGTACATAGCGTCTAATTCAGCGCTTATTGCAGAGATTTCTCCTGCCAACTCATCGTTTAGCGGCGATGGCATAACAAACGAGCTCTTTATAAGGTTAAGTTTCCTTCGATTTTCTTCTGAAACCTCTACCCCATCAAAGGAAGAAGCCTGTCGAGCTCGCTCTAATGCGAGCAATTGGTATCTTTTGCCATAGTCTGCAACTACTTTCTGTGAATCATAAGTGATAAAATTCGCTCCTATCCAATAGGCAGAGCTTACAATAGGGCCAAGAGTTTTATCTTCAAGCTCAACCCTTTGTAGAAATTCTTCTACATCGGATTCAGTTAGGGCATTCGGTTGCTCGCTTGAGCACGAGGAAAGCACTAGGATAGAAAGAAAAATAGTAGATAATAAAAATTTATACATTGAAAAAACCCCTTTTAAATACAATAAGAGAGTAAATCACACTATGAAAATATCAACAAGCCAATTTAGAAACGGTCTCAAAATTATTATTAATGATCAACCTTGTTCGATCCTAGAACATGAGTTTCATAAGCCTGGCAAGGGACAGGCAGTGATGAGAGTAAAATTTAGAAATCTAATAACTGGCAAAGTCATAGATAAAACATATAAATCTGGAGAATCTGTAGAAGAAGCGGATGTCATGACGGTTGAGATGAGCTATCTTTATTCAGATGGAGAGCAATGGCATTTTATGAATTCTTCTAGCTACGAACAAATTGCTATTAATGCTGATGTTGTAGGTGATGCACAGAAATGGATTATTGGTCAGGAAAATTGTGAAGTTGTGATTTGGAATGATGAGCCCATTTCAGTTGAAGCTCCTCCGTTCGTTGAATTAAATATTGCTAGATCAGATCCTGGTATTAAGGGAGACACTGTTTCTGGGGCAACAAAACCTGCTGAATTGGAAACTGGCGTTACCATCCAAGTTCCCCTGTTTGTTGAAGAGGGAGAAAAAATTAAAGTTGACACAAGATCTGGCGAGTATTCGGGGCGCGTATAGACTTTGTATAACCAAATTTCATCTTCGTTAAGTGATTTTATTGATAATGAGTTATCTCTTCATGCTGATCAAAGAAAAGCATTATTAAGCAAGCATAAACTCACTCTTACAGATTCTCTACAAAAGGGTCACTGGACAACAAATCTATGTTTGGTTGCATCTAATCTTGCGAAGAAAAATCCTCGCGACATAGCTTTAGCACTAATTCCTAAGCTAGAGAGGCAGCCTGAAATTGCAAAGGTGGAATTAGCGGGTCCTGGTTTTGTAAATATATTTTTAACTCGGGAAGCATTTTTAAATCAACTTGATGATGCCCACAAAAATCCAAATTCTTTTGCTAATTCTTCCCATGCATCCAATGAAAAAATACAAATAGAATTTGTTTCAGCCAATCCAACTGGCCCATTGCATGTTGGTCATGGTCGGGGAGCAGCCTATGGGGACGCCATCGGCAGAATCTTGCAACGATTAGGTCATGAAGTCTCCAGAGAATATTATGTAAACGATGCTGGAAGGCAGATTGATATTCTGGCATGCAGCATTTTTTTAAGAAAATTAGAATGCTTTGATGATGATAATTTTCCTGGCTCTGCATACAAAGGGTCATATATTTTAGAAATTGCTCAAGGCATAGACGTTGATTTAACTATATCGCAAGCTGAAAAAGAGGTTTTAATAGATGATCTTCCATCTGATGATGAGGAAAAAATAGATGTGTTGATTGAGCGCATCAAAATTAATTTTTCAGTTAGTTGGTTATTAATAAGAGAGCATGGCTTGGACTATGTAATTAAGTCTATTAAAGAGGATTTAACTGAATTTAAGGTTATCTTTGATAACTGGTTTTTTGAGTCTTCGCTTGGAGAACTGACAGATAAAAAATCAGAAATTTCTATGGCGCTCGATCAAGTTAAAAAAGATCATGCCTATGAAAAAAATGGAGCTGTTTGGCTTGAGTCGACCAAATTTGGTGATGACAAAGATCGCGTCATCATCCGTGAAGATGGAAGAGGAACCTATTTATCGGCTGATTTGGCTTATCACAGAAATAAATTAGATAGAGGTTTTGACACCATTATTAATGTTTGGGGCTCAGATCATCATGGATACATTAAAAGAATCGAAGCAACCATTGAGGCCATGGGCTATAGCAAAAAACAAATGAAAGTTCAGCTTGTACAATTTGCTAATCTTTTTGAAAATGGCTCAAAGGTCAAAATGTCCACCCGAAGTGGAAATTTTTATACGCTCAAACAATTAATTGATGATATAGGTCCAGATGCATCAAGATTCTATTACTTATCCAAACAGGCAGATCAGCACCTTGATTTTGATATTGGGGTTGCTAGATCTAATTCTAAAGATAATCTTTATTATTATGTCCAATATGCGCATGCAAGAATCTGCTCAGTAGAGAAAAAATATCTTGAAACAGGTGGCTCATTGCCAAACCAATTTAACGATGATGATTTTGATGGTTGCGATGAGCTACTACAAATGGCTTTAAGTGCACAATTTGTGATTAAGAGTGCAGGAGAAAACCTACAGCCACATCTTATTGTTTATTATCTCAGAGATATTTCACAAAGCTTCCATCAGTTTTATAACAGCGTAAGTATCCTGAATGCAAAACACTCAGAGCAGAACAATATTATTCGATCCTTAATCATTGTGAAATCTGTAATAGCTTCCTCTTTAGAATTATTAGGCATTGAGCCTTTAGATAGCATGTAATTAATGTGAAAGATTTTGCTAAAAAACACCCTATAAATAAGTCAAAAGCAAAAAGAGTTAAGACTTCTTTGCGAGCAAAAAGAGAGCTCAATCAACCGCTAAAAATAAAACATCTGTTCATAATCGCTGTTATGAGCGCTCTACTTTTATTTACATCAAATGTAATTCTGCAAACTGATGTTGTGAATATCAGGGGTAATGTCAGCAACCCAAAAGTAGAATTCTTGTATCCGATAGAGTTGGCAAAGGATACCGTGCTTATTGAACTAGAGGGAATAGTTGTTGAAGAAGATTGCGAGTATCTAGTCCAAATCGAATCCTACGGAAAAAGAGTTTATGCACAGGAGCAACTGAGCTCTTTGCTTGCTTTAGGCATGGAGTCTTACGTTGAAAAAACGTTTAGCTCTAAGCAGCCAGACAAACCTTTATTCAGGGTTATGTCAGGCCCGTATCTCAATAAATCTGAAGTAAATAATGCTAGAGAGCTGCTCATGAAAAATGGCAGGCAGCCTCTTATCTATAAAAAATGCACAAAAACATAGCAGATAGACTGAGAGATATTTCTACTAGGATTCAAAAAGCTTGCCATCAAGCTCAAAGATCTGAGGATGAGGTAAGGCTGGTTGCAGTTTCCAAATTACAATCTGTTGATGTCATCAAAGAGGCTTATGCGCTTGGCATAAATAATTTTGGAGAAAACTATGCACAAGAACTGGCTGAAAAATCGTCAACTTGCCCCAATGATATTGTCTGGCATTTTATTGGCCCCATCCAGTCTAATAAAGTGAGCTTGATTGCTAAACATGCTCAATGGGTGCACTCCATTGACAGAGAAAAAGTTGCCATGAAGTTAAATAATGCCCTTGAGTCTGAAGGCAAAAAAATTCATGCATTGATACAAGTCAATATTGATCATGAGGAGTCTAAGTCAGGAATTTTGCCAGAGGAAACGATTGATTTTGCTAGCAAAGTAATCGCTCATTATCCAAACTTGATCCTTGAAGGTTTAATGTTTATGCCAAAGATTAATGCCTCTAAAAAAGCTAAAATAGAAACCATGAACAAAATAGTTCACTTACATAATTCTTTATTGTCCGAACTCCCTGGGTGCTCTCATCTGTCTCTAGGAACATCAGGTGACTTTGAGGATTCGATTCTCAAAGGGTCAACAATTTTAAGAATTGGAGAAAGCTTGCTAGGAAAAAGATCATGAAAATTTGTTTTCTAGGTTGCGGCAATATTGCGCAAGCAATCATTGATGGATTATTAAAAAGTGGCATGCAGCCATCTAACATTTCTTGCATTGAAAGAAATGAACAGAGAGTGAAATCGCTAAAGTCTCAGAACTTACAAATAATTGAATTAGATAATTTAGCATCGCTAGATTTTGATCTGATTGTATTAGCCGTAAAACCCAAAGATGCTTTGAGCGCTGAAGAAAGTATTTTTAAGCATGCGCCAACAGCAGCCATATTAAGCGTGGTTGCAGGAATTGGTATAGAAAAATATTCACAGCCCAAATCCATAATACGCGCAATGCCGAACACAGCATCCGCTTTTGGAAAAGGAGTAACAGCTGTCTATGCTATAGATCAGAACTCAGAGGCATTCGGCTCAGCACGCAGTCTACTTAAAAAAGTTGGGCATGTTTTAACACTACAAAATGAAGATGAAATGCATAGATTTACTAGCATCATTGGAAGTGGCCAAGCTTTTTTATTTCAAGTGCTCAATACCTATTTTAAGGAATTAGAAAAAATTTCTTTAACCGATCAGGTGACTACTAAATTAATGTTTCAAGATTTTATTAGCAGCTTGAGTGACTCGTTCTCTAAAGACTCAAATTTTGAAAGCTTAATAAATAAGATAAAATCTCCAGGTGGAACTACTCAGGCCGGTTTAGAATCCCTTGAAAATAATAATCTTGATAAAATTTTACAAGATGCTTTTCAGGCTGCTGAAGAGAGATCTATTGAGATTAGTAATGAGCAATAACAGACGATACTGTAATTAATATGATTAGTGTAATAGCAATAATAATGGGCTTTGCAAGCTATGCATTCGTAATCCTTTCGGTGTTCCGGTTGCTACGAGTTAACTATTTCAATCCAATAGTTAAAATATTTGCGACTTATCTCGAACCAGTCTCTAAAAGCCTTTTCTTCTTTTTGCCGCCTCTCTTTGCCGCAATTGCTGTTGCCCTAATGCTTAAATTTAGCTCTTTTTATTTGGCTTACTCATCTGGCTATGAAACCCTAACCCTCTTGTATATTTCTGTAATAGATGTTTTAAATTCTGGATTTAGAATTTTATTTTATTGTGTTATTGGTTCAGTGGTGCTTAGTTGGGTTGCCCCTGGAAATAATCATCCTTTGTTGCAAATTATTGAAGAAATTTCTGCAGGCATTTTGAGTCCTATTAGAAAGTTTCTGCCTCCCATGGGTGGGTTAGACTTTACTCCTATCATTGGATTGCTTGTTTTGAATCTTATTAATTCCTCGTTGGTACAAATAATCAGCTCCTTGGTATGAAAACAGTATCTGAAAAAATATCTTTTAAAGATCCTCTAACGCTTAAATCTGGTCATGTTCTGCCAGGTTTTGAGCTAATGACAGAAACCTACGGGGAGCTCAATTCAGATAAAAGCAATGCTGTTTTGGTGTGTCATGCATTCTCTGGCAATCATCATGCTGCTGGTATTAAAGATGGAGATAAAAAATCTGGTTGGTGGGATGAAATTATTGGAGATGGTAAAACAATTGATACAAAAAAATATTTTGTAGTCTCTCTGAATAATCTTGGCGGCTGTCACGGTTCCTCTGGACCGACTTCCATTGCGGCGGAGTCTGGTCAGCCTTATGGTGCAAGTTTTCCTGAAGTATCGGTAAGAGATTGGGTTGAGGCTCAAAAACTACTGGCTGAGCATTTTGGGATTGATTGCTGGGAAATGGTTGCCGGTGGAAGCTTGGGTGGAATGCAGGCACTTCAATGGGCAGTCTCATATCCATCTAGAATTAAAAAAGCTGCAATTATTGCCGCCTCCTCAAAAATAAGCACACAAAATATCGCATTAAATGAGGTGGCCAGAGAAATAATTAAAAAGGATGAGAATTTTCATAATGGTAATTACCTGGTTAAAGGGGAATCGCCTAAGAAGGGATTGAAGGCTGCGAGGATGCTTGGTCATATTACTTATTTGTCTGAATCTAACATGAGCAAAAGGTTTGGCAGGAAGTTGCAAGACCCAGAAAATAAAATGGATGCTGATGTAAACTATGAAGTAGAAAACTATCTTCAATACAAAGGTGAGCAATTTGCTAAAACCTTCGATGCAAATAGCTATATTCTGATGACCAAGGCCATGGATAGCTTTGATCCGGCAAAAGATTTTAATGATGATTTGGTGACATGCCTCCAGAACGCTCAAGCTAAATTGCTTATTGCGTCTTTTGATTCAGATTGGCTGTTCCCAAAAGAATATGGATTAGAAATTCAAATGGCTGCCATTAAGGCGGGTATTAACAGCACCTATATAGAGCTTGAGGGCGATTATGGTCATGACAGCTTTCTCTTTCACTCTGATCGGTATTCTGCCGCGTTAAAAAACTTTTTAAACTCAAATGAATAACCAACTTCAATCAATTGTCTTAGATTGGATACCCAATCAGTCTAAGGTCGTAGATTTTGGTTGTGGGGATGGAACTCTTCTTAAAATATTGGCCGAAAAAAAATCTGTAACTGGTTATGGAGTCGAGATTGATGAAGAAAAAATTAACGCATGTATTACCAACAGCGTCTCAGTGATACAACAAGATATTGATGGTGGTATCCAAAATTATAAAGGCATGGGTTTTGATGTTGCCATTATGGCAAGCTCCATTCAGTGCCTAAGAAGACCTAGGAATGCCATGCGAAACATCTTACAGGTAGCAAATGAGTGTGTGATCACTTTACCTAATTTTGGAAACTGGGAACTCAGGCTAGGATTATTGAAAGGCAAAATGCCTTCCTCGGCTCAACTTCCTGCTAAATGGTACGAAACAAAAAATCTTCATCTTTGTACAATTGCAGATTTCGAAGACTTGTGTGCAGAAGAATCTTTTAATATTAAAAAGAAAGTGTATTTAAATACTCGAGGTAGTTCTTCGTGGCTGGCTAACACTTTCCCTAACTTGTTTGCTGCTGAGGCAGTTTATCTCATTGGCTGACAAACCAACCATTGTTGTTGCAACTAATAATCTAGGTAAATTAAAAGAATTTGCCCTGCTGCTGCCCAACTTTAAAATAATTTCACAAAGCTCGCTAAACATTTCACCTGAACAAGAGGTTGGTGAAACATTCTTTGAAAATAGCCTACAAAAAGCTCGAGTAGCAAATAATGCTTCTGGCATGGTGTCGCTGGGAGATGATTCAGGCTTGATAGTACCAGCCTTAAATAATTTACCAGGATTGCGCTCTGCTAGGTATGCACATGAGAATGCAACGGATGAAGAAAATAGGCAGCATCTAAGAAAAGAACTTGAGGCGCTAGATTTAAATCAAACCAAGGCATACTTTGTTTGCGTTTTAGTTTTGGTGCAAGCTTCTGCAGACCCCTTCCCTCTGATTGCAACAGGACTGCTTGAAGGTTTCGTGAAAACAACAATGAAAGGAGCTAATGGGTTTGGTTATGACCCTATGTTCTACCCAAAGGATAGCAATTCATCTTTGGGGGAAATAAATGCAGAGCAAAAAGCTTTGCTTAGTCATCGAGGAAAAGCTATCCAAGTGTTGAAAAGAAAGATTCAAGGATTTGC
>Ga0181596_10000630_pt1 | contig 36255 bp, 44 predicted proteins | sample 041ome_6_FD_148655 | JGI IMG/M metagenome (GOLD analysis project Ga0181596, IMG submission 148655) | Coastal salt marsh microbial communities from the Groves Creek Marsh, Skidaway Island, Georgia - 041402US metaG (spades assembly) | ecosystem: Environmental > Aquatic > Marine > Intertidal zone... | reverse complement strand
GAGCCAATTATACTGGATAGAGACGGAAATATACTTTAGTTAATTATATAATTATAAAGCTTTAATATATTCAATTTCTAAAGAAAAATTTCCTTCTTGCTTATCTGAAATAAGAATGCTCATAGAATTAACTTTATGAACTTTGAATTTTGGTGCTCTAATACTTCTACCAAAATAGTAAGGTTTAAAATTTTCAACTGGGATTTTAATATCCATCCACTGATCTTTAATGGTTTTAAAATCAGCAGAATAATTGGCATAACTGCCCTTGGTAGTCAGGCGAAATTTATAAATACTACCATCGCCTTTTACTCTAAGTAAGAATGTTGATAATCCTTTTAATTGATTACCATCAAATCCTCTTCTAATAGACGCAAATCCACCATTATTTGCTAAGGAAACATTACCAGCAAAAATAATATTACTTGCCTCACTAAGATAAATATTAGACTGTGAAATGCCTCCCATGACACCATCATTGACTATTCCCCATTTATCAATACCAATATTATTCGATGGATCTACCATTGTAACACTTTGAGAAAAAATATTCGTTTGCCATAATAAAAAAACAAATAGGTAAAATTTATTTTTGAAAACTAACACGTATCTCTCCTTTTTGATTAGTTAATTTGATAGTGCTATCATTGCACAACTTTTTAAAAATTGAAATTAGAGAATTATCTATATAATAAGATACCTCATTTATTTTTTTAATGCCGTTTGGATGAACAAAGTTTTTAGGCTTTGGATCAATATTAAAATATGTCATAAAGAATGGAAGGTTTAGATTATTAGGAAATAATAATTTCCATGTTAATAGCCTGTTCAATGTATCTAACCTCTTACTCTTGGTAATAAAATAATATTCTTTATGCTCCTTCAATATTTGAACTTCTTCATCAAAATCATTTTTATGATTTTCTAAACAAATATCAAAATATCCTTCGTGAGCATTTTTCCAACTTTTAAAACGTTTCACTAAATGTGTTTTACCAATCAATCTTAATATGATCATCAAAAAATTTGAAATAGGAGCTTTTTCAAGAATTTCTATATAAGGCCCTTCTGAAAAATATATTAATGCATTGCTGGGATTATATTTAGATCCATATTCAACTTTAAATCCCTCTTCTTCAAATTGTTTAACAGCTTCTGAAAGATTATTTGATTTATATAGTATATGACTGAGCTTCATTAATAAATATTAATATAATTTTTGCTCTATAATAATTTTTATTTTTTAAAACGCTTTCTAAACTTCTTTTTCTTTTTAGATTTTTTGATTGGTTGCATATCGTTGGTTGGTTCAAAACCTTCCACAGTATACATTGGTAATTTTTGATTGAGAAGTTTCTGAATATCGCTTAATAATTTTTGTTGATCACTACAAACAAAAGATATGGCTTTCCCTGATTTTCCCGCTCTTCCTGTTCTACCTATTCTATGGATGTAGTCTTTTGCCACGCTTGGAAGATCAAAATTTACTACCTGATTCATATTTTTTATATCTATTCCTCTAGCTGCAACATCAGTTGCCACCAATATTTGAATATGATTTTTTTTAAACTTATTTAAGGCTTTTGTTCTATAGTTTTGTGTTTTGTTACTATGAATTGCAACTGCTGTAATTTTAGCATTGATAAGTTTTTTGGTGAGTCTATTTGCTCCATGTTTTGTTCTAGTAAACACAAGCGCTTGATTCCATTTTTCATTTTTTATCAAATGAATGAGCAGCTTTGCTTTGTTGCTTGCATCAACAGGGTGACAATAATGTTCGATATTTTTTCCGGTTTCATTGTCTTTAGCTACTGATATCTCAATAGGATCATTTGAAAATTGTTTGACCAGCGATCTGAATGGATCTGAAAATGTAGCTGTAAACATTAAATTTTGTCTTTTTTTCGGAAGATATTTGTCAATTTTCTTTATATCATTAATGAAACCCATGTCTAGCATCTGGTCTGCTTCGTCCAACACTAAAATTTTTATTTTACTAAAATTAATTGCTTTCTGATGATATAGATCCAATAGTCTACCTGGAGTAGCCACCATAATATCTACGCCATTCTTAATAGCTTGTTTTTGATTAACATCAGAAACGCCTCCATATATTGCAATGGATTTTAAAGATAAATGCTTGCCATAAGATTTGATATTATCATGCACCTGAGATGCTAATTCTCTGGTTGGCGTGACAATTAACGCATTTAATTCATGATGATTTTTATTTTCTTGATTGTTGGATAAAATTTCTAAAATTGGAAGAGTAAAGCATGCTGTTTTTCCTGTACCTGTTTGCGCTGCAGCCATCACATCTTTATTTTTAAGAATTGATGATATTGCCAATTGTTGAATAGGAGTTGGTTCTTTATATCCTTTTTGCTGAAGTGCCTTAAGAATAGGTTCTTTTAAACCAATGTTTTTGAAGGACATAATTATTTTACTACCATATGAGGTGCAATATACAACAAAGCCTAAACTATCATAGGCTTTATTTAAATAAAAAAAGGACTATCTAAATAGTCCTTTATTTTTTTACTACTTTATAACGTATTACTTGCTCATGAGCTTCATTACAACAAAAATCGCAATTCCAACACCGAATCCTACTGCATAATCTACAGCAACAGCAATTCCGCTACCTACTCCGACTGCAATTCCTATCATAGCTCCTAGTGACATTTTTTTCATTTTACTTTTCCTTAATTTATTAATTCAGTTTTAAAAGTAAAGTAGACTTTACATTTGTAATAGTCAACTGCAATTAAAATGTCATTTAATAAAGAGTGGGCGATGAGAGATTCGAACTCCCGACATCCTGCGTGTAAAGCAGGCGCTCTGACCAGCTGAGCTAATCGCCCGAGTTTGCGAAATTACTTTTTAAGATTTGGAATTGCAACATCAATTACGTCCATCACTTCTTTAGCAAAATGAAATGATAGATCTTTAGCAATATGTTCAGGAATTTCTTCAAGATCTCTTTTATTGGCATAAGGCAAAATAATAGTTTTAATACCCGCTCTATGAGCTGCAGTAACTTTTTCTTTCACTCCTCCAATAGCTAAAACATTTCCTCTAAGAGTTATCTCTCCTGTCATAGCAAGTTTGCTTTTTACTGGTGTATCTGTGATTAAAGATACTAATGATGTAAACATACCTACTCCAGCTGAGGGTCCATCTTTCGGAATGGCACCTGCAGGACAATGAACATGAATATCCATTTTTTCAGCAAAATCTTCACTCAATCCTAAAATATCTGTATGTGATTTTACATAGGTAAACGCAGCGGATGCTGACTCTTTCATGACATCTCCAAGCTGTCCAGTAAGAGTTAATACTCCCTTACCTTTCATTTTACTAGATTCTATAAATAGAATATCTCCGCCAGCTGCTGTCCATGCCATTCCAGTAACTACTCCTGGTTTGGTTGTTCTTTCTGCTAAATCAGATTGAAACCTAGGAATTCCTAAATATGCATTTACTGATTTCTTTGTAATACTTGCAGCTTTTAATTTTTTGTTTACTACATCTACTGCTACTTTTCTTAATACATTTGAAATTTCTCTTTCTAAACTTCTGACTCCTGATTCACGGGTATAAGATGAAATAATTTCTTTAATTCCAGTTTCATTAAACTTAATCTGCTTTGGAGTTAAACCATTTTCTTTAATTTGTTTTGGAATCAAATGCTTTTGTGCAATTTTAACTTTTTCATCGTCAATATATCCTCTAAAATCAATCATCTCCATTCTGTCATATAATGCAGGTGGAATATTATCGGGATAATTCGCAGTTGCAATAAACATTACTTTACTTAAATCAAAATCTACTTCAAGGTAATGATCGCTAAATGCGTGATTTTGTTCTGGATCTAACACTTCAAGCATTGCAGATGATGGATCTCCTCTAAAATCTGATCCTAGTTTATCAATTTCATCAAGCATGAACACAGGATTATTTGTTTTAGCTTTTTTTAATGACTGAATAATTCTTCCTGGCAAAGCACCAATATACGTTCTTCTATGCCCTCTAATTTCTGCCTCATCTCTTACGCCACCCAACGAAATGCGAACAAATTCTCTACCCATTGACTTAGCAATTGATTTACCAAGCGATGTTTTTCCAACTCCAGGAGGTCCGGTAAAACATAATATCGGTCCTCGAACTGTTTCTTCTTTAGTGACTTTCTTTTTTAAAGAACGGACAGCTAAATATTCAAGAACTCTTTCTTTGACTTTAGGCAAACCGTAGTGATCATGGTCTAATGTTTTTTGAGCTTCTTTAACATTAAGATTATCTTTGCTTGATCTACTCCATGGTAGCTCTGTAAGCCACTCTAAGTAAGTTCTGGCTACTGAATACTCTGGGGATTGCGGTGAGATTCTACCAAGACGATCTAATTCTTTATTTGCAACTTTTGTTGCTTCTTCGCTCATCTTGACGTCATCAATTTTCTGCTTTAATTCATCCAGCTCAACAGTTTGACTATCCTCTCCTAATTCTTTTTGAATAGTTTTCATTTGTTCTCGCAAATAATACTCGCGCTGCGTTTTTGAGATCTCGTCTTGTACTTCTGTTTGTATTTCTTCGCCAAGTTTAATTCTTTGGATTTCTTTTTGGAGGAGATTGATTGCATTTTCTACTCTCTTTCTAATGTCAAGTTCTTCCAAGACTTCTTGTTTTTCTGAATTTGAAACAGATAGTAATGAAGTTGCTCGATCTGCTAACCTTGATGGTTTATCAATGTTTGATAACATTCCTGCATGCTCTTCATTAAGATTTGGAGATATTTTTATAAGTTCTGTAAATGAATTTTTAAGGTTTTTAGCTAACGCTTCAATTTGAACATCTGGTGTAGTAATAGATTCTGGTATTCTATCTACATCTGCCATGAAATAAGATTCACCTTGATTAAATTTTAAAATTTTGACTCTTTCAACTCCTTGTACAATAGCTGATTTGCTGTTGTCAGGCATGTCAAAAGTTTTAAGAACCAAGGCGAGTGTTCCATATGAATACAAGTCTGCTTCTTTCGGATCTTCTATTGAGCCATCCTGCTGAGCAACAACCACTAAATATTTATTATCTGATGGTAAATCTTCTATAAGTTTTAATGACTTCTCTCTTCCAACGTAAATCGGAATTACTTGCTGTGGAAAAAGAACCGTATTTTTTAACGGCATTACTGGGTATTGTTTTGTTGTGTCCATATTCATATTGTTATTGTTGCAAAAACCATGCCTTTCTTCTTTAGTATAAAAATAGTATTAAAAAGTAATTATTATATGCCAATATGGCATTAAAGTATGCTATTTTAATGATATTGAATTAACAAAGTCATTAAATTTTAATTTATTCTGCTTAATATCTTCTTTATTTCCTACGCCTTTTACAAAATAAATACTATTGCCAAATTCAACTACTCCCCCTAAAAGGCCGTAATCTTCTTTTAATTCTTTGGTTGCATTTCTATTTAACATATTTGGCACTTCGTAAGTTCCATAAAGTTCAACAACGCTTATATATTTGCTATCTAAAGTGTCCTTGGAGACTTCAATATTAGATACATCTACTTGAAATTGATTAATCCATCGTTGAATATTTTGATCGGCAGTCCCTTGGATGTTAGAAAAAAGTACAACACTAAAATCACTGTTACTTTCTAAGGAAATTTCTAGCAATCTAAATTGTTTATCAGATTTGTTAGCAACCCAAGCTTCTGGAAGTTGATAGGTGATATTTGCTACCTGACTTCTTCCATAAAAACTATCAGTCCCATTTATAGAAATAAAAGAAATAAATCCGCAAAAAAACAAGATTACAGCCAATGTAATTACTTTTCTAAACATCATTAAAGACCATTCTTGCCTGTTCATCTGCATGGTAAGAACTACGAACCAGAGGCCCTGATTCTACTACTTTAAATCCAATAGAATAGCCGTACACTTTATATGCTTCAAACTGTTCTTTAGAAATATAATCCTGTACTGGTAGATGCTTCTTAGTGGGTTGTAAATATTGTCCTATTGTGAAGATCTGTACACCTAAATCTACTACTTGCTTCATTGTTTCTTTCACTTCATCAACCTGCTCACCTAAGCCAACCATAATTCCGGTTTTTGTTCTCAATCCACAACTGATTGAGCTTTTTAAAACACCCAATGACCTTTGCCAATTAGCTTGCGCTCTTACAGCTTTACTAATTCTCTCTACACACTCTACGTTATGACTAAAAATATCAGGCTGAGAATCAAAAACTGTTTTTAACGCAAATTCATCACCTTTAAAATCAGGAGTTAAAACTTCGACAGTACATTTTTCATTTATCTTTTTAGTTTGAGTAATTGTTTCCGCCCATATCGCTGCACCATAATCACCTTTCAGATCATCACGATCTACAGATGTAATCACTACATGCCTTAGCCCCATTTTTTTCACAGCTTGAGCAACTCTCACAGGCTCTAATGGATCATTCCAGGTTGGCTTTCCAGTTTTGACTGAACAAAAACCGCAAGCTCTTGTACAAGTGTCTCCCAAAATCATTAAGGTTGCTGTCTTTCTGTTCCAACATTCATAAATATTAGGACATCTTGCTTCAGCGCATACAGTATTTAAGTAACTTTCCTGCACCATCTTTTTTACAGACTTATAATTTTTATCTGTCGAGATATTAACTTTAGGTTTATGTAATCTTGAATGAATCATATTAAAATTGTTGGTTAAAATACTTAACAACTGCTGTTTTAATATCGTTCATAGGAATTTTTTTTCCAAGCTCTTTCTCTATTGAAGTCATCTCAACTCCTTGAATACCACAAGAGATAATATGATCAAAATATGATAAATCGGTAGTAACATTTATGGCAAGGCCATGCATAGTAACTCCTCTTGATACATGAATACCGATACTTGCAATTTTTTTGTTATTTGTCCACACTCCAGTCTCTTTAAAAGGCACATGACTGTCAATGTTGAAATCATCCAATGTTAGCTGTATAATTTTTTCAATTTTTTGAACATAGGATTTTACGCCGATATTTTTCTTTTTAAGATTAAAAATTGGATAAATAACAAGCTGTCCAGGACCATGATAAGTTACATCTCCGCCTCTATCTGTTTGCACTACTTCGCAATTACCATTTAAGATATTATTTGGATTGGCATTTTTCCCTAGGGTATAAACATGATCATGTTCAACAATAATTAATGAATCGTCAGATTTATTTAGTGCAATTTGTTCTCGCAAGTCTTGTTGAATTTTTAATGTATCTTTGTAATTGAGTTGCTGTAAATCTTGAATGTTGGAAAGCATTTATTTTAATTGCATCAATGTTTCAAAAATAGCTTCAGAAAAAGTCGGATGAGGATGGATTGTATCTAAGATATTCTCAACTGATAATTGATTGCGCATTGCTAAGCTAAATTCTGATATCATTTCAGTAGCATTGGAGCCAATAATATGTGCTCCAAGGATTAAGTTGTCGCTTCCAACATAAATTTTAATAAATCCATCAGTTCCACCTGTCGCAACAGCCTTTCCATTGGAATTAAAGAAAGATTTTGCAGTATTATATTCTATCCCTTCTTTATCTAATTGCTTCTTTGTCATTCCAATTGAAGCAACCTCCGGTTTTGAATAAGTACATGCAGGAATACAATTATAATCAATTTTCTTTGGATGAAGATTTGCAATGTGCTCTGCTACATATAGTCCTTCAGCAGCAGAAACATGGGCAAGCCAAGGAGGACCAATAACATCCCCGACAGCATAAATGTTCTCAATATTTGTTTGACCATTCTCATTCACTACTATATGATTATTTTCTCCTAAAGAAACTCCAATTTTATCAAGACCCAATCCAAGAGAATTTCCTTCAACTCCAATAGAAACTAAAATATGGTCATCTTGAATATTATCTGCAATAATACCAGTTTGAATATTCATTTTCTTTCTTTTAAATACTTTATGCATCCACTGCGAAATTTCTTCATCTTCGTTCGGTAGAAGAAAGTCTTGTGCTTCAATAAGTGTAATTTTTACTCCAAAAGCATTAAAAAAATAAGCGAATTCAATACCAATTGCTCCTGCTCCAATTATTGTCATTGAATCTGGAAGACTTTTCATATTAAAAATATCTTTTGCCGTCATTACTTCTTTTGAGGAATCTTTTAAATGTGTTAGTTCTCGAGCTTTTGAACCTGTTGCAATAATAAATTTTTCTCCTTCAAGGATATTTCCATCAACTTCTATAGAAGATGAGCTTACAAAAGTTGCTAAGCCTGGAAAAAAATCAACACCTAATTTTCGAACTTGAAAATGTAATCCTTTTGAAAGCCTTTTTCTGGCTTGAATTGTTTTATCTAGGATTTTATCAAAATGAATTTTTGGTTTGCCAATTTCAATACCATAGTTATCAGCATTATTTATTATATCCATCACTTCTGCATTTTTTAAAAGTGATTTTGTTGGAATACATCCCCAGTTTAAACATACGCCCCCTAGGTCATTATCATCAATGATTGCTACGCTCATTCCTAGCTCTGCTGCTCTGAATGCAGCAGTATACCCTCCAGGACCACCACCGATTATAATTAATTGATATTTCTTCAAAGATCCTCTAAATATTGTTCATTTCAATAAGTTTTAAAAATTCATTTCGAGTTGATTCTTTTTCTCTAAATATGCCCAACATGGAACTGCTTGTAGCTATACTATTTTGTTTTTGAACACCTCTACTAAGCATACAAAAATGCTTCCCCTCCAAAACTACGGCTACTCCGCGTGGATTTAACACCTCTTGAAGACATTGAGCTATTTGATTTGTTAATCGTTCTTGCACTTGCAATCTTTGAGAAAAAAGATCGGTAATTCGAGCAAGCTTTGATAGTCCAATAATCTTTCCATCTGGGATATAACCAATATGAGCTTTGCCATAAAAAGGGATCATGTGATGTTCGCATAAACTATAAAATTCAATATTTTTAACGATGACCATATCCTTTGATTCGCCATCAAAAATTGCATTATTTATCAGCTTATCAAGGTCCTCAGTGTAACCCTTTGTTAAGAATTTCCAGGCTTTGGCTACCCTTTTTGGAGTATTAATTAACCCTTCTCTGTTTGGATCTTCTCCAAGAAGCTCAAGAAGGTTCTTTGTATTTTTTTCTAATTGTTTTTGTTGTTCGTCTTTCAATGTTCCCCCAAATAACTAGTTGGTTTTATTTTATCTTTTAATGCCCATAATGCAAAATAAATGATTGGCGTGTCAATCAATGCAACCAATACTTTAAAAAGCCATCCCATCATCCATAAACTATAAAAACGTTCCCACTCAATCACTCCAGCTGAACAGAGAATAATCAAAATTACTGATGTATCAACTAATTGTGAAAACATGGTAGATGCATTGTTTCTCAGCCATAAATATTTGCCCTTGGTAAGGCGTTTCCAAAAATGAAATATTCTGACATCTATCAACTGCGCTGTTAAATATGCTACCATAGATGCAAAAAATGCAGGACCAGTAAGGCCAAAAACTTTAGTAAAGGTTTCGCTATCTATTGGAGACCATTCTACTGCAGTGGCATTCATGGCAACCATCACAAGCAATGTGGTAAAAATACTGGCAAAAAAACCAGCTACTACTACTTGATTTGCACGCTTCTGGCCATATAGTTCAGAAATTAAATCTGTTACTAAAAATGTAACTGGATAAGCAATGATACCGACTGAAAGCTCAAAGTTTAATCCTAAAAAATTCCAAGTGAAAAATTTTTGAAATATCAAATTGCAAGCCACTAGTGAAGCAATAAATATTCCAGTAAAAATTAAATAAAGTCTTTCTTGAAAATCATTCATCATTTGGTCCGTAGTAGTCAGTATAAATTGTTGGAGTCTCTTCAATACGGATTCTGTGTAGTGTACACCCCTTTAAACGCTTAACAATTTCTTCCCATATAAAGACTACCAAGACTTCTGTAGAAGGCTGTTTTCCCTTAAACCAAGGAATATCCTTTTCAAATTGTGAGTGATCTAAAACATCAACAACATGAGTTTTAACGACATCTTTTAAATGCCCCAAATCAACAAGGAATCCTGAGTCATGATTGATGTCGCCTGTCACTGTGATATGCAACGTGTAGTTATGACCATGTACTTGGGTATCTTTTCCAAATACTTTCCAATTTTCTTCTTCTGACCATTTATCATTTCCGTACTGATGAGCTGCGCAAAATGAAAATACTTTAGTAAGAAATGTTGTATTTTTTTTATTCATAGAGTTATTAATTTATTTAAATAAAGTTCTTCTTCCAACAACAGATGTAATTGGACATAAATTTGGATTAAAATTTCTTGCAGGACAATATTCTCTTCCATAAAAAATTATCTGAAGATGGAGCTTGTTCCATTTATCTTTTGGAAAAAGCCTTTTACCGTCACGCTCTGTTTGAACTACACTTTTTCCATTAGAAAGACCCCACCTATACATTAAACGGTGCACATGTGTGTCAACAGCAAAAGCTGGATATCCAAACGCTTGCGACATCACAACAGAAGCTGTTTTATGACCAACTCCAGGCAATTTTTCAAGCGCCGGAAAACTATCTGGAACTTCGCCCTGAAATTCATTAACTAAAATACTAGAGAGAGCTAATATATTTTTAGCCTTAGCTGGACCCAAGCCACACGGTTTTATAATACTATACAATTCTTCATATGATAATTGCATCATTTGATCTGGAGAATGTGCTTTTTTGAAAAGATTAGGAGTTACTTTGTTAACAGACTTGTCTGTCGAATTTGCTGATAATAATACGGCAATTAGTAGCGTATAATTGTTAGAATGATTTAATGGTGGATGTACTCTTGGATAAAATTTATCAAGCTGCTCAACAATAAATTTTACTTTATCTTTTTTGAGCATCTAGACTTAAAGCTGTTTTAATGCCTCGTACGTTAAAGATTTTGGTCTTGTTAACGGCATTCCCATTGCTCGAGCTAATACCATCTGTGACACAATACCAAGCGATCTTGACATACTAAATAAAACAGTATAAAATTGAAATTCTTTAATTCCATAATGATGAAGTAGTGAACCAGATGCAGCATCTACGTTTGGCCAAGGATTTCTTGCCTTGCCATGCTCTTTTAAGACATCAGGAACAATATTAAATAGCTTTGTAACCACATCAAAAACAGCGCTATCGTTTATGTGATTTTTTCCGAAATTCATAAATGCTGTAAATCTAGGATCTGGACATCTAAGCACTGCATGACCATACCCAGGAATTACTTTACCAGAATTTAATCTATCCCATGAAAATTCTTTTAATTGCTCATCTGATGGAACGCCTTTATAATGATCAATGATATCTAAAACAAATTTTAGATTATTTTGGTTAGCTAACCCATGTAATGGTCCAGCTAAACCATTTAACCCCGCAGATAAAGAATAGTAAGGGTCAGATAGTGCAGAATTAACAGTTAAAGCACTAAAGGTGCTAACATTTCCTCCTTCATGATCGCAATGTAACATAAGATATAATTGCATCATCTTTAACATGTCATCAGAATAGTCAAACCCCATCATTTGTAAAAAGTTTTCTGACCAATCAATTGAATCGCCAGCTTCAATTCTATCGCCTTTATTAAAACGCATTCTGTAAATAGCAGCGCCAATTGCAGGTAATTTTGCAATAATATTTAATCCATCCTCTAGTGTTGTCTCCCAGTAATCACTTTTGGAAATCACTAAGTCATATGCTTCAGAAAATTTGCTCTCTTTTTGCATTGAAAGAATTGCAGTATTAAACATTGCCATTGGATGAGAATCTTTAGGCATGCTATCTAGCACATCCCAAACATAACCGGGAACCGTACTTTTTCCTTTTAACTCTTTTTGTAAATCTAAAAGGGCTTCTGCGTCTGGCTCCTCTCCAATGAGTAAAAGGTATAAAATTTCTTCAGGCTTTAGATCTACAAGGTCTAGTATATGTTTTCCCCTTACATGTAAACCTGCGTCTGCAGTTACAGAAGAGGTGTCACACACCATTCCCTTAACACCTTTCATTCCAGAGTATGCTTTTTCTATGGTAACCGTGCTAGTAACTTGATCGCCTTTTTCATCAAGAAGTTGACGATAGTTATATCTCCAATCCGGAATTTTTTTTGATAGACTTTCTTTTAGTTTCCCCATTGCTCTTGGTAATTTAAGTTTGAAATTGCATTTTGTGTAATTGTTTATATAATCCATCAGTATTTACTAATTCTTCATGTTTACCTTCTTGAACAATTTTGCCTTTATCTAGGACCAAAATTTTACTAGCATTGTGAACAGTAGATAATCTATGTGCAATAACAAATACTGTTCTATGATTCATTAAATTTTCAATTGCAGATTGAACATGCTTTTCAGATTCACTATCAAGTGAAGATGTCGCTTCGTCTAGAATTAATATGGGAGGATTTTTCACAATGGCTCTCGCTATTGCAATCCTCTGTTTTTGACCACCAGAAAGAGAAACGCCTCTTTCCCCAATTATAGTATCATATCCATCAGCAAGCTTGACAATAAAATCATGGGCATTAGCAGCTTTTGCAGCTTCTTCAATTTCTTTATCTGAAAGATTATTAACTCCATAGGCAATATTTGCTTTTATAGAGTCATCGAAAAGAAATGTTTCTTGTGTTACAATGCCCATCATAGATCTTAATGATCCAATCTGGATTTCTCTAATATCCGTGCCATCAATAGTAATAGATCCGCCTAAAGTGTCATAGAATCTCGGGATTAAATCTACTAATGTAGATTTTCCTGCTCCGCTAGGTCCAACCAAAGCTATTATTTCTCCTTTGTCAATATTAAAGCTTATGTTATCGAGAACTTTTTCGTGTTCTTTTCCATATGAAAAGGAAACATTGTTAAAAGAGATATTACTATTTAAGTCTTTAACATTTCTGGCATCAGTTGAATCTTGTATATCAGATTTAATATCCATAATTGCAAAAACTCTATCTGCAGATGCAAGGCCGTTTTGAAGCTCATTTACAACATTGGTTAGATTTTTAAGAGGTTGAAAAAGACTAAATAATAATAATATAAATCTTAAAAAATCTTCAGAGCTAATAGATTGAACTACTAAGACATCTCTTGCTCCTACCCATAGTAGCAAAGCAGCAATAGTCGCACCAAATGTTTCAGAAACAGGAGAAGAAACAAATCTCAATCTATCTCTGCGTAGCATCAATTTATAATATTTCTGCGTTTCTTTTGCAAATCTATTGATTTCAAATCCTTTAGTTGCAAATGCCTTAACAATTCTCATAGACCCAATAGTTTCAGCAATCATTGATGTCATTCCTGCTAACTGAGCTTGACTTCTTTTTGACCTTCTTCGAATGCTGTGAGATATGCCAAAAATGATAACACCACTAATGGGAATAATTAGCAAAGCAATAAATGCTAATTTTGAACTAACAATAAATAATAGACTCATCAGAATAATTATATTAATAGGCTCTACAAATAATTTTTGAAACATGATTGATAATGAATTCCTCATGTTATCGATATCATTAACTAAAACAGCTGTTAATTCTCCAGATTTATTTTTATTAAAATATGATAATGATAAATAATGGAAGTGACTATAGAGCTTATTCCTTAAGTCTCGAATTAGTTTATATTGAACCACTGAGAGTGTGATATTTTTTATATATAGAAAAATATTTTTTGCAGAAAAAACAACTATTAACGCTATACAGACAGATGAAACGGTACTAATAGCTGTATCTTTTAATAACAAGCTATTTGAAAATAGCTTCAAACGATCATTCATCGTTAACTCATTTAAGCTTAATAGCTTTTGATTTTCAATTAACATCTCGTTGAAATCAATCAAGATATTATTAATCATTGTTGCTGTAATCCAAATAGATGCGCTGTTAAAAACAACAAAAAAGAAAGCTGCGCAAGTAGATAAAAGCAAGAAGGGCCAATGAACCAAAACAAACTTAAATAATCTTTTTAATGATGACTCTTGCATAATTAAGACTTATAAATCATTTTAGAATGAGGGATATTTGCTTCAAAAAATTGTTTTCCTGAAACGCTAAATCCGAGTTTTTTATAAAAATCCACCACTGCTTCCTGTGCATGTAAATATATGGTTTTATTTGAAGAAATTTGAGATAAAATAAAATTAACAATCTCTTTTCCAATCCCAAGACCTCTGTATTTTTTTAAGACAGCGAACCTTTCTAGCTTTATTCCAAAATCACTTCTTCTCCACCTACCTGTTCCAACTGGATCTCCATTTAGAAAACAAATAACATGAGATGATACGCTTTCATATTCGATTTCTATGCTTTCAGGCACATTTTGCTCTCTAACAAAAACTTGTTTTCTAATCTCAAGAATATCATCGTATTCTTCCTTAGTTTTTACTAATTGTATTTTTAAATTCATTTTACCAATTTTGACAATATATAATGTTTAATCGCACACTAACAACAATTCTTGCTTTTACTTGTTTATTCTCTTTTTCAAATGGAGATGACAAGTATGTATCTTTTAAAGATTTGAAAAAAATTCCTGATGGCATGAATGTTGTTCATAACGGAGAAGGTACTACTGCGGTTGTAGCCATACATGGATTCTATCCTATATATTGGGTGGAAATTCATCATGAATGGGTACAACCTTTTAATTATCTTGTTGAAAATAATATCAACACATTTTTTTATAAATATAATTGGAATGAATGTCCTGGTAATGTTGCAAAAGATTTTGAGGAAGAATTACAGCATCTCATTGTACAATACCCAGAAATTGATAATTGGCAAATTGTTGGGCATAGCATGGGCGGAAGCGTTGTAATGTTTACAAATCAATCTTTTCCATTTAATGAAAAAATTACATTCAATACTGTAGCCACCCCTGTGAACTACGAAAGAGACAAGACTCCTTTCTATATAAGACTCTATGAATCAATTTTTAATAAAAATTGTTCTGAAAATATTAATAGTCTTGATTATGAATTTGAAAATGGATTTACCAACAAGCATGTGCAATGGAGAAACTTAAAAGAGTTCGACTCTCAATTCAAAAATTATGATTTTGATCCTTATGATGGCGAGATTAAAAATTCAATTGTTTTTCAATTTCCAGATAGCTTAAACGGAGAAAGAGTGGGACATACCTCTAGTTTACATTTTTCTATTTTAGAAATTATCAATCAGCTCTATTGAAACTGGGCAATGATCAGATCCCATGACATCTTCATGAATGTCAGCATCTGAAACTGATTCAACAAAACTTTCATTGACAAAAAAATAGTCAATTCTCCATCCAATATTTCGTTGACGTGCTCCAAAACGATATGTCCACCATGAATATCTATCAGGTTCATCGTGAAATAATCTAAAGGTATCAACATAGCCATTTTCAACATATTCATCTAATTGGGCTCTCTCAACTGGCATAAACCCTGAATTTTTTTCATTTGCTTTTGGATTTGCTAGATCAATAGGGAAATGTGCAGTATTCCAATCACCAGCTACAACTACATTAATTCCTGATTCAACCTGTTCATTAAGAATAACCAAAAGATCATCATAAAAATCCAATTTGTATTGCAATCTGTGTTCATCTTTTTGTCCATTTGGAAAATAAATATTGTAAAGTAAAAAATTTTCAAACTCTGTAATAAGCACTCTTCCTTCTCTATCATATTTTTCAATACCGAGCCCATATTGAACATCAAGTGGTTCTTGTTTACAAAAAGTTGCTACACCACTATATCCTTTTCGTACACCTGAGTGCCAATAACCATGATATCCATCGATACTTTGAAGAGAATCGGGCAATTGATCAAAATTAGCTTTAGTTTCTTGAATACATAATATATCCGGAGCAACATTATCCATCCAAGTTAAGAAACCTTTCTTTTCTATCGCTCTTACTCCATTAACATTCCATGAAAAAAGTCTCATTGATTGAATAACTCCCTTTTATTTTTAAAATATATTGATAAATTTAACCATGAATTACAAAGAAGATTTCAAAAAAATCATTGATGAAAACAATATTGTCCTTTTTATGAAGGGAACTAAAGATATGCCGGTTTGTGGCTTTTCAAAAACAGTTGTGAGTGTATTAAATCATTATGGTGTTGATTTCCATGATGTAAACATTTTAGCCAGCGAAGAGATGAGACCTGCTCTTGCAGAACTATCTGGATGGCCAACTTTTCCACAATTATTTGTAAATGGTAAATTATTAGGTGGCTGCGATATTACAGTTGAAATGCATGAAAATGGTCAACTGCTTGACGCTTTAGACGTTAATTCTTAAGTATAGAAAGTCTATTGTAAAAATAATATCTTAGGTCTATATTTTGCTACGTTTTTGGCCCGTTCGTCTAGTGGTTAGGACTCATGGTTTTCATCCATGCAACAGGGGTTCGATCCCCCTACGGGCTGCTTTCCTCGACCACAAAATCATATTAAATCAATATTTTTTATAAAAATAAACCGACCAGTCGGTTTTTTCTTGTATTTTTAAAAAGTATGTATTTAAATTAAATGGTCAATATGAGTTAGTTGGGCGGGGGAAATCCTTGATTGGTTCATAATAAATGTATTTATATCTCAATTCTACAATACAATATACCTATTAACCTCCGCCTTCTCTTAAATAATAGGGAAAAAAATTTGTATTTATCAATATTGTGATTTCAAAGATTCAGCAAGTAAACGATGGAAATGATGAACACCCTGTTCTCTGGTCGGCGAATACCTCCCTGCCTTATAAAAAGAAGACTGAATTCCTTTATTTACACTCTCAACTATAAACTCATCTTCCCTTTCAACCTTGTCAATATCATTTCCAGCACCTTTTTGTAATTTAGATTCATCATAAACATATGTTAGAAACGATACTTTAGTTTTATTGATTGATAATGGTTTTACGACATTAATTGAAAGTCCCCATGGATAAAAATTGAACATCATATTAGGATAGATCCAAAAATAATATGCAGCAATAGACTTCCCTTCATCGATATGTCCTTTTGGCAAATCAAAAACCTCATTGGATTCATCAGAATATCCAATTTGTAAGTTGCAATAATCAAAAATCTTGGTTTCGTAATTTCCATAATCCAATACCTTATTCAAACCTTCATGGACAAAAGGGATATGAAATCCTTCCAAATAGTTGTCGCAATATAACGCCCAGTGACAATGCACTAGATAATCTTTTGAGAGATTTGGATTAAAAGAAAATTCATTCAATGGTAAAAACCCGATTCTTTCACTCATAGTGTCTAATACATTTTTAAAATCAAAAGACGGATTGAGTCCTGCAAACAGAAAAGGGCCCCACTCTTCAAGTGGAAAACTATGTAAATTATCGTTCTCTGATGGAAAATTTTTTGCTTTTTCAAATTCAGGCATTGATTTAAAGCTTCCATCTAACTCAAAAGATCTACCGTGGTAACAGCAGGTCAATTTCTTTCCTTTGCCAGAACCCATAGCCACTATGTTCCCTCTATGAGTACATACATTTGTTAAGCAGTGCGCTTGGCTATTATTGTCGCGTGTAAGAACAATTGGTTCAGTTAAAAAGCCGTCTAAAAGTGTTTGAGGTGAGAATGAGTTATTTATTTTAATTTGAGAACTATCTCCGACAAATTGCCAAGACTTTAAAAATACATCATCTTTAATTCTATCGAATGTTGTTTGACTTCTGTAAAAGCTTGAAGGCAATGTTCTAGCTAATGAAATATCAGAGTTAATATTGAATGCTTTTGGCACATTAGCCTCAATATCTAGTTAAAATAAAAATCCAAATTTTAACCCTAAATGTGTTGTACCATACTTGTTAGCAATGCTAGGCTCAACAAAAGGTTGGCCAACTGAGGTATTATTTAAAATAAATGGGAGCGCTATCTCAAAATAATTACTTGAAAGACTGAATGATTCTGTATCATTGTCTTCATTCAATGAGTCATGTATATTTTTTTCGTTTGTAATATTTAATTTAATTCGGGGAATCATATAAAAACTTGCTGAAGTTTCAATTTCTTTATAAACACCAAATTCTAAAGAGTAAAACTTGCCATAAAAATCTTGATCTAAATAATTCAGAGCGTTACTACTATAGCTTGCACTTCCGTAGCGAAAACCTAAGGAAAGATTAACAGGGAGAGCTTGATCAAAAAGTGTTTGATTTTCATTTATGTAATATGTTAAACCAAAAGAAAATCCTTTATCACCTATCCCTGCATTTTCTGATCTAAAGTTTTCTACAAAATTAAAATATTCATCTTCAGATGGTTCGGGCAATTCAGAATCAGCTGGCAAAAAAGAATAAGCGTCTTTTCTGTCAAAAAAAGAATATCCATATTCTAAATCAATTCCAAATGTTCCATCGTAAATATATCCAATACCAAGGCCATTCCCATAGCTATCTCTTAGAAATTTACCTTCTCCAAAGAAATCTACATTTTGGTCATGCTTGAAAGATACTGAAAATCCAGTGAACCCTTCTGGAATAATATGTGTTTGCGCATTTAGAATTGAGCAAGTAAGTACGATAAGTGATAATAATTTTTTCATTAGAAAAATTTACTCATTGAATAAGCTTAATAGAATTTATTTTTTATTTTTTTCAATTACTGAAATCAGTCGTTGATAAATAATAGAAGTCTGCCTAGGAGCTCCAATCAGAATATCTCTAATGATGCCTTCTTCGTCTACAATGAAGTGCCCTGGTGAAACTGGCGTAAAATCATACATGAATGCTCGAGTAATAGCTCCTTGTTCATATTTAAATTCTGTGCGCTGTAAAAAATTTTTAATATCATTTTTAGAATCAAAACTTAATGCAAGAAATTGAATATCTTCATTACTATACTTATCAACCAAGTCATTTAAATAAGGCATCTCAGCAATACAAGGGCCACAATTGATATACCAAAAGTTTATAACTAGCATTTTTCCCTTATAGTCAGCAAATGATTTCGTTGATCCGTCAAGTATATTTAAATCTCCCGATGGAAGAGGTTTATCTATCCATTGATCATTAATTCTTTTATTTATTACAGCGCCTCTACCTCCTGAGCGCATTAGTTTATTTTCTTCAATCAAATTTGCTATGACATCATCTGCAACAAAACCTCTTAAATCTTCATAGTCTTGGAAAAGAATATATTCTGTATTATTGTTTTCATCATCATATCTTCTTAACGCCTGTACGCTTTCCAAGTTCTGAACAATACTATCTTTTTCTGCGTCTGTTAGAAAATTTCCTTGAGCATCTCTAAAAACAATTCCATTTGTTGTTTGGTTATTAGATTGCATGCTTTGCGGAGCTTCAGGCTGATTTGTTTTTACATCTTCAGCAGACGCACTCTGACATGAAAGCAAAGATAAAACCAATATAATTTGTAATATTTTCATTTTTGACGATTTAAATATAATCTCAATATAAACAACAATGAAATAAGAATACATGCCACAGAAAACCAAATGAATATCTCTTCAAAATGATTTTTTATCCATAGAGCTGTTCCAGATAATTCTTCTTTATTAATTAAATACATAGTACTTTTTCAAGCAAATTTAAACAATAATATGATAAAAACATTTACAATCACTGCCGGAATGATAATTTTCCTAGCAATAGGCACTGCATTCCTATTGGTTGGATTTTCAGCAAAGAAATCAGATGATTCTTCAAAAAAATCCAAGGCAATTGCAAGCTTTTATGATTTAAAAGCTACATCAATAGATGGAGATGAGATCTCATTCGAAAAATACAAAGGGAAAAAAGTATTAATTGTAAATACAGCTTCTAGTTGTGGCTATACATATCAATACGAAGGATTACAGAAGCTAAATGACATTTATGGTAATGATGTTGAAGTGCTTGGCTTTCCTGCAAACGATTTCTTGTTTCAAGAAAGAGGTTCAGATAGTGATATAGCTGACTTTTGTGAAAAAAACTATGGTGTAACATTTCAAATGTTTTCAAAAATTACCACCAAGGGAAGAAATCAAAGCCCTGTATATACCTGGCTTACAAATAAAGATTTAAATGGATGGAACGAAAAGAAACCTACATGGAATTTTTGTAAATATCTAATTGACGAGAATGGAAATCTTGTTGAATTTTTTGATAAATCTGTAAAACCTATGTCTAAAGAAATCACTGAACTTCTTTAAGCATACATCATTATTAGGCTGACAGCCATTACAATCATTCCAATAGTAACGCCAATGATAGCATCACTAGGCTCCCCATAATCTTTAGCTACAGGCAATAATTCATTTAAGGCAACATATACCATAATACCTGCGCACAAAGCAAACGATATTCCAAATAATGCATCATTAAATACGGTTCTGAAAATCAAGAAGCCGAGCAAGGCGCCTACAGGCTCAGCTAGTCCAGATAGAAATGATATATAAAATGCTTTTTTCTTACTTTTTGTAGCATAATAAATTGGAACTGAAACAGCAATGCCTTCAGGAATATTATGAACAGCAATTGCTGATGCTAAAGTCAAGCCAATAGCAGGATCATATACTGTGGCTGTAAAGGTTGCAAAGCCTTCAGGAAAGTTATGAATTGCCAAAGCAATAGCTGAAAATACGCCTGCCTTAATCAATGAAGATTCATTTTTATCCTCTGATCTGGCAATAAAATCAGCAATAGATTGATGATCAAATAACTGATCAATTAACAACATTAATAATAGTCCCACTACAAACCCAGTAACACTAATTAATTTTCCAAAATTCGGTCCATATATTAATGACAATGATTCAAATGATAGTTGCATCATCTCCATAAAGGATACATAAATCATTATTCCTGCTGACAATCCTAACGCAATAGCCAAAAATCTTTTATTTGACGCTTTAGTAAAAAGAGCAATACCGCTCCCAATACCTGTGCTTAGTCCTGCAAATGTTGCTAAAGCAAATCCTAGATATATATTATTTAATTCCATAATTTATTCAATGTTCAATATAGCCAAAATTTTAATATCAGCCCTTATTATATTTGCAGCGTCAGAAATTGGAAAAAGAGATTCTTTGTTGGGGGCAATTATTGTTTCATTACCAATGGTGTCACTTATTACAATTTCATGGCTATACTTTGAAACAAGAGATGTAGACAAAATTATTGATTTTTCTTATGGAGTATTTGCAATGATAATGCCCTCGTTATCATTCTTTATAACATTACCATATTTTCTCAAAAGAATTAGTTTTATACCTAGCATGTTTTTTTCAATATCGATTATGATCATGCTATATTTTGCTTTAAGTTTTTTGTACAAAAAAATTGGAGTAGATATTTAGTGAAAAAATTAATTTACAGTATAAGAAATTGTAATGTTGAAGCAATTCTTGATAAGTCATATCTTATTATTTCCAGCAGCATCATTTTATGTATTGGTCTTTTTGGCTGGGTTCCACTTTTATTAACATTACAATATTTTTCAACTGCCTACGTTATATATTCATTAATATTTAAAGTCCTTACTAAAATTCCAGGGTTTGCTTTTATCGATTTAATGTATATCAAGCTTATAGCAATTTTCCCAATTCTTGATTCCATTCTTAAAGCAGTGAACCCATTTTATAATTAAGCTGAAACTTTTTATCAAAAATTTTATTAATATTAAAGTATGAAAACGTTATTGTTAATCTTAATAGTCTTTATGAGCTTTATTAAAGGAGCTGACACAATGAAAACTGTTGAATTTGTGGATTTAGAAAAATTTATGGGTAAATGGTTTGTTATTGCTCTTGTGCCTAATATGATTGAAAAAGGGGCAACAAACTCATCAGATACTTATGTATTAAATGACGATGGTACAATTGATATAACCTATGATGCTATTAAAGATGGGAAACAAAGACAAATCAAACAGAAAGGGACTGTTATCAATAAAGTTTCTAATGCTGAATGGACAATTCAAATGAGAAAGCCATTTGTACCATTCATGAAATTCCCTTTTAAAATAGTTTATGTTGATGAGAGTTACGAATATATGGCAGTAGGTTACCCAAAAAATACTATGGGATGGATTATGGGAAGATCTTCATCAGTTAGCGAAGAGGACTACAAGAAAATTATTAATTCTTTAGTTAAAATTGGATATACTGCAGATCAATTTGAATTTGTAAAACACGATTAGTGCTGGTGTTCAATTCCCAGAAGATTTAATAGTAAATATAATATACCAACCAAAATAATTAAAGTTGCTGCAATCAAGTTTGTATTAAACTTATTATTTACTAATCTCAATCTAGCTGCAAATCGATCTTTAAATACTAAAAATAGTGTCATGATACTTATTAGTGTCAATGCAATCCCTAATACATAAATAAAAATTGATGAATATAAAGTATAATTATCTTGTTGAAATTTATTTGCAGCAATTAATAAAACTGCGATGGCAGAAGGGCATGGAATAAGACCAGCAACCATTCCAGTAACAAACGGACTTGCAAATTTTGTATCATTAAAATGAAAATGCATCGGGTCATCACAATCTTCTTCATGGTCGTGCCTAGTTTCTTTCATAGACCTGTAAAATAAATATGAACCAAGACAAATAATAAGCATTGGGCCAATTAGTTGAAGAATTGGAAATAGCTCTCCTCCTGCTTTTAATAAAAATGCTATAAGTGAGAATAGAATAAAGTGTGTCAAAATTAATCCACTGATAATCTTAAGGGATCCTATTGTCCGTATTGATCCTCCAGTCAAATAAGCAAGAATTAAGGTTTTGCCGTGACCAGGCTCTAATGCATGAAACATTCCTAGAATGAATATAACAGTATAAGTAAAATTATTATTGAGTAAGGCTTCTAAGCTTTCTATGAATTCATACATTGTTAATCTTTTTTTGGAACAGGGTCATACCCTTTTCCACCCCAAGGATGACACTTAAAAATTCTTTTTAAAGATATTAATAATCCTTTGAACAGGCCCCAGGTTTTTAATGCTTCAATACTATACTCTGAGCAAGTAGGTTGATATCTACAGTTTGAGCCTAAAAGAGGAGAGATTAATGTTTGATAAAATTTTATTAAGACAATAAAAGGAAAGATTAATAACCTATTCATCTTTTTTAAAATCTTTATAAAGCATACTTGTTTGAATATCTTTGTTTCCTTGATATTTTCCACTTTTGTAAGGGTCAACATCTCCTTCAACAGAATGATAAAAAATTTGACAAATTTCTACAGATGGATAAATTTTTATAGGTTGAACACAAAAAATTTCTAACGTCCAGTATCCCTTAAACCCCACATCTCCAAATCCTGCGGTGACGTGCACAAAAAGACCTAGCCTTCCAACAGAAGATCTTCCTTCAAGCATAGGAACAAGATTATGTGTTTCAGTATATTCAATAGTTCTTCCTAAATATAATTTTCTACTTTCAAGTAACAACCCGTCTTCTGGAATGATAATTTTAGATGCCGTATTATCTGTCTTCATATCTAAAGGCGTTTTATCATAAACCATTAATTCATTATGTAGTCTTAGATTATAACTATTAGGATTTACTTGCTCTTCCCTAAACGGATCAATAATGATATCCGTATTTTTTCTTTTTAAAATTTCTTTTCCTGATAAAATCATAATGTGTATTCGAGGTTATATAATTTTTTTTAGGTTACAAAGTATTTTTTGTATCTTCCAATATGGATATCTTATCATGGTGGCAGACTCTTCCTTCCAAAATGGACCCTATTCTTATATCTATCGGTCCTTTAACAATCTACTGGTATTCTACAATGTATTTGGTTGCATTTGGTATAGTCTATCTTCTATGTAGTCGACAAATCAAAAATAATTCATTTAATAAAATAAATCTTGAACAATTTGAAGACTTATTGTCTTGGTGCTTTATTGGTTTACTTATAGGTGCGAGATTTGGATATGTTTTTTTCTATAATTTCGAATATTATTTTTCTAATCCTTTAGAAATTCTTTTACCATTTAAATATTATAATGGAAACTGGGTTTTTACAGGTATAGCCGGCATGTCATACCACGGTGGAGTTCTTGGAGTAGTCACTGCAATCTGGCTTTTTAGTCGTAAAGTAAATCTTCATCTATTTGTTTTAGCTGACTTTCTAACAGCTGCAATTCCATTAGGATACTTCTTTGGTAGGATAGGCAATTTTATAAATGGAGAATTATACGGTAGAACCACAGAATCATCCATTGGAATGTACTTCCCAAATGCAGGAGATCAACTGCTCAGACATCCATCTCAATTATATGAAGCATTATTCGAAGGCATTGTCCTGTATGCTATTATTAAATCTTTTAATAATCATAATAAACTAGGATTTAATAGTGGATTATATGTATTTGGGTATGGATTCTTTCGTTTTTGCATTGAATATTTTAGAGAGCCTGATGCGCACTTAGGGTTTATATTTCTTAACCTTAGTATGGGTCAATTGCTATGTATCGCTATGATGTTAAGTGGAACATATATATGGTATGTTGGCAAAAAAGAAACTATTACAGCTCAAACTTAAACGCTGGATTATCAATCGTCATTGTAGCTGATTGAACATTTCGTTGTCCATAAACATTCATAATATTTTGCTGTTTCTCATACATATCCATAAAAATTGTATTAAACACAGCAACATTAGCAGGAGATTTAAATTTTTCAATTTCTAGAAAAAATAAGGTGAAATCTCCATCTATTTTTTTACCAATGTACTTCCAAAAATGATCTTGAATAATAAAATTATCGGAAAGATAATCAATTAAAAAGTCATCAATTGCATTATCTTCTCTATCTGAACCAAGATTTGCTAAATTAAAATCAGCAGCTTTTAATAAAGCTTCGACATCATGAGAAAATGTCTGAATAGTCACTTCTAAATTCTTTTGATTGTCACTCAAGCGCACTTCAGTGGTTGTCAAAAAGAATTGATGACTAAACACTACTGTGTGTAGTAAAATTATTTTAAAAAATAATTTATACATCTTTCAAGTTGTAGTTTTACTACTTGCCTTCTTGCTGCTTTGCTCTTTGCATTGGATTTGATCCACCATACCAAGATGAACTATCATACTTATATATATCAAATAACGTTGGTTCATTTTTAGGTGGCCAATGATTATTATCTCTAAAAGTATCTGCAGTTTCTCTAAATGGATCTAGCATAAAACTTACTACCTTCTTTTCAGTCTTAAATACTTTTGATACTTCTGGCCTATTAAATCTCCAAATTTCAACTGGAACTCTTACAACATCTGTAGATCCATCTTCAAAAGTCATTTCAATAATTAATGGCATTACTAATCCACCAATATTTTTAAATTTGATTTTATAGAAATGGTCTTCGCGCTTTGCCAGCTTTCTTTCATTGTCAGACAATTCATCCATCAGCTCTTCGTATTTGCTTTTTCCGCTCATTTTTTCCATGATTTTTGCTTTCATTTCATCTGAAAGATCAGCATCATTGAGCATTGTTTCATATCTTCTACGATCGCTAGCATCTGTAATGTCAGCAAACTCATCGTATGAATCGTAGAAATCTCTAGTCTTTGGATCTCTATCTGTTACAGTTTGTTTAATATCTTTCTCATCTAACATGGCAGCATAATATTTTTTACCTTCTTTATCTTTCTTCTCCGCTGCTCTTTTATTTGTAGGGTCTAGTTCTAATTGAAACCACTCAACTTCTTCAATTGATAAATCTACGTGGTCATTGGTGAAAAACCATCCTCTCCAAAACCAATCTAAATCAACTCCGGATGCATTTTCCATTATTCTGAAAAAGTCAGATGGCGTTGGATGTTTAAACATCCATGTTCTGGAGTATTCTTTAAATGCAAAATCAAACAATTCTCTGCCCATAATAGTATCTCTTAGGATATTTAATGCAACGGTAGGCTTTCCATATGCATTTGCACCAAATTGATAGATTGATTCAGAGTTTGTCATAATTGGCATAATATTTGACTTATCTCCTCGCATATACCTCACAATATAGTCTTGATTATTTCTTGGGTGAAATAGTTCAGAATCCCAGGCTCTACCAGCTAAATCATCCATGAACGAGTTTAATCCTTCATCCATCCAGGTCCATTGCCTTTCATCCGAATTAACAATCATTGGAAACCAAAAGTGTCCAACTTCATGTATAATAACTCCAATTAATCCTCTTTTAGTTCTTTCAGAATATGTACCATCTTCTTCAGGACGATATCCATTAAATGAAACCATTGGATATTCCATTCCCATACGATCTATATGTGCTGAAATAGCAACAGGGTAAGGATAATCAAATGTATATTTGGAATAAAAATCAACTGTATGCGCTACTGCTTTTGTTGAATATTGTCCCCATAGTGGATTTGCTTCATTTGGGTAGTATGACATAGCCATCACTGTCTTATCACCGACTTTAACACCCATCGCATCCCATATATATCTTCTTGAAGCAGCAAATGCATAATCTCTTACATTATCTGCTTTAAAATGCCATGTTTTTTGTCTACTTGTTTTTGTTTCTAGATTTTCTAGCGCTTCATCAACAGTTACAATTAACACCGGCTCTTTTGATTTCTTTGCTTTATCGAGTCTTTTTATTTGTTCTTCAGAAAGTACTTCATCAGGATTCTGTAACGACCCAGTTGCACCAACAACAAAATCTTCTGGAACCGTAATTTTTACATCATAATCACCAAAAATTAAAGTGAATTCACCTCTACCTAAGAATTGCTTATTTTGCCAACCATATACATCGTTGTACATACACATTCTGGGAAAGAATTGTGCAATAGTGTAGATATAGTTATCATCTTCTTCAAAATGCTCGTATCCTGATCTTCCTCCATCTCTAATATGATCATTAATATTGTACCACCACTTAATTTTAAATGTATAGGTTTCCCCAGGCTGAATTGGCTCTGGAACATCAATACGCATCATAGTTTTATTAATAGTATATGGAACATTTTTATTTTTTTCGTCTTTTACATATTGAATTTTGAAACCGCCATCAAAATCCCTATAAAAGTTTTCTAATGTTCTAGAGGATACGGTACTTCCAATGACCATCTTCTCATTACCGCGCTGTGCAGATAAATCGCCAGTAGACTGTATCTTGTAGGAGTCTGAATCTAATGCTCTAACATTTTGTGTTAACTCCATCCATAGATAGTTAAGAGCATCAGGTGAATTGTTATAAAAGGTTACAGTTTCTTCGCCGTAAAGTCTTTGTTTATTGTCATCAATTCGTAGCTTCATATCATAGTCAGCTCTTACTTGCCAATATTCGTGACCGGGATATCCAGCTGCCGTACGATAAGTGTTTGGTGTAGTTATATCTTCGTTTAGCTGCTTAAAACGATCTAGGTTAATTTGATATGAATTAAAATGTTTGTTTTCTTCTAGTTCAACTGCATCTTGAGCGAACGTAAAAGATAATAAAAAAATGGTTATAACGGTTTTCTTAAACATGCTTATTTCTCCTAAAATTCTGTGAACTAACAATGTAAGGAGCAAATAATGATGTTGTAAATAAAAAAAAGATGTTATCTTTAAAGTGTTAAGGAGAGAATTATGATAAAAAAAGTACTTTTTATACAAAATCGAACTGCTATCAAACGTTCAAATTTCTTTGATCATTGGGAAAATATTCATGCCCCGCATATGGTAAAAGTATTAAAACCATTAAAATATGTTTTAACTTTTTTTGAAGAAGATATAGAAAATGGATGCTGTGGCATGGCAGAGCTATGGTATAATACCGAAACTGAATATCAAGAAGCAATGGAACGCAGAAAAACAGAATATGGTTCATCTGACAATTGGCATGATGTAGCAAAAGCATGGCCTGACCCTGATCGATATGAGTATACAGGCAGAGAAATCAAAATAGTTGATAACACATAAAAGTATGTCAGCAAAAAAACTCTATCTCATCGGCATGGTGGGTTTTTTTATTTTTTATGTCGGGCTTTTTCTTAAACAGCCTTCTATTTCATTTCAGAAAGGCGATATCTTCTTTCAGGATCTTGACTGTGGCCCGCCCTGCGAAGCAATCGAAGCTGTCACTCAAGGATATAATGGATCTCAATTATCTCACTGTGCTATTATCACTGCCGTTGGTCCATCCTATGAAGAAACGATTCTTACAGAAGCTATTGGAGATTATGTGATTGAAACCACTTTAGAAGAATTTTTAAATCGCAGCGATAAAGTAATCGTAGGTCGATTAAAAAATGATTATCAATATATGATAAATGAAACTGTAGAATACATATCAAATAATCTTCTGGGTAAAAAATATGACTATATTTTTGATATAAACGATGATACGTATTATTGTTCTGAAATTATTTATGAAGGATTAAAAATAGCCGATTCTTCGCAAGAAATTCTTGCTTTAAATCCAATGACATTTAACGAACCTGGTACTAATGAGCCATTTAAACATTGGGTTGATTACTATGATGAATTAAATCATCCCATACCAGAAGGAGAATTAGGATTAAACCCAGGTGGGATGTCTCGTTCAGATGCAATTGATATTGTATATATATTTGAAAAACCTTCAGGTTTTAATCAATAAAAACTACATTTTTTCAATTGTAGTTAAGTATAAACAATCTTCACAATTTGAATCATTATATTCAGGCATTTTATCGCTTTGAAGACAAGCATACATTTCTTCAATCATAGGACTAATCCAACTTGTATCTAATTCAAATGGTACTAATGTTCTTCTAAAGTGCATCTGCTTTCCAAGGTGAGGTCTTGAAGCTTCTCCATTATAATACATTAAGTACCCTTTTTTAGATACGTCAAAACCATTTTTTTGCAGCAACCAACTATATATCTCTAGCTGTCTCTTGTATGATTCTCCATTATTATAAACATTTGCAGAAGAAAGAATGTCTGCTTGTTTTGCAGTGGCTTTAAAATCAATAACAACTAGCTTACCATCTTTATCAACCATGATATCATCCACGCCACCATATAGGAGAAAATTATGTTCTGTATCTTTATATTGAATACCAGTAAAGGCATTTTGCCATTTCTCAATATCATCATGCTTGAATGGCTTGATGTCTAATCCATTTTCAATAAAAATTCCATGAGGCCTGTCTTTGGCTCGACATATATCCATTTCTTTTTTTAACAATGCGTCTACTGCGCTATTTATTGCCCACCCTGGCATGGGAGGTTTTCTAAGTCCGAGCTTTGCGTCTTTATAAAAACAGGTAGGGCAATTAAAATATAGTTCAATTTTTGATCGACTAATTTTAAAAGTTTTTTCAGGGTTATAACGCCAGTTTTTTCCAACGATTGGGTTATATCCATAGCCCATAATTTATTCCACTTCTAACGGATCAAAGTCGCCAGACCATGCTAAACATTTTTGGTCATCTTTGGCAATTTTTGAAATAGTTTTGATATCTGCTCTTGAAATTTCAAAATGATGTAAATCTAAATTTTCTTTCAGTCTATCATATTTGACAGATTTGGGTAATACTGGATACCCTAATTGAAAAGCCCATTTTAAAAATAATTGAGGTACAGTAACATTATAGCTATCAGCTATATCTTGACATGGCATAGATCCAGACTTCATATCTTCTGGTTTTCCATTCCATTGTGATCCTTCTCTCCAATTTGGAATTGGGGCTAAGGTTGAGTAAGCAATAGGTAATATTTCATGCTTATCCATGTATTGCGCTAATTCTGTTTTAATAACATGCCAAGGATGAATTTCAATTTGATTAGCTGATGGCATTTCTAATTCTGCTGCTTCAATTTCCTCTATATGTTTGACATTATAGTTTGAAACACCTACATGCTTGACTTTGCCTTGCTTTTTTAACTCTAGCATTGCTTCCCACAACTCTAAACGATTTTCTTTTGCAAAAGGGTTATGAATTAAGTATAAATCTATTTCATCAACTTGCAATAACTGTAAACTTTGTTCGCATGCTTCAATAGCACCTTTAAACGTTTGAAATGGCTCTTCTTGTCCAAACATACCTGGCCACATTTTAGTAGTAATATAGATTTCATCTCTAGGAATACCTGATACTTTTAAGGCTTTTCCAATTCCTTCTTCATTGCGATATACTTCGGCAGTATCGATATGCTTGTATCCTAAAGATATAGCATCTTTGACAATGCTTTCTACTTCATCATTTGGGATGAGCCATGTTCCAAGACCGATCATTGGGATATTTATTTTATTCATTATAGTAGTATACGGGTTTTTTTCAGAAACATTCCATCTTTTTTGAAGAGATGTATTTCCTTTAATATGCCTAGGTTCGTATGGACACATTCTACATCCATTACCACAACATTCTTTTTGACTAATTAAAAATTGAGAAGAAAGCATTTTTAATTATTATTTGTAAAAAGCTTCAATTTCTTTTTTGAGAATTGGAACAACATCTTCCATTTTTTCTACGATTTGAATCTGGCTAATATCTTTCTGATCTATCAATTCCTTTTTAAGTGGATTTTCTTTCATCCAATCAATCAATCCTTCCCACATTTTTCCAACTAAAATAATTGGTCTTTCTTTTATATGACCAACCTGCATAAGCTGCCATGCATAATACAACTCTAACAAAGTACCAATTCCACCAGGAGTTACCACTACAGCATTGCTTATACGCATAAATTCATCCAGCCTAGAAGAGAATTTCTTATGAAAAAATTTAATATCTAGATGATCGTTAAAACCTGATTCAAATGGTAAGTCAATTCTCAATCCAAATGATTTTGTTTTTTTACTACCTTCTTTAGCACCAGCATTAGCAGCCTCCATCAATCCCGGTCCACCGCCAGTAACAATATCTGCTCCATTTTGCGCAAGACTTTTTGCTAAATTATAAACACTTTTATATTCTGGAGTGTTCTCTTGAATTCTTGCTGAACCAAAAATTGCTACCCTGTAGTATTCAGTGCCAATTTCTGTTACAAGATTATCAAGGTCTGCAACAATACTACTCAGCTCTTGTATTTGTTTCGATAAAAATTTTCGTACTTTTTCTTGTTTTACTTTCATTTGAAGATTGGCAATATATGGATTAAAAATTCAATCTACAATTTCAACCCAGCCACTTTGCCATTTTTTTTTATTTTGAAGATCCTTAAAAGATACTTCTATTTTGACTTTCTTATTACAGACTGAAAACATTTCAACAAATTGTTTCTTTTTATTGATGTTCAGCACTTCATAATGACGCCAATTCTGTATACTTGTTACAGATGTCCACTTTGAAAATTCTAAATGTTTCATACTAATACTATAATCTTGATAAAATATAAAATTGTAAACACAAAACTAGTAATGCTATTACCGTTCTGATGAATTCCATTAAATGATTATGTCTATCAAAAAATCTTTCTATTCTAAACCAAATACTATTTTTGTAATCCATAACCCTGCTTCTCAATTTTCTTGCTTAATAATTTCTTCAGAGTTTTCATTGCTATCATTGCTCTCCTCTTCATTTTTTTCAGAATCTTCGTCAATTTTTTCTACTACTTTTTCTACTACTTTTTCTGCAGCTTTCTCAGTAGCCTTTTCAACTGCTTTTTCAGTAGCCTTTTCAACTGCTTTTTCAGCAGCTTTTTTATATACTGCCCCTGCGGCTTTTGTAATTACAGGGCCAAAAGCTTCAGCCGCAAGGCCTTGCAATGAAGATGCTCCACTGCATGAAAGAAAAATAAAAGATATCATACTTAGCAAAAATTTTTTCATAATTAACTCCTTTGAAATAAAGTATTTTAAGATAAAATAAAAATCAATTATTAAAAATAGCAGTGAACTATGATTTATATTTTTCAGTTAAACCAATTTCATCAACCTTGCCTTGAAAATGTCCGTTGTAAATATTATCTGCCATCCAATCTTTTTCAATTTCAATTTCTTCAAATGGCACCTTTTTCCACCAATATCTTTTTTCTGGATTCCAGCGATACTTTCTAGCCTTCAGAATATCTTTTGTTTCAAAAGGGCTGTTTAAAGCGGCAATTGTGTAGCTTGGATTTGCTGCATTTACTAATAACTCTAACGATGCTTTGCTTACTCCTTCAATATCATGAGTTACTAAATGGATTAGTGCATCTACATCATACATTGCACGATGTGATTCATAATAGAAACCGTGCCATATACATAAAATTTCCTGACCTTTAGCACCAAAACCTCGTTGAGTCCAATTAATATCATTTACCGAACATACCCACACTTTATCTTTTGAAAGTGGCAAATACCTATCCATAAAAGCACGATCAAAATTAGCATTATGCGCAACAATGATGTCAGCATTTCCTATTAATGTGGAAACCAATTCCCAATCTAAAGAATGTCCCTTTACATCCTCGTCTGTAATACCTGTTACTCTGGTAATTTCTGCTCCAATGCTTTCTTCTGGGTCATTGAATGATTGATAACTATTAATAACCCCCAATAGTTCTCCATTATTTTTATCAATTGCAGTTAGCTTTGCAGCAAATTCAATAATTTTACATTTTTGCTTATTAAGGCCAGTTGTTTCAAGATCTAAAAAGCATACTTTTACAGCATCTTCATTATGATAATTCTCAGGTAGATTAACAAAACTTTCTCCATTGAATTTGTAAAGCTCTATCTTTTGATTATCGCTTATTGTCTTTTTTAAAAATGTCATGGTACAATCTACGAATAATTTGAATTTGTCGGGGTGGCAGGATTTGAACCTGCGACCCCCTGCTCCCAAAGAACAGGTTGCACCGTCAATAACTTTTGAAATCAAAGAAAATTAGTTAAAAATTATTCTCCATTTGAGTCTAAAATCATTAAAAAACCTGGATTTGTATTATCGGTATGATTTGTAATCCATCCTCCAAAAATAATCTTGCCATTATGTATTCCTTCATCAATATAATCTATTCCACCCAACCAATCATCGGTGTTCTTGCCATTTAAAATTGTTCTTGTGCCTCCCCATTCAATAGTGCCTCCATTATACTTATACAAGTAGATATATGAAGTAGTACTTGCAGCTATTAAATAAGCTTCAGCAGGATTACTTGGATTAACAATTAATTCAACATTTTCATCCCTAAAATCCTGAATATAAATACTATGATTTTCTTCCGTTTTGGTCATACCACTTCCTTCAATTGCAAATGTTTGAAAGATAAAATCATTATTAGAGGTTCCAGCAACATTAAAATATATGCCACTACCAGTTGATTCCTTTAGTGCAATTGAAACTGCGGTGAGCCCTCCAGCATCATCGGAAACAGAACAGTCTGGGTTGGGTTCATTAAATTGATTTAAAAGATTAAAAGAAGAGCCATTATCTTCAATTTCAAAAATTGAAGTTTGATTATTGCAGGTCCAATTAACTCTTCTGCTTGTCCCAGCAATTAAAATAGTATTGTCCGCTATTATAGATCTTCCATATCCAGTGAAATCATATGAAAACTCTGAAGTATCTAAATTATTAGTTTCAAAAATATTATTGTATAAGATATTGCCACTAAAATCCATTCTTGCAACCATTGGCTTCATTGTTCCATCATTAGTACTAATATCTTTTCCAGAGATGATTAACGAACCACTGTCTTCATAAACACTTCCAATTTGGAAATAGGTGCCATCACCATTTCCTATAGATGAGTGGGGTTGAACTGTATTTATAATATTAAAATCTGAATCTATAAAAGTTATTTCTGTTTGATTCCAAACAACAAATGAGTTATTGCTTAGTTCAATTAAATCGCCTTGAGAAGTATCATCGAGCGAATGTTCAACTGAACGATTTAATGACAAATCCTGATTAAACTCAGCCATAAATGTTTTTGGACTGATTGCTCCACTGAATTTATGTGTCATTCTGCCGTAAACAATAAACTTGTTATTACTACCAACAATCACATCATAGACAACATTATTCCAGTTAGCGTCGATTTCAAAGGTTTTGGTAATACCTACTACCTCATAAATTGTAATATTCACAACCCCTTCATTTGTATCACCAACAACTTTATACTTAAATGAGTCACTTCCATAAAAATCTGAATTAGGAATATATTCTACAATATCATTAGTTAATGTAATAGTTCCATTATCAGGATTCTGTGAAATTTCATACTGAATATTGCTATTATCTCCTCCATCAGGGTCTGTAGAAGATAGAGTAATAAAAACATTACTGTTTTCATTAACAGAAACATCTAAGTTATCCGCATGCGGTAAATCATCAACAGGATTTGTTAAGATAATGATTTGACCGTGTAAGGACTTATCATATCCATCCCAGGCGTAAAAATATGTCCAGTCTTCATAAGGATCATTTTCAACGGAAAGTTCAAGATCTGAAGTAAATATAAATCCATCGTCAGTTGACTGAAAACATTCATCGCAAGAGCCTGGAATTTGATTCCCATCATTATCTTCATTCGTTAATTGAAATGATAATTGATCGCCTTCAATATCAGTTGCATTAATTATTATTTCGGTAACTTCATCTTCATTTCTGGAAATATTAACTTGAAGATTATCTAGAATAGGAGCATCATTTACTGGATTAATAGTGATAGTAGCGGTTCCAACATTCATAAAGCGACCCGTATCATCTGTCGCCTCAAAAGTAAACGAGTCGGTACCATTATAGTCTTGGTTTGGAGTATAGGTTGCATTAACTCCATCTAAACTAACAGAACCATTGGTTGGTTGAGAAATAATTCCAAAGGAATAACTATCTCCATCATACTCCTCTGCAGTTAATTGTAATACTACCGCCACATCTTCATCCGTAGTTGCTGCTGCATTTTGAGTATTAGGATCATCATCTTCACCAGAAACCGTCATAGTGACTGTTGCAATATTACTGTCTGATGTTCCATCATTGGCATAATACGTAAAGGTATCGGTTCCATTAAAGTTGGCATTAGGAGCATAATTAGCCACATTTCCATTTAAAGTAACAGTTGCATTGTTGACTTCTAAAATGGTATAGGTTAAAGATTCTCCTTCTGGATCAGAGCCAGCAAGCGTGATATTAATGGCAGTGTCTTCTGCAGTAGATGCACTCATATCTTGGGATACGGGTGGTTTTAAGAATTGGTTAATCTCAGATTCAAAATCTGGGATAGTTGCTGAAATTCCTAAAGAAGTATAATGTGCAACAATATTAGATCGCACTTCTGCCATATCTAAATTTTTGGAATTTTCAATCAAGGTATTTCTCAAATTGGTGTCATCAAGTGCTCCATCACTTGCAATGTCCGTACTTATATTGGCCAGTAATTGAGACATTTGACCAACCGTTAAGTCTCCCTGAATAATGGCAGACATCGCTAATAATTTTGCGTTAGCTGCACCATCTTGACTTATGTCCAATAATTCGGATTCAGGAAAATTGGCTCTGGAATAATCAAAAATAGCTAATACTTCTTCTTGGGCTTGTAGTTTGGCTTGTGCAAAGGTTTTTGGATTATCACCAGACATCAATGTGACCATTCTATTTTTTTCAAGATGGGTTAAAATATTTACATTAAGTGAAGTTTTTCCAGTCAAGTTAGATAAAGCAAATAGCGTTAATTGTCCTGAAGAAATCTGATTTGACACTTCATTAAAATAGTATCCGTTAGCTCTTAGCTCAACATACGGAGATTCTAATTGCACATTGGCTACTGCAAAACGTCCTGTGTTGTCTGTAATTGCCGATGAAAAGTTGCGTCCTGTTGGACTCAAGGTATTGGTTAACTCAGCTATATTAATAGCAGTACCATTATTAAATGGACCTTTTTGTGCTTGCCCGCCTAAGGATGTTAAATTAATCACAATTGGTGGCTCTTCAGGACCAGTGGCTTTATCGCCTCCACCACTACATGTCCATAGCCATAATACGCTTAAAATGAGCCAAAAATTACGCATTAAAAAAAATCGTCATTTTTGGTAAAATAATCAATTTCAAAATTAACACCATTATTAACACCATTTTTTGACCGAATTTGCTGCACAATGATGTGTTATAAAAATAAGAAAGGGCAACCGAAGTTGCCCTTTATTTGCCTCTATAACTCGTCTAATTCCTCATAGAATTGATAATGTCGGGGTGGCAGGATTTGAACCTGCGACCCCCTGCTCCCAAAGAACAGGGTTTACCCTCGATAACTATTAAATTTTTGTAAAACTTGTAAACTATTTCT
>Ga0181596_10000618_pt1 | contig 36714 bp, 34 predicted proteins | sample 041ome_6_FD_148655 | JGI IMG/M metagenome (GOLD analysis project Ga0181596, IMG submission 148655) | Coastal salt marsh microbial communities from the Groves Creek Marsh, Skidaway Island, Georgia - 041402US metaG (spades assembly) | ecosystem: Environmental > Aquatic > Marine > Intertidal zone... | reverse complement strand
AGGCCTAATTTTTTTTCGGCAGAGAGAATGTCTTCACGTGCACTAAGACCCATTAAACCATCAAGGTCTGTCACATCGAATGATACCTCAGCTTTCTGAAGATCCAAACGTTTTATTACTTCGTTGCGAACAAATTTATGCCGCTCATCTGCATAGCTTTCAAAAAAAGCCAACCAATCTGAGAATTCGCCATTTTCTATTGTTATAATTGCAACAACACGCATTTAGTTTGTCCCCTAGAAATTTAACGTCCGCCTAGATTTTCACATAAAGAATATTAAATCAACTTTTTTCAGAATTGGTACAATTTTTGCTGTTTTTTCGTATACAAATATTATTCAGGTATAAATTAGCATGATAAACAATTTAAAGACATTTGCTTATAAAATTTCCACTGTTTTTCTTCTGGGTGTGCTTGGAATAGCTTCAACTAACTTAGCTTGTTTTGCTGAAGCCGCCAATAACTCTATTTGTGAGAATCCATCACGCAGCGTTCAGGATTGTGATTATCAAATATACATGAGCGTTCACGAAACAACGAATTTATACGCTAGTTCAAGCCTAAGTGGCATCATTCAATCTCAACATCCTCAAATAACAGACAAAGACAAAAAAACATATGGCACGAACAATTTTTCGCAATCAACGGGTGATAAAAAAAATGATGTAATTCACAGACTTTCCTTGTTGGACGATATCGGCAGAGAAGATTTTAAAATCTGTGCAGCATTATTACCTCAACAAAAACTAAAGAAATGGCAAATCGTCAAGAAAGATATTGCATTTGTGACGCATGAGTACGCCAAGATAAGTTCTTCGGAAGAACCAAATTTTCAAATTAATCAAAAAAATTGTGAATCTTTTTTTGATCTAATTTTTGGAAATTAAGGCTTTATGATCTATAGTTAAAAAAGCAATATGTGTGTTGTAAATTTATGGAGTAGCCGGCGCAATGGAAGAAAAAACTGAAAATGTACAAAACATCAATCAAGTTAATACTTCAGATGATAATAAACTAACTAAAAATGTCGTAAGGCTTCTAGACGAGGAAAATTCATATATTGCAAGTGCAAAAGAACGGATGAATGACGTTATTGACGCTTTTATTGCGAATTCGGAAGGGGCAATGACGCTTAATGATTTTTCTCAAATTTTTAAGACTGTCACTGTTTGGATAAAATTTCGTCCGCGCAAACTGGGTCAATACGTTGAAGTTATGAAGGAGCGTACAACCGCAGAAAATGTTTGCGTGAGATATGCAAGTGACGAATATATACCGCATATAAAAGAAGTTCTGAAGGAGCACCGTCTACAAATCACATCCCAAGAACCAAATATAATCAACTGCAAGCCACCACGCCCAAAAGACCAAGACATCGAAATAGCGGTTCAAAAAATTAAGGTTGTTGGAAACTCATCAAGAAACTCATTGGCTCAAGTTAAGGCAGATTCAATTCAAAGGTTACAGGCAGCGCTCAAAAACGAATATCTTGAGGCAAAAGACGTTAAATTCGCAATTACAGCTATTGAAAAAGTTGAACAAAAGTTTGCGGTCGTACTCGTCTACTTAAGGCTAGAAGCTGAAAAAAAAGTTGCCGGTAAACTTTTTAGATATGACTCGGCTGAAAACCAAGAAATACACAAAAGCGTTTCGAGAAGGGTTGCTAAGTACTCATATGTGGAAATTTAATCAAATCAAGGCTGTATGCATTGTAACCATAGCAATTCTATTGCCGCTCACTAAAGCTTTCGCCACTAATCACTCATTGATGAATGAAAATTTGCAAAGTTCTGAACAATATTGCCTTGTTGAAACTGATCAAATTAGCTTTTGTAGCACTCAAAACTTGAGTGGCAAAATAATTATAAGTAAGCTTCCGCTGTTCATACCCGTAAAATTGTCAAACGGCACAACTGCATTTCGCCTAATGGCCACAATTACTAATCAGACAGGGAAAACAATTATTGGAGCAAAAGTAGAAGCCTGGTTTGATACTGAGGGTAAAGCACAGATAACATTTTTAATCAAAGAACGCTTGATTTACAAGGACACCTCTTCATTGGAGTATTCCCATCTTATTCGTTCAGACGTGCCTAAAAATCAGTCTCTCTATCGTGCACTTTGGAATGCATATTATGGATCCGAAAAACCAGTAATCATCTTGAAATTGAAAGAAGTTTCATTTGAGAAAAATCAATAAGAAAACCCTAAGATTTCACAATACTTAACTGAATATAGGAATTCTAGTTGCGTATTTACAATCTCAGTCCATTTATCTGCACCAAACGTATTCACAAAATTTCCATCTACGCTTTGTAGAACTCGAGCACATTCGCCATAACTTCCCGGTTTTACAGGACTTCCATTTACATGACATTCCAACAAAGAGTTTCCTATTATCTCTTTTTCAGCGTCTTTATAAATAATAGAGACCCCATTGATGTCTCGACCTGTTGAATTCTTTAACTGTAGAGCAAGAATATAATTTGCTTTGGTTCCAGCTGGATCGCTATCGAATACCAAACGTACGCCACAATGCCGATCGTCTATTTCAGCGGAGCTAACAATGGTCGCTTTAATCCCAATAAACATGCTGATTGTAATAATTTTCAACCAAACACTTCTCACATAAATTAAGCTCATATCTTTTCTTTCGATCTTATGCCGTCTTGTTGATCTAGATAAGTCGCAAACAACACACTTTCTGAGATTATTCCAATGATCTTATTTTTGGATTTATCGATTATAGGGATAAATTCACCTACAAAATTCGATGCAATCTCCATTGCATCCTGTAAAGAAGCATCACACGGGATCGTAATACAATTAACGTCAACCAAATCTTTAATCGAGTGTGAACCTTCGCCATCGAGCAATGAGATTAAATCTAGTTTTCCAATGAATAAATCATCATTTCCAGTTACCACGGCTTCTGAAGTATTTTTTTCAAACATTAAAGTTTTAGCATCAGAAACTGACGTTTCCAGCTTCAAACAAATAAAGTCTTTATTTATGAGCTCTATAACTGAGAGCTCTCGCAAAAATATCCCACTACGTCCTAACGACATATCTATGCCACGAGTCGATAGCTGCTTATCGAAATAAGAACTGCCAAATTTAACTTGTACTATGGATACCGAAATTGCCAAACTGACCAAAGTAGACAGCCCGTAAATGTAAGAACCCGTTAGTTCGATCACAATAATAATCATCGAAATTGGTGCTCCCAACACAGAACCAGCGACCGCCGAAATACCACAAATCACAAAAATTTGCTCCATTTGGTCGGTGACACCCAACTGATACAATACAGATGAGAATATCGCACCAGTACTGGCTCCAACCAAAATTGCAGGAGAAAATATCCCGCCAAAAAATCCAAAGTTTAACGAAACTGCAGTTGCAATGATTTTAAACAACCAAATGATAATCAACGATGATAATGCGAAGTTGCCACTAAATATATCAAATACAGTGTTTGTTCCTAAGCCCATAACCTCGGGAATAAATGATCCAATAAATGCCAAAACGACTATACCAACAATTATTCTGATATAATTTATCGAGATTTTCTGCGATAATTTCGCAAATTGTAATAAGACTTGCATGTAAAATATCGCAGAAAAAGCATAAATTGGACCCGATACAAAACTCAGAAGGACTACTTCAAAGAGGTCAAATTCCAAGATCGGAAAATCAAATACTTGTGGAGTTTTCCAAACCATTGATGAGAATGCGTATGAGACGCAGGATGCCGTGGCGATTGCCATTATTGACTTATGGGAATAGTGTCTTAAAACAACCTCATGTGCAAAGATTAATCCAGCAATTGGCGCTCCAAAACCTGAAGAAATCGCTGCGGCAACACCAGCTCCGATAAAAACGTCAAGTCCAAGACCAAAATTAAAAAACCTCTTTAAACTGACTCCTATGATAGTCCCAAAATGTACTAATGGACCATATTGACCCACACTGGCGCCGCCACTTGCAGAAACAAAAGCAGCAAGCGTACTCAAAAAACCCAATTTGATTTTTGTTTTATCTGTAGCTGTATGAGCATAGTAAATGCTGTCCGCTATTCCTTGGAAAGGGATACCGGATGCAAGTTTTCTCAAATAAGCTACGATTAAAGCCGTCATCGAAAGAACTGCAATATAAGACACTAAAAAAGGAAAACCCAAGATCATAACAGTTTGCTGTGAATAAATGTAATTAATACCATAGCGAAACATTGAGGCCATCAAAGACCCAATGGCACCCATTAGTATGCCTACAATGACAGATCCAAAGAAAAAAAATACAGATGGGGTTTTGGGGTCCAATTTCAACAAAATACCACCTCTCAACAAAACTGTATCGAGTTTACCATATATTTGCAAAGTGCAATATTTTTAATTATTTGGTAAAAGTATGTACCTGGTATAATTTTTGGGACACCAAACTAGTGGCCCAAATTAGGCAAACCAACGGCGGGTAGGGCCTGTATCAATATGAATAAAATTTCTATACATCCCCAACCCACCAGGTGCTTCTTTGTGGGCGGTATTGCGTAGCGTTTCAATTGAAACATTTGGAACCCTGAAATCTAACGCTCTACCTGTTAAATGAAAAGAATTTTTAGCAACGTTTCGGCTTTTCGATCGTAGTTTCTCGTTTGTCCGCTTGGTCCTGTAACCGGACAACACATCGACTTTTACAAGTCCTTGATTATCCACAAAAGGCTCACAAATATTTACTAGTATATTAATTAAATTTTTGTCCATGGCAATTACTTCATCATCTCGCCAATCGCGACAAAACTCATCAAAAGCTAACCCGTCAAATTTGGAATGTTTACCTTGCGACTCAATAAAATATGACAAATTTTCACCAGTGTTTGCGTTTTTCAAGTCAATAGTAAATTTTTTTTTGTTTTTTTTAATTGGCCACTCGTTTTGCGTGCTATCAATCAAACCAATTGCGATATCGGGCTCCATATCAATAATTTTTTGGTCAAAATCGATCAGATTTTTTCTTGATAAGGAAGGCCAAAACGGATCGACTTTGTGATCAAGATCAATGATTGGATCCGCCGCCTCTGCCAGGCTGGAATACATCAGGCCCAGTGTGAATAATCGACGCGATAATTTTGTTTTTTGACTCATACGAAGGCGAAGCAATTCATGTGCCAATTTTCTTTCTTAAGTCTCATGAAAGTGGCTGGGAGTATATTAATTTAATAAAAATCGTGCACATTTCATGAAATTGAGTAACATATGTCCAGATCTCAAAGAGGATTGTATCAATGTCAGAGCCTAAATGCGAAATTTGTAAATTCTGTTTGCGAGAAATCGACAGGCATGGCGAGAGTTCCTATGAATGCGGCAGATTTCCGCCCACAATAGTCAACAGCACAAGTCTGTCAAAATTTCCAAAAATTCTGCCTAACTGGTCATGTGGCGAGTTTAAAATATATGAGAATGGCCGCTGATTAAGCATGAAAAAGTTCAAAATATGACTTGTTAGTACAATGTAGCTATAACCGCCTCTAAGATATATCAAAAGCTTCCTGGAAATTGCACAAAATCTCTCGGGTCAGGGTAACATTTCGTAAACTGTGTAAACAGCCTCATGGACAAACAAATTAGGATTTTCAGAACACGACTTTATGACCAGCTCGAATATCGGTATCTCCAAACGATCTATGACTTCAAGATCACGTTGAGTTTCAATGATACGACCGCTTATGTAACCTAAAAACCATTGTTCATCTTGAGCAATAGCACCGGTCTCTTCATACTGCTTTAAAAAATCAATGCATGATTTTGTGCCCAAACCAAATAACATGAGCGGTTTAGAATGGGAGCCCGCGATAACTTGGGTTACAAAAAATTGACTAATGAGAAATATTAAGTAGGTAAATTTCATATTTTTCTCCAAATGACGATTTTTCGTTTTAAAATCTGCCCATCACCCTTCGTTATTATCCCATTTAAATTAGCATTATAATACCAAAAACAACAGTGGCATTAATGAGGAAAGATATATTTTAATTGAAATAAAAAATTTTGTGGACCTTGAGGGTCAAAAATTCGGTTAATTTTACAACGCTTTTCAATAAAAAGGTATCCTTAACTGCAGCGAAAAGAAAAATGAGCAGATCACTAAATCTAACATTTAATTTGATATGAATTGGAACTGATCGTACTTGTTCAAAGCTGGATCGCAAATTAGTCGTTTTGAAAATATATCAGTAGGGTGCTGTCAGACGAATGTGAACTCGCCTCTGTCTAACCAAAATTGAGGGTCCAAATACATCGATAAAGCAAATGTTGGCTCAAAGAGTCTGTTTTATGAACTAGGGCGCAGACACAGTGTCTAACAGAGCCCGATTAAAAGCAAACGATAAAAATACACTTTTTCGCACACCAAATTTTTTAAGCTTTAACCTACTGTTTATAAATGATTAACTTACTACACCTCTATTGAAAATCCTCGTGTCGGTGGTTCGATTCCGCCCCTAGGCACCACTTTTATCATACATCACAATTAGTCCTGATCTTGGATCACAACCTTTTGTGCCAAGGCTAGGAACGTTTGTTTTTCGGTTGCATCCAAGCCCTGCAGAACGTCCTCTTGCAAGGCGCGCACGTGGGGCAGGATGTCGGCGAACAGCTTTTCACCGTCTTTTGTGGCGCGCACTTCGCGGGCGCGGCGGTCGTGTTTGGCCACGACGCGCTGTACCAGACCTTTTTGTTCTAGCCGATCAATCACCCCGCCAATCGTTGCCCGATCATAGGCGATCCGTGCCGCGACGCCCGCCTGATCAATACCGGGATAGGCGATAATCGCATCCAGCGCGGCAAATTGCACTGGTGTGATGTCATACCCACGCTCGCCCATATGTTTTGCAAAAACATGGGTAGAGATTTGGTGCAAACGGCGAATAACGTGCCCTGCCATGGACTTAGCATGCATATTGGACCCCTTTGATCTGAGCGGTCCACGTAGTTTAGGTTTCGAATTATAATTTGTATACATATTTTTGTTGACTTAAATTAGTAAGTATAAATATTATTTTCAGGACGACCTAAGTAGGAGCATGAAATGCAATTTTATTTGGACGGCTTTCGCGGGGGTGATCCCGATATTCGTGACGCCGCGCCCAATCGGCGCCATCGCGGCCCCTTTGCGCCCTTGCCCGAAAAGGTTGATGTTTTGATTGCGGGGTGCGGACCAGCTGGGTTGTGTTTGGCGGCGCAGTTGTCGCAGTTTCCACAGATTGAAACGATGATCGTCGAACGCAAGCCCGGTCCGTTGGAAAAAGGTCAGGCGGACGGGATCAACACCCGCACGATGGAAATGTTTCAAGCTTTTGGTTTTGGCGAAAAGGTAAAGCGCGAAAGTTACTGGGTGAATCAAACGGCGTTCTGGTCCCCCGATCCTGCCAATCCCAAACACATTCGGCGCATTGGTCGCGTCCAAGACGTGCCAGACGATTCATCCGAAATGCCGCACACCTTGATCAACCAAGCACGCGTGCATGAATTGTTCCTTGAGGTGATGCAAAATTCACCGTCCAAATTGGAACCCGATTATTCGTGGTCTGTTGTCGATTTGACGATTGATGACACCACCGATGACCACCCTGTCACTGTGGTTTTGGAAAACACCGGCATCAATGCGGGTGAAACCAAGACGGTTCGCGCCAATTACGTTGTTGGCTGTGACGGGGCGCGGTCGAACGTGCGCAAGGCGATTGGTGGCACATTGCACGGCGATGCTGCGCATCAGGCGTGGGGCGTGATGGACATTCTGGCCAACACCGATTTTCCCGATATCCGTCAAAAATGTTTGGTGACCTCATCTGCCGAAGGGAATATTCTGATCCTGCCGCGTGAAGGTGGGTATTTGTTCCGCATGTATGTGGAATTGGACAAGCTGAATGCAGACGAACGCGTATCCAGCAAAAACTTTACCGCCGATCACATGATCGCGGCGGCAAACCGGATCATGGCACCCTATTCAATCGACGTGAAACAGGTTGTCTGGTGGTCTATCTATGAAATCGGTCACCGTCTTACAGATCGTTTTGATGATGTGCCCGAGGGCGTTGATCGTAACCCGCGCGTGTTCACAGCCGGCGATGCATGCCACACCCACAGCCCAAAGGCAGGGCAAGGCATGAACGTATCCATGCAAGATACTTTTAACCTTGGGTGGAAATTGGCGCATGTCTTGACAGGTCGCGCGGATGCAAAATTGCTGCGCAGTTATTCAGCTGAGCGTTGGGTCGAAGCAAAACGTTTGATCGACACAGATCATCAATGGGCGCGGATCATGTCTGCACCTGCCGGTCAATCCGAATTGGACGGCGACGGCATGCCACGGTTTCAAAAACAGTTCATCGAAAATTTGGAATTCACCGGCGGCTTGGCCGTGGCATACGACCCATCCGATCTGGTGTCAGACACCGCGCATCAAAACCTTGCCACAGGGTTGGGCGTCGGGCGGCGGTTCCATTCGGCCCCGGTTGTGCGCTTGTCAGATGCGATGCAACTGCACTTGGGGCATGTGGCCGAGGCCGATGGCCGTTGGCGCGTCTATGCCTTTGCAGGGCGTGATGACACCACACTGCGCGCCTTGGCGCATTGGTTGGAAACGGACCCTCAATCGCCCGTCGTAAAATACACCCGTACAGGGGAAAACATCGATGCCATTATTGATGTCCGCGCCATATTCCAAGGGACGTTTGAACAGCTTGACTATGCGACCATGCCCCGCTTTTTCAAGCCGACAAAGGGCAAATTTGCGCTTCAAGATTACGAAAAAATATTTTGCGTTGATCACAAGGGACATGGCGATATCTATGACATGCGCGGGATCGATCGCGACCGTGGGTGCATGGTGATTGTGCGTCCCGACCAATATACGGCACATATTTTACCGTTGACCGCCACGGATGACCTAGCCACATTTTTTGACCGCATTCTAGTGTCGCCAGCGCCTTAGACACAGGTTTGGGATGACGGGCCACCTTGTCATCGCGCGTGTAACGGGGCATAGTTTGGCAACGGCGATAATATCCATCTTTCAATTCGGTTAACGCAAGGCAATGCGGCCCTTGTTCATGTTGAACGATGCAAGAGCTATGGGTGTAGCGCCAAAAGTGATAGGTATGCAGGCTAGATAATGGGCACCACACAACTGTTGACGACCCCCGAAATCCACCCGTTGGGATTGGATCGGCTTGTCGTGCGGTTTGCTTGGGTGCCCTTGGACGCTGCGACAGCTGCGGTTGGTCGGTTCCAAGCCCTCGTTGCCGATCTCAGTCCGAACGGCGTGGTCGATGTCGCATCCGCCTTGGCATCTGTGTCCGTCACATTTGATCGCACCAAGGTTTCACGCCAAGAGGTCATCGACATCCTAAATCCCTTGGCCCGCGACGCGATTTCTGCGGAGTCAGAGGCCCGGACGTACAAACGGATCTGGCATATCCCCATTGCATTTGGTGGCCCCTATGGCCCGCAACTACAAGAAACTGCCGAACTGGCAGGGGTGGACCCCGATACCGTCGTGCGCGATATCACCGAGAACCAGTTGTCAGTGTTGTCCATCGGGTTCGCACCCGGTCAACCCTATATCGGGCTTTTGCCCGAACGCTGGAACATTCCGCGCCAACCCGAGTTGACGCCAAAGGTGCCTGCGGGGGCATTGGTATTGGCCGTGCGCCAGCTGGTGTTATTCACAAACCCAAGCGTGACAGGATGGCGGCAGGTTGCCTATACCGCCTTTCGTCCCTTTAAATTCGACCGCGCGGATCCTTTTGCCTTGCGATTGGGCGATGGGCTTCGATTTCATGCGGTTTCGCATGATGACATGCATGCGCTTGATGCGAACAACACGGATGGTTTGGGCGGTGCACGATGCGAGGTGCTGCAATGACTGGCACGCTTTTGATCCTGAATGCAGGACCTGCGGTCACGATCCAAGATCTGGGCCGCCCCAATCGTGTTGCGCAGGGCCTCTCCGAAGGTGGGGCCGCAGACCGGTTGGCAGTGTTCGAAGCCGCCGCAATATTAGGAAGCGCGACAGTCTTGCCCGCGATCGAAATGGCGACCACAGGCGGCACGTTTCAAGTGTCGCATCCCACACGTTTCGCCCTAACAGGGGCAACGATGAAAGCCGCAATCGACGGTGTGCAGATCGCATGGAACCGTTCGCATATCCTCATGCCAGAGCAGACATTGACCATCGGCGCAGTTCAAAGCGGAACCTATGGATATCTGACCCCTGCACGCCCCATCGCAACACCGTACTGGCAAGACAGCCAATCTGCCCATCTTTTAGCGGGGATTGGCGCGCAGCTGTCGGCGGGGGATACCCTTGGGCTTGGGGATGACCCAACACCAGATCGCGTCGATCATGCGATGCTGCCATCAGATCGCTTTAAAGGGGGCACAGTGCGGTATGTCGCTGGACCACAAAGCGACTTGTTTTCCCAAGACACCCAAACGCGGTTTCAAACAACCCATTTCACCCGAAGCGCACAGGCCAACCGACAAGGGGTCAAATTGGACGGCGGCGCGCCCTTTGTGCCCGATACGCCCAAAGGGCTTGCGTCGGATTTCATACACTTGGGTGACATTCAAATGACGGGTGAAGGCCTGCCCTATGTTCTGCTGACCGAATGCCAAACGATTGGCGGTTATCCACGGATCGGAACGGTCATACCCGCAGATATCCCGAAAATCGCCCAAGCCCCGATTGGCGCAGCCCTTCGGTTTGAATGCATAACACTGGCCCAAGCGGATGCGGTTTGCCCCCCTGATACGGCGATCCTGTCCTCATTGCGTAACCAAGCCCGCCCCTGCATTCGCAACCCTAAAGACATTCCTAACCTGTTGAGTTATCAATTGATCAGCGGCATGATCACAGGCCTAGACGGGAACGACACAGAATGCAAAAAACAATCGATTTGAACGCGGACATGGGCGAAAGCTTTGGCCCATGGAAAATGGGCAATGATGCGGCGCTGTTGGACATTGTCAGTTCGGCAAACATTGCCTGTGGGTTTCATGCAGGGGATCCTGATACGATGGCGCAGACAATGGCATTGGCCGCGCAAAAGGGCGTCGGCATCGGCGCACATCCCGGATTTCAAGATTTACAAGGGTTTGGACGGCGTCGGTTAAAGCTGTCTGATACCGAGCTTGCCAATATGATCACCTATCAATTGGGGGCAACCCAAGCGATGGCAAAACGTTTGGGCACCAAAGTTCGACACCTGAAATTGCATGGGGCCATGTCCAATATGGCGTCCGAAGATGCCCATATGGCGCGCATCTGTTATCAAGCCGCGCTTGATGTTGATCCCGACCTTATCATCATGGTGTTGTCAGGAACGGCGATGGAAACAGTGGTCCAAGACTTGGGATGTGCGTGGGCGGGTGAAATCTTTGCAGATCGGGCATATAATGCCGATGCAACCTTGGTGGCGCGTGGGACGCCAGGGGCTATGATCTCAGATCCAAAAATTGCGGCAGATCGCATTTTGGATATGCTGGACAAAGGTGGAATTGTTGCCCACACCGGCGAAGTGATCCCCTGTCGCATCGATACGATCTGTTTGCACGGCGATGGTGACACGGCGGTTCCCATGGCGCAAAACCTTCGAGCGCATCTCGAAGCGGCAGGTTACACGATCAGGCAGTTTTAACCCACTGCATGCGCGGTCATCGCAAGGATTGGTCGCGTATATGCTTTGCCTCGAATTCGAACCCATATTCGGGCGTCGCCTGTGGCTGGTTCGACAAGGCATAGGTTTGATGCCGCAGATATTCCATCAAGGCGCGGGCATCTTTCGAACGTGCGCCAATCTCGGACGAACACAGGGGTTTTCCGATGGCCACGCTGACCGGGCGATCAATGCGGGATTTGAATTCTTTGATCAATAACCCCATCCGCAAGGTATAATTCAAATGGCTTGCAATTTGGAACAAGCGGCTTGTGTGACCCCCAAAATAGATCGGGACAACCGTCGCATTCGATTTGGAAATCATGCGTGCCGTGAACGAACGCCATGCCGGGTCATATGGTTTGGAAAACATCTTGGCGCTGGTTGATACTGTGCCACCGGGAAAAATGCCGATCGCACCCCCTTGGGATAAATAGTCGAGCGCCGTTTTCCGCGTTTCAAGGTTGAGCTGAACAGCCTCTTTCGTTTCGTCAAACGAAATGGGCAAGATCACGCGTTTTAAATCTTCGGATTTTTTGAAAACCTGATGCGCCAATATGCGAAAATCCGTCCGCACATGATCCAGGATATATCCCATCATCAGACCATCCAAAATACCGTAGGGATGGTTTGACACGATGATCAAGGGGCCTGTGGTTGGGATATCAGACAAGGACCCCGACACAACATCCAGTTCAAGACCATAGCGTTCGACAATCACATCCCAAAATGATTTGTCGCCGGTGATATCGGATTGATACCCTTCGGCCCGACGCAACAGGCCGATCCGTCCCGTCATATTTTCCATGACCTTGATCAACGCGCGACCAGATTTTGATTGTGCGGAATGTGCGTAACTGATGTCGCGGGCGATATGCGATTTACCGAGCATGATGAACTGTGCCTAAGATTGAGAGTGTTTGAACATCGCGAAATTGGTTAGCCCCAAACGATGCGAATTTAAAAACGGTCCAGAATTCAAATCCAACACCGCTTGTTTCATTTGATCCGTTGCGATTTTGTGATCGGCATCCAACTGCGACGATAAAATCGGGGCCCCGATATTGACCGCAAAATGGAAATCTTTCTTGTTTATCGTTTCGTGAAACAAGGTGATGTCACGCAGGGTGGGATGGATCAGATCAAGCAGGTAGAATAAAATTGAATTCCGCGCCGAGATATGGATCAGGATGATGGGCACATCATAGCGCTTGGCCAGTGAAACCGCCGAAATCATCCAATCCCGTTCGACCAAGGTTATCCCATGCCGCTTGGCAAGCCGACCAGACGGAAAAATCACGCCAAGCCTGCCCTCAGCCATCGCAGCTTTTGCATATTCCAAGGTTTCGCGCGACTTGGATGCACTGCGTTTGTCTTTTCGCCATTCGACCGGCGCAATATGGGTGCCAAGTTGTGGGAAGACACGCAAAACATCTCTATTTGCAAAAAAATACAGATCTGGCCGTTTGGCAGAGAGTGCCTTGAACAGAACAATCGCGTCGGCAATGCCGGTGGGATGATTGGCCACGATCAAGGCCGCGCCGGATCGCGGAATATTATGCAGCCCCTCAACCCGAACATCTTGTGCAATATCGGCGCTCGTGCGTTTCAAAATGTCGGCGCCCGACATTGGGGAAAGCGTGCGCGCCAAAGACAAGGTTTTGTCATAGCCCAACGCAAGTTTAAGGGCGCGATCAATACACCTGATCGGTCTATTGTCTGCAGACAGCCAGGGCGCGCGTTCACAGATCAAGGCATCAATGATGCTTTTCACCGACATTGCGATCGCACGTTCAGTCAATCGACAAAATACGGATCAATGCAGCGGATTTCTGCGTCTAGCATGCTAAAGTCGAAAATACGTAAGAATAGGCGTCGAACCATCGTTATCTCCTGCGTTGCAAGGGAATCGATACAGGATTTGTGTAACACAGCTATGACAGGGTTTGATGTTGGCGCAGGGCTAAACCGCCAGTGGATTTCCACGCAGAATTTCGACGCCGTTGATCTGCCAACCGTCGGGGGTATTGATCATCGCATAGCGTAGGTAATGGGTAACGCCCTGTTGATCAGTGATTTCCACAATTTGCGAAAACCCATCGGGCCCATCTTGCAGCCCCAAGAACCGATAGGACGCAGGGCGCCAAACCATCGGATATCCTTGACGCACCATGCGTCCGAAATTGTCGGGCGAAACAAAGATCCCTTTGATCGTCGGGCTGGCATAGGTAAACGCTTGATCAAAATCATCGCGCTGAAATGCTTCAAATTGGGACCGGATGGTGTTTTCAATATCGTCGGCATCGCCCGCCATAACGGGCGTTGACACGATGAGGGCAAAGATGAATGCCCGCATATAAAACAAAACCCAACGCATCGTGTGATGATAGCATCGGGTTTTGTAAAATCAACTATACGAAATCGCCATTCAAACCGGCATCAATCAGGGCAATGGTTTCTGTGATGCCATACAGCGCGATGAACCCGCCAAAGCGTGGGCCTTGGGTCGCGCCCAAGAGGACTTCGTACAATGCCCCAAACCACGCACGCAGCGGATCAAAGCGATCACGACCACAAGCATAGACGACGGATTGCAGCGCCTCTGCGTCCAAACCACCGTCCCATGCAGACAGTTGGTTGCGCAGATCCATGAGCGCTTCGCGTTCCAATTCGGTTGCCGCGCGGAAGACTTTGGTTGGTTTTACAAAATCATTGTAATACCGCACCGCAAATCCCGCCGCTTGGTCAAGCTGTGGGTTCGCCTCTGGGCTCGCGTCGGGGGCATAGCGTTGGATAAAGCCCCACAGTTGGTCTTTGTTGTCCGCATTCGCGACAGAGGCCAGATTCAACAACATCGAAAACGGCACCACCATGTCAGAGGCGGGCACATTGTGACCGTGGATGTGGAACACAGGATTGTTCACGCGCGCGTCTGTGTCTTGATCTGCGTAGGCGCGCAGCTGTTGGTGGTATTCATCCATCGCCTTTGGGATCACATCAAAATGCATCCGCTTTGCGGTTTTTGGCTTTTGATACATGAAATACGCAAGCGATTCAGTCGACGCATAGGTCAGCCATTCATCAATCGAAATCCCGTTGCCCGACGATTTCGAAATCTTTTGACCTTTGTCATCCAAGAACAATTCATAGGTAAAATGTTCTGGCGCTTTTTGTCCCAAAATTTCACAAATACGATCATAGATTGGCGTATTGGTTGAATGGTCTTTGCCATACATTTCGAAATCAACACCCAGTGCCGCCCAGCGCGCGCCGAAATCTGGCTTCCACTGCAATTTCACATTGCCGCCCGTCACGGGCAGGGTCCATTCGCGGCCTGTTTCATCATCAAATGTAATTGTGCCGTCGGCTGCGTTCACTTCTTTCATCGGAACGTATAAAACGCGGCCCGTTTCAGGATGGATCGGCAAAAAGATGGAATAGGTTTGTTTGCGTTCTTCGCGCAGGGATTTCAGCATGACTTTCATAATATCGTCATAGCGTTCAGCCGCACGTTTCAACACTTCGTCAAATTGGCCTGATCCGTAAAATTCGGTGGCTGAATAAAATTCATATTCAAAACCGAACGTATCCAAGAAACGACGCAACATCGCGTTGTTGTGATGGCCAAAGCTTTCGTATTCGCCAAAAGGATCGGGAACAGATGTCAGAGGTTTTTGCAGATGCTCTTGCAACATGTCTTGATTTGGCACGTTGCCGGGCACCTTGCGCATGCCGTCCAGGTCATCCGAGAAACAGATCAATTTCGCAGGGATATCGGAAATTTCACGGAACGCACGCATGATCATCGTGGTACGTGCGACTTCGCCAAAGGTGCCGATATGCGGCAGACCGGATGGGCCATAGCCCGTTTCAAACAACACATATCCCTTTTCGGGCGGCGCCTTTTCATACCGTTTGAGCACGCGGCGTGCTTCTTCAAAGGGCCAAGCTTTTGAGCTCATTCCAGCATCGCGTAGATCAGACATAAGTAGACTCCGAAAAAGTTTTGGTTTCGATCCCCTTGGGAATCCGCGTGTCTTAGCGTTTTTTCTGCACTGCCGCAAGCGGTGGTCGTTGTTGCCTATTGCGGGGTTGGAAAATCGTTCCTATTCTAAAGGTATTCAATATCAAAAGGATCCCATCCATGTCTCGTGAAGCGCCCCATATCTTAAGTGAACAAGATTGCTTGGTCGGATTGATGATCGCGTTGACCATTTCCGACGAAGATGTGCGCACCTCTGAGCTTGTGAAAATACAATCAGCGGTCAATCACCTGCCCATATTCGGGAATTACGATATTGATCGGATTAATTTGATTGCAAATATCGTCTATGATTTGTTTGAACAAGAAGACGGGCTAGACGCGTTGTTCGGTCTTGTTCGTGATAACCTGCCTGAACGTTTGTATGAAACTGCCTATGCATTATGTTGTGATGTGGCGGCCGCAGACGGGAAAATTCGTGAAACGGAACTGCGCCTTTTGGAAGAAATGCGGTATGAATTGAACATCGATCGCCTGCATGCTGCGGCTATTGAACGCGGTGCACGCGCGCGTCATATGACGGTGTAGGCCTAGTTCGTCACATCCCCAAGCCGCGCCCAGCGATACAACAAACCCTGTTGCAGGGTTCGCGCCCGCGCGTTCCATGATTGTGCGCCCGCCGGCAATTCGTTTGCGACATTGTCAGCGGCGCGGCGCTTTGTCAGATCCTGTCCAAACATCGCAAAGGCATAGTTTTGTCCTGACGGCACGGTTAGGTAGCCAGACAACGCCGAAACAAAATTCAACGTACCTGTTTTTGCCAGAATCGTTGCGGGGCTAGCGGGATCTAAATCACCTTTCGCAGTACGTGGGCGAATTGTTTTCAGGCGTTGGTCGAAATTCGTGTCGATGCCGCGCGCGCGGGTCAAGGCCGCAATCAAATCACGGGCTGTAACCTTTGTTTTATCGCTGAGCCCTGAGTGATCATAGAACACAGAATTCATCATACCCAGTCGCGTCTGCGCCCATGATGTCATATGCGATGCAGATTGGCGCAAGCTATTGACTGTGACGCCCGCCTTTTGTGACGCGGCTAACCCCAAGACCTCGGCGGTCAAGTTTGTCGAATGCACGAGCATGTCGCGCATAACGTCTTGCAGCGGTGCGCTGGTGTCCGCCACCAAGAGACGGCCATTTGCAGTGTTGGAAAATTCGGGCGTGGGAAGGGTGATGCCCTGCGAACGGGCAATTTCGCGAAAGGTATCCGCCGCATATCGGTTTGGATCCCGAACAGGCAACCATCGCCCGCCCCCGTTGCCCAAGGCCGATTTCATGACAGTCCAGTTTTCAACACCATTTCCGTTTGTAACCGCAAACAATGGCGCGGCGCGATCGACAATCTTGATCGTCGCGCTGCGGATTTGCGGTACGATTTTTTCACCACGCGCATCCATCGAAGTTGAATAGCCTGAGGCGTTACGCTTCCATTCGAAATAGACGCGGTTAAAATTCAGGTTCAGACCGGAAATTGCGGGATTATACCCAACATAGACAGGTTGCTGTGTGTCGATTTCGCGAAACATTGGCAGGCTTGCGCCATTAACCAAGAACCGCCCAGAAATCTGGCGCAGACCCAAATCACGCAGGCGCCGCACAAGTGTCAGCATTCGGTCGGTGTCCAAAGTGGGATCCCCACCACCAAGCAAAATCAAATCGCCGTGCAGTGTGCCATTTTCAATCGTCCCTGTCCCAAGGACTTGGGTGGAAAATCGATAATCCGCGCCCAAATGATCCAACGCATAGAGTGCGGTGATCACCTTGGTCACACTTGCGGGCGTGACGGGTTTTGTTGCGTTTCGTTGTTCGACAATCTTGCCGGACGCCATGTCATACAGCACAAACCCAAACTCACCTGACAGGCCAATCTTGGCCAAAAGATCCTCGGCACCCGGCGGGGGCACCGACCCAGGACGCAGCACAGGCCGCAAGGATGTTGCAGGCCCTTCTGCCCATGTCGCGACAGGCAAAAGCGCAATGAGGATTGCAAAGACGGGCCAAAGCAATGGCTTGGTTCTATTTTTTGGTTTCATGACAGCAGCGTAAATTTCAATCCCACATCCTTCAAGCATCACCACGCAATTGCGTGGACGAGAGATGATTGAGTGGCATATTTACATAACACCAACGCGGGGTTGGACCATCAGCCAAACGATGCGACGCCCTTTGCGGGATACGAGAGGATGCATAAATCTTTGCGGCCTTTGCCGAAAGAGGTGCCAAGCGCGATTTTGGGCGCGCTAAAATCCCCAGTGGAACGTTTTCGATGATCCAGTGCCAATCTTTCCATTGATCGAATTGAATCAAATTGTCCGCCCCCATGAGCCACACAAATTGTGTGTCGCGATGGGCCGACACAAGATGCCGCAGCGTTTGCGCGGTATAGCGCGTGCCGATCCGTGCCTCGACGTCGGACATCAAAACGCGCGGATGTTGAATCAATGCATTGGCCACCCGAATGCGTTCTGACATGGGTGCAGGCCCATTGGATTTCAGCGGATTTCCGGGGCTAAACAGCCACCAGATTTCATCCAACCCAAAACGGCGCAGCGCCTGTTGAGTGATCGCAACATGCCCCAGATGCGCGGGGTCAAACGACCCCCCCAGCAGGCCCACTTTTGTCTTATGTACGCGCTTTGTCATGGCCGATCGATACCACAGGCCCTAGTGCGCGTAAATAAACAGATTGGGCGCAACGCCACCCCGCCCGTTGCTCATACATGCCTTTAAACTCACTGCGCTACTCTGGCGGCAATTCTGTTTTAGAAAGGCACCCAGATGAGCATTTCGTTGACCCATGGCATTGATTTTTCACCCTATCCCTTTTCACGAGGCTTGAATTATTGGTCCAGCGGGAATGGAACACCTGCGAATGATACGTATGATGTTGTTGGCAACTCGGCCTATGTCCCTGCCGATCAAACCTTTGGTGGATGCCTTGAGATCGTCAAAAACGATCTGGTGCAAAAACTTCGCTTCACCGGACAAACCCAGTTAATGCCGGAAACCTATCTATTGGTGAAAACGCGGGTCAAGGTGATGGCGGGCGGCTTACCCGCCGTGCGCATCGCGGCATGGGCGGGTGATAAAAATGGCAATCACGTCGCCGAGGTGACCCAAGTTGGCCCGTCCATTTCGATTGAAAATTACGGCGAAGTCTATGACGTGTCTGCCATCCTTGGCCCCGGATTGCGCCACGGTGTGGATATGGTGTGGGGGGCCAAGCCCACCTTTGGCCACTTTGGCATTGATATCACGGGTCCAACAGGCGCAGTTTTGCGTGTGGATGACATCACAATCGAAGACGTGTCACATCTGTTCCAGCGCGACGCGCTGAACATCGTCGATGTTCGTGACTATGGCGCGATTGGTGATGGTGTGACCGACAATTTCGATGCGTTTGTTGCGGCGGATCAGGCCGCAAATGGGCGCCGATTGGTTGTGCCGGCAGGGGACTATGCCGTGACCCAAGCATTGACGTTGAATTCGCACATCGAATTCCAAGGCCGCATGGTGATGCCGGAGTCTGCGCCACTGATCATCGCCAAATCATACAACCTGCCCACCTATATTGACGCGTTCAAAGACGAAGCGCTGGCATTCAAAAAGGCGTTTCAAGCGTTGTTGAACAGTTCTGACCACGATTCACTGGATCTTGGTGGGCGAACGATCACGGTGACGGAACCCATCGATATGCAAGCAGCTGTTGCAAATCGAAATACGTATTATGACCGTCGCGTCATTCGAAACGGCCAATTTTATGCGTCAGGTTCATTGGGATGGGAAAACACCATTGTCCAAGCCCAAGCGACATATTCCACCAGCTATCCCACCCGCCTCAGCAACGTAGAAAATATCATCGACATTGAAATCGGGTCTTTGGTTACAGGCCAAGGGGTTGGCCGCGAGGTCTATGTCAAAGATAAAAACGAAGCGGCGGGCACGGTGACCCTAAGCGATGCATTACACGACGCGGATGGCACACAGGTCTTTACCTTTACGCGGTTCAAGTACCTGTTGGATTTTGGCGGTTTTGAGGTGCTGAGCCTTTTCAACCTGCAAAATATCGAATTCCAGTGCAATTCAAAGGCAAGTGGCGTGATGTTGGCGCGTTCTGGTCGATTGTTCCATTTGATTGATTGCTATGTCACCAAACCCAAACATCGGGCCATCACATCAAGCGGCACGGGCTGCCAAGGCATGTTGATTGACCGCTGTCACTTTGTCACCGACGAGGCACAAATTAACGCACCAGATCGCATCAGCGTCGCATTCAATATCAACGCAAATGACGCAAAAATTCGTGACAACTGGGCGTCACAGTTCCGCCATTTCGCTGTGATCAGCGGGGCGAATAACCTCATCACGGGCAATCATTTTTACCAAGGGGATGGTGTCAATGATGGGGTCCGCACGGCAGGTATCGTTTTAACAAAGTCGGCAACATCGACAACGATTTCAGGGAACTATATCGACAACTGCTTTGTCGAATGGACGAATGAACATGACCAAAATCCGAATTTTTCAGCGGGATTCGGGTTTTCCTCGCTCTCTATTGCGGACAATGTCTTTATGTCGGGCGCTGTGGCACCATGGTTTTCGTATATCGTTGTGAAACCCTATGGCCATGGTCACAGCCTGTCGAATTTATCGGTCATCGGGAACAATTTCAAAACGATCAACGGCAACATTGAACGGGTGGATCGCGTCGATACGACCTATTCGGATTTGAACCCTGCACGATATTCGAATGTACGATTTGAAGGAAATAATTTCCTGAACATTTCAACCAAAACAGAAAATCCCTTGGTGACCGATCACCTACAAAGCGGCGCAACAGCGCGTTGGTCGGTATCCACCGATGGTGCGCTTCCGTTTGGTGGATTTGCCCGCAACGTGACCGCCGTCGTTGCCAAAAATGCATTGACCACGTCAAACGGGACAACAGTGTATGACATGCCGTTTGCCGGCCTGCAAAAGGGCCAACAGAAAGATCAAATAGAATTGAACTTTCCCACAGCCACCAAGGGCAAGGTATCCGTGACAATCAGTTGCGATGCCTAATGGCGCAATCATCCACCTGTCGGGTCCATATGGACCTGACAGACGAGATCAAAACTTACGTTGGCTTTTGCCACGGTAGGATCGTGTTCCGCCACGCCCCCCTGTGGAACGCCCCCGCGAATTAACGGCCGCTTCGCCTGCGGCCTCAATCGCGGATTGGCGGGCAAGCGGATCATCTGATACCGCAAGATCCACTGCTTCAAGCCGTTTGACTTCGTCACGCAAGCGCGCGGCCTCTTCGAATTCTAGGTTCTCGGCCGCTTTGCGCATATCCGCACGCAGACCGTCCAACACGGCCTGTAGATTGGCACCGCCCGCCATGCCTTTGTCGATGGTTGCCGTCACGCGCGATTGATCCGTGTCGCCCTTATAAAGCCCTGCAAGAATGTCTTCGACATTCTTTTTCACTGTGGCAGGTGTGATGCCATGTTTGACGTTATAGGCCATTTGCTTTTCGCGACGACGGTTTGTTTCCCCCAAGGCGCGTTCCATTGATCCCGTGATGCGATCCGCATACATGATCACGCGCCCTTCTGAGTTGCGCGCCGCGCGTCCAATCGTTTGGATCAGGGATGTTTCAGACCGCAAGAAACCCTCTTTGTCGGCGTCCAAAATTGTGACCAAGCCGCATTCAGGAATGTCCAAGCCTTCCCGTAACAGGTTGATCCCGATCAAAACGTCAAACGCCCCCAACCGCAGATCGCGCAGGATTTCAATCCGTTCAATCGTGTCGATATCCGAATGCATGTACCGCACTTTGATGCCTTGCTCGTGCATATATTCTGTCAGATCTTCGGCCATCCGCTTGGTCAGGGTCGTGACCAAGGTTCTAAAGCCATCTGCGGTGACTTTGCGCACTTCGTCCAACAAATCATCAACTTGCGTTTCCACAGGGCGAATTTCCACCATCGGATCCAAAAGCCCTGTTGGGCGGATCACCTGTTCGGTAAAGACGCCTCCGGTTTGTTCCATTTCCCATGATCCCGGCGTTGCAGACACATAAACAGTCTGCGGACGCATCGCATCCCATTCCTCGAACTTAAGCGGGCGGTTATCCATGCACGATGGCAAACGAAACCCATGTTCGGCCAAGGTGAACTTGCGGCGATAGTCGCCCCGATACATGCCCCCAATCTGCGGTACGCTGACGTGGCTTTCATCGGCAAAAACAATGGCGTGATCGGGAATAAATTCAAACAACGTGGGTGGCGGTTCACCGGGCGCACGCCCCGTCAGGTACCGGGAATAGTTTTCGATACCGTTACACACGCCTGTGGCTTCCAACATCTCAAGATCAAAGTTCGTCCGCTGTTCAAGGCGCTGTGCCTCAAGCAGTTTACCTTCGGCCACCAATTGATCCAACCGTTGGCGCAGTTCCTTTTTGATGCTGATAATCGCCTGCTGCATGGTTGGGCGCGGCGTGACATAGTGGGAATTTGCATAAATCCGTACTTGTTCATAGCTGCCCGTTTTTTCACCTGTGAGGGGATCAAATTCGGTAATGCTTTCTAATTCGTCACCAAAGAACGACAACCGCCACGCGCGATCATCCAAGTGGGCGGGAAAGACCTCAAGCACGTCACCGCGTACGCGGAACGACCCACGCTGAAACGCATGGTCGTTGCGACGATATTGCTGCGCGACCAAATTCGACATGATGTCACGCTGGTTATATTCGCCGCCCGTCTTAAGGTCTTGGGTCATCGCCCCGTAGGTTTCAACAGATCCGATACCATAGATACAGCTGACCGATGCCACGATGATCACGTCATCACGTTCCAACAACGCCCGCGTTGCCGAATGGCGCATACGGTCGATTTGTTCGTTAATCTGGCTTTCTTTTTCGATATATGTGTCGGAGCGTGGCACATATGCTTCGGGTTGGTAATAATCATAATAGCTGACGAAATATTCGACGGCATTTTCGGGAAAAAACCCTTTGAATTCACCGTATAGCTGTGCGGCCAAGGTTTTGTTCGGCGCCAAAATAATCGCGGGTCTTTGAGTTTCTTCGATGATCTTCGCCATGGTAAAGGTTTTACCAGTACCCGTCGCACCCAACAGAACCTGATCACGATCCCCGTCTAACACGCCTTGGGACAGCTCTTTGATGGCTGTGGGCTGATCCCCCGCAGGTTTAAATTCGGTATTCATAACGAATTTGATCCCACCCTCTAACTTGGGGCGTTCACGAACCGCACCTGTGGCGTGGCCTAGGGGTAAATCGTTCATACTGTGTCTCCTGCTTGGGGTAACTTATGTTGATTCTGTTCCAGATCAAAGGTGTCAAACCAACGCAAACCCACCGAAATTTTCGCCGCCCCAATCGACTAGACGCTTGTACCAGACCCAAAAATCGCGCATAACGCACACAAATAAAGGAGTCCGTCATGCGCGCACGAATCTATAAACCTGCGAAAACTGCAATGTCCTCAGGCACAGCGAAAACACGCAACTGGGTTTTGGAATATGCCCAAGGGTCATCGCGCGAAATCGATCCTTTGATGGGATGGACATCGACATCCGAAACACAGACCCAAGTCAAACTGCGCTTTGAATCCAAAGATGCGGCGATCAACTATGCCAATGAAAAAGGCATTGAATTCGAAGTGACCGAACCAAAACCACGCAAAGCAAACATTCGCGCGCGTGGATACGGCGAAAATTTTGCGACCGACCGTCGCGCACCTTGGACGCACTGACGCTTTTCTCACAGTGCTTTCATGCCTGAATGCCTGAATGTGCCGACACAGATACACGGCACATTCGGTTAATTTATATCGATATATCTGCCTTTTCCCAATATTTTGAATAATGCTAGGCCGCTTGATCTTTGCGTCAACTTGGGATCAAGTGGGCGAAAATAATTATGGGGACAAACATGCGCCACGGTGGTCAAATCCTAGTCGATCAATTGAAAATCCAAGGTGTGGATCGCGTGTTCTGCGTTCCCGGCGAAAGCTATTTGGCCGCACTTGATGGTTTGTTCGAAAGCGGGATAGACACAATCGTTGGCCGCAACGAAGGCGGCGTTGCCATGATGGCCGAAGCACATGGCAAGCTGACGGGAAAACCGGGCGTGGCCTTTGTCACCCGTGGCCCCGGTGCCACCAACGGATCGGGCGGCGTTCATGTCGCATTCCAAGACAGCACGCCCATGATCCTGTTCGTGGGTCAAGTTGCAAGCGATCAACGCGACCGCGAAGCCTTTCAAGAGGTCGATTATCGTCAAATGTTCGCCCCGCTGGCGAAATGGGTCGCACAGATTGATCGCACCGACCGTATTCCCGAATATGTCAGCCATGCATTTCACATCGCGCAATCGGGTCGCCCCGGCCCCGTTGTTTTGGCCCTTCCCGAAGATATGCTGTCCGCCACCGCCGATGTCCCCGACGCAGCCGCCGTTCAGGTCGCAGAACAAGGCATCGCAGATGAGCGCGTTATGGCGATACTCGATCAGCTGGACGCCGCAAAATCCCCGATGATGATCGTCGGCGGACCATCTTGGTCTGCGCAGGCTGCCCGCGATGTGGCAACGTTTGCCGAAAACATGGGGCTTCCTGTTGGAACATCGTTTCGGTGTCAGGATTACATCGACAATCGCCACCCGCATTATATCGGCGATGTTGGCATCGGGCCAAACCCCGACCTTGCCGCGCGGATCAAATCCGCCGATGTTGTGTTGGTGATCGGCGCGCGCATGGGGGAAATGACGACTGGAGGCTATACAATGTTGGATATTCCAAAACCAAGCCAAAAGATCATCCACATCCATCCAAACGCAGATGAAATTGGTCGCGTGTTCCGTGCAGATGTCGCGATTTCATGCCATTCTGCGGATTTCCTATCCGCCGCCGCACGGCTAAGCGCGGGGCGTAATGGCCTAGCGCCACACAGCGAACGTGCATCATATGAGGCGTGGCAAACCCCATTTGCAACACCAGGCGCGGTAAAGATGGAACAGATCATTTCACACCTGTCGCACACCCTGCCCGAGACTGCCATTCTAACCAATGGCGCTGGAAACTATGCGGCTTGGTTACATCGGTATTATCGCTATAAATCCTACCGCACACAGCTTGCCCCAACATCAGGCACCATGGGCTATGGCCTGCCCGCGGCTGTGGCCGCGAAACTGCGTCATCCCGACCGCGAGGTCATCTGTCTTGCAGGGGACGGGTGTTTCCAAATGAACATGCAAGAATTCGGAACGGCCGCCCAATACGGCGCGAATATCATCGTCATTATCTCAAACAACGGCGTCTATGGCACCATCCGTATGCATCAAGCCCGCGAATACCCCAATCGCCCGTCAGGTACAGATATGGTCAATCCAGACTTTGCTGACCTTGCCCGCGCCTATGGGGGCCACGGGGAACGGGTTACACAGACCCAAGACTTCGCCGCAGCACTTGAACGCGCCCGCACCTGTGGCAAACCAGCGATCATCGAACTTAAAACCGATCCCGCCGCCGTGTCACACAGAACACCTGCCTAGATCTTTCATCTTTGCAAAAATACTCAAAATCCACCGCGCGTCACCTGCGCGGTGAGTTATGATTTGACTCTATCTGGATGCGCGTTTTCAAAGGCGGGCACTGCCGCACACGCGGCCGCGGCTTTCACGATATTTGGATGCATCGAATAATCAACGCCCCAACGATCCGCATTGTAAAGCTGTGGCATCAAACAGATATCCACCAACGAGGGCTGATCCGTCATTGCAAACCGACGTTCGGCATACGGGGCGATCATTGTTTCAAATGCCGCTAATCCCGGCGCGATAAAGCGCGTCATCCAATTTTGACGCGTTTCCTCTTTGCCACTTTCGGAAACGGCAAAGGCTGCAACTGACACATTGCACACAGGATGGATATCCACCGCAATCGCATGCGCTGCGGCACGCTGCAGCGCTGCGGCAACAGGGTCGTCAGACACAAGACCCATCGCACGCGTCGCATCTAGATATTCCAAAATCGCCAAAGACTGCGTAAAACGTTGCCCGTCAATATCCAACACAGGCACCAATCCTTGTGGATTTCGCGCGACATGTTCAGGCGATTTGTGATCTTTGGCCAAAAGATCAACGGACACCGCCCGATAGTCGATGCCCGCCATGTTCAGGGCAATTCTTAAACGATAGCTCGCGCTAGAGCGCCAATAATCATACAAGACAACATCGCTCATGGCTTTGGTCCTGCCGATTTTGCGGCGTCGATTGCGGCGTCCAATACTGCGCGATCTCCGATATGGTTGGCGAGGATCAGGATCAATCGCGCGTTCAGCGCATCACTCTGCGCCTTGGTTAAACCTTCATGCGCGGCCAGAAGATTGGCGTAAAAATCATCCGCGCCTTGGATATTGGGCGAAAGGGTCAATCGGCTCATACTGCGGCCCCCAATGCGGTTTTCACGGCAGCAACAACCGCCGCTTGGTCAAATTCGGACCAACGTGCGGTCACGTGTTGGTCTGGTCGGATCAGATACACGCCTGCCGCCACCGCGCCCAAATATCGCTCTGCCATCAAGGGATAGTGCGCGGTATCAACGTGCAGACCTTTGACGCGCACGCCGTCAATGTCCAACTGGTCCGGCACGTCTGTATTCAAACCTACAACAACAAACTTCCCACCAAGGTTCGACAGGAAATACCCATCCATGAAAGGCGCATCAGGACAGGGGGATCCAGGCCTACTGCGATGGGGCGCACCGGTCAAAGCGTCAACGCCGTTTAATCCAGACGCGTCATAAGAACAGGGCATGGACAGGCGACCGGAATTCACCAAAGGCCGCGCAAAAGGATGATGTTCTGACAGATCCAAAACAGCATCGCGGAAAATGCGACTTGTTTCAGATTTTGGTGTGATGAAATCCGTAGACCGCGATGAATTCAAGATGTTCTCATCCGCCCCATGGATGCGTTCCACATCATAGGTATCCAACAAAGTCTCGGGCGCAGTACCATGAATGACATGCGCCAATTTCCAACCCAGATTGTCCACATCTTGCAAACCCGAATTGGCCCCACGCGCCCCAAACGGGGATACCTGATGCGCACTATCGCCCGCAAACAGCACCCGACCATGGCGAAATTTTTCCATCCGACGGCATTGGAACGTATAGATCGACACCCATTCCAATTCAAACGCCACATCATCGCCCAACATCGCCTTGAGGCGCGGGATGACATTTTCGGGTTTCTTTTCCTCTTCCTTGTCGATGTCCCACCCCAATTGCAGGTCGATGCGCCAAACCCCGTCGGGTTGTTTGTGCAACAACGCAGATTGCCCGCGGTTAAAAGGTGGATCAAACCAGAACCACCGTTCGGTCGGGAATTCGGCATCCATCGTGACATCTGCAATCAGGAAGTTGTCTTCAAAAACACGCCCCACGAAATCCAAACCCATCATCGACCGTGTCGGGCTGCCAGCCCCATCGCACGCAATCACCCAATCCGCCGCAATGTGATAGGGACCATCAGGAGTTTCTACGGTGAGATCAACGTGGCTGTCGTGCGGCTCAACCGCGCTCACACGTGAGCGGCCGCGAATATCGATGTTCAATGCGCGGGCGCGATTGACCAGATATTCTTCGAAATAATATTGTTGCAGGTTGATGAACGCTGGCCGTTTATGGCCGTCTTCGGGCAGCAGATTGAATTCATAGACCTTGCGGTCATCGAAAAACACCTTGCCCAAATTCCAAACAACACCCTTCTCGACCAAGGGATCGCCAAAGCCCAAACGATCCGCAATTTCCAAGGTCCGTTTCGCAAAACATATCGCACGGCTGCCAAAACTGACCTTGTCATTGTCGTCCAAAATAATGCTGTCGATGCCTTGTTGCTTTAGATCCACGGCCATCGCTAAACCAACAGGCCCCGCGCCGATAATAACGACCTTGTGCGCGGCAGGTTCTGCCGTCTGTTGGTCAACGGAGCGGGCATAGGGGTATAATGGTGTTTCAAAGATCTTGTTCATCTTTGCCTCAAATACTCAAATTGGGGTCATCACAGATGACCCCAAAGGTTAACCTTGTAATGCGTCCCACATGTCCATGTCGCGCTGCGCTGTCCAAATGCGAGGGGTATCAATACCACGCGCTTCGTCATAGGCACGTGCCACGTTGAAGGGCAGGCAATGTTCATAAATTGCGTAATCTTTGAACTTGAGATCGCATTCGGCACGCACCGCATCCCAAGCCTCTTTCAACGTGCCATTGCGGGCCGCCACACGGGCCGCGGGGCGGTAGGTTGAGGCCACAAAATCACGGGTATTTTCAATCGCTTTGTTCACCATATCCTTGCCGATCAAGGCATCACCGCGACCAGGCGCAATGGCATCGACATCAAAGGATTTGATATTGTCCAACGTATCCCCCCAGTCACTGAAATGACCGTCACCGCAATAGCAGGCGGAATGATATTCGACGATATCACCTGTAAACATGACATTTTGATCCGGCACGTGGATCACGATGTCGCCGGCTGTATGCGCACGACCCAGATGCATCAAATCAACGCGGCGGTTGCCCAGATAGACGGTCATTGATCCATCAAATGTTGTTGTGGGCCATGTCAGGCCGGGAATGCTTTCATGACCTTCGAACAAGCGTGGAAAGCGTTGGAATTCACTGTCCCAGTCTTCTTGGCCACGCTCAACCACCATGGCACGCGCGGCGTCGGACATGATAATTTGACTGGCGCCAAAGGCAGATGCGCCCAAGACGCGCACCGCGTGGTAATGCGTCAGCACAACGTGGCTGATGGGTTTATCGGTGACAGAGCGCACACATTCGATGACCTTGTTGGCCAAGCGTGGCGTTGCCTGTGCTTCGACGATCATCACGCTGTCGTCGCCAATAATTACGCCTGAATTGGGATCACCTTCGGCGGTAAAGGCATAAAGACCCTCGCCAACTTCGGTGAATGAAATTTTCTTTTCGGTCATGTCGCCTTGGGATGCGAATGCTTTTGCCATTGTGTTTTCCTGTTCCTGCTGTTGTCGCTCTTGGCATGTGTTGGGTGCCTTCGGCGAGAGTATTTTGACAAAGATGAAAGGTTATCTCTCATATGGGTTGGGGAGCGCGGGTTGCACAGTTCCTGAGCACAGGCCGAAACCAATTTGGTATCCGTTGCCCTTTGCAGCACCCGTCATTGTGACCGTATCCCCATCTTCGATGAAACTGCGCGTTTCGCCCGTGTTGAGGGTAAGTGGTTCTTTGCCCCCCCAGCTGAGTTCCAATAGACTGCCGCGCTGGTGTTTTTCTGCACCCGAGATTGTGCCTGACCCCAAAAGATCACCCGAATTCATTGGACAGCCCGACGTGGTGTGGTGCGCCAATTGTTGAGCGGCGGAGTAATACATCTCGCGGTAGTTGGTCCGAGCGATCGTGGTGGCAGTTTTGCCGGCCGGTGCAAGATCAACCGCAAGCTCAATATCATAGAGCATGGGTCCCGTATCACGCAGATGTGGGAGCAATTCAAATTCGCGCGCGGGTGTGTCAACGCGGAAGGGATCAAGGGCCGCCTTGGTCACAATCCATGGGCTGATCGTGGTTGCGGTGGCTTTCGCTTGGAATGGGCCCAAGGGTTGATATTCCCATGCCTGGATGTCGCGGGCAGACCAATCATTCAACAGCACGTAGCCGAAAATCATGTCATCCGCTTCGTCAACACTGACGGGACCATCAGACGATGACCCAACGATTGCACCCATTTCCAATTCAAAATCAAACCTGCGGCAAGGCAAGAACGCAGGCATATCGTGATCCGGGGATTTGAGTTGACCCCACGGGCGGCGCACGTCTGTGCCGCTGACCACAACGGACGAGGCGCGGCCGTTATATCCAATCGGGATGTGCAACCAATTTGGCGGCAAAGCATTTTCTGCGTCGCGAAACATCGTTCCAACATTCGTCGCGTGGTGACGACCGGCATAGAAATCCGTGTATTCCGATACCAGAAAAGGCATATGCATCGTAGCATCAGATTGCGGAACCAACAGCGCAGAGGCCGCGTCTTGATCAGCGCTGCCGCTGGCCAAGAGCGCGGTCAACTGCGCCCGAAGGTCCGCCCATGTGTCGGGGCCGAGCTCCATGATTTCGTTCCAGAAGGGCACATCGAAAACAGGGCCTTCGGCGATTGCAATCAATCCCTGTTCTTCTGCGGCTTGGACATCAAGGATCATATCGCCGATTGCCACACCGCAGCGTGGATCGCTGTGCGCTGTGGAAAACACGCCATAGGGAAGGTTATTCAGTGGAAACTGTGTGTCTGCACGATTGGCAGACGCGACCCAGCTTTGCAAAAGTGTCATATTATTTGGTCCCTTCGGTTCCATCGAATTTCTTTTCTATGTCCGACCAGCAATCAATGTAATCGTCCTGCAACGGCGCTTCTTTCGCGGCATAGGCGGTCAAATGCTGTGGAAAGCGCGTTTCAAACATGAATGACATGGTGTTGTCCAGCTTTTCGGCCTTAAGGTCCGCATTTGACGCACGCTCGAATGCGTTTTTATCGGGGCCATGTGGCAGCATCATGTTGTGCAGGCTCATGCCCCCGGGGATAAAGCCTTTGGGTTTTGCATCATATTGGCCGTAAATATTGCCCATCAGTTCGGACATGATATTTTTGTGGTACCACGGCGGACGGAACGTATTTTCCGCAACCATCCAGCGTTCACGGAACAAAACGAAATCAATATTCGCCGTGCCCGGCACACCCGAAGGCGCGGTCAAAACGGTAAAGATTGACGGATCTGGGTGATCAAACAAAATGGCCCCGACGGGGCAATAATTGCGCAGATCATATTTGTATGGGGCATAGTTGCCATGCCACGCGACAACGTCCAAGGGGGATTGGCCGATCTTGGTTTCATGGAATTGTCCGCACCATTTCACGGTCAGGGTGGATGGTGTTTCACGATCTTCGAACGCGGCGATTGGGGCTTTGAAATCGCGTGGGTTTGCAAGGCAATTCGCACCAATCGGACCCCGCGCTGGCAATTCGAATTTCTGTCCGTAATTTTCACAGACAAAGCCGCGGCATGGACCCTCTAACACTTCGACCCGATAAACCAGACCACGGGGAAGGATGGCGATTTCCTTTGGCTCTACATCAATGATACCCAGTTCGGTGCAAAACCGCAGGCGGCCTTCTTGGGGGACGACCAACATTTCGCTGTCGGCAGAAAAGAAATATTCATCCACCATCGATTTGGTGGCCAAATATATATGGCTTGCCATGCCGACTTGGGTGTTAACATCGCCCGCGGTCGTCATCGTGTGCATGCCCGTCAACCAGGTCAAAGCTTGGTCGCCATAGGATACCGGATCCCAACGATATTGACCCAAAGAAATCACATCAGGATCGACATTGGGTGCCGATTTCCAATATGGCAGATCAATCTTTGTGTATCGCGCGGAATGTTTCACAGAGGGGCGGATGCGATAAGTCCACGTGCGCTCGGGTGGATTTGCGGTGAAAGCTGTTCCAGACAATTGTTCGCCATAGAGCCCATAATTACATTTTTGTGGGCTGTTCATGCCCTGCGGTAAGGCGCCTGGCAGGGCTTCGGTTTCAAAATCATTCGCAAAGCCCGGCATATACCCTGGTGTTGTGCCTGCATGATGTGGCGCTTGGGTCAGACTATGTGGGTGAATTTGGTCTTTCATCAGATCCTCCATCGGAATTAAGAATCGTGGTAATAGTTGAAAATGTAACTAACAAGGCATAATCTACGCCTATGGAAAAAAATGACACCTTTGATCTCTGGCAGTTTTTGCCATATCTGTTGAACCAAGCGGCCGAGGCCAGCAGCTTGGAGTTTCAACAGGTTTACAAAGAACGCTATGGCCTGCTGCGTACCGAATGGCGGGTGCTCTTTCATTTGGGAATTTATGAACGCATCACCGCCAAAGAGATTTGCGAAAAGGCCAATATCCATAAAACCAAGGTCAGCCGCGCGGTGCAAAAGCTTGCACAACGACGGTATCTCACACGGGCGACTGATGCAAACGACCGTCGTCACGAATGGTTAAATCTGACATCGACAGGGCGTGCCGTGTTTGAAGACTTGTACACCTATGCCAAAAGCTATGACGTGAAACTGACCCAAGCCCTTGATCCCAACGAAGCGCGCATCTTGCGCACCGCTTTGATCAAACTGGCCAAAATCGACGCTTAGAAATTGGGCGTAACCCCAGGCAAATCAAGCGCCTTGATCAAGTCACGCAGTTCCTGACGTGCCGCAACGTTTGAAATATTAAGCTGTTTGACGCCCATATCCTTGAGGTCAAGCAAGGTTAACCCACGCGGGAACAATTCGCGGAAAATGACGCGTTCGTTAAAACCCGGCGCAATGCGGAACCCGATGCGCTTGGACAGTTTTTCCAAAGCGCGCTCCATCTTGATCTTGTTGACCATTTGCTGCGCGCCCATGCGGTTGCGAATAACGATCCAGTCGATTGGCTTTAACCCTGCTTGCGCACGCAATTGACGCGCGTTCCACACCATTTCGGAATAGACAGAGGGCCCTTCGATGGTTTCGCCATCTCCGCTGACATGTGCCAACAGGTCGAAATCAACAAAGCTGTCATTGAGTGGTGTGATCAGCGTATCCGCCAAAGAATGCGCAACTTGGCTTAGCCGCGTGTGCGATCCGGGGCAATCGATGACGATGAAATCGCTTGCGGGTTCTGCGGCGGCAATAGCGGCGGACAGGCGGTGATCATAGATGTTTTCACCGTCAGGGATCGACGCTTTGTCAATGTTGGGCAATTCGTAATAAGTCGGCGACGGAAGATCGATCCCCTCTTCCAGAAGATGCCGCACACGATTAAGCACATAGCGGCCAAACGTTTGCTGGCGCAGATCCAAATCAATCCCACCCACACGAAACCCAAGTCGGGCCAAGGCCGTTGCAACATGCATGGTCACGGTGGATTTTCCCGCACCACCCTTTTCATTTCCAACAACAATTATATGCGCCATGTGCTTGACCCTTACATTCTACTACGCGCTGTATATCCTTTGACAAAACCAAGGAAAAGCACTTGTTCCGATGACGGTGTAAAAAATACACGCGCGTTGCTAATCCCCGATTTTCGCGGTGAGCACGGGGGTGACGGGTTGTGCCATTTCTTCGAAATCGAAATTGTCCAGACGGCGGGCCCGCTTGCCTGCCTTGTCCGAGCTGATTTTGATTTCGGTGATGTCTTTTGCTGCTTGGGAAAAATGCCGATCTAGGTTTTCGACGCGCTGTCCCAATCGGTCTACATCCTGATACAACAATCCCAACTCGCGACGAATGGCGCCCGCCTGTTCACGCATGCGGGCGTCTTTCAAAATTGCACGCATCGTATTCAGCGTTGCCATACAGGTCGTCGGCGAAACGATCCACACCCGCGCGGCAAAACCATCGCGAACCAATTCGGGGAAATTGGCGTGCAGCTCGGCATAGACGGCCTCAGACGGCAAAAACATCAATGCACCATCTGCGGTTTCGCCTTCGATAATGTATTTTTCACTAATGTCTTTGATGTGGCGCCGTACCGATTGACGCAGCAATTTCGCAGCCTCATTCAGCTGCCAATCGGTGGTGGCCTTGCGCAGCGCTTCATAGGCCTCAAGGGGAAATTTGCTATCAATCGCGATTGGGCCTGGGGGGTTGGGCAGGTGGATCAAACAATCCGCTCTGCGACCGTTCGACAGCGTAGCCTGCATTGTATAGCTATCGCTGGGCAAGGCTTTGGTGACGATGTCATTTAACTGGATTTCCCCGAATGCCCCACGGGTTTGTTTGTTTGACAAGATATCTTGCAAAGACAACACATCACCAGACAGTTTTGTGATGTTTTCTTGTGCCTTATCGATGGACACCAAGCGCTGCTGCAATTCGCCCAAAGACTGCGCCGTGCGCCGCGCGGATCCGTGTAAATTTTCGTTCATTTGATTTTGCACTTGGGCAAGGCGCTGTTCCATCAACTGCAGCATGCTGCTTTGGGATTTGGCTTGGGCTTCTGACACGTGATGCAAGCCCCCCGCAAGGCGTTCTTGTCCATCGCCCAGCGCTTGGACCCGCTGCCCCAATGCCCCAATTTGATATGCAAGCGGCTCCGCCAAGCGCGCAGATTTTAATGCCGCCCGCACCGTGATGATCAACAACAGGACCACGAACACCACGGCACCTAGTACCGCCAAGATGAGGGGATCATTCAAATCAATCTGCGTCATGTGCGTCCAAACAATCGTTCAATATCCGACAGCTTTAGTTCAACATAGGTCGGGCGTCCATGGTTGCATTGGCCGGAATGGGGCGTTGTCTCCATCTCGCGCAAGAGGGCGTTCATTTCTTCGGCGCGCATCCACCGCCCCGACCGAATGGATCCGTGACAGGCAACACGGGAAAGGATTGCTTCGATTTTTTCCTGCACCAACTGGCTGCTGCCCCAATCGGACAATTCATCCATAATATCCTTTACCAAATCTGTGGCATTCACACGGCCCAAAATGGCAGGGGTTTCGCGAACTGCGATGGCAGACCCCCCAAACGCTTCGATCGTGAGGCCCAGTTTGGTCAGATCATCCGCGACCGATAAAATCATGGCACAGTCAGAGGGGGACAGTTCGATGATCTCGGGGATCAATAATGCCTGCGCTGCAACGCCATTTTCACGCATCTGGGTTTTAAGCTTTTCATAAACCAATCGTTCATGCGCGGCATGTTGATCGACAATCACGATACCCGTTTCGGTTTGGGCAATGATATAGTTTTCATGCACCTGCGCACGCGCCGCGCCCAAGGGATGGTGGGCTTGTGGTACCTGCTGCGCAGGCTCGGCATGCGTGATCGGTTCGACCCGCGCGGAATATTCCGACACCTCGGCAAAACCAAAATCTTGTGGCTGGGGGGCTTGGGATTGGTAATTTAACACGCGGGCACCAATAGAGGGGCGATCCATTTGATATTGGAATACGGGACGCGCGCCCTGTGGTTCTGTCCGCATTGCGCCCAACGTCGCGCCTGCCACCGTTGTCGAGGCACGATGCCCTGCATCGGCCAAGGCGTGCCGCAGGGCCGAGACGACCAACCCCCGCGCCAATCCCGGATCACGAAAGCGGACTTCGGATTTTGCGGGATGCACGTTCACATCGACCAAATGCGGGTCGCAATCAAAGAACAACGCCACCGCCGGATGTCGATCGCGCGACAGAAAATCGGCATAGGCCCCCCGCAATGCGCCAAGCAACAGTTTGTCCTTGACCGGACGACCGTTCACAAAGAAAAACTGCATCACCGCCGCCCCACGAGAATAGGTGGGAAGTGCGGCATAGCCCGTCAATCGCAATCCATCACGCGCGGCATCAATCTCCAATGCGTTTTCGGCAAATTCCGCACCCAAAACACGGGACAAACGCCCATGCAACGCGTCAAACAAATCGCCGCTTTCGGGATCAACGCGAAACATCAACCGATCCGCATCTTGGGACACATCCCGAAGCGTAAATCCAATCGCAGGCTCGGCCATCGCCAAACGCTTGATCACATCCACAACGGCCTGTGTTTCCGCACGATCTGTACGCATGAATTTCAATCGCGCAGGAGTCGCGTAAAACAAATCGCGCAATTCAACGACCGTACCGCCGTTTAATGCGGCGGGTTTCACCTCGGTCATTTTACCGCCCGTGACCGAGATTTGCGCGCCGTCAAATCCGGCCGCTCGGGACGAGATGGTTAATCGACCAACCGCACCCAGCGAAGGCAAGGCTTCGCCCCGAAATCCAAAGCTGTGGATATTCAACAAATCCGACCCGTCAATTTTTGATGTCGCATGCCGCGAGAGCGCCAAGGGCAATTCATCGCCCGACATTCCGCAGCCATCGTCGGTGACACGGATCAACGTTTTGCCCCCGTCGGCGATATCCACAGAAATCCGCCGCGCCCCTGCATCAATGGCGTTTTCCACCAACTCTTTGACCGCAGAAGCAGGGCGTTCAACAACTTCGCCTGCCGCAATTCGATTAATTGCGGCATCATCAAGTTGGCGAATGACGGGCCGATCTTGGCCGATATTGGGGTGTGCAGTGTTCATAACACTATCTCTAGCACGTTTTGTTACGATTCTTCTATTCTTCACGTCAGAAATAATTGTGGAAAGTTTGAACGATACTGTTGTGGTTAAAGTTTCCACTTTTCTCGGCATGAAAACGTGCTAGCGTCACACAAAACCAGAGGGCAGACCATGTATACAGTTATCGGATCACCAAATTCTCGGGCCTTTCGCGTCATTTGGATGTTGGAAGAAATAGAACAACCTTACGTATTAAATCCCGTCAAAGCAGGATCTACCGAGGCAAAGGCAATCAACCCCTCGGGCAAGGTCCCCGCGCTTTTGGTCGATGACGTTGTGATTACCGACAGCAGCGCAATCATGACCTTTTTGGCGGATCGTCATGATGCATTGACCTATCCCGCAGGGACGATTGAGCGCGCGCATCAAGACGCGTATTTGCACCGGATTAATGACGAAATTGATGCCGTTCTTTGGATGGCAGCCCGCCATAGCTTTGTGCTTCCCGAAGACAAGCGGGTTGCAGACGTCAAGCCCAGCTTGAAATGGGAATTTGAAAGAAACATAAACCGCTTGATGCAAGACATGGCTGGACCATTCCTTATGGGCGACAAAGTGACAGTGCCCGATTTGGTTTTGACCCATTGCGGCGGCTGGGCGATATCCGCAGGCTTTCCGATGGAGAATGACGCATTCAAAGCATACGCAAAGCGCGTTCGGGCCTCAAAGGGATTCGAAAGAGCCCAAAGTACCCGTTAATCCTTTGGTATTTTTTACAATACATAAGGACTATTTATATTCACTCTTATGAGTACAATGGCGA
>Ga0181596_10000607_pt1 | contig 37214 bp, 29 predicted proteins | sample 041ome_6_FD_148655 | JGI IMG/M metagenome (GOLD analysis project Ga0181596, IMG submission 148655) | Coastal salt marsh microbial communities from the Groves Creek Marsh, Skidaway Island, Georgia - 041402US metaG (spades assembly) | ecosystem: Environmental > Aquatic > Marine > Intertidal zone... | reverse complement strand
CTCTGTGGTGAAGACAGCGAGCCCTTCATGGGCGCGGACATGTCGACCAAGCTCAAGCTGCTCGGCGTCGACGTCGGCTCCATCGGCGATGCCCACGGCGTAACCGCCGGCTCGCGCAGCTACCGCTTTATCGACGAGGCCACGGCCAGCTACCGCCGTCTGGTCGTATCCGCCGACGGCAAGCAGGCCCTCGGCGCCGTCCTGGTCGGCGACAACAGCTATTACGACACCCTGCTGCAGTACGTGCAGAACGGCATCAAGCTGCCGGCCGATCCGTCCTGCCTGATTCTGCCGCAAGGCGAAGGGGCGCCGGCGCTGGGTGCCGATGCCCTGCCGGACACCGCCACCATCTGTTCCTGCCACAACGTCAGCAAGGGCGCGATTTGCACCGCCATCGACGGCGGCTGTGGCGACCTCGCCGGCCTCAAGTCCTGCACCAAGGCGGCCACCGGCTGCGGCGGTTGCGCGGCCTTGCTCAAGCAGGTGTTCGAGCATGAGCTGACCGCCCGTGGCGTGGTGGTGGACAAGAGCCTGTGCGAGCACTTCGCCTACACCCGTCAGGAGTTGTACGGCCTGGTCAGCGTGGAAGGCATCGAAAGCTTCGAGGAACTGCTGGCCAAACACGGCCGTGGCCATGTCGGCTGCGACATCTGCAAGCCGGCGGTGGGCTCGATCCTCGCCTCGTGCTGGAACCGCTCGATCACCGATCCACTGCTGGTGCCGCTGCAAGACACCAACGACACCTTTATGGCCAACATGCAGAAGAACGGCACCTACTCGGTGGTGCCGCGCATCCCCGGTGGTGAAGTCACCCCGGATGGCCTGATCGCGATTGGCGCGGTGGCGAAGAAATACGACCTCTACACCAAGATCACCGGCGGTCAGCGTATCGACCTGTTCGGCGCGCAACTGCATGAACTGCCGGAGATCTGGGCCGAGCTGATTGCCGCCGGATTTGAAACCGGCCACGCCTACGGCAAGTCGCTGCGCACGGTGAAGAGCTGCGTGGGCAGCACCTGGTGCCGCTACGGCGTGCAGGACAGTGTGGCCATGGCGCTGCTGCTGGAGGACCGCTACAAGGGCCTGCGCTCGCCGCACAAGATCAAGTTCGCGGTCAGCGGCTGCACCCGCGAATGCGCCGAGGCGCAGAGCAAGGACGTTGGCGTGATCGCCACGGAAAACGGCTGGAACCTCTATGTGGCCGGTAACGGCGGCATGCGCCCACGGCATGCCGAGCTGTTTGCCACCGATCTGGATGACGAAACGCTGGTCCGCTACATCGACCGCTTCCTGATGTTCTACGTGCGCACCGCCGACCGTCTGCAACGCACCTCGGTGTGGCGCGAGTCGCTGGAAGGCGGCCTGGATTACCTCAAAGAGGTGATCATCGACGACAGCCTGAATCTCGCCGCCGAGCTGGAAGCGCAGATGCAACTGGTGATCGACCGCTACGAATGCGAATGGGCCAACGCCCTCAAGGACCCGGAAAAACTCAAGCGCTTCCGCACCTTCGTCAACGACAAGCGCGCCGATCCGGATATTCATTTCGTCAGGGAGCGCGAACAGCGTCGCCCCGTACGGGACTCCGAGCTTTCCCTTATCCCACTGTATGAAGAGGTGATCTGATGAGCCAGTTGAGCGCAGACGTTATCGAGCAACAAGCCGCCCTGCAGTGGCAAGCACTCTGCTCCCGCGAGGACCTGGTGGCCAATTCGGGCGTGGTGGCCTGGGTTGACGGTGCCCAAGTGGCGCTGTTCTACCTGCCGAATGAGGCAAGCGACCAGCAGCTGTACGCCATCGATAACCGCGACCCAAAGTCAGGCGCCAATGTGATCGGTCGCGGCATCGTCGGTCAGCTTGCCGGTGATCTGGTGATCGCTGCCCCGCTGTACAAACAGCACTTCCGCCTGCAGGACGGCACCTGTCTGGAATACCCGGAGCAGCAACTGCGTACCTGGCCGGTACGGATCAACGGTGATGCCATCGAGATTGCGCTCTAACTGAAACCCGGGCGTGCAGCCTGCTCGCTGCACGTCACCTCTGAATACCTTGCACAGGAAGACAGTATGTCGTATCTGGTCCCCTCTGAATTCGTCACCAAGATGGTCGATGCTGGCGAGTCGAAGATTTTCATGTCCACCCGCGACACCCTGATTCGGGCTTTTATGGCCGGTGCAATCCTGGCGCTGGCAGCCGTCTTCGCAATTTCCATCACGGTGCAGACGGGCTCGCCACTACTCGGCGCTGCCTTCTTCCCGGTCGGTTTCATCATGCTTTACCTGATGGGGTTCGATCTGCTGACTGGGGTGTTCGTGCTCACACCGCTGGCGCTGCTCGACCGCCGCCCCGGCGTTACCGTGAGCGGCGTACTGCGCAACTGGGGTTTGGTGTTTCTCGGCAACTTCGGCGGTGCCTTGTTGGTCGCCGTGATGCTGGCGTTCGTCTTCACCTACGGCTTCTCCGCTGAGGCTGGCGCGATTGGCGAGAAAATTTCCCACATCGGTGAAAACCGTACCCTGGGCTATGCCGAGTTCGGCGCGGCTGGCTGGGCGACGATCTTCCTGCGCGGCATGCTGTGCAACTGGATGGTGTCGATGGGCGTAGTCGGCGCAATGATCTCCACCACCGTCAGCGGTAAGGCCATCGCGATGTGGATGCCGATCATGCTGTTCTTCTACATGGGCTTCGAGCATTCGGTGGTGAACATGTTCCTGTTCCCCTTCGGCATGATCATGGGCGGTGAGTTTTCGATCATGGACTACATGCTCTGGAACGAAATCCCAACTGCATTGGGCAACCTGGTGGGCGGCCTGGCATTTACCGGCCTGACCCTCTATACCACCCACGTTAAAACGGCCCCAAAGCGCGCTCTGTAATATCACCTAGCCCGTTGTCTACCTCGACCCGATACGGGTCGAGGCTGCTTCGGCATATCGGCAGCCACCGTATTGAAAGTCTCCTTAGGGCAGCATTCCGACCCGGGTCGTAAAGACCTCAATCAGGACTTTCACGGCGCCTGTGTGCCCCATGAGCCGCAACTGAGTGCCAAGGGCATCGTCGTCGCCCTGGCCGATGGCATTAGCACCAGCACTGTCAGTCACATTGCCAGTGAGGCCGCCGTCACTGGTTTTCTCGCCGATTACTTCTGTACCCCGGAAGCCTGGTCGGTCAAGCAGTCGGCCCAGCGTGTGTTAATCGCCAGTAATTCCTGGCTGCATGCGCAGACCCGCCAAAGCGAATACCGTTACGACCTCGACCGTGGCTACGTGTGCACCTTCAGCGCCTTGGTGCTCAAGTCCAATACCGCACATATCTTTCATGTTGGCGACGCGCGCATCTATCGCGTGCACGGCAGCGCGCTGGAACAATTGACCCACGATCATCGCCTGCGCATCGGCCCGGATCAGAGCTATCTGGCCCGCGCCTTGGGTATCAGCCCGCAACTGGAAGTCGATTACCAGAGTGTGCCGCTGGCAGCGGGTGATGTGTTTCTGTTGGCCACTGACGGTGTGTACGAACACGTCAGTGCGGCCTTTGTCGGTCAGGTGCTGGCTGAGCATGCGGATGACCTGCAGCACGCTGCCAAGGCCATAGTCGCGGAAGCCTACGCCCAAGGCAGCAGCGATAACCTCACGGCGCAGATCGTGCGGATCGATGCACTCCCCGCCGCCGGCACCTGCAATCTGCACGAGCAACTGCATGAGTTGCCGCTACCGCCGCTGCTGGAGCCGCGCATGGAGTTCGATGGCTACCGGATCGTGCGCGAAGTGCACGCCAGCAGCCGCAGCCACGTCTACCTGGCCAGCGATCTCGACAGTGGCGCAGCGGTGATTCTGAAAATCCCTTCGCTCGACCTGCGCGACAACCCGGCCTACCTCGAGCGCTTCATGATGGAGGAGTGGATTGCCCGGCGCATCGACAGCGTGCATGTGCTCAAGCCCTGCCTGCCGCCGCGCCAGCGCAGTCACCTGTATATCGTCAGTGAGTACATTGACGGCCAGACGCTGAGCCAGTGGATGATCGACAACCCCAAGCCCGACCTGCAAAGCGTGCGCGAGATCATCGAACAAATCGCCAAGGGTCTGCGCTCTTTCCATCGTCTGGAAATGCTCCATCAGGACCTGCGTCCGGCCAACGTGATGATCGACAACACCGGCACGGTGCGCATCATCGACTTCGGCTCGACACGGGTTGCCGGTGTCGCTGAAATCGACACGCCGCTGGAACGCAACAACCTGCTCGGTACCGCGCAGTATTCGGCTCCCGAGTATTTCCTGGGCGAAAGCGGCACCGCACGTTCGGATTTGTTCGCCCTGGGGGTGATTGCCTACCAGATGCTCAGCGGCAAGCTGCCTTATGGCGCCGAAGTCGCTAAAGCACAAACCCGGGCTGCCCAGTGCCGGCTGAGTTATGCCTCGTTGTTGCTTGAGCGCCGTGAATTGCCACTCTGGGTCGACGGCGCCATTCGCAAGGCCGTGCACCCCAACCCGGCTAAACGCTACGCGGAGTTGTCCGAGTTTATCTTCGACCTCAGTCATCCCAACCGCGACCTGCTCGACCGTCCACGGCCACCGCTTCTGGAACACAACCCGCTGCTGTTCTGGAAAGGTGTATCGCTGCTCCTGGCGCTGACTGTCGTCGCCTTGCTGGTGAAGGGCTAATGGCCCTGGCCATTGTGCTTCTCGACAACAATCGGGCCAGTCATCAGTAGGCATAACGCTGCCGCCCGCCGCTGATTTACGGCGACAGGCCGGCACGCCTGGCCGCCCAACCTATCGTTTGCCTGGCCCATTCTCGGCGAGTGTTTTGGCGCTCGCTGCGTTGGCTTGTTGCTTAACCGCTATGTATGGTCATATATAGCGCTTGTGACAACTCGCAGCCTGAGCACAACACCAACACTGAGCGCCTGGGTATCGCCTCTGTTCCCCGTCTTGTTGATTTAAACCATTAGATTTCAATGAGTTAACCAGTGATAAAAACTATCAAACATGCAGGTGTAGGTCTGTTTACGCTGCTGGCATTGAACAACAATGCCTTGGCTGAGCAGGTGCAGGTCGCGGTTGCGGCGAACTTCACTGCACCTTTGCAGGCGATTGCAGTTGAGTTTGAGCATGACACCGGCCATAGCGTGCTTGCCTCTTTCGGCGCCACTGGCCAGTTGTACGCGCAGATTCATAACGGCGCGCCGTTTGAGGTGTTTCTCAGCGCCGATGCCAGCACCCCGGCCAAGCTAGAGAATGAAGGTTTGGCCGTCAGCGGTTCGCGCTTTACCTATGCGGTCGGTCGTTTGGTGTTGTGGTCGGCCCAGCCGGGTTACCTGGATGGCAGCGCTGCAGTGCTGAAAGCCAATCAATACCGACATCTGGCGCTAGCCAACCCGAAAGCTGCGCCCTATGGCCTGGCTGCTAGCGAGGTGCTGGCAACGCTAGGTCTGAGTTCGGCGCTGCAGGGCAAGCTGGTCGAAGGTCAGAGCATCAGTCAGACCTATCAATTCATCGCCACCGGCAACGCTGAGCTGGGTTTTGTCGCGTTGTCACAGGTGTACAAGAATGGTCAGCTTAGCGGTGGCTCGGCCTGGATGGTGCCGGCGACGATGCACACGCCTATCAAGCAGGACGGCCTGCTGCTCAAAAAGGCTCAGCAGAACCCGGCCGCCGCCGCCTTTATTGCGTACCTGAAGGGCGAAAAAGCCGCCGCGATCATCCAGTCTTACGGCTACCAGTTATGAAGGATTCTGTGCGATGCCGCTGAGCAAAGCCGATTTCGCGGCGGTGCTGTTGACGCTGGAGTTGGCATCGCTGACCACCGTACTGCTGCTGCTGATCGGGACACCGATTGCCTGGTGGCTGGCCCGCACGAACTCGCGCTGGAAGCAGCCGTTTGGCGCCATCGTCGCCCTGCCGCTGGTACTGCCGCCGACGGTGATCGGTTTCTACCTGCTGATCAGCATGGGCCCCCATGGGGTGATCGGTCAGCTGACCCAGAGCCTCGGCCTCGGCACCCTGACGTTTACCTTTGCCGGCTTGGTGATCGGCTCGGTGTTCTACTCCCTGCCCTTTGTTGTGCAGCCCCTGCAGAATGCCTTCGAGAGCATTGGCCGGGGCCCGCTGGAGGCCGCGGCGACGTTACGCGCCGGGCCTTGGGATGCGTTCTTCAGCGTGGTGTTGCCGCTGGCCAAGCCGGGTTTTGTCACCGCCGCGATTCTTGGCTTTGCCCATACCGTGGGCGAGTTCGGCGTGGTGCTGATGATTGGCGGCAATATTCCCGGCAAGACCCAGGTGGCCTCCGTGCAGATCTACAACCACGTGGAAAGCCTGGAGTACGCCCAGGCTCACTGGCTGGCGGGGGGCATGGTGCTGTTCTCCTTTATCGTATTGCTGGCGCTCTATTCGGGTCGCAGTCGCACGCGGGTGTGGCAATGATCTGGCCATTTGCGCGGCGCACTCCGGCGATTCGCACCGTCAGCGGGCCGGGCGAAATCCAGGCGCGTTTCAAGGTTGCACACCCCGGCTTCAGCCTGGATGTCGAGCTGAGTCTGCCCGGTCGCGGGGTCAGCGCCCTGTTCGGCCATTCCGGCTCGGGCAAGACCAGTTGCCTGCGCTGCTTTGCCGGGCTGGATCAGCCGGCAAACGGCTACCTGCAGGTCAATGGCGAGCTGTGGCAGGACAGCGCCCAGGGTATTTGTGTGCCGGCACACCAGCGGGCCGTGGGTTATGTGTTTCAGGATGCCAGGCTGTTCGCCCACCTCACGGTGCGGCGCAACCTGGAGTACGGGCTTAAACGCATCCCCGCTGCGCAGCGGCGGATTGCCCTGGAGCAGGCGGTGGAGCTCCTGGGTATTGAGCATCTGCTGCAGCGCTTGCCAGGTAACTTGTCCGGTGGTGAGCAGCAGCGTGTCGGCATCGCCCGCGCCCTGCTCAGCAGCCCGCGCTTGCTGCTGCTGGACGAGCCGTTGGCCGCCCTCGATCTCAAGCGCAAGCAGGAGGTGCTGCCCTACTTGGAGCGTCTGCACACCGAGCTGGAAATTCCGCTTGTTTACGTCAGCCACTCGCCGGATGAAGTGGCGCGCCTGGCCGATCATCTGGTGCTGCTTGAAGATGGCAAGGTCAGCGCCAGCGGGCCGTTGAAAGAGACCCTGTTGCGCGCCGACCTGCCATTTGTCTTCGAGGACGATGCCGAAGCGGTGGTGGACGGGGTGGTCAGTGGCCATGATCCGGCCTACGGCTTGCTTGCGCTGCAATTGCCCGGCAGCAGCATCGGTCTGCAACTGCCACATGCGCCGCTCGCGCTGGGCCAGTCGGTGCGGATCAAGATCAAGGCGCGCGATGTCAGCCTGAGCCTGCAGCGTGCCGCCGACAGCAGCGTGCTCAACCTGCTCCCGGCGCGGGTGGTCGACTGGATCAACGTGGCCGAACAGGCCCATGTACTGGTGCGTGTGCAGGTGGGCGGCGAGCAACTGCTGGCGCGTATCACCCGCTACTCCTTTGACCGCCTGCAGATCCAGCGTGAGCAAACACTCTGGGCGCAGGTTAAATCGGTGTCATTGCTGAGCGCCAACTGATGCCTGGCCGCTCGTGCCGCCGGCGCCCCGCTCCCAGCGCCAGCACTCTGGGTGGAACTGGCGCTGGGAAGGTCCTTCCCAGTCGACGCTTTTAGCGTGCAGTGCCTGCGTAATTTGCTCGAAGTGTCGATTTTTTCCGACGAAATCACTCTTTAGGCTGCTTCTATCCAGTATTCAGTACAGTAATCTGTCGCCCGCGACTGTACTAAGCTCACTTGGTCCGCACTGCTCACAAAAATAATAAGGAGCACACCCTCGTATGCGTTCAACCACGCTGTTTCGCCCGCTATTGCTTGTGCTTGTTGGTCTGCTCGGCAGCCTCTCACCCTTGACCTTTGCGCAAGCTGTTACCCCCCAGGAACAGGTTCAGGTGCAGGCCAGCCGGGTTACCAGCAGCCTGATGCTGTTACGTGGCGAAGGTTTCCAAAAGAAACACCAGGAGGCTCTGGAAACTGACCTGCAGGCCTTGGCCGCAGCCGTTCAGGGTTTGCCGCAAAGCAGCGATGCGCTGCGCAGCGCCCATCAGGAGCTGGTGGTGCAGATTCGCCGTGGCGTGGCCTTCGGTCCGAATGAAGAAGACATGCCCTGGCGCTACCCCGAAGACCTGAGCAAAGCCCTGCTCGGCGTACTGGAAGAAACCCGCAAGCTCTCCGGCCCGACAGATAGCGAACTGTCAGCCAAGCTCGAATACCTCTCGGTGCAGTACCTCAGCCGCGCCTACTTCGGTAATTTCGAAACCGCCCGCGAGCAGCCCGATACCTACCTCGGTCAGGACGAGCGCAAGATTGTGCCCTCGGTGGATGCGCAACTGGCCGCGCTGGACAGCAAGGCGGACCCGCAGGTGGGCAAGCTGAAAACCCGTTGGGATTACCTCAAGGCCGCGCTGGTTGACCTCAATAGCCAGAGCAGCGCGCTGCAGAGTGCTTCGGGCCGGCCATTTGCGCCGATTACCGTGTATCGCCATACCCGCTCGCTGACCAGTCAATGGATGGCGATGTACTAAGTCCGTCTTCGATCTGCTGCGCGTCGGCGATACTGCGTTGAAACTGGCCTCGCTCTAGCTCGCAAGATCCGGATCGGTTCTAGCAGGCCGCCGATGGCGGCCTAGTAGTTTCAGGCGGTGGCTTTTTTCTCGCGGATACAGGTCGGCCCGGCACGCTCGACGATGGCGTGTTCGACCTCTTTGCGCAGGCCCAGCAGAAAGGCCGCTTCGGCAGCGACAAACAGTGGACCGATGACCAGGCCCATCACGTCATCGACAAACGCCGGTTTGCGGCCTTCGTAGTAATGGCCGACAAACTGGATGATCCAGCCGAGTACGAACAGGCCAATGCCACTGCTCAGCCACACTGCCGTTGATTGCATCGCCAGGCCCGCCGCCAGCCACAGGCTGAGGGCCAGCAGCAGCGCCATCAACAGGCCGAAACGCAGATCCAGGCGCAGGTAGAATGCCCCGGCTGCCAGGGCCACCAGCAACGCTGGCGACAACCACAGGCCGAGCTGCTCGAAGCCCGGGCGTGAAAGCAGCACTGCCACCGCCAGAACGATCAGTGGAATACCAATGAAGTGGCTGAGAATATTGCGTTGGTCGCGGTGATACGCCGCGTATTGCGCCAGATGGTCGACCAGGGTTTTCATTATTATTTTCCTCATGCAAGACAGGTGGCCAGCATGACCCCATGCCCGTGCAACGCTCTGTCAGCTAGCCGACAAACCGGCTGCCGCCAATGAGTACGGCCCTCGCTTATCAGGCGCGCTTGCGCCAGGGCCAGTGGTTCAGCGCCCTGCCTGCAGCCTTGCAGGAGGCGCTGCTGGCTGCCGCCCAGGTGCAACAGTTGGCGGCCGGGCAGGTGCTGTTTCGCCGGGGCGACAAACCCAGTGGGCTGTATGCCGTGGTCGAGGGCGGCATGCGCATCGGTGCGGTCAGCGCGACCGGCAAGGAGGCGCTGCTGACCCTGGTCGAGCCGCCTTACTGGTTTGGCGAGATTTCCCTGTTCGACGGCCAGCCGCGCACCCACGACGCCTTCGCCGAAGGGCCGACCACCCTGCTGCTGGTGCCACAAAGTCTGCTGCTGGCGCTGCTTGAACAACAGCCGCAGCATTGGCGCGACTTCGCCCTGTTGATGAGCCAGAAGCTACGCCTGGCATTTATCGCCCTGGAAGAAATGAGCCTGCTGCCCGCTGCGCCGCGTCTGGCCCGGCGCTTGTTGCTGATTGCCGAAAATTACGGGGCAGGCGAGCCGCGTCGGGTTCTTCATCTGCCCCAGGAACAGCTGGCGCTGATGCTGGCGATCTCCCGGCAAACCACCAACCAGATCCTCAAGGAGCTGGAAAGCCAAAGCATTGTGCGCCTGACCTACGGCGAAATCGAAATTCTCGACCTGCCGCGCCTGCGTCAGGCGGCGCAGTCAGGTAAAGCGTCCTGAAGGGCTGCCAAGAGTGAACCTGTGGTGCAGACTGAGGCTCTATTGCCAATTCATTACCTGTAGAGCTCAAGCCGCTGATGCCGATTACCGCCGCTGTTGCCCACGCTGATCTGCCCCTGGTGCTGGCCGGCCCGCTGCTGCGCCGGATGGAGACGCAGCGCCTGGTGCTCTGGCTGGTTGCTCGCCAGCCACTGACCTTGAGCCTGCAGCTGAGCCATGCAGATGCTCGCGAGCCGCTGCGCTATCCATTGCAAGGCGACAGCTGCCAGGTGATTCAGATGGGTGAACAGGCGTTTATCCACCTGCTTGACCTCAAGCTGGACGCGGCGCTGCCCTGCGATGTGCAGATCGACTACGACCTGCTGATCGAACAGCCGGAGCAGGCCGAGCTGGGCCTGGCTGACTGGGCGCCGCATCTGCTGTATGACGGCGCGACGCAGGCCAACTTTGTATTGCGCGCCCAGCTGGATCATCTGCTTCACGGCTCCTGCCGCAAGCCGCATCACCCCTCGGCCGATGGCCTGCTTTGCGCCGACCGCCTGCTGGCCGAGCCGCACGCCCCTGAACAGCGCCCGGCGTTGCTGCTGATGAGTGGCGATCAGATCTACGCCGATGATGTCAGCGGGCCGATGTTGCGCGCGATCCATCAGGTTATCGCGCGCCTGGGGCTGTTCGGTGAGCAACTGGAAGGCGCGGTGGTGGATGACAGCGAGGCGTTGTATCAGCACCCGGCCAGCTACTACCAGCGTGCCGAATTGCTGCCAGAGCTGAAGAGCAACGAAACCCTGCGCGAGCGTTTTTTTGGCGGCGTGGAGAAGCCGATTTTCACCACCAGCAGCGCCGACAACCACTTGGTGACCTGCGCCGAAGTGCTGGCCATGTACCTGCTGGTCTGGTCGCCGGTGCCGTGGACCTTGCTGGATGCCGAGATGCCGGCGCTGAGCAGTGAGGAAGTGGCGCGCTATCAGGCCGAGCGTGAGCACATCGAAGCGTTCTGCGGTGGTCTCGGGCAGGTGGCCCGTGCCCTCGCCCACCTGCCCACGCTGATGATTTTCGATGATCACGATGTCACCGACGACTGGAACCTCTCCGCGCAATGGGAGCAGACGGCCTACGGCCATCCGTTTTCCAGGCGCATCCTGGGCAATGCCCTGATTGCCTACCTGCTGTGCCAGGGCTGGGGGAATAACCCTGAGGTGTTCGCCAAGCCGTTGCAGGCCGTTCAGGCCATGACCACAAACCGCGATGCGGACAATCGCATGAGCCTGCAACAGCAGGATGCGCTGATCGACAGCTTATTAGCCTTTCACCAGTGGCATTTTGTCCTGCCGACCAGCCCGACACTGGTGGTGCTGGATACCCGAACCCGGCGCTGGCGCAGCGAACGTAAACGCAAGCGGCCGTCCGGTTTGATGGATTGGGAGGCGTTATGTGAGTTTCAGCAGGCGCTGCTGGATCAGCCGTCGGCAATCATTGTCTCGGCGGCGCCTATGTTCGGCGTCAAGCTCATTGAAGCCGTGCAGAAAATTTTCACGTGGGCTGGCCATCCGCTGATGGTCGATGCCGAAAACTGGATGGCTCATCGCGGCGCCGCGCGAGTGATGATGAATATCTTCCGCCATTCGCGTACGCCGGGTAACTACGTGATTCTTTCCGGCGATGTGCATTATTCCTTCGTTTACGAGGTGCTGATTCGGCAGCGCAAGCGTGGCCCGCAACTCTGGCAGATCACCAGCAGCGGCTTGAAGAATGAGTTTCCGCCGCGCTTGCTGGACTGGTTCGACCGCCTCAATCGTTGGCTGTACGCGCCCTGGTCGCCGCTTAACTGGCTGACCAAACGCCGGCGTATGCAGGTCACGCCACGCATCCCCTCGCGCAGCAAGGCCGGCGAGCGGCTGTGGAATGGTGCCGGACTGGGTCAGGTGTTCTTCAACCAGCAAGGCCAGCCGAGCGCGATCTACCAGCACAACGCCGATGGCTCGCCTGCGGTGGCCTTTGTCGATGATCGCGATGAGGCGCCAGCCCCGCAGGCCGCACTCAGTTGCAGCCGAGCGGATTAGACGAGTTGCCGATCCCGCAAGCTAGAGCGGGACAGGGCAGAAATGGCCGAGGACGTCTTAACGCAGCTTTTCCAGCATCTGGTAGTACCACATGCCGGCGGCCAGCATCGGGTTGCCGAACACATCCCCCAGCGGCACCTTGATGTGTTTGCAGGCGGCAAAGGTGTCGTAGTGGCCGAGGGTGCCGGTCAGGGCGTTGGCCATGATCTCGCCCATGATGTGGGTGGTGGCGATGCCGTGGCCGGAGTAGCCCTGGCAGTACCAGACGTTGTCCGAGAGCTTGCCCAGTTGTGGGATGCGGTTGATCACGATGCCCATGGCGCAGCTCCACTGAAAATCAATGGCCACCCCTTTGAGCTGTGGGAAGGTGCTTTCAATGCCGGGGCGCAGTTCAGCGGCGATGTCGCGTGAGTCGCGCCCGGAGTAGTTGCAGCCACCGCCGAACAGCAGGCGTTTATCGGCGGTCAGGCGGTAGTAGTCGAGCACGAAGCGGCAGTCGTATACGGCCAGGTCCTGCGGGTTCAGCTCATCGGCCAGGTCGCCCAGCGGCGCGGTGGTGACGATGCCGCCCATGGCCGGGAAGATCATGCCCTTGAGCTTTTTCGGCTCCAGCTTGTGGTACACGTCGCCGGCCAGCAGCACCTGCTTGGCGTTGACTCGCCCCTGGGCGGTGACCACCGCCGGTTTGGCGCCATGGACGATCTCCAGCACCTCGGAGTGCTCGAAGATCAGCGCGCCGAGGCTGGCGGCGGCACGGGCTTCACCGATGCACAGGTTGAGTGGGTGCAGGTGCATATTGCGGGTGTTTTTCAGCGCGCCGCTGTACAGGTCACTGGCCAGGTGGCTGCGCACGCCGTCGCGGTCGAGCAGGCTCACGTCAGCGCCCATGCCGCGGCGCACGGCCTCGTTGTAGGTGGCTTCCAGCTCGTGCATGTGCGTGGGCTTCATCGCCGCGTGCAGGTGGCCGTGCTTGAGGTCGCACTGAATGCCGTACTTCTCCACGCGGTTTTTGATGATGGCGTGACCGCGCCAGCGCAGGTGCCAGATAAAGTCCTCGACCTCATCACCCAGGGTGTTGCGCATCTGCTTGCTCATGGCCGCATCGCCCGAGAGGCTGCCGGTAACCTGGCCGCCATTGCGCCCGGTCGCGCCCCAGCCAATCTTGTTGGCTTCGACGATGGCCACCTTGAGGCCGCGCTCGGCCAGCTCTACGGCAGACGCCACGCCGGTAAAGCCGCCACCGATGATCACCACGTCGACGTTGACTTCGCCCTGCAGGGTTGGGTAGTCGGTTTCCTCGTTGAGGCTGGCGCTGTAGTAGGACGGGCAGCGCACGGCGGCGGGCGTCACGGGTTTGTTTGCGGCGTTCATAGGGTGGCTCCTGGGTGCGGCTGGCAGGGCGTGAGCCTGAGTGGCTCAGCGTCGGCAACCAGGCTTGCTGGCTGCGGGGCGATCAGTGGTGTGCGGCCAGGGCGTCCGGCGGGCGCGCGTGGCGGCAATGCCACAAGGCCCAGAAAGCGAGGATTGCGGGTAACAGCGGGCTGAGTCGATCAAGGCCAAAACACCGCTCGGCCTTGCCCAGGCAGAAACGGAAGGTGTGGCGTACGTGGGCTATCGATTCACTCATGACGGCAGCCTCGCACGCCGGTGATGGTCGGTTAAATCGTATTTTTCGCACATTCAGTTCTTTATCAGCTAAACATTGCGCTTAACCCTTAATGCGCCGCCTGGTAGCGAAAGGGCACTCTCAGGCCACTGTCGATCTGCCCCGAAAGCCGGTGTACACCGGCCAGCACGCCGCGCTCGTTGCTGCGCATCAGCTCCAGCCATTCCTCATCGAAGGCGGCATTCAGGCTTTTGCGCAGTTGCGCTTCGCTGGCGGGGCGCCGATCTTCACGCGATAACGCGGTAAACAGCGCGGTACCCAGTGAAATCGTGGCCCCGGCAGGGCCGCCGACCAGCGCCGATACCGCGCTGGCGGCACCGCTGGTGGCGAACTCATTGACCAGGCGCTCGCTGGCCTGTTGTGCCACCGCCGAAATACCGGGGTCGGCCGACCAGTCGCCAAGGCCACGCGGGGTGTTGCGGATATCTTCGAGCAGGGCGCGGTAGGCTGGCAACTTGGCCAGCGGTTTGGCATGCAGCAGCTCATACAGGGATGCCCCGGGCGCCTGGGTAATGGCTGGTATGGCCTGGAGACGCTGGTCAAACTGCTCGCGCGGTACGGCATGGCGCTGGGCAACGCGTGGCAGCTGTTCATCGAGCTGCTGAATGTACAGCCAGGTGCTGCGCGCCATGATCTGCTGCGGGTCGTCCGTCTCGGCAACCGGTTCCAGCACCCGTTCCTGATACTGCTCCTGCAGGTAGAGCGCCAGGCGGCTGACGGCCGGATTCTCCCCGGCGCCGCTCAGCGAGTACCAGGACACTTTCATGCTCAGCCACTGCTGGGTCCAGTAGCTGGAAAACCAGGGGATAAATGCGTCGTCGGTTTGCCGGTACACCAGGTCCATCCACTGCTCCATCGACAGCAGGGCATGTTCGCGTGCGTGCTGCGCCGCCGTGCGTGATACGGCCGCGATATCGCGGTCGACCTGTTGCCAGGTGCTCGCACTGACCTGCACCGCTGGAGCGCTGGCGCAGCCCGCCAGCACCGCCAGACAGGCAGCGAACAGACCCCGCAGTATCGGTATGCGCCACCGTGCTCTGTGCGGTTGGTGGCTGACCGAGAGACTTCCCGTGCTCATGTCACATGACTGCCTTGCAGCCCACGGCAGGCTGCTGCGCCCCTTGGTTGGTGGCACCGTTGATCTGCGCCGCGTGTCAGCCCCGCGCCAGCGGAACGCTCAGCAGGTTCGCCACGGGTTTTCTGAGTATAGATCTGCTCAGCTGTTCAGCCTCTGCCGCCCCGGCCGGGATGCGGCTTGCCGTTCGGCGTATGCCCGCTCACACTTGCGCCACCCTAGCCGCGAGATGCCCGCCGATGTACCAGAGCCTTGCCGTACTCGCTGCGTTCCTGTTGATCTACAGCTTGTTTGCCGGCCGCTTCGAGGCTCGCCTGCTCAACGGCCCGCTACTGTTTATGCTCACCGGCTTGTTGCTGGGCCCGGCTGCGCTGGGTCTGCTGCAATCGGAAATCGACCGTGAAGGGCTGAAGATCCTGGCCGAGCTGACGCTGGCCATCGTCCTGTTCAGTGATGCCGCCAATGCCAACCTGAAAGTCCTCAAGACTCACGAAGGCCTGCCATTACGCCTGTTGCTGATCGGCCTGCCGCTTACCCTGCTGTTCGGCTGGCTGGTGGGTCTCTGGCTGTTCCCGCAGATACCACTGCTGGAGCTGGCCATTCTCGCCACCATCCTCGCGCCCACCGATGCGGCGCTGGGCAAGGCGGTGGTCAGCAACCCCGCCGTGCCGGCGCCGGTACGTGAAGGCCTGAGCGTTGAAAGCGGCCTCAACGATGGTATCTGCGTGCCGGTGCTGCTGGTGTTCCTGACCCTGCTGGTGGATACCCAGAGCCATACGCCACTGGTGCTGGCGGGCGTGTTGATTGTCGAGGAACTGGGCATTGGTGCAATGACCGGGCTGGTGCTGGCGTGGCTCGCCTGGCGCTTGCAGGTGCTTGCAATAAAACATCACTGGCAGCTGCCCGTGTGGTCGCAGCTGACCCTGCCTGGCTTGGCGGTGCTGTGCTTCGCCACTGCTCAGGCCATCGGTGGCAGCGGCTTTATTGCGGCCTTTGTGGGCGGCATGCTGGCGGGCTATCTGTTTGCCGAGCAGAAGCATCACCTGCTGGAAGGCGCCGAGGAATTCGTCAGCCTGCTCTCGGTCATCACCTGGGTGATCTTCGGCGCGTTGGTAATACCGACGGTCTGGAGCAGTTTCACCCTGAATATCTGGCTGTACGCCCTGCTCAGTCTCAGCGCCATTCGCATGCTGCCGGTCCTGCTGAGCCTGCTTGGCACCCAGTTCGCCCAGGAAACCCGCTGGTTTATTGGCTGGTTCGGCCCGCGTGGTCTGGCCACCATCGTGTTCACCGTGATGATCATGGACAGCCCCATGCTGCATACCAATACGGTGGTGGCCACGGCGATTTGCACGGTGCTGCTCAGCGTTTTGCTGCATGGCCTGAGTGCCAACCCATGGGCCGCTCGCCTTGGTCGTCTGCGTAAGCGGAGCGCATCATAGGCCGCGGCTTATACGTGCTCCTGTGTCGTCAATGCCGGCGGTACGGCGCTGTCGGGATGTGCTGCGCCGCGCAGATTGGCCAGCACCCGCTCGGCGTTCTCGGCACAGTGCATGCCCTCGGGTTTGCCTTCGACAGTGGCGATGATCGTCAGCAGTTGGGCCTTGTTCTGCATCAGGCGCTGCTGCATGAGTTCGATCTCGTCGACTTTGCGCCGCAGGCTGGCGAGTAATTCAGCGTGGCCCAGGCCGGGTGAGTCGGCTTGCGGCAGCAGGCGACGAATCTCTTCCAGGCTAAAACCGGCCTGTTGCGCACAGCTGATGATGCCCAGGGTCTGCACGGCCTGTTCCGGATAACTGCGGTAGCCATTGGCCTGACGCTGGGCGTTGAGCAGCCCGCTGGCTTCGTAGAAACGGATGCGCGAAGCCGACAGGCCGCTGCGCGTGGCCAACTCACCAATCTTCATGATCTGCACTCCGGGTATTGACCTTAAAGTTGACTTTAACCTTAGGCTTGCGCCATCTGCTACCCCGGAGTACGTCATGAAGGCTTTTCAAACGCTGCACCTGCCCAACGGCAGCACCCTTGCCAATCGCATTGCCAAAGCGGCGATGGAAGAGAACATGGCCGATCTGCAGCAGGGGCCGTCTGCCGAGTTGTTGCGCCTGTATCAGACCTGGGCCGAGGGTGGCGTTGGCCTGTTGTTGACCGGCAATGTGATGGTCGATCGCCGCGCCATGACCGGCCCTGGCGGCGTGGTGCTGGAAGATGAGCGGCAGCTGGATAAATTCCGCGAGTGGGCGCGCGTCAGCCAGGCTCATGGCGCGCAGATCTGGATGCAGCTCAACCATCCGGGGCGCCAGATGCAGGCCAGTCTCGGCCAGCAAACGGTGGCGCCTTCGGCGGTGGCACTTGAGCTGGGCGGTTTATCGAAGATGTTCCCCGTGCCTAAAGCACTGGATGAGGCCGAGATCGCCGGGTTGATTCAGCGTTTTGCGCGCAGTGCGCAACTGGCCGAGCAGGCGGGCTTTAACGGCGTGCAGATTCACGCCGCGCACGGTTACCTGCTCAGCCAGTTCCTCTCGCCGTTGAGCAACCAGCGTACCGACCGCTGGGGTGGCTCGCTGGAGAACCGCGCGCGCTTGCTGTTGGAGGTGATCAAGGCGGTGCGCGCACAGGTGGCGCCGGGGTTCAGCGTGGCAGTCAAACTCAACTCGGCGGACTTCCAGCGCGGCGGCTTTGCCGAGGCCGATGCCAGGCAGGTGGTGCTGCTGCTCAATGAACTGGCGGTGGATATGGTCGAGCTGTCCGGCGGCAGCTATGAAGCACCGGCCATGCAGGGTGATTCCCGCGATGGGCGGACGTTGGCGCGTGAGGCGTACTTCCTCGAGTTTGCCGGTGAGATCGCCGCTGTGGCGCAGATGCCGATTATGGTTACGGGCGGCATTCGTCGTCTGCCGGTGGTCGAGCAGGTATTGGCCAGCGGGGTGGCCATGGCCGGTATCGGCACGGCGCTGGCCATCGAGCCGGCATTGCCCAAACAGTGGCAGGCTGGCCAGAGCGAAGCCCGTGCCGAACTGCCGCCAATTCGCTGGAAGAACAAGGCGTTTGCCTCGCTGGCCTATATGGCCACGGTGAAATTCCAGTTGCGCCAGCTCAGCCGCGGCAAACGTACCCACGCACAGGTGTCGCCGTTGCGTGCCCTGCTGCTGGAGCAACTCAAGGCAGCGCGCCGTACCCGGGTGTACAAGCGCTTGATGGCGGGCGGCAGTTAACCGCCCAGGTGCCCGGTTTTTACCCAGATCAGGCAACCCTGCTCACTGAACGGGGTGTGCTCTGACAGGTGCGGGCTGCGCAGCCAGCTGCCCGCCGGGTAATCACCGAACTCATCCTGAAAAACCCCTTCGAGCACCAGAATCTCCTCGCCGCCCCAATGCCGATGGCGGTTGAAGCGCGTGCCCGGCGCCCAACGCACCAGCGCCACATGCTCGGTGCCGTGCTGGTGCAGCGGCAACACGCGCAAGCCCGGTACCCTACCCGGCAGCCATTCGGCCTGGTGGCTGTCGATCACCACCGGCTGTGTATCCGCCGGATCAAACTGCATCAGTTTGACGAAAATCGTGCAGCCCTCGCGGCTGAACGGCGCATGCGCGCTGCCGATGGGATTGCGCACATAGGTGCCGGCCGGGTAGTCGCCATGCTCATCAGAGAACACCCCTTCGAGCACCAGGTACTCCTCACCGCCCGGATGCTGGTGGGTGCTGAAGTGCGAGCCCGCGGCGTAGCGCACGATGGAGGTGGCGCGCGCCACCTCCTCGCCAATGCGGTCGAGCATGCGTCGTTCTACGCCAGGCATTGGCGAAGCAACCCAGGGGCTGTCGCCTGGGCGCACCTGGGCACGCTGGTTGAAGTCGGCATTCAGTTGCATGGCCAGGCTTATCCCTGTTTGGTGTTAAGCAGCGTGATCAAGGCCTCGGCAGTGGCATCCGAAGAGGCCGGGTTTTGCCCGGTGATCAGTAAGCCATCGACCTTCACATGGCTGTGCCAGTCGTTGACGCTGGAGTAGTGCCCGCCATTGGCGATGAGCATGTCCTGCACCAGAAACGGCACCACTTGGGTCAGTTGCACGGCCTCCTCTTCGCTGTTGCTGAAGCCGGTGACCTTTTTACCGCGAACCAGCGGCTGGCCGTTGGCTGCTTTGACATGTCGAAGTACGCCCGGTGCGTGGCAGACCGCTGCCACCGGTTTGTTTGCTGCGATAAAACCTTCGATCAAGGCAATCGAGGTGGCGTCTTCGGCCAGATCCCACAGCGGCCCATGGCCACCGGGGTAGAACACCGCGTCGTAATCATCCGCTTTCACCTGGCTTAACGGCAACGTGTTGGCCAGTACTTGTTGCGCGGCAGGGTCTGCCTTGAAGCGCTCGGTGGCGGCGGTTTGAGCGTCTTTGTCGTCGCTCTTGGGGTCAAGCGGTGGCTGGCCGCCTTTGGGCGAGGCCAGGGTCAGCTGCGCGCCGGCGTCTTTGAACACGTAATAGGGTGAGGCGAATTCTTCCAGCCAGAAACCGGTCTTGTGCCCGGTGTCGCCGAGTTGATCGTGTGACGTCAGAACCAGCAGAATTTTCATTGTGCGCTCCATGCGGGCAAATACCCGTCGCTGCGTGAGTGGCGTACAGCATAGGAGCCCTGCGCTGATTCGATAATTCAAAATTTCCCATGTTGACTATCGATGTAATAAATGCCGCCCGCCGGACTTTACGTGGCGGGCGCTATTTATGGGCGCAGCCAAAAGGCCGCGATCTGTCCCGGCGCGGATCATGCCGGCCATTGCGGCAATGTATTACGCCTCGGGTTTGTAACCCAAACGCAAGCCGCCCCAGTGGCGGCCTTGCACGTAAATGGGTACGGACAGGTCATGCATCAGCTCGCCGGTGTCACGGGTGTAGGTCTGCAGCAGCAAGGGTTGCTGATGGCTGCCACAGCGGATGCCGGTGCGGTCGTTGAACAGGCGCTTGCTGCGGCTGCGCAGGGTGTCCACGGCGCGGTCGCCGGTCGGCGCATGGTTGAAGGCATTGTTGTGGGTCGGCACGTAGCCCTCAGGAGTGCTGGCGATGGCAAATACCAGGCCTTCGTGCTGATTGAGCAAGGGCTCCTGAATCGCCGGTAGCACCTGATCGGCATAGCTGTCGAAGCGGGTTTTGTACTTGGCCGGGAAACTGTTGGGCACTGCTTGGTAGTGGCGGTCGAACAAGTCGCTCAGGCTGATTCGAGCGCTTTGCAGATCGGCTTCAAACTGCTTGGCGATCTGCTCGGCGGCGCTGCGGGCCAAGTCGTAGATGCGCTGGTGATAGTCATCCAGGCCAACGCTGGCGAGTTGCTCGCTGACCGTTTCAGCCTGGTCGACCAACTGCTCGGCGGCGCTGCTGAGCTGGCGGGTCTGGCCCTCGCTGTCACTCACATCCGTGCGCAACTGGCTGACCGCCACCGACAGCTCGGCCAAGCGTTCGTGGTTGTGGCGGGTGCCGGTATCGATCTGGCTGACCTGAGCCTCAACATCCTCGGCCAGGCTGGCGATGCCCTGCAACTGCTCGCCGGTTTGCTCCACCTGTGCGGCGGCCAGGGTCAGTTGTTCGGCCTGTTGTTGCATATGGCTGACCACCGCCGCGCTCTGTTGGCGGATATCGCTGACGATCTGGCCGACTTCCTCGGTGGCGCTGCTGGTGCGCCCGGCCAGGTTGCGTACTTCGTCTGCGACCACGGCGAAGCCACGGCCCATCTCGCCAGCACGCGCTGCTTCGATGGCGGCATTCAGCGCCAGCAGGTTGGTCTGGCTGGCGATTGACTGAATCACCTGGGTGACTTTCTCGATCTGCTCGGTACGGCTGCTGAGGCCGTCGATCAATTCGCGGCTGGTGGCGGTTTGCGTGCTCAGCTGCTGCATGGCCGCAATGGCGGCGCGCAGTTCCTGCTGCCCGCTGGCGCTGTTTTGCCGCACGCTCTGCGCGGCTTGCAAGGTTTGTTCGGCGCGCTGGGCGTTGTCCTGTTCGGTATGGGTAATGGCTTCCGCAGCCTGGTTGATCTGCTCGGTGGCGCTCAATTGCGATTGCAGTTTGGTTGCCAACTGTTGCGCAGCATGTGCGACCTGGGCGGCCGCCAGCGCGTTGTGGCAGGTGTGCCGCGACAGGCTCTGGCTGAGCGTGCTGAACGACTGTTCGGGGTTGTCGATGACTGCCGGATTATCGTCATGCTGACGCTGCCAGGGCCCCAGCCAGGGCCACAGGGCCAGCAGGAGGAAGGAGGGAATACTGATAAACCAGGGAATCTGGATCTGCTGGTAAGCCACCATCAGCCCGGCCAGCCCGATGGCATGCAGCAGGCAGGCTTTGGGGTAGGTGATAAACGCAGAACGCATGACAAACCTCATTATTCTTATTCTGATGCTGCTCACATCAGAAACTGCTTGTAGCGCGCCGACTGTTATAGGGCGGGCCATGCCTGCTGGAGCGTACGTGCTTGCAACCTGATGCGCCTGGTTAGGCAATCGGCCGCTGTCAGCGAATCTGTAAACCATAGCGGGTGACACTCCCTGCGGCCAACCTTAAACCGGAGGTCGATTCGAGCACCCTTGGCGGATCGAGGCCATGGCACTTTGGTCGCAGGTAAGTGACGTCTTAAAGGCGATGGCGCTGGATAAAGCTCTTATCGAGAAAATCCTTCCAGCGCCCATACAGGCGTCCGCCGGCGCTGTAACCGTGCCAGTCGAGCAGCGCACCGCCATCGCCGGTGGCCAGCAGCGCCAGGCTTTGCCGTTGCGGGCGATAGCGCTGGAGCGGCAGGCCGCGTAATGCTGCGTTTAGGTTGTTGGCGAGAACGGGGCCCTGGCGCACCGAGTAAACCCCGCTCTTGCGCGCGCCGGGCAGGCTGGCGCAATCGCCCACGGCGAAGAGGGTTGGGTGGGTGTAGCTCTGCAGCGTCGGTGCGATCAGGATAAAACCCTGCTCATCACAACCCAGGCCGCTGTGTACCGGCCAGCTGAACGCCTGCGCGCCACTGGCCAAGAGTAGGCGTTGGCCGCGCCAGACCGGCTCATCGCCGCTGAGCAGGCAGTCGTCTTCAATTCGGCTGATCGGGCAGTCTTCACGCACCCACACGCCACGCTGGCGCAGGTGACCGAGTGCACGCAAACGCACCCCGGCGGACAAACTGTCGAGTAAGTGCCCGGCGCAAAACAGCGAAAGTTGCGGCACTTTCCCGGCCAGAGCCAAGGCCAGCTCGATGCCTGCTGCGCCGCCACCGAGAATGGCCAAAGGCTTCGGTGTGGCTTGCCAGTGTTGCCAGCCGCTGAGGAAACGCTCGAAAGGTTTGACTGCCAGCACCTGCATGGCATCGCCGTGTTGGCTTGGCGTGGCGACTTGCGCACCAACGTTCAGCGACAACCAGCTGGCGTTGAAGGTACGACCGTCGACCAGTTGCACATGTTGTTGCGCGGCCGAGAGGCTTTCTAGCGGCCCGATGATCAGTTCGACCTTGGCCGCCCGACACAGCGACTGCAGGTCCACCTGACAATCAGCGGCGTTATGCCGCCCGGCCAGCAGGCCTGGCAACATGCCCGAATACCAGGCCACCGGCCCGGCGCTGAGCAAGGCGATACGTCCCGGTGGCCGCTCGACCAGGGCCCAGCGCCGGAGTACGCCGAGGTGGGCATGGCCGGCACCGATCAATAACAGGTCATAGTGATTGCTCAATCGAATGCATCCGTGATTCTAAGCGTGAGCGGCTATGGTACGGGCATCTGCAGCCAACTGTCAGGGTTGGCTGCGCTGCAACTGCGGCGCCGCAAAATAGCTGGTGAGCGATTCGCCGGTGTTGTCGCTGTCGGCGGCAAACACCACACCGAGAATTTTGCGTGGCGCGCTGCCGAAGGCGGCGATGGCATCGTTGCGCAGATCACGCGACTCTTCCAGCCATTCGCCGAGCGGCGCATCCGGGCCGCGCAGCACGTGCATCTCTACCGTTTCGGTGTAGGCGCTGCGGGCATGGGTGCCAGGTGCTTCGCGGTTATCCCAGACGTAGCTCAGGGTGGCCGCCGGCAGATCGGGGTCGAAGAAGGTGCGCGCCAGGCGCAGCTTCTGCCGGTCGACGAAGCTCAGCGTGTCCAGCGGGTAATCCAGCAGCACATAGACCCGCGCGGCGTAGTCGTCGCCCTCGCGGGTGGCGAAGCGGGCCTTGTCCAGCTTGTGCTCGGTGCGCCACTGCCAGCTCAGTTGCCAGGCGTGGTCGCCGGGCAAACTCAATGGATGCACCAGTCCGCCAGCGGCGGCATCGGCTTTGATCCGCAATGCGCGCTGGCCGTCTACTTCAACCAGCGTGCGCTCAGAGGGTTTGAGTTTGGGAATGTCTGCCAGCTTCCACGGTGTCGACCACTCCCCATTTGGCGGCCCGGCAGCCCAGGGCGTGAGCAGGTTTTCCGCCTGGGCCAGCGGGGCGGCGAGTAACAGGCCCAGCACTAAGGCGCGCATCAGCTGCGCCGCCAAGTGTGGAAGCGCTCAACCCAGCGCAGTAGGCCCTGTGGGGCATGCGCTCGCTTCCATTCGCCGGCGGCGTACTTGTTCGCCTCACTCATGGTCGGGTAGCTGTGGATGGTGCCGAGAATCTTGTTCAGGCCCATGTTGTACTTCATGGCCAGCACGTATTCGGTGAGCAGCTCACCGGCGTGCTCGCCGACGATGGTCACCCCGAGAATGCGGTCTTTGCCGGGCTCGGTGAGTACCTGCACATAACCATGGGCGGCTTCATCGGCGATGGCGCGGTCGAGATCGTCAATGCCGTAGCGGGTGACTTCATAGGCGGTGTTTTGCGCCTGGGCTTCGCCCTCGCTGAGGCCAACACGTGCCACTTCTGGGTCGGTGAAGGTGCAGTGCGGAATCACCCGGTAATCGGCTTTGAAGCGTTTGAACCCGGAAAACAGCGCGTTGACGGCGGCGTACCAGGCTTGGTGCGCGGCCACGTGGGTGAACTGATACGGCCCGGTGACGTCGCCCACCGCAAAAATATTGGGGAAGCGCGTGGCCAGGTATTCGTCGGTTTCCAGGGTGCCATTATCACGCAGCGTCAGGCCCAGTTCCTCGGCGCCGTAGCCGCTGACATTGGCTTTACGACCGAGGGCCAACAGCAGGCAGTCGAAGGCGATGGTGACTGGCTCGCCGGTCTCCAGGTTGCGGGCAATCATCCGCGGTTCACCGTCGACCACCTCAAAACGCTCGGCCTGATGTTGCAGGCGCAAGTCGACGCCGTCGGCACGCAGGCTGGCCATGACCGCTTCGCTGGCATTGGCATCCTCACGGGGCAGCAGACGGCCGCCGCGCTCCACTTGAATCACCTGGCTGCCGAGGCGCTGAAAGGCTTGCGCCAGCTCGCAACCAATCGGCCCACCGCCGAGCACCAGCAGCCAGCGCGGTTGCTCACGCAGGGTCCAGATGCTGTCGGAGGTGTAGGCGCGGATTTGCTCGAGCCCCGGAATATCCGGCACAAACGGCCGCGCGCCGGCGGCGATGATTAGGTTGCGGCTGCTCAGGGTTTGGCCGTTGACCTCGACCGTCCAAGGCGTGAGGATTTTCGCCTCACCTTGGATAACATCGACGCCCAGACCGGTGTAGCGCTCAACCGAGTCATGCGGCTCGATGTCGGCGATCACCCGTTGGATGCGCTGCATCACCGCCGGGAAATCTACAGTGCCTTGTACGCCGGTGAAGCCCAGGGCCTCGCCTTTTTTCAGCTCGTTGGCCAGTTTGGCTGAGCGCAGTAGCGCTTTGGAAGGCACGCAGCCGGTGTTCAGGCAGTCGCCGCCCATCTGATGTTTTTCGATCAGGCTGACCTTGGCTTTTACCGCTGCCGCGATATAGGAGCTGACCAGCCCGCCGGCGCCGGCACCAATTACCACCAGGTTACGGTCGAAGTTTTTCGGTTTGTCCCAGCCGGCATATACCCGGCGCGCCTGAATCAGCCCAAGCAGTTTGCGTGCGATCAGCGGGAATACACCGAGCAAGACAAAGGCGCCGAGCAAGCCCGGTGAGAGGATGCCGCTCAGCGACTCCAGCTGGCCCAGCTCACGGCCGGCGTTCACGAACACTAAGGTGCCCGGCAGCATGCCGAGCTGGCTGACCCACCAGTAGGTGCGCACCGGCAGTCGGGTCAGGCCCATGGCCAGGTTGATCAGGAAGAATGGGAAAGCCGGCACTAGGCGCAGGGCGAACAGGTAGAAAGGACCTTCACGCTCTATGCCGGCGTCGATTTTGGCCAGCCGCTGACCAAAACGTGCCTGTACCCAGTCACGCAGAAGGAAACGACTGCTGAGCATGGCCAAGGTAGCCCCGGCGGTGGAGGCGAATGACACCAGCACAAAGCCTTCCAGCAGGCCGAACAGTGCGCCAGCCAGCAGCGTCATTAGCGCCGCGCCAGGCAGCGACAGCGCTGTGACCGCAACATAGGCGAGGAAGAACACCCCAGCGGCCAGCCACGGCTGAGCGCTGACCTGGGCGTTGAGTGCGTCCTGCTGGGTCTTCAGGGCATCGAGGTTGAGGTATTGGCCAACATCGAAAATAAAGAAGCTGCCTAGCAAGGCGAGAATCACGCCCATTAGGGCGAGTTTGCGAGCGTTCATCAGTTTAGTGTCTCCAGGGCGCATAGGCTTTGGCACAGGCTAAAGCCGGCCAGCAGGGCCGCTTCGGGGCGGTCTGTGGTGTTGCCGAGAATGCGTGAGCGGTAGGACTTGGCCGCCGGGCTATGGGCGGGCCATTGGCGGTCGAAGTCGGCGAGAAAGGCCGTGTGGTCGTAGTTCAGTGGCAGGGCTTCGATAAACAGCCCATCGCGTTGGCAGCGGTAGAGTGCGGCCGGGTGTGGGGTGGTGGCGATGCGGCTGATCAGGCCATAACGACCGCCGCTGAAATTGGGCAGGCCGGCCGCGCCGTTATTGATCAACGCGCCATGCGCAAGGTTCAACGCCACGGCGGTGCAGCTATGGCTGGTGGCCAATGCGCGAATGTTTTGCGCGAGCAGCCAGGCATCTAACTGCTGCTGGCGCGCCGCTGCAGTCATGGCTTCGCGTGAGCAATCCCAGCCGGCTAGCGACTGCTCGTCACCATGGCTGATGGCGATGCGCTGACCGCCGACACTGACCAATGCCGTGCTGGGCCGTGCTGCCAAACGCTCGGCCATACCGGGCAAACCCTGCACGGTGCGATTGAGCTCCAGCTGGATGGCATTGGAGCGTTCGACCACGGCGTCGTCCACGCTCATCGGGTAGGCGCAGCCGCAGCCAGCACCGCTGTTCTCCACGCGACCCAGTTCGGTTTCGACATTGCCGCGCAGCGCCAGGTGTGGACTCACGCCCTGTTCAATCTGCTGGAATAACGCGGGCTCACGGTCAAACCAATGGGCATCACCGTTGAACACCACGCGCGCATTTGGCTCAGCCGCTAAACGTTTCTCCAGCGCGGCCAGTGCCTGGCGGTTGCCGTACAGGCCGCCGACCACATACAGGCTTTCACACTCAAACAGCGGCTCGCCACTAAAGGCATCCCGCCCCAGGCGGTAATCCAGCGGACAATCACGACCGGCACGCATCAGGCGGCTCCTCGCTGGTGAGTGTTAAACCAGCCGGGAATCAGGTAACCCAGCACACATAAGCCCAGGCCATACAGGTTGGTGCCGAGGAGCAGGGCATATTTGCCGTCACCGATGGCCCAGCTCTGCGGTATCCAGCCCAGCGTCAGGGCAACGCCCAAGCCCAGGCCAGTCCAGAAACTCAAGTGGAAGCCCAGCCGGGTCGGCGTGGTCAGGCCATGCAGGATAAACACCGGAGCCAGACCGATGACCATGGTGCCGCTGATAGTGGTGGCCTTGAGAATGTCGGTGCCCGCAATCATCGGCAGATTGCCGAGCAGGGCGAACACCACCATCACCGCCATGCCGACGCCGATGGCCTTCTGGCCTAGGTCGCGCCCGGCCAGCTTAGGCAGCTCGCGGCCGGCCAACTTGGCCAGGCTAGAGAAGGTTGAATCCAGAGTCGAACCCGCAGCGGAGACCATCACCACGGTCATCACCATTAACGCGCCGATGCCCATGGTTTTGGCCAGGGCTGCAGGGACGTTGTCCGAGGCGGCCAGACCGGTGAGTTGCGCATGTACGCCGATCAGGCTGAACGCGAGGATGGCGAAGAAGCCCAACACGCCGGCAATCACGAAGGAGCGGCGCATGGTTTTCTCTTCGCTGATAAAGCCGCGATCGGTCAGCACCGGGTCATGGAAGCCATAACTGAAGGCTTGCAGGCCGGCCACCAGCAGCAGGTCGACGCCGGCATTCAGCGCCCAGTGGCTGGTGCTGGCCAACTCGCTTGGCGAATGCTGTGGCAGTACCAAACCAAGCACCCAGATCAGCGCGACGATAAAGATCGCCGCCTGCGCCGCATCGGTGAGGATCGAGCTGCGTAGACCGCCGCGCAGGCTGTAGGCCAGGGTCACGGCGGTAAACAACAGGGCCGCGCCAATAAATTCGAGGCTGCCGGCGTCACCGTAATAGCCGCCGACCACCGCCGTGTTGCTCCACACCTCGTTAAATAGGCGAATCAGGATGGCGGCGGAAAATGCCAACGCCGCGCCACGGCCGTAATGGCTGCTGAGAAAGCTCACCAGCCCGGTAGCCGCATAACGGCGGCGTAGACGGTAGATGACAAAACCGGTGAGCGGAATCGACAGCCAGTACATGGCATAGGCCAGGCCGCCGATCAGGCCGTAGCTGGCGCCGAGGTTGGCGGCGTTGGTCACCGATTTGGCGAAAATCCAGCTGATAAAAATGCTCGAGGTCAGCAACCAGGGCGCCGCGCTGCGGCCCTGATTGTCTTCACCGTTGAAGAAGCCGCCGAGGGTCACGGCGCGCGGCGACAGGGCCACCATCAACACGCCGTACACCAGCAGAAAGCCCCAGAAAAACAGCCCGACAGTGCTGCTCATGTGCATGATTTTCCTTTATTGATCAGGACGCTTAAAAACCTGGCGAACGCTTAAGAACTGCATGCAGCAGTTCTTAAGCGTCCTGAGTAAGTGAGCCGCCGCAACTGGAACCTTGCCCGGCGGTGCAGGCATAGCAGTGGTCGCGGGTGACAATCGGGTTGCCGTCGAGGCTGGTGCCGAGCAGGTCGCGCAAGTGCGCGCGCTGGCGGCCGATCAATTGGCCCTGCAACGGCAGCGGCAACTCAAGCATCTGGTTGAAGTCGCAGTCGTACAAATAACCCTGCCAATCGACGCTGACCAGCGAGCGGCACATCAGCCCGTCGAGGTTTTCAGGGCGGTAGCTGTCGCGCAGTAGCTGCATGTAATTGTTGAACTGGCCCTTGCTCACCAGGGTGCTGCCAAAGCGCGCAATGGGTTGATTGGTGATGGTCAGCAGGTGGTTGAAGACGATGCCGAAATCTTCCGCCAGGTGCTGTTTGTAGTCAGCCTCCAGCGCGACTTGCGGCGGCGGCAGGCTGGCACCTTGCGGGTTGTACACCAGGTTGAGAGTCAGGCCGCTACCGGGCTGGCCGTAGCCGAGGGCATTGAGTTTTTGCAGGCCGCTGATGCTGGCCTCGAACACGCCGTCACCGCGTTGTTTATCGACGTTATCCCGTGAGTAGCACGGCAAGGAGGCGCTGACTTCGACGCCCTGCTCGGCGAGAAACTGAGCCAGGTCTTCATAACCCGGCTCGCTGAGAATGGTCAGGTTGCAGCGATCGATCACCCGCAGCCCTTCACGCCGTGCGTGCTGCACGATCTCGCGAAAGCGTGGGTGCATTTCCGGCGCGCCGCCGGTGAGGTCGAGGGTTTGCACCGGGTGCGCATCGATCACCTGATGCAGCAGCGCCAGGCTCTCGTCAGTCATGGCTTCGGTACGGGTCGGCCCGGCATTCACGTGGCAATGCAGGCAGCGCTGGTTGCAGCGGTAGGTCAGGTTGATCTGCAGCGCTTCCAGCGGGCCGCGGCGGATTGCCGGAAAGGCCAGTTGGTCGAGCAAGGGCAGCATGGCGTGCACGGTTAACTCCTTATCGCTGGCGCGCCCTCGGGTGTAAGGGAACAAAGCTGCCAGCCGTTTGTGGTCACTATAGAGAGTGCCCAGGCGCTTTTGTTACGCTGGCCTGGCAAGAATATGCGCGATAGCTTTACCAGACATGTCGAGTGCCCGCTCTGCAGGCTTCAGGCCGAGCGGCGGGCCAGCGGTTCTCAGCTAGAATTGCCTGGCAGCAGGCCGCGTCCCACCCGCCATGTTGTACCGAAAACCCCCTTTGCACGTATGACGAGGCTGTATGTTGCGTCTGTGTACCCTGACCCTCTGGCTACTTATGCTGGGGCTGAACAGCGCTGCGATTGCGGCTGCACTGCCCGTGCTGGAGCTCAGCAACGAGCAGCTGCAACAGCCGGTGGCTGTGCCGGCGATGCGCGTGCTGCAGGATGCCAGTGCCGAGCTGACGGCTAGCGAGGTGTTGTCGCGCATCGCCACACAAGGCGAGCTGGTGCAGGGCATACCGCAACTGGGCTACTCGGCGAGTGCCTGGTGGCTGGGGTTTGAGTTGGACGTGCCGGCGGCCGAACGCCTGCTGCTGATTATTGATCGCCCTGCGCTGGACGATATCGAAGTCTGGTTGTACAGCCGTGACCGCCTGATAACGCCGTTATACAGCGGCGATCACCGGGCCTTTCTAGCGCGGGGTGAACCCTCACCGCACGTGATGCTGACCTTGCCGCGCCTGGGCGCTGGGCCCCACACCTTGCTGCTGCGGGTGCAAAGCGGTTCGGTGGTGAGTGTGCCGATTCAGTTGGCCAGTGCCGAACAGAGCAGTCTGTTGCTGGCGCAGCATTGGCTGCGCAGCGGCTTGCTGTTGGGTGCCCTGTTGAGCCTGACCCTGTTCTTTATGGTGCGCTTCGGCACCCTGCACGAGCCACCGCTGCTGTGGTTCTGCCTGACCCTGGCCAGCATAACGCTGTACAACGCCTCGCAGCATGGTGTCAGCGCCATGCTCAGCGTCGACTGGGTGTGGTTACCGATGCAGTTGGCGAATCTGGCCAACCCGGGCATGCTGATTTTTAGCAGCTTGTTTCTGATCAGCGCTCTGCGGCTTGAGCTGGGGCATCTGCGCTGGCTGCGCGATGGCCTATTTGGGCTGATTTTGCTGGTTAGCGGCTGGACCATCCTCAGCTACGGCGATTACCGCTCTTATCAGACGCTCAACCTGCTGATCATGTTCACCGGCTTGTTCCAACTGCTCCTGCTGGTGTGCGGAGTGCAGCAGCGCCGGCCCTATGCCGTGGGTTATTTGCTGTGTTGGAGCGCGGCATTGCTGCTGATGCTGCTGGTGCCGTTGAGCCGTTCCGGGGTGATTCCGGTATTACCCGGGGTCAATTACCTGCACACCTTCCTGCCGGTGCTGAGCCTGCTGCTGTTTGGCGGCATGCTCGATAAACAATTGGAGCAGATCCGCCGGGCGCTGTTACACAGCAAGGCCCAGGCCCAGGGCAATCTGCTGCAATACCAGGCGTTGTTCAGCAGCAGTGGCGAGGGCATTTTCCGCTGTACCCAGGGCGGCACACTGATCGAAGCCAACCCCAGTTTCAGTGCGTTGCTGGCCCTGCCCGACACCCTTGTCGGCTTGTCCATGCAACAGTTGCTGGGCGCCCAGCACTGGGAGCAATTGCTGGCCGAACTGGAGGCCGAGCCGACCAGCAGCCTGGAGTGTCGAATGCTCGGCTGCGATGGGCAGCTGCACTGGGTGTATTTATCCCTGCATAAACGCCTGGCGCATGATTGCATCGAAGGCATCGTGGTCGATCTTAGCGAGCGTCGTGCCTTGGAGGAGCGTCTGCATTATCTGGCCGCCCATGACTCGCTGACCGGCCTGCTCAACCGCCGTGAGCTGGAGCGTCTGCTGCGTGAAAGCCTCGAACAGGGAGCCAAACAGCGTTTTAGCCATTTGCTCAGCCTCGACCTGGACCAGTTCAAACAGGTCAACGACTTGTGTGGGCACTCGGCGGGCGACCAGTTATTGCGCCAGTTGGCCAGCCACCTGCAGCACCACTTGCCGGCCGAGGCGCAGCTGGCCCGTTTGGGCGGTGATGAGTTTGCCGTGCTGTTGCGCGACACCGCTAACGACACTGCGCTGCAGGTTGCCGAGCGCTTGCGCAGTGGCGTTGAGCAGTTTGTGTTTACCTGGCAGGGCCGGCCATTCCGTGTGCAGGTCAGTATCGGTTTACTGGCCATCAATGCCGACGTGAATGACTGGGAAACCGCGCTGAACTGGGCTGACAGTGCCAGTCAGCAGGCCAAGCACCTGGGGCGCAACCGGGTGCAACAGTTCAACCCCGCCGATGGCGTGCTGCTGGAGCATCAGCGTCAGTTGCAATGGATTACCCGCCTGCGCGAGGCCATCGACCAAGGGCATTTCGAGCTGTTCTATCAGCCGGTAATAGCCTTGCAGGAACATAGCAATGGCTTGCGCTATGAAGTGCTGCTGCGTTATCGCGACCCGCACAGCGGTGAGCGGATCAGCCCCGGACAATTTCTCGGCGCTGCCGAGCGCTACGGCTTGCTCGGGGCCATCGACCGCTGGGTGGTGATGCACTTGCTGCAATGGCTGGCGGATAACCCTCGGCATCTTGAGCAACTGGTGCAGGTTAACTTCAACCTCACGGCCAGTTCGCTGCTTAACCCGCACTTCCATGAAATGCTGCACAGCGAACTGCAACGCCTTGAGCTGCCGGCGCACAAGCTGTGTATCGAGGTCACCGAGATGGTGGCCCTGGGTGAGTTGGGTGTTTCCGCGCAGTGGATTCAGCAGCTGCGCAGCCTTGGCCTGAAAGTGGCGCTGGATGATTTCGGCAGCGGTTTCGCCTCATACGCCTACCTGCGCCACCTGCCGCTGGATATCGTCAAAATTGATGGCAGCTTTATCAACGGTATCGAGAAGGATCCGATCAACCAGGCCATGGTCAGCTCCATGCAGCAGATTGCCCGGCAGCTAGGCCTGAGTACTGTGGCTGAGTTCGTCGAGTCCCAGGCGACACTCGACTGCGTGCGCGGGCTGGGGCTCGACTATGCCCAGGGCTATGGACTGGGCCATCCACAGCCGTTGGCGCACTTGGCAGATGCCCGGGTGCCGCCTGCCGGTCTGGCTGTTGTGCTGAATCCTTCAGACGGTTAACTGCGGCAAGCGCTCAAGGATTTTCAGGTCCAGACGCAGCATGCGTACGCAACGTTCCTCGCGCAGCTCGGTGGGCGACTGGTTGCTGCGTAAGTGCAGCAGCCGATTGACCAGGTTGAGCACCAGCGCCTCGCGGGAGAACACGCCGTTACTGAGGTTGTAGAAGGCGGCAATCAGCTCACGCAGGCCAAACGGCAGGCGCCAGCGGATGCGTAACGCCGAGCCAAAGCTGGCAGCGCGCTGCTGGAAGTTCAGGTGAATATCTTCGTCACGCAGGGCGCCGCCGGCGTCTTGCCAGTCTTGCAGGCTGCGCAGCAATGCCAGTTCGCCAATGTTGTGCAGCAGGGCGGCGGTAAAACACAGCTCGCTATCCAGATGCAGTTCATTAGCCAGCCAGTGCGCCAGTTCGGCGCCGCGCTGAGCATTGTCCCAGGCACTTTTGCCCAGTTCGATCAGGCGTGGGTCGCGCAGTTGCGCGTTGCGTTGTATCGCCATGCCCAGTACCAGATTGAGTGTCCGTGCCACGCCCAGGCGCAGTAACGCTTGGTCGAGCGTCTGGCAGGGCATGCCCTGGTGCTGGGCGGCGCTGTTGGCGGCGGCGATCAGGCGGGCGGTAATCTGTGGGTCGCGGCTGAACACCGCTTCCAGTTCACGCAGATCACTGTCGTCGCTATTCAGGCATTGGCTCACCGAATCGCGCACCGAGGCGAGCAAGGGCGCGCCTTGGCCTTCTTCGCGCACGGAGTTGAGGTATTCATCCAGGTTGTCGACCAGTAACGGCGTGCGCACGTTGGGTGTGTTTGCCACCGGGCTGCCAAGAATGCTGAGCAGGCGTTGGCGCAGCTGTTCGGCATTGAAGGGTTTGGCCAGGTAGGCGGACGGGGCCAGTGGGCGGGCGGCGCGCACGCTGCGGGCGTCCAGACGGTCGCTGATGAGAATAAACGGCAGCGCCGGGGTGCGTGGGTGACGGCGCAAGTGGCGCAGCAATTCGAGGCCATCCAGGTCCGGTAGGTTGCAGTCGGCGATGACCAGCGCGGGCAGTCGGCGCTTGCATTTGGCCAGCGCTGTCTCACCGTCGCTGACCCGGATAATGCGTGCGTCGGCACGCACATCCAGTACCAGTTGCGCGAGCAAGTCGGCAGTCCAGGGTTCTGCCTCGGCGATCAGAATCTCCGGAGCGTTGGCCAGGGCAGTCATGGAAACCTCAAAGGCGTGTAGTGGCGTAATAGTGGCGCCAAAGATGTGACGGCGCGCAGTCTACGCACTGGCAGCTTTATAGCCAGTGCTTGCCGACGAAATGCTGAGTATTTCGTCAACTTTCCGATTCTAGCTGGATTGTCCGATTTAGAGCGCTTCGATTGCCCTACAGGTTGTTGCTGAGAGGGTTTTTTAGCGGCGGCAGATGGGCCTGCTTGTGCGGTGTTCTGAGGCAGGCGACCCGGTACGGGGTGGCTGAAAACAAAAAACCCGCCGAAGCGGGTTTTTCTTACGCGTTGCAGCCTGGGCTTACGCCAGTTCGTCAAAGCACTCGGCGATGATCGCCAGGCCCTTGTCGAGCAGAGCGTCTGCGGCAGTCAGTGGGACCAGCACGCGCAACACGTTGCCGTAGGTACCGCACGACAGCAGGATCAGGCCTTTCTCGCGCGCCTTGGCCACTACGGCTGCGGTCAGTGCAGCATTCGGCTTGTGCAGGTCGCCGCCTTCAAACAGCTCGATGGCAATCATCGCGCCGAGGGCGCGTACTTCGCCGATGGCGTTATGCTTGCTCTGGATGGCTTTCAGGCCAGTGACCAGGCGCTCGCCAACAGCCTTGCAGCGGTCCAGCAGTTTCTCTTCTTCGAACACGTCCATCACGGCCAGGGCTGCGGCGCAGGCAATTGGGCTGCCGGCGTAGGTGCCGCCCAGACCGCCCGGAGCGATGGCGTCCATGTATTCGGCCTTGCCGCACACGCCCGCTACCGGGAAGCCACCGGCAATGGATTTGGCGAAGGTGGTCAGGTCGGCGGCGACGCCCATTTGTTCCATGGCGAAGAAGGTGCCAGTACGGCCGGCGCCGGTTTGCACTTCGTCGGCGATCAGCAGAATACCGTGCTGGTCACACAGGGCACGCAGGCGCTGCATAAAGTCTTTCGGCGCGACGTAGAAACCGCCCTCGCCCTGCACCGGCTCGATGATGATCGCGGCAATGTCTTTCGGCTCGGCGTCGTTCTTGAAGATGCGCTCGATGCTGGCAATCGCGTCATCCGTGCTCACGCCGTGCAGGGCGCACGGGTATTGCGCGCGGAAGATGCCGCCGGGCATCAGACCCATGCCGGCCGAGTAGGGTACGACTTTACCGGTCAGACCCAGGGTCATCATGGTGCGGCCGTGGTAAGCGCCGGTGAAGGCGATTACCCCGGCACGGCCGGTGGCAGCGCGGGCGATCTTGATCGAGTTTTCCACGGCTTCGGAGCCGGTGGTGACCAGCAGGGTCTTCTTGGCGAAGTCTCCCGGTACGCGCGCGGCGACTTTCTCGCACAGCTCGACGTAAGGCTCGTAGGCCAGCACCTGGAAGCAGGTGTGGGTCAGCTTGGTCAGCTGCTCCTGCACCGCTGCAATCACTTTCGGGTGCAGGTGGCCGGTGTTGAGCACCGCGATACCGCCGGCGAAGTCGATAAATTCGCGACCTTCAACGTCGGTAACGGTAGCGTTCTTCGCCGACTCAGCGAAGATCGGGTGGATCTGCCCCACGCCGCGCGGTACGGCAGCGGTGCGACGTTGCATCAAAGATTCGTTGGTCTTGCTCATGATGTCCTCATTCGCCGATTTATCTCGGCGTGGTTCAAGGATGTGTCGCCGGCGGCGGCTTGGCAGTATTCGATGATCGACTGTCACAGCACGCTCGGCCACAGGTATATCCATATAAAAGCCGAAGGCGCAGCGCTCTCGTGCGTCTTCGGCGGGGTTACGGCTACTTCGCTAGGTTAGATACCCAGGCAGAGGTATTTGATTTCCAGGTAATCCTCAATGCCGTATTTGGAGCCTTCACGGCCCAGCCCGGAAGCTTTCACGCCGCCGAACGGCGCGACTTCATTGGAAATTAACCCGGTGTTGACGCCGACCATGCCGTATTCCAGGGCTTCCGCCACACGGAACACGCGACCCAGGTCGCGAGCGTAGAAATACGAGGCCAGGCCGAACTCGGTGTCATTGGACATGGCGATCACGTCGGCCTCGTCCTTGAAGCGGAACAGCGGTGCCAGCGGGCCAAAGGTTTCTTCCTTAGCTACGGCAGCGTTATTCGGAACGTCGACCAGAATGGTTGGCTCGAAGAAGCTGCCGCCCAATGCGTGCGGCTTGCCGCCGGTGAGCAAGCGCGCGCCTTTGCTCAGCGCATCGGCAATGTGTTCCTGCACTTTTGCCACGGCCTTGTCGTCGATCAGCGGGCCGGTGGTGGTGCCGTCATCCAGACCGTTACCGATCTGAAGCTTGGCCACAGCGGTGGCCAGCTTCTCGGCGAAGGCGTCATATACGCCGTCCTGGATGTACAGGCGGTTGGCGCAGACGCAGGTCTGGCCGTTGTTGCGGTATTTGGAGATCAGCGCGCCTTCGACGGCTTTATCCAAGTCAGCGTCGTCGAACACGATAAACGGCGCATTGCCGCCCAGCTCCAGGGAGACCTTCTTGATGTCCTTGGCGCATTCGGCCATCAGCTGACGACCGATTTCGGTTGAGCCGGTGAAGCTCAGCTTGCGTACGATCGGGTTGCTGGTCAGCTCACTGCCGATATCGCCGGCGCTACCGGTAACTACACTCAGTACGCCTTTCGGAATGCCGGCACGCTCGGCCAGAGCGACCAGAGCCAGGGCGGAGAATGGCGTCTGCGAAGCGGGCTTGATCACCATGGTGCAGCCAGCGGCCAGCGCCGGGCCGGCTTTACGGGTGATCATCGCTGCCGGGAAGTTCCACGGCGTAATCGCCGCCGTCACCCCGATGGGCTGCTTGATTACGATCAGGCGCTTATCCGGCTGGTGGCCCGGAATCACGTCGCCATAGACGCGCTTGGCTTCTTCGGCGAACCACTCAATAAAGGAGGCTGCGTAAACGATCTCGCCCTTGGCTTCAGCCAGTGGCTTGCCCTGCTCCAGAGTCATCAGGCGGCCGAGGTCGTCCTGGTTTTCGATCAGCAGTTCAAACCAGCGGCGCAGTTTGTTGGCGCGCTCCTTGGCGGTCAGGGCACGCCAGGCCGGCAGCGCACGGTCGGCCGCTTCGATGGCGCGACGGGTTTCCGCTGCGCCCATCTTCGGCACTGAACCAATGATTTCGCCGGTGGCCGGGTTGTTGACCTTGATGGTCTGGCCGCTGTCGGCGTCCAGCCAAGTGCCGTCGATATAAGCCTGCTGACGGAACAGCTGGGTGTCTTTCAGTTGCATGGCAGTCTCCTAAATTCCGACACCCTGGCATCGGTACGTGTCATCGAGTGTGCCGCGCTACTCATGCAGCCACGGCTTAATCATGGGGCTCACACAGCTGATGGCGGGCAGAACACATGACCGCGCATGATTTCAGCAAGAGCGTTTGAAATCTCAAACGAATCCTAGGGTCAGTAGGGGTAAAGGGCAATAGTATGTTCGAAAAAATTAACGCAATATTGCCGTTATTCAAAGGTTTTGTATGAATAGGTTGCTGGGTGTCGATTTGCGTGCAGAATCACGAACAAGGTGCAGCATGGACGCCCGCCAGCGACATGCGTATGATTGCGCCCGCGCTGCACCAGTAGCTCAGCTGGATAGAGTACTGCCCTCCGAAGGCAGGGGTCGTGGGTTCGAATCCCGCCTGGTGCGCCATATAAGACAAGGGCTTAGGTGAAAACCTAGGCCTTTTTTGTTTGTCCTGTGTTCTGGCTGTAGGCATGTTTTTCTCATGCAAGGCAGCACGCGCAATCTATCCACAGCAGGCTGATCAGCGCCCCCACCTGCGGGGTATTGCTGCATATTCGAGGTCAGGGTTTGTGCAGCTCGCCGTACAGTTCGGGACGGCGATCAAGCAGGTAGCGATTGGCCGCCCGGGAGTCGCTCATTAACTGACGATCCAGCTCGCCGACAATCAATGCTTCATCGAGCCCGGCCTGGGCGATGCGCTTGCCATCTGGTGCGGCAATGCTGCTTTGGCCGCAGTAATGGATGTCGCCCTCGCTGGCGCAGTAGTTGGCGTAGGCCACATAACACTGGTTCTCGAACGCCCGCGCCCGTACGGTGACGTCGGCGATAAAGTCGTAGGGAAC